>WNFX01000604.1_pt1 | contig 54238 bp, 60 predicted proteins | sample 5400111 | NCBI WGS metagenome assembly WNFX01 (sample SAMN13153363, study PRJNA577476) | soil metagenome | isolation source: 40 cm soil or saprolite under grassland replicate 1 | place: USA:California | collected 2016-06-15
TTTTGCTCATACAACCTACCAGTGGCAGGCTGGAATATGTAGCTGGACAAGGTTTTTATACATTAAACATCGAAGCAACCAGCGTACGTATCGGAGAGGGCAACGCCGGACGGGCAGTCATAGAGCGGCGCATCATTGAAGTTCCAGATTTGATGAAGATGAACGGAAAATTTATGCGGGCACAGTTGCTCGCCGGTGAACGTTTTATTTCGTATTACGCGGTTCCGCTGATTACAAAGGGAGAAGTAAAGGGTGTACTGGAAATTTTCAATCGCACACGATTGAACCCAAATCGTGAATGGCTGGATTTTCTTGAAACGCTGGGCGGGCAAAGCGCGATTGCGATTGAGAACTCAATGTTATTTCAAGATTTGCAACGCTCCAATTTCGAACTTGCTATTGCTTATGATGCGACCATTGAAGGCTGGTCACGGGCGCTAGACTTGCGTGATAAGGAGACAGAAGGTCACACCCAACGCGTTACAGATATGACCCTGAAACTCGCGCGTAAAATGGGCTTAAGCGAGGAACGCTTGATCTTAATCAGACGCGGCGCCCTCCTGCATGACATCGGAAAAATGGGTGTACCAGATTACATCCTCTATAAACCCGAGGAACTCTCTGAGGAGGAGCAGAAAATCATAAGACAGCATCCTCAACTAGCTTATGACATGCTCGAACCCATCGCTTATCTGAGAGATGCGTTGAGTATCCCTTATTTCCACCACGAAAAATGGGATGGCACAGGTTATCCACGCGGGTTATCAGGCACCCAAATTCCACTCGAAGCGCGCCTCTTTGCCATTGTAGATGTTTGGGATGCAATCACAACCGATCGGCCTTATCGCAAAGGCTGGCCAAAGGAAAAAGCATTGGAATATATCCGTGAACAAAGCGGAAAATATTTCGACCCACAATTAGTTGAAATGTTTTTGCAGGAGATTGAGTATTAGCACAATTTATAGCTTGAGCCTTGCGAAGGCTCCTCATAACCACGTCATGTCTGTTCAAAACAACCTTCGCAAGGCTTTATGCCACAAACTAATTTAAAATAACTGGCCCTGTTCGTAATTTTCACTATCCACTTCATTCCAGGGCAATGGCGGGAGAGCAATCTGTTTCTCGACCTGTGTATAAATCTTTCGGCACAACCATGGCGCAGCCAGATTATTAGGCGAGTGACAAAACATATAAACATCCGCGCCCTCTTGCAATTGTGAGATGAAATAATCTCCCCATCCCTTGAGATAAGGGTTATTAATCTCAATGTTCGGATGACCAATGTAGCGAACGAAAATAAAATCAGAGGTGCGCTTCGGAACGACAGGGACATCTGGTTTGCGCTTCCGGGCTTCGAGCAGACTCTGATAAACGGATCCCGCTAAAACCTCATCCCCATCCAGACCGCGGATCGGACGCGTATCAATCGTCACACGCGCCATGTTGTGCTCAGAAAGTAATTGATTCAGAGACTCATCATGAGGCGAATCAAACCAATCCAAATGACGGACTTCAACGGCGAGACGCACTTCAGGCGGCCAAGTGGCAAGAAACGCTGCTAGATCACCGAATAGTTTCGGAGAGTAACGAGGCGGGAGTTGCAGGAACAGCGGTCCAAGCCGCGTTCCCAGTTGTCGCATGATGCTAATAAACTCACTTGCCCGTTCGACGTTATCCATTAATTTGCCTTCATGGCTAATCGCTTTCGGAACCTTTGGGCAAAAGCGAAAGGTCGGTGGCATTTCTTCTACCCAACCCTCTAATGTTTTTTGTGCAGGAACAGCATAAAAAGTGGTATTGCCTTCAACAGTTGTTAATCGTTGGGTATACTCACGCAAAAATTCAGATGGCTTCGTACTTTCAGGATAAAAGTTACCAACCCAACCTTTGAATGACCAAATGGGACAACCGATATAGAAGCTCATATCATTTAGTATACGAAGATTTTATTTAGGAAAATGAAAAGTCTGTTAGAAAGATTTTGACACAAATTGAAACATGAAAAATCACTTTGAAATTAGTATGACATTCGAACCCTCAGGGAATGGAACAAAAATTAATTTGCTCACCCAAGAAGAACCGGGTGGATTCTTCAAACTCGCTGAGGGCATGGTTCAGAAACAGTTACAGAGTCAACTCGAAGGCGATGCAGAGCGACTCAAGAAAGCATTGGAAAGCTAAGGCGGTCAATCAATTTTACATTTGATAAAGGGTCAAGCGTTCGGCTTGACCCTTTGTTTCAAACTACATTCGAATGTATCTTGAGCCAGTTGTCTCAAGATTATCAAGAACTGATGTTATGCACCGCCCCGAAGGTTTGAGTGGCTCAACATGGTCTTTCAGAGAAACCTTCGGGATGTTTGCATAAGGTGAGTTCAGAATTACGGTATCGTACCAGAGGCGGTAACCACATCTTCCTGGTTGATGCTTGTGGGTACAAACTCAAAGCCATAGAACCAGACTACAGTCTGCTTGTTGTTTGTATCGGTCCAGAACGCATGGAAAGTATTGTCTGAACCGACAGCCAAACTAGTGTAATCACCGATAAAGCCGCCACCAAATCCGTTGCGTGTGTTGATCGGATGTGTGCTGGCCATCTGCACGCCACTCGAGCCAATGTTAGTCACGTAGTAGTTCAGTCGAGCGTTATGGATGTAACCATTAAGTGAATCGCATTCGATGCGACCTTGTGGAGGAGGCGGAGCGCTGGCACAGGTCTGCCATGGTGAAACTGTATCAGCAGCATAAGCCGACATATAGACGCGGCCCGAAGGTGAAACAGCCACTCCCGGCCATTGCGTATCAACACGGCGCGCATCTGGGGCGGTAAGTCCATCGGGGGCCGGGTAACCCACTGCTGTTCGGTTTGAAGCGTCGAGCGCGGGAAAGATCGGTACAGGTGCGCTCCAGGTCGCGCTGCCATCTGTTGACTTGCTATAGACCGTAACAGCATGACAACCAGTGTTTGTGCGCGTTGGGCACAAGCCGCCACTATCACTCATCAGTGTTGTCCACGCAACGTATAGGTCACCATTCGGCGCGATATCGCCGGCCGGGAAGCTGTCGTTGCGGAAGGCAGCATTCGCCAACGGGATGACATCTTGAAGTGTTGAGATAGCAATTGGCTTGCCAAAGGTCACACCGCCGTCCGTGGATTTGACGATGTAGGTGCTATCGAGCGAGGCTAAGCGGCTTGCTCCCTCGAAGATGGCGTACACCGTTCCATCATAGCCAACGATCGGCCGCGAACCCTGATCATAAAGAACCTTCCCGGAGATATTTTGGGGGGTGCTGAAGGTCGCGCCACCGTCTGTTGAGTAAACGAAGAAAATCGGCGATTGGACATAGTTTCCATTAGAGGCATTAAAGAGATAGCGTGTCCAACTCACATAAATGCGATCCTTGTATGGGCTGGAAACATGCCAGTCCACCCCAATCCATTCCTTATCATTGAGTATGGTTGGAGTAGTCGTCTGGTTGATAAATGTTGGTGGTCCCCAAGTGAGGTTCCCGCCGCCATCGAAGGTACCTTTATTCACTGCAACAGTATTCGGTGCCGATGTACGATTAAAGCCGAGCCCTGCATAATACACATTCCCTTGACTATCAAAAGCTAAGGCAGGATCACCACCAGCATCATACTGACCTCCAGCCAAGCGAGTCACTCCAGGGATCAGTGTGCCGAGATGAGCCGGATCGCTGCTGGTGCAGCACCAGGTCTGGCCGCCATTATTGGAGAAATATGTACCGGAATAAGCATCGCCCAATGCGCTACAGGGCGTACCATTAACATCGCAAGCCCAAGTGCGGGCCACGTAATCATTCGCTGCGGCGACCACGCGATTAGGATTGTGAGGATCTACAGCGATGGCCGTTTCATTCTGTGGCGCGCCAGCTGTATCTTGATTGACGGTTACAGCAGGAGGCGCAACGGTATTGCCATCGAGCGGACTGGACAGAACGAATGGAGGCGTGATAGGGGCGCTTAACGTCAAATTCGGATCGCCTTCTTCAGCTTCGGCCTCGATAAATGCAGAGAAACGAGTTTGCAAGCCAGCAGTTCCATTGAGTGAAGCCACCTTGCCAGCGAGCGTATTGATGTCATATTGAACTTGAGCAGCCGCGCTGGGTTGCACGGCTACCCCTGCCAGCAACATAAGTATCACGAACGTTGTAAACATCATACGAGCTTTCATTTCATCTCCTCAGAACTAAAGATATTACGCAGTTGGTTGGTCTCATACATATACGTAGAATCCACTTTGATATTCAGCATCACCTCCTTATCTAGGAGAAGTTTGGGAGCGCGAATAGTATAGCAAGAGCTGCCACGCTCTGCATGAAATTTATATTAGAGAAGGTTACATCTATTAATGTTATGGAATGTTCTTAACTCATTCGGGATGATGTAAAATATTTTGGAATCAATTGAAATCATAAATGCGAAGTGCCTATCGAAAGAGCAATGACTGAGTCGGTCAAATGTTTTGATCTAGAAAGGAAGGTTCATATGCAGCCAAATCTGCGCACTGCTGTCGTCGAGTCTGTTCGCCGCAGAGTAGACCCAGACGAATACCACGCAATCCGTCAACTATGGATCGCGCATTCCCTAGCTGAGGATGCACATGATATTCCTGGCTTGATGGCAACCCTTACTGAGGATTGTGTTTACACAGTGGTCAACACTGGAACAAGCTGGCATGGAAAATCAGGTGCAACTCAGTTTTATCAACAGTTACTGACTGCATTTCCGGATATTCATTTTGATCTACAAAATATTGTCATCGGGCCACAAGGTGTCTTCGAGGAAGCATTTGTTACTGCCACGTATCAATCAAAATGGCTCAATCTACCATCGCCCAATGCTCAATCCATTGAATTCGCAGTAACCATTTTATTTCCGTGGGATCCTAACCAACGTCTCTTCACAGGCGAACGAGTTTATTTCTTTATGAAATGAGTATTCTTATTAAAGAGTAGCTGATCCGTATACCGTTCGTCATGTTTATCGTACAGAAATCTTAATATGTTTTCATCCCCGTTTAATGGATGTGGTTAATAATTGCTAACTTGTCATACATAAGAATCAAGGTGACATCAAGAGAAGCACTTGGCACTATATAAAGAATCTTGTGCGGCATCATTTTATTAGGTTATTTCTAGATCTTAAACTCTAATTTCTCATTAACCATACTAATAAAAGTGAAAACCCCAAACCCCCATTAACACGGTAACATGGGGAGAATTAAATGCATTCGTGAATAGACATCGAGGCACCATGAAACAATCAGTAACCCAAATCTTAGACTTCTTCAAAAAACACAAATACGGAAAAATGACCCTTGCCCTTCTATTAGTTGGGGTAATCATCTCGGGCGTCTTGCTCGTTAGGTCAAAGCCTGAAGAAAAACCTATTCCGCTGAGTCAAGTGGCGGCTGCCATTTCAGCTGGACAAGTAGTAAGAATAGAAGACTCTCCTGAGAGCGGTCTTTTAACGATTTACTATCAGGACAAGTCGCAGAACACAACGCGGCGCGACACAACCGCTCCTTTCGTAGAACAGATGAAGTATCTGGGAGTGAGCGAAAGTCAGATGGCGAAATTAGAGTATGAACTCGTAGAGAACAAAACTATGAGCGGTGATCGAGTCATCAATGTCTTTGTAAGCGTTGCAATGATTGGCTTGTTGGGATTCGCCATGCTTCGACTCAATGGTGGTGCGATGGCAGGCATCCGCAAGAAATATACGGAAGGAGATATTCCCAACACCACCTTTAAGGATGTCGCGGGGATAGATGAAAGCCGCGAGGAACTTGTTGATATTGTCACCTTCCTTAAGAATGGTGAGATGTATCAACGTATGGGAGCACGTATGCCGCGCGGCGTATTACTGGTTGGTGATCCAGGTACAGGCAAAACCTTGTTGGCAAAGGCAATCGCTGGTGAAGCAGGCGTGCCTTTCTTCACCACTTCTGGTTCTGAATTCGTAGAGATATTCGTTGGGGTTGGTGCAAGCCGTGTCCGTTCACTCTTCAAGAAAGCCCGCGCAAAAGCTCCATGTATTGTTTTCATCGATGAAATCGATGCAGCAGGACGAAAACGGAATGCTGGTGGTGGAGGCGGTGAAATGGAACAGGACCAAACCCTTAATCAGTTATTAGTTGAGATGGATGGATTTGCAGCCGCTGATGGAGTTGTGGTGCTGGGCGCGACCAATCGGGTGGATGTGCTTGATCCGGCTCTGACCCGACCCGGTCGCTTTGACCGACATGTCAACGTTCTGCGCCCCGATGTAAAAGGCCGCCTAGCAATTCTTGAAGTGCACGTCAAGGATCGTCGCTTGGCATCCGATGTAAATCTGCTGGATGTAGCCAAATCAACTCCGGGGCTAGTGGGTGCAGATCTTGCTAACATCGTAAACGAAGCCGCTATCTTGGCAGTGCGCGGTGGACACGAAGCAATCACAATCCAAGATTTTCAAGAAGCGGTGGAGAAATCTCTTACAGGTGGTGTACAGCAAAAGAGTCGCGTGATGAAAGAGGTTGAGCGTCGCACGATTGCTTATCATGAAGCTGGTCACGCAGTCGTCATGCACGAAACGCCACATTCCGATCCGGTCTACAAGATCACGATCATCCCGCGCGGGCAAATGGGTGGCTTCACTATGTCGCTCCCCGAACAGGATAGTTTGCTGATGTCCCGCAATCAAATCCTGGCACGTATCACTGGCCTCATGGGTGGACGCGTTGCTGAGGAATTGTTCTGTGACGACATTACCAGTGGCGCAGCCAACGACTTGAAAGTTGCTACACAACTAGCGGAAGAGATGGTCATGCGCCTCGGAATGAGCGATACTGGTTTGCGCGTGTTCAACAAACCGGAAGGTTATGAGGCAATGGTTGCACCACGTACGGGTCAAAAGACATTCGAAGCTCTCGACCACGCGATCAAGCACATTCTAGATGAGTGCTATGCCGAAGCCAAGCGCATCGTTAATGAAAAGCACGACGCAATGGAACGAGTGACACAATCCCTGCTTCAACAAGAAACTCTCAGCCGCGAAGAATTCGTGGCACTGATGTAAATAGAAGGCTGATAAAAAAGACATCCGAGTAGATTACTCGGATGTCTTCATGTTAAGATCCTCAATCACTGAACGCACAATCTGCGCGCTTGCGCGTAACGCCGCAGTCTCTGCCTCATTTAGGTTGGGAAAGAAAGTCTGGATAATTCCCTCTCCACCTACAAGATTCGGCAGTGAGACGGTCACATCCTTGATCCCAACAACATCTTTCATCGGCGTACAAACGGTAAGGAGGGAGCGCTCATCCTGCAAAATCACTTCTACGATTCGAGCAATGGCACTGCCGATACCATAGTAAGTCGCTCCCTTGCCTTCAATGATCCGATAAGCCGCCCGACGGACTCTTTCATCTATTGCTACATACTCATCCGGACAGATCGATATCTCTTTGCCTGTACAAAATTCTTCCAATGGGATTCCACCTACTGTTACCTGAGACCATGTCAATACCTCGGAATCCCCATGCTCGCCGAGCACATAGGCGTGAATATGTTGCGAATCAACCTTCAGTTGCCGCCCAATTAGGCTGCGGAAACGTGCTGTATCCAAGGTAGTGCCTGTTCCAATCACGCGGCTCGAAGGGACTCCAATCTCACTGGCATAATACGCGGCGATGTGAGTCATCACATCGACCGGATTGGTCGCGACCAACAAAACAGCTTCTGGAGCATATTGCAGAATATTGGGTATCACTTGCTTAAACACTTGCGCATTCCGCCCTAGTAACTCAAGCCGTATCTCACCTGGCTTTTGACCAACTCCTGCCGAAACGATCACAACTTTACAATCAGCCAGGGCAGCATAATCTCCGGCTGTGACCTCTAATGGATGAGCAAACGGAACAGCATGAAAAATGTCATCGGCTTCAGCCTCAGCACGCGAACGATTCTGATCAACCAACACTACCCTGCGGCCCACTCCGCGCATGACCAACGCGTAGGCCGCGGTCGCACCGACCAATCCACTCCCCACAATCCCTGTTTTCATATATTCTCCTTCTTGCAACCTTGCGAAGGTTCACATCCTTTCAGGACAACCTTCGCAAGGTTGATTTCTGCTACTGATAAGTTTATAACGAAATTGATTAACTATTCTGCATGGGACGCCCATACATCAATTTCAACTTTAAACGCGGGACTTGCCAGCGCGGCGACATACAACAACGTGCTGCAAGGTTGATGTCCCTGCAATTTTGATAGCACGATTTCACGTCTTCTCGTAGTGTCGATCTCACCCACTAAATAATAGGTGAGTTTGATAATGTCTTTTACATCCATATCCGCGGCGCGAAGATTGCGAAAGATATTTTCAAAGGCAAGGTCAAGTTGCTCAAATGGATCATCTGGAATCGTTCCATCTTCTCTCATACCAATCTGACCGGAAATCACCAACAGGCGTTCATTGCCACTAATTTCGATTTGATGGGAATAGGAACCAAGCGGTTGATGAACATCTTGAGGGTTTCGAAATTGTTTCATAAAACAACTCCTTTAGCAATAAATATGTACAGAGTATTATATAATGGCTTGGAATTCTTCTGGCGCGGGTCTTCTCCGCAATAGATATGGCATCTCTGTAAATAAAGAGAATGGAACAATAATTATGCAATTAGATTCGATTAGGTTTAATTACACATCAAAGCGTCAAAGAATTTATCATTTTCTTGAAGGCTTTTTTTCTCCTTACATACTTGGTGTTGTCTTAATCGCAATCTTTGCCCGTGTATATAACCTTTATGACGGCGTAAACATTGCAGGATGGGTTCTATTTCTGCTCTCGGCAATATTAATAATTTTTCTTTTCAGAATAAGGCGCTGGACCGCTATCGGCTTATCTATTTCAATTATTGTGAATGTTTTAATAAACTGCCTTATCTTTTTGAATCTTAATATGCCTTTATCTCCTCTCGGCTATCTTTTTATTCCTCCACCATTGATTTATCTGGTGGGCCGCGCTTTATCTCCGGAGTAAGGACACTGAAACAAGGCCCTCCGAGATTTCTCTCGAAGGGCTTATCCTTCCATACTTGTTCGTCAACATCTAGATATTCTCGACACATGTCACCCCTTCAGAAATGATGGCGCATGAAATTAGTTTTTTATATACACCGAATCCACAATCCCCACAATAACAGAAATCACGGCAGCATCGGGATTCTTGAGAGCTTGCCGCGCGCCGTTCCCTTCCCGATTCACAAGAACGGTATCCCCGATGCCAGCTTGAGTATTATCCAACGCGATGAAATCTTCGTTCGGTTCGCAACAACTTTGCCTAAAATCATAATATTTCAAATTCCCTGGGTGGTCAAGTAGCCCGAGCGTTCTTCGAGGGCATATCGAGGCCACCAATGAGCAAGGAACTCTTTGTTACAGAATTGTCTTATGAAACCAGTTGATCTCGATACGGCGGACAAGCGCCGCCTACTGGACCAACGATGTATCTATTTACGTAAACTGATTATATCCTTGCCGTATTGTGTAATCGAATGTGCCATCTGGCTTGACTTCCAATTCATCCACAATGCCAACGAGCGCCAGATCAATAGGTACAAACTTTTCAGCGGGCATGGCAAGCGCAGCCTCGCGCGAGCGCACCATCACGCACAAATCAGCGGGTCCAGCTTGCACCACGTCCGCTGCGACTTGGAGGATGCCAATGGGTTCCAGCTTTTTATTTAATGGCTGGACAATCAGTAGTTTCAATCCTTCCGTGCCGGGATATTTAATCGTGCAAATGGCTGTGCCTCTGACTCTACCAAATAACATTATTTTTCCCTGTGCAAAGTACGGGCGACCCATCATGATCATCAAAATTCATTGCTTGTGCTTGGCGGGCCGCCCCTACAAGTTCATTAAATAACATTATTTCAATCCTATGCCTTTGACCACGCGATGAATGATGTTATCCAGCAATTTCGCGTCCACTTGATTCCCAAGGCGCGCAATGACCGCAGAGCGAATCCGCTTTTCGACATCGCCCGCGTTGAGTGGATTCGGATTAGCCTGAGTGATTACAGAAGGAGAAACGGGAGCAACTATCGGCTTCACGTGAGCGGTCTGCCGCGTAGGCGGTTCCGAAAGATAAGGCCGAACCGGCGCAGCCGGTGGATTGTCCGCGTCATCAGAGATCAGTTGAAAATCCAAACGCCTGGCTTTTTCATAAGCCAGTTCAGTCAACACCACATTCTCGGTGATCTGCAAGGACTTGATCCCCCGCTTGAATAAATCCTCAATGTCTTTCTCGGTGTAAAACTCTTTAGGCATGAGAATTCAATTATTCTGTCGTTTTCGGTTTGCGTGAAGAGGAAGGCGCCGGGCTTTCGGAGCGACCACCAAAAGTGCCTTTGCTCGTTTGAGGCAGAATCATTTCCACATCTCCATGTGGACGCGGAATGACATGCACTGAAGCCAGTTCACCCACACGCCTAGCCGCGGCCGCGCCTGCGTCCGTTGCAGCTTTCACTGCGCCAACATCCCCGCGCACCATCACGGTGACGTAGCCGCCACCTATATATTCCGAGCCAATCAAAACTACATTCGCAGCTTTGACCATCGCGTCGGCAGCTTCAATTGCGCCGACCAATCCTTTTGTCTCGACCATTCCAAGAGCGATCATTCCAGGATCTACAGCCATGTTGGTTTCCTTTCTTTGTGGGTCTACAACCCATGATTACGACTTTCTAAACACAACCTCGCCATCCACTTCCAGCGAATCAATAATAGACATAATGACAGAATCGACAGGCGAATCTTTTGTGATGTTTGTTTGCCGCGCAGATGAACCAGCAGCGGTTAATACTAAATCGCCAATACCTGCATCAACAGTATCAACTGCAACATAAGGTTTGCCGGAGGGCTCGCCGGTCTCATCCGTTTGGCGCAGGATCAATAATTTACGTCCGTGCAATTTTTCATCTTTGATGGTAGATACTGTGGTGCCAATCACCTTTGCAATCAACATATCGCGCTCCTAAAATTTATCAGAAAACGTCCCGAAGGTTTCGTTCGAAGACCCTGCTTGGTTGCTCAAACCTTCGGGACGGTGAATCTCAATAACTCTTTCCGGATGAACCTACGGCCGCTTCGCGCACAGCCGACGCCTGCGTGCTGGGACCCTGAATGATCTTCACCCCCGCGCTCGCGCCGATGCGCGTGGCGCCGGCTTTGATCATGCTCTCAGCATCTTCAAAGGTACGGACGCCGCCGGAGGCTTTGACTCCCATTTGCGGTCCGACAGCTTTTCGCATCAATGCTACATCATGAACGGTCGCTCCCCCACCCGCAAACCCTGTAGACGTTTTAACAAAGTCTGCACCTGCTTCTTTTGAAATCAAACTAGCAATGGTTTTTTCTTCATCGTTCAACAAAATCGTTTCGATAATTACTTTGACAATTGCGCCGCGTGGATGAGCCGCGTTGACCACCCCGCGAATATCTTTTGCAACCAACTCAAGATCGCGCGCTTTCAACGCGCCGATGTTGATAACCATATCGATCTCTGTCGCGCCCTGCCTGATTGCATTATCTGTTTCAAATGCTTTAGTTTCAGAGGCTGTGGCGCCCAATGGAAAACCAATCACTGTGCAAACTTTTACGGATGAACCTTTCAAAAGTTCAGCACATAAGCTGACCCAGGTCGGATTGACGCACACAGAAGCAAACCCGTATTTGCGGGCTTCGAAGCAAAGTTGAGCAATCTCCTGCTGCGTGGCTTCTGGTTTGAGCAGCGTATGATCGATCATTTTCGCGATATTAAGATCTTGCGGAATGACACCCAATGTTGAAGAGATTCGTTCCGCGCCTGCGTTGATTACATTTCCCATCTTGTCATAACATACGCGGACACAAAGCTGGTCCGCGCAATCGAACTTACACTGATACGCTTCCGGGTGAGCGGCGTGCTGCTCTTCCTCCATCATCGCAGCCAACACTTCATGCGTGATAATCTCGACAAGCTGTTCCACTAGTTTTTCGTCAGGTTTCATTGTTTTTTATTTCAAATACTTCTTCTCAACCGATTTTATCTTATCTATGCGCGGAGTGTGGCGTCCACCTGCAAACTCAGTGGTCAACCAGGTCTTGACGATTTGCTTGGCAAGATTTACGCCAATCAAACCAGCGCCCAGAGTTAACACATTCGTATCGTTATGCTCGCGGCTATTCACCGCGGACGAGTAATCATAAGCCATTCCCGCGCGCACACCAGGGACCTTATTTGCCACAATGCAGCTTCCAATCCCTGCGCCATCAATCATGATTCCCCGCCAAGCCTTCCCCGAACCCACCAACTGTGCTACCGCATGAGCAAAATCGGGATAATCCACTACTTCCTTGCTATTTGTGCCTACATCATTGACTTCGAAACCTAGCGTAGTCAAGTCTTTTTTGAGTGCTTCTTTTAGCTCAAAGCCGCCATGATCTGCACCGATGGCAACCACTTTTCGCGTTGAAGCTCCAGTTTTTGTAGGAGAGGGAGTAGTTGACACAGCAGGCTCGCGCACAGAACTCCCTAGAACTTGGTGGAGCACGCGCTGCACAATTTTGTGGATTTCTGCGTCGTTGATTTCGCTCATAAGTTGTTGTGAGATGGATTATCTTCTGGTTCTACTTGTGCGTCAAGTTTGAAATGGAGTCCAACGACTCCCGTCGTTGGGAGTTCAAAGTCTCCTGACATTGAACTCCATATTATTGATAAATCTTCTCATTTCTCTCCAACATTTCCACAAATTGCTGAATACGCTTAGCACGAGTCTCTGGCTTTTTGGCGTTATATATTCTGAACAAGATCGCATAACGATTGACACTATTCAATGTTGCAAAGAAGGTTTTCGCTTTCTTGTTCTTATCCAGCGCGGCTTGAAAATCCTCAGGGACTGATATTGTTTTCTGTCCCTGATATGCCTTGTCCCAGCGACCATCTTGCTTAGCCGCTTCGATCGCCTTGAGGCCCGTAGGCTTCATCTCGCCGCTGGCAATTAACCGCTCTGCTTTTTCGGTGTTGATCTTCGACCAAATACTCTTCGGTCCACGCGGCACGAATTTCTGAAGCCAATATTGATCGTCAAAACCTTTTTTCTGTCCATCAATCCAACCGTAGCACAACGCAACATCCAGTGCTTCTTCGTAAGTGACAGATGGAATATCCGAATCCTTTTTACTGAGTTTCAACCATACGCCAGCGGATTTATCATGTTGCTTGGCAAGCCAGGCACTCCATTTCTTTTTGCTCTCAAATGGCAAGGTGGGAAGATCAGCAGGTTTCATAAGCTTATAGAATTTTACAGCAGTTGATAAGAGTCGGGGAAAGAGAATCATCTCTAATCGCTAAATTAGGAACAATCCTGTCCGCATTCCTCCCTATACTGATTATGTAACTCAATAAACTTTATAAGGAGCAGAATATGCAAACAGAAAACGATGGACGGAACGATTTTGATTTCCTAGTTGGGAACTGGATCATGCGTCACCGACGACTGAAGGAGCGATTGAAAGGATGCATGGAATGGGAGGAATTCGACGGGACAGCAGTAGGCAAAAAACTACTGAACGGACTCGGTCATTGCGACGAAGTGATCATGAATAGGCAAACGGGTCCCACCCACGGCTACACGTTACGACTATTCGATGTGAAGTCAAGAGAGTGGAGCATCTACTGGGCGGCAGGCACAAGCGGAATGTTAGGGGTCCCGATGGTTGGCAAGTTCAAAGATGGTGTTGGGGAGTTTTATTCGCATGAAGTTTTCGAAGGCAGACACATCTTCTGCCGATTCATCTGGTCGAAGATCACGGCGAATTCCTGTCAGTGGGAACAGGCTTTCTCGATAGATGGAGGAAAGACCTGGGAAACGAACTGGATGAATACGTTCGAGCGGATATAAGGAGCAGGACATGCAGATAGAAAATGACGGACGAAATGATTTTGATTTCCTGATTGGAACTTGGAAGGTTCATCACCGCAGGTTGGTGGAGCGTCTGAAAGGGTCAACAGATTGGGAAGAATTCGATGGTGACACCGTTGACCGGAAAATCCTGGACGGTCTGGGCAATATGGACGAAAACATCATTTACCGGAAAACGGGGCCAGTCCACGCAATCAGTTTGCGTTTGTTCAGCCCTGAATCAAAAGAATGGAGTATCTATTGGTCAACAAATCTGACTGGAACTTTGGATGTTCCCATGATCGGCGGTTTCAAGGATCGGCCTGGTGAATTTTACTCACAGGAAGTATTTGAAGGTCGACATATTTACAACCGCTTCATCTGGTCAAAGATCACAAAGACCTCATGTCAATGGGAACAGGCATTTTCAGAAGATGGCGGCAAATCCTGGGAAACGAACTGGATCATGGAATTTGAGCGAGTATGAGCCAATCGACCTACTCCCCCATTGTCGAGTTCAGGAGGTATACCCTTCATCCAGGCCGGCGTGATGAATTGATTGAACTCTTCGAGCGCGAATTTGTCGAAACACAGGAAGCTGTGGGAATTCAAGTCATTGGGGATTTTTATGATCTTGATGACCCGGATCAATTTGTCTGGTTGCGTGGATTCAATGACATGTCCGCGCGTGCACAATCCCTCCATGCTTTTTATGGTGGACCCATCTGGAAAGCTCATCGTGAGGCGGCCAACGCGACCATGATCGATTCGGATAATGTGCTGTTATTGCACCGCGTTCACCCAACCTCTGGATTCTTGCTCGAAAAAGTAAACCGTCCTCCACGAGGCAGCCGTACGGTCCGAGATGGATTTGTGGCTGTCACGATCTATTATTTCAATAAACCAGCAACTTCCGATTTCATTAACTATTTCGAAAACACAATTCATCCTGAGCTAATGGAGGCAGATGTCTCAGTCCTCGCCTATTTTGTCACGGAAGATAGCCCCAATACATATCCACAACTGCCAGTGCGTGAAGGCGAGTATGTTTTCGTCTGGTTCGCAGGCTTTCAGGATCAAGATGCATATGAGAGTCATCTCGCCAAACTTGAAAAATCAAGACTCTGGAAAGATGAAATTTCGAAGTTTCTGAAAAAACATCTCAAAGGCAAACCTGAGATATTGAGATTAACTCCAACCCCACGCTCATGGTTGATAGGAAAAGACTAAACGGCTGGTGTATACTCACCGATTATGTATCATCCCACTACACGCGTGTTGGCCGTGCTGGCTTTATTACAAGCGCATGGACGCATGTCAGGCCCCGAGCTGGCTCAACGGCTCGAGGTAAACATCCGCACTCTACGGCGCTACATCATCATGTTGCAGGATCTTGGAATCCCCATCGAAGCCGAGCGTGGACGAAATGGCGCGTATGTACTATCGGCAGGATTCAAGCTCCCGCCGATGATGTTCACAAATGAGGAGGCTCTCGCACTGACTGTTGGATTAATTTCCGCACGCCGCCTCAACCTCGCCGATACAGACCGAGCCGTTGAAAGTGCGTTAGCTAAACTGGAACGTGTGATGCCGCTCGAGCTAAAGGGGCGTGTGCGGGCATTGACTGAAACGATCACACTTGACCTGAGCCCTGCTTCGTCGACCCCACCGAGCGAAGCGGTACTCAGTATCATGAGCAGCGCCGCACAACTCCAGCAACGCGTCCATATTCAATACCATCCTCCTCAAGGGGAGAATACTGAACGAGATTTCGATCCGTATGGTCTAACATATTATCTTCAAAAGTGGTATGTGGTTGGATATTGTCACCTGCGTCAGGACTTACGTTCTTTTCGATTGGATCGCATCATGCAAGTCAAAGAAGTGAACGCACATTTTGAGCGCCCCGAGGGCTTTGATCCGCTGACGCATATGATGCGGGCAATTGCCACATTGCCGCGCAAATATGCTTTTGAACTTTTTCTAAAAACAGACATTGCCACGGCACAAAAAGAAGTCTTCGATGTGTTGGGAATTCTGGAGACATCCCAAACTGGTGTCATCATGCGGGGCAGCGTGGAAGATCTCGATTGGCTGGCGCGGCAGATATCCATCTTTTCTTTTGATTTCGTTGTACGCGAACCAGAAGAATTGAGAGCAGAATTAAAAAAACATTCAGTGAAGCTCGCGGACTTATCAGAGGCATAATGATAAAAATTCCCGAAGAAAACTCGGGAGTTTTAGATTGCCCTTGCGCTCTGAAGCAAAAAATTTATAGTGAAATTGGCGACAATCACAAAGTATCCGTGACATTAAGCCTTGCTTTTCTTCATCCCTGTGTGGATTTTTGCAACCGACTCAGGTGCTTGCTTCCATGTTGCGGCGATGAGTTTTGCCAACACGGTATTCTTCGCTTCTTCCACACTCCAAACTTTGACATGCCTCAATCTCTTCCCTTCACCAGTCAATATCTTTTTCGGGTCAGGGAGTCCAGCGCCGAAGAAGAATCCGAAGTTGACATAGCCTTTTTTCTGCGGGGCGATGTAGCAAATCCTGTCAAACGGAGAGTCGTTCACAGAATATCCAACGGCATCATGATAGATAAATTCATGCACGCCTGGCATATTCTTTCGCGCGACCTCTACAAGTTCTCGTGTAATGACTTGTAAATCCAAAGGAAGGTCTGTAAGCCACTCTTCAATCGTTGTGTTGTTTCTCATGGCAAACCTTATAAATTCTTTTGGCATTATACAGCGAATGGGCCCTACGCTATAATCTACGCAACCAAAGGATTGAAAATGCTAAAACAAATTTCTCATCCAACTGCTGAGGAGTACGCGCCCTTTTATGGGGGCTACATCCAGCGTGCTCAAGCAAGAGGCGACATATTCGCCTCGCTTACAAATCAAATTGACGAGATCAAATCCACACTGGGTGTTCTTTCCGATAAACAAGCTCTATTCCGCGACGCGCCAAAGGAATGGTCCATGAAGGAAGTGATAGGCCATCTCAACGACGTGGAGCGTGTCTTTTCCTACAGACTCCTGCGCGTCTCACGAAATGACCCTACACCCTTGCCCGGCTTCGAGCAGGATGATTATGTCCGTGAGGCAGGATTTGACAATTATGCTTTACAAGATTTAATTCAAGAGTTCGAATATCTACGCCGAGCGAACATTCTTGCGATCAACAATATGAGTGAGGAGTCGACGTTTCGGTGTGGCACCGCCAGCGGCGCGGCGGTCAGTGCGCGGGCATTGATCTATATGCTGGTTGGTCATGTGGATCATCACATGGCAAGTCTGCATGAGAAGTATCTGCCAAATGTGTAGAGAATCATTGTCAAAAAAAATATTTCTAACTCATGTTACGCACCGTCCCGAAGGTTTGTGCTAGGCAATAGTATTTTTCAAGAAAACCTTCGGGACGTTCCACAAGGTGTTTCTAAATTGATATGTTTCGACTCTTGACGAATAAACTGCGGCGGGAGTATAACCATCACGAGGTTCTAATGAACACAAATACTATTCAACAAAGAAAGGAAGTGACCACCTTGGACGCGGATGTGCCGTTATTGCGCCCAACGTTGATTCGTTTTAACGTCTCCGAATTGCGAATGTTCAAAACTCAAGCGGACCGCTTCAACGCGCGTCACTTTGGTTTGTTATGCGCGGTGTGATCATTTAGAAATCCGCCTGCTTGTGAGCAATCGCCACCTTCGGAGACATCCAAGGTGGCTTTTATTTTCACTAAGGAGGTGTACACATGAATGCATTGACCATTTTTGATCTTGAGGCGTTGATCGAGGCGCGCGATTTCGCGTCCTTGCGCGAAGAGACGCGGAACTGGCCTGCAGGCGATCTGGCAGATTTAATGGAACCGCTTCCGGCTGAGAAGGAGGCAGTGGTTTTCCGTCTGCTTCCACGTGAACAGGCCGCGCAGGTTTTTTCCAATCTCCCCATTGAACACCAACAGGACTTGTTGAAAGCAATGGCTCATGAAGAAGTTGTTCATATCCTGAATGATATGTCGGATGATGATCGCACGGAACTGTTAGAGGAGCTTCCCGCACAAGTCACGCAAAAATTATTAAATTCACTTTCACCAGAGGAGCGACGTCGCGCTTCCCAATTACTTGGATATGCCGAGAATAGTGTTGGGCGTTTGATGACGCCTCACTTTGTCCGTGTCCGCCCCCATTGGACAGTTGCTCAGGCACTCGATCATATCCGCCGCTATGGTACGGATAGTGAAACCATGAGCTTGATCTATGTGATTGATGAAAACGGAAGGTTGATCGATGATTTACGGATTCGACAAATCCTGCTGGCAGCCCCTGAAACGCTGATATCAGATCTGATGGATAAGCGTTTTGTAGCTCTAAAAGCGACTGATGACCAGGAAGTCGCAGTGGAGGCTTTCAGAGAAGCAGACTTGAACGCTTTGCCCGTCACAGATAGCCAAGGTGTATTGATCGGCATTGTCACCGTAGATGACATCTTTGATGTAGCAGAAGAGGAAGCTACGGAAGATATTCAAAAGATGGGCGGTTCTGAAGCACTCGACGAACCTTACATGGAAATCGCGATTCCAAGCATGGTGCGGAAGCGCGCAACCTGGCTGATCGTTCTGTTCCTAAGTGAAATGCTCACAGCAACGGCGATGAGCAGATTCGAGACTGAGATTGCGAGAGCGGTTGTGCTATCCATTTTTGTTCCGCTGGTCATTTCAAGCGGAGGCAACTCGGGTTCACAGGCTTCAACGCTTATCATCCGTGCGATGGCGCTTGGCGAAGTAACACTCAAGGATTGGTGGCGTGTGATGCGAAGAGAGATTCTATCGGGGTTGTCACTGGGAACAATTTTGGGCATCATCGGTTTTATCCGAATTTCAACCTGGGCATTGCTCTTCCATTTGTTATGGGGAACACTCTCAGGCTCGATGTTACCGTTCCTCCTGCGCCGAATCGGTCTGGACCCGGCTACTTCTTCCGCGCCTTTCGTTGCTACTTTAGTGGACGTTTCAGGGTTGGTCATCTATTTTACGGTCGCGGCGATCATCTTGCGTGGGACACTCCTGTAAAAGATTCGCACCTAACTTTGATGCCCGATCAAAAAGCCTCCTCTTTTGGAGGCTTTTTTAGTTTAGAATAGTTCATTAAAGGAATTTGGTAGGCAACCTACGTTAATAAGAATAAAATCAAATCTCCAATTAAGGATTTTGGGAATGAACCAAATAAATACAGCCGTTGAATTAGGGTTTCAATATCCGTTTGGTGAAGAATCGTGCGAGCATGAACTAGCGGTTCTTCAGGATCACTATCCCGAATATTTCTATGAACAAAGCCGGTTCAATGAAGAGGCGCTCGACCCAGATGTGTATCTGATCGTTGGAAGACGAGGGTCAGGGAAAACTTCGCTCACACAATATTTCAACTTTCAAAAGCGTTTTAGAAACGCTCATAGTATAGATGTGGATGAACCTGAAATATATCAAAGCATCTTGCAGAAAATCGCGAACAGCGCGTATCTCTCACCCGATTTGGCAGTCAACGATGTACGCAAAATCTGGGAGTACCTGATTTGGTCTATCATCTTTAATGAGTATTCTCATCTCGATGCAACCGTAAGAAGCGCAGCAGTTTTCTCTGGGAAAAAGATGAAACCAGCCCGAATCATCACTGAGATCGTCAATGGACTCCTGGCGAAGTACGTCGACAACAATGGCAGAGTCGCAAGCGAATTATCGGAAGCTCTCACCTCTCCCGTTTTCGCGAAAGCGAAAGAAAAAGTTGTGGAGTTCACACGCAGCGAGCCCATCATTATCGCGATTGATACTTTTGAGCGATACGATCGTGAAAATGTCGCAATGATGACAGTGACCTCATCGCTGATCCAGTGTGCAAATAATTTCAACATCAGCTATTCTACTAAGGGAATACACGTCAAGGCATTTGTTTCGGCGGAAATTTTTCCATATATCAAAGAGAGCGCCATCACGAACACGACCAAGTTCATCCGTCGGCCTCTTTATTTGAGATGGCGTCCAAAAGATCTGATCCGCCTAATCTCATGGCGTTTTTACCGCTACATGGGCGCAAACAAAATCAAAATGCCCTTCAAGAAAGTGGATTGGGATGATTTCGATGACATTCTCAACAAGATGTGGTATCCGTTCTTTGGCGAAAAAATTACAAACTTGCGCGGGCGGGAAGAGCAAAGTTTCCCCTACATCTTACGCCATACACAGATGCGTCCAAGACAGCTTGTCATCTTATGCAATGATATTGCGCGCGAGACGATCAGGGCCGGGAAGTTCCTACGATTCAATAGCATCCAGATCAATCAGACCATCGCTAGGTGCGAATATGATCTGGCAGACGAGGTATTGAATTCCTACGACCTGATCTATCCCCGAGTCTCTGACATAGTTATGGCTTTGACAAACGCGCCAGTGACCTTCAAAGGGAGCTTTCTGGATCAGGTAGCAAAGAAGACCTCTGATGTTTGGGCTGAGGGATACTCCTTGTCTAGTTTCCGCCGTCTCGTTGCGGAGCTAGGAATTGTAGGCAAGGTCAGAAAGAAAAGCGACGAAGCTGGTATTATCGAGGCAGATTTCGAATACGCCATGCATGATAGGCTGGTCATTACAAATGATGACGATTGCGCCATTCATCCAATGTTTTACTCGAAGCTACAAGTGCTGAAGAATGGTTACGTTGTCTATCCATTTCCGGATCACGAGGATTACAAAGACTTACTCTAGGAAAATAGCACCGGAAGCAGAGAACATGATTGTTTTATAATCCCAGGATGGACTTCAAGAAAACTGTTAAAGAAGGTTATAACGCCATCGCGGATCGTTATCTTGCCACGCGCACTCGGGACTCGGAAGATGTGCGTTTGCTGAGCAATTTCATTGAGAAATTGCCTGCAAATGCAAGAGTACTCGACGCAGGTTGCGGCGCGGGGATTCCTATCAGCCAGATGTTGAGTGAACATTTCCATGTCACAGGTGTGGATTTTTCTGAGGCGCAGATCGAATTAGCAAAGAAGCATGTTCCGAATGCAAATTTCATTTGCCGGGATATGACAAAACTGGATTTCCCTGAAAACACATTCGATGGGATTTGTTCCTACTACGCCATTATCCATATTCCACGTGAAGAACATCAGTCCCTACTAGCTAATTTTCACAGAATACTAAAGCCTAGCGGATTTGCTTTATTATGTTTGGGTGCAGAACATTTGATTCATGACATTGATGAAGACTATCTCGGCACGCGCATGTATTGGAGTCACTACGACATAGAAACATATCTTAAGATGCTAAATGATTGTGACTTCTCAATCATTTGGTCAAAGCGCGTGGCGGACGGAACCTGCGAAGGCGCGGGTCATTTGTTCGTGCTTGTACAGAAATAGAAACGATGAAAGCTTTCAATAAATATTGGGCTATCTTTCAAATCACATTGGTTAACAGCCTCGCATATCCCGGCGAGCTGATCGGCCGCAGTTTGATGATTATCCCTTTCATGTGGATTTTCTATCAGCTATGGAAAGTCACTTATGCGGCATCCGGAAGCCATATCATTAGTGGCTTAACTTTGTCTGATATTCTCTGGTATCTAATGCTCGCCGAAACCATCGAGTTAGGCCGTCCTCCATTGGCACGTACAATCTCGGAGAATGTGAAGGATGGTTCCATCGCGTATCTGCTGAATAAGCCATATGATTTTCTTCTCTACCAGTTCAGTACGGTCATGGGAGAGACAGTCTTCCGTGCCTTGTTGAACGCTATTTTTGGAGGAGCTATCGTATTATGGCTGGTTGGTGCGCCAAAACACCCTGAAGGAATCATCATCGCGTTGCCTGCCATCCTCGGCGCATGGATTTTGCATTTCTGTGTCACAGTGATGATCGGTCTCTTAGCCTTCCTTGTGGAGGATGTCTCTGCGTTCATGTGGATTTATCAGAAGTTGGCTTTTATCTTTGGTGGCATGTTGATCCCGCTGGATTTTTATCCGCGCTGGTTACAGGTCATTGCAAAAGCACTCCCATTTTCAAGCATCACTTACGGTCCCGCACGGTTATTCGTTACGCCAACAGTTGAGTTGTTCATCAATGTCATGACGCTTCAAATTGTCTGGATTGTGGTTCTAGCTCTCCTGCTCACGTTTGCTTATCGGCGCGGCGTAGCATATCTTACGGTAAATGGAGGCTGACCCTCACCCCTGCCCTCTCCCAAAATGGGAGAGGAGGTAAAGGACCTATGAGCGAACTTAAATTTCTACTCGCCGTTTGGAAAGCCAACCTGCTCTCCGCTATGGAGTATCGGGCCGCGTTCCTTTTGCAAGTGATTGGCATGATGCTTAACAACTTCATGTACTTTGCAATTTGGATCATCTTTTTTAATCGCTTCAAAGATGTACGCGGCTGGGGGGTTAATGACATGTATTTAACATTCGGTGTGCTCGCAAGCTCATTCGGTCTGGTCAGCTTATTATTTGGCAACGCATTCAACCTCAGTGACATCATCAGCAAAGGTCGGTTGGATTATTACCTTTCGATGCCGCGACCTGTTCTGCTCCATGCGGTTGCCAGTCGCATGATCGCGAGCGGAATGGGTGACTTCACTTATGGATTTGTGAGCTATGCGCTCTCTGGATATTTCACTTGGGATGGATTGCTCCGTTTCCTTCTCGCGACGCTTTTAGCTGCTATCGTTTTCGCGGCTTTTCTCATCCTCATTCAAAGTCTTGCGTTTTGGCTGGGCATCATGAGCAATTTAAGTCAATTGGCGCTCAATGCCATGTTGACGTTTGGTATTTATCCCATTACGCTCTTCGATAACTATGCAAAGTTGATCCTGTTCACACTCATCCCCGCCGCGTTGATGGGTGCTGTCCCTGCGGAATTTATACGCGCTTTCACATGGCAAACGTTAGCGGAACTCCTTGTCGGGGCTGTGACTTTTCTTTTTATAGCAGTAGCAGTTTTCCGGCTAGGATTGAAACGCTACGAGTCAGGTAGCGCGATCCAGGTTGAAGTTTGATGCATCCGTTTTCTGGTATAATTTCCGCCCGTGACTGGTCCTGCCATACGGTCGTTAGGCTGTGGGTACGGAGACCTGCATAGTGCGGCGGTTTTTGCCGCCATAATTTATAGAAAGGAAAGCATACGTCATGCCGCTCGCGAAAGAAGTTAAGACAAAATTGATCACGGACTATCATCGTCATGATGCGGATACGGGTTCCCCAGAAGTGCAAATTGCCATTCTGACGGGCCGCATCCAGCAGTTGACCGATCATTTAAGAATCAACAAAAAAGATGAGTCCTGCCGGCGTGGACTGCTCAAGCTCGTTGGGCAACGCCGCCGCATGTTGGCCTACTTGCGCCAGGTTGACTACCCACGCTATCTGGGAGTCACCGAAAGCTTGAATCTGCGCCACAAATAGTTTTTGTAGGGGCGACCGGCCGGTCGCCCCTAACCATATCTAGCAACCGCCGTCAGGAATTGAATAGCGCGAATGAGCCTAGGCATCATCCTCGCTCTTCAGTCCCTGACCCGGCGGGAATTTACACAATGGCTGGCTTATTCACCGACATAAAATACATCTCAAGTTTACGCAGTTTTTGCGCGTAAATGATGAAACCTCGCGGACGATACGGGTGGATGTCAGCTAACAGGAGACAAAATGAAACCAGAATCAAAGAAATATTCAACTACTGTTGGGAATCAGACCCTCACGTTTGAGACCGGCAAATTGGCCGCCCAAGCTGGCGGCGCGATGACCTTCGGTACAAGTGAAGCTATTGTCTTCGCCGCTGCCACAATGGGCGATGTGCGTGAAGGTATTGACTTCTTCCCGCTCCAAGTGGAATACGAAGAAAGATTGTCTGCCGGTGGAAAAATCCCCGGCTCATTCTTTCGGCGCGAGGGCCGCCCCGGCACCGATGCCATTCTCGTGTCGCGCCTTACAGACCGTCCGCTACGCCCACTGTTTCAGCACGGCATGCGCAATGAAGTGCAAGTGATCATGTTCTCGCTTTCAGCTGACGGCATCAACCCACTTGATATTTTCGCCATCAACGCCGCCTCCGCTGCCATCATGATCTCAGATATTCCTTGGGGTGGTCCGGTAGGCGCGGTTCGCATCGGGCGAGTGAACGGTGAATTCGTGATCAATCCAACGTTTGCAGAAATCGAAACTTCAGATCTTGACCTGCGAATTGCTGGCACCCGTGATGCCATTCTCATGGTCGAATGTGGCGCGAACGAAATCCCTGAAGATGTGATGGTTGCGGCGCTGGAACTGGGTCACAAATCCATTCAGCCGTTGATCGATCTTCAATTCCAGATGCAGGCTGAAGTTGGCAAACCAAAACGCGAAGTGATCCTCGCTCTTCCAAATGCCGAATTGCAAAAGAAAGTGTTTGAGCGCGTCAGCGCGCCGATGACTGAACTACTCGACAAGCCGCTGACCAAAAATGAATTCTACGGAGGAATGACTGAGCTTAAGGAAATGATTGTCGCTGAAATGTGCTTTGTCCCTGAAGGAGCCAGCCCATCAGACTATCCATCAGCTGCCTCTGTCCAAGAAGCATTTGATCAAGCTGAACAGTCCATCGTCCGTGAGCGGATTTTGAGCATGGGTAAACGTCCCGATGGCCGCACGCCAACAGATATCCGCCCCATTTGGTGTGAGGTTGGTATTTCGCCGCGCGCCCATGGATCTGGTCTATTCACCCGTGGCGAGACTCAGATCCTCTCCTTTGCAACTTTGGGCACATTGGGCGAATCGCAGGAACTGGATACCCTTAGCCCAACAGAATCCAAGCGTTATATGCATCATTACAATTTCCCACCATACTCCACCGGTGAGGTTAAACCTCTTCGTGGCCAAAGCAGGCGCGAGGTCGGGCACGGAGCACTGGCTGAGCGTGCGCTGGAGCCGGTCATTCCCGCAGAAGAATCCTTCCCCTATACCATACGTGTTGTATCTGAAGCTTTGGCATCGAATGGATCCACCTCTATGGGATCGGTCTGCGGCTCTACCCTCTCGCTGATGGATGCGGGTGTACCAATCAAGGCTCCAGTCTCCGGCGTGGCAATGGGACTTGTCACAGATGATACGGGCCGCTATCAAATTCTGACTGACATTCAGGGCGCTGAAGATCACCTGGGTGATATGGATTTCAAAGTAGCCGGTACCGCGCAAGGTATTACAGCCCTGCAAATGGATATTAAGATCAGTGGCTTAAGCACACAGATGATGAAAGAAGCATTGGAACAGGCTCACACTGCCCGCATGTTCATTATGGAAAAGATGCTGGCTGTCTTGCCAGAAGCACGCACAGAATTGAAACCACATGCACCGCGCATTGTCACCGTGAAGATTCCTGTTGATAAAATCGGCGCATTGATTGGTCCGGGCGGAAAGAATATCCGCTCGCTGCAAGAAGAGACCGGCACAAAGATCGATATTGAAGAAGATGGTACAGTTTATATCGCTTCGACAGATGGAGTCGGTGCCAAGATTGCACAGGAACGCGTGGAATCACTTGGCGAAAGCGCGATCATTGGAAATATTTACACCGGCAAAGTCGTGCGCATCGCAGATTTTGGCGCATTTGTTGAAATCCTACCGGGCGTAGATGGACTCGTCCATATCTCACAGCTTGATACTGAGCGCGTCAATAAAGTGGAAGATGTTGTCAGCATGGGCGACGAGATCACCGTCATGGTGACCGATATTGACCCACAAGGCAAGATCAGACTCTCACGTCAGGCTGTGCTCGAAGGCTGGACCGCTGAAGAAGCACGCGAAAAAGATCAGCGCAAACCCGGTGGCGGACGTCCTAGCGGCGGGCGCAATGGAGGAGATCGCGGGCGCGGTGGCGATCGTGGCGGCAATCGCGGAGGCGGTGATCGCGATCGTGGCAGACGTAGTTAGTTCTCGAAGTAAATATCCAACTCAGGGCACAGCAATGTAGAACAGGCTGTGCCCTGTTTTTTTTGTGAGAAAAATCATTGAATGTTCAACAGACTCAAATTTCTCTACAGTGAATATCCGCGCCAATATTGGCTGATGATTATTGGCATTATTTTTAGCACAGCGGGTGGCAGCATAATTTGGCCGTTTCTGCTGATTTATGCTAGCGGAAAACTCAAGCTGCCACTTAGCACAGTCGCCACACTGATCTCCATCAATGCAGGGACAGGTTTGCTAGCATCCTTTATCGCAGGAACGCTAGCTGATAAGATCGGCCGCAAAGTGGTGATGAACTTCAGCCTTACAGTGAATGGCATTGCCTACTTTCTACTCATGCGTGCGGAAACATATCCGCAGTTTGTCGGATTGATGATCATGATCGGGTTGTCAAATCCACTTTATCAGGTCGGTGCGGATGCGATGCTCGCCGATATGATTCCCTCCGAAAAACGAACCGATGCATTTGCGATCAACCGCATTGCCAACAACGCGGCGTTCGCGATGGGTCCTGCCATCGGTGGGTTCCTCGCCACACGTTCTTACAGTCTTGCTTTTTACGCAGCATTTGCAGGTTTCCTCACATACAGCCTGCTCCTTTTTATCTTTGCACGCGAAACACTGAACACACAAAATGCCCCGGAGGTGCCGCTCCCACTTGGCTCGAGACATTCGGCATGGCGTCGCGACGACAATTCCTCGAACAACACTTTTGCACCATTAAAACCATTTTACGCGCTCTTCGTTCGCAGACAATTATCTTTAGGACGACCTATCACTTTGCAAACTGAAGGTTACGGGCGTGTGTTTCAAGATAGAAATTATGTGGCTTTCGTTGCGCTGACCAGCGTCGGTCTCATTGCGCCCACGATGCTATGGATCTTGATGCCTGTTTATGCAAAAACCAATTATGGAATCCCGGAAGCCTTATATGGCTGGATCCCCACCACAAACGCGCTGATGTGTGTTTTTGTGCAGTATTTCGTCACGAGTATTACGAGGAAACATCGCACGCTTCCCGTTCTCAGCATCGGCATGTTGATCTATGCAGTCGGTGCAGGCAGCGTTGCATTGATGAGCCGCTTTTGGGGATTCTGGTTGAGCATGGTTATTCTCACCTTCGGCGAACTCACTCTCGTTCCTACTGCCAGTAAATACGTTGCTGATCTCGCGCCGGCAAATCTGCGTGGTCGTTATATGTCCGTTTACTGGCTGGGCTGGGGATTGGCGCGTACTATTTCCCCCATCCTTGGTGGATTTCTCAATGACAACATCGCGCCGCGCGCCATTTGGATTGGAGGTCTGCTTGTCGGATTGACCAGCACCTTTGGGCTGTTCCTCCTCAGCCGCGTCTCTGTCTCTCGAAGGACGGCTCTCAGGGAGCTTTAGCCTGTTTCCGTTACAGATGGAATTAAACTATGCTCTCAGCGCCATCCTTTGCGTAGCATCCCTGTGGGACGCCACTGGCATGACTTTGTAATCTCCGACGGGGACGGCGGCATAAGCAGTAAAAATTTTTTACCTATTGAGGAACACGAGCGTATAATTCCTTTAAAAGAAATTTTATGACAAACAATGTTCAACTCCGTAATGTGATAGCACCTGACCTTCTCATTTTCTTCGAACAACAACTAGACTCAGAAGCGATTCAGATGGCTGCCTTTCCATCCCGCAATAGGGAGGCATTCATGGCACATTGGAACAAGGTCATCATTGACGACTCCGTGATGATCAAAACCATTTTGTTCAATGGAGATGTCGTTGGAAACATCGTCTGCTTTGAACAGTTAGGTGAACGAGAGGTCGGTTACTGGCTTGGAAAGGAATATTGGGGAAAAGGCATTGCTACTCAGGCACTCGCAGAGTTTCTAGAAACTATAAAGATACGTCCCCTATATGCTCATGTTGCCAAGCATAATATTGGCTCCAGACGGGTTTTAGAAAAATGTGGGTTTATTGTTTGCGGAGAAGATAAGTTTTTTTCGCAGACCCTCGGTGATGATATTGAAGAATATATTTTGGTGCTTAACGCAAATGAATCAATAGGTTCAATATAACATTTAATAAGCCTTGCGAACGTTTAGTTGGCAAAATATATTCCTGAACAAAAACCTTCGCAAGGCTCACATTTTCAGGAGAATATTATGCCCTCCCTCAATCCCGGCGATAAAGCTTCCCGCACAACCATCATCACCGATGAAATGATCCGCGCTTTTGCGGGCCTGACCGGTGATACCAATCCTGTTCACCTTGATGATGCCTACGCGATGGGCACGCGCTTCGGTCGCCGCATTGCGCACGGGATGATCGCGGCTGGGCTCATTTCAGCTACACTCGCTAATGATCTGCCGGGGCCCGGCACAGTTTACTTAAGCCAGACACTACAATTCAAAGCACCTGTCTATCCGGGCGATACAATCACTACGACTGTTGAAGTGAAAAGTGTCCGCCCTGATAAGCCTATTGTCATACTTGGTACAACCTGCAGCAATCAAAGTAATGTCGTAGTATTAGATGGAGAAGCTGTAGTTTTGATGAACCGATAGCCAGAATCATACGTCCAGTGAATGTGCAATGTTTGCTAGTAATGAAAAGGCAAGATGAAATCAATAAAAGGTGAATTCCGCTTTATTTATAATTCAGCCAAGTACGATGAGACCGTAGCGTTTTATCGAGATGACTTACAGTTGCCCCTCCTAGATTCATGGGATGAAGGGCCAGAGGCGCGTGGAAGTGTGTTTCAAGCCGTTGGCGGTATTATTGAAGTTATGGAGCATCCAGCCACGCAGGGAAGTGAATGGGTCGTCTATCCTCCTGATTTACCCAAAGGTGTAAGTCTGGCCGTCGAAGTGGATAATGTGGATGAGTGGTATGAGCGTGCTCGTGAGAGGAAGCTTCCAATAAAGACTGAGCTGGCTAACTTCAATTGGGGGCAGCGTGGCTTCGCTGTTTTTGAACCAAATGGCCTCGTCATTTTTGTGTATTCGATCATCCTTAATGAAAATGCGTATACTTCTTAAAACGTGCATTTCACATTACTTAGACTTTGTCCATTTGCATATAGCGATTGAGATTTTCGAACAGTGATATATGCGCAGGCTCGAAACCGAACGTCTCATATTGCATCCGTTTACCTTGGATGATGCTGGGGAACTTCACCGCGTGATTTACTCGGATATCCATGTCTCGCAGTATTACAGCGGCAAGGGCACATTGACAATTCCCTTATCGCATGATGCGATTGCGGATGATACACTATCGGGCGGTAATAATCATTTCTACAAGCCATGCTCGCACAGAGTCTGAAGAGGTGAGATGCTCATCTGCTTGCAACAACGGGTAGCGTGTATCTACCCCGATGGAAAAGCCACCCCAGCGGCGAATAATGGTAAAAGCTCGTTCATCTTTGTCGTCATCGCCAAAGTAAACGGGCAGGCTGTGCGGCTCAGAGTTGCGCGCTAAAAACCAATCGACAGCCTGACCCTTATCAGCAGTCGATGGCACCACTTCGAGAAAGCGGTGGCCATCCAAGATCCGCATATGATTTGAATCGATCCACTTGTTAGCAATTCTTCGCGCAGACTTCAAGACTCTCTTGGCTTCATTTGCTTCAGCCCAACGCGCGTGGAGTGCAACAGTAATTCCCTTATCTTCCAATAAAAACCCAGCGCGCTCTTTAATTAATCGACTCCATTCATTTCGAATTTGAACCACAGTTGAATAACTTCGATCTTCGGCAATACCTCTTGTAATGATTTCATCCTGTTTTTGAATCTCCGCTCCGTAAGTCCCAGCTAACACTAAACCCCGGATAGGAAGCATAGCCTGTAAAGATTTTAAGGGTCGTCCACTCAGTACAATTGTTTGAATAAGCGGGATTTGTGTCAGTTCCGTCAGCAGTTCAAGCAATGCTTGATCAGGCTGGGCTTCAGCTGGCGTAGGAGCGATGGGCAACAGGGTACCATCATAATCCAGAAACAATATTAGATGACTCTTATTACGCAGATGATGAAGAATGGTAGAAAGAACATTCGACTCAATCATTATTTCAAAAAGCTCAAGAATTCCTTGATCCACCATGCAACGTCCTGAGTCGCGACGCGGGATCGCATGGTCCTCATGCGCTCTTGCTGTTCTGTCTTTGGCATTTGCAGAGCTTGCAGAATGGCTGAAGCTACGTCTTCCTGACTGTATGGATTCGTAATGATCGCCTCTGGAAGTTGATTAGCGACTCCAGCAAACTCACTCAAAATGATTGCTCCATCTTCATTGATACGAGAAGCAACGTATTCCTTAGCTATCAGGTTCAATCCATCGCGAAGCGGAGTAACCAGCGCAATATCAGCCGCCCGATAATATGCAACCAGTTCAACCGGCGAATAAGACCGATGCTGATAACGAATAGGAATCCAAATGCCGTCACTAAATCGTCCATTCACACGGCCGACCATTTCATCAATCTCCCGCTTCTTTCGCCGATAAGCTTCCACTCCCTCGCGAGAAGGCGTCACAATTTGGATCAAACTAAATTTTCCGCGCCAATCAGGTTGATGCTCAAGGAAGTGCTCTAGTCCGCGTAATCGCTCGACAATTCCTTTGGTGTAGTCCATTCGCTCTACACCAATGATTAACGTATCCTCGACCAAGGCATGGCGTAATGTCTGAACGCGCGCCTCTGTGCGGGGTAATCGGGCGATACGGTCAATCTCAGCGTAATCAATACCGATCGGTCGGGCAATCACGCGGGTTGTCAATCCGGCGTAATGAAGGAAATCTCCTTCAGCACGAGCGCCCAATAATTCCACGGCCGTCTCAATGAAGTTTTGAACATATTCGGGAATGTGAAATCCAATCAGGTCACACGCTAATAATCCTTCCAAGATAGATCGTCGCCACGGCAAAGTGCGAAAAATTTCCACAGGCGGAAAGGGGATATGCCAGAAGAAAAGAAGTTTGGCAGATGGCTTTTTTTGACGAATGAAGTAAGGAGCTCGCGCCATCTGATAATCATGCACCCAAATGATATCGTTCCCGCTTACTTCTTCCAAGGCGGCCTGCGCGAACTCTTGATTGACCTGTTCGTAGACCTGCCATTCTTCCAAATCGTAATGTACCTGGCCGAGAAAACTATGGCATAAGGGCCATAAAGCGTTATTAGAAAGGCCGTAGTAAAACTTTTGTTTTTGTTCGGCGGTCAATGACAAGTGGCGCAGATCGAAACGCGGTTGACGCGGCGGCATCGCATATCGCCCAGTTGGGTCACCCGAGGTGATCCAAACACCTCCCATTCGCTGCATGAGCGGCAGAAGTGCGGTTGCCAGTCCGCCGACTGTGCGCTTAGGCTTTATATCCTGAGAAGTAACATCCAACTTATAGGGTCCGCGATGCGATACTAGAATCAGACGAGAAGTATCTTTCATGAAGCTTTGTCCTTGGCCGAAACCACCTTGGCTATCAAAGGCTGGATGTCATGCGCGAAGATGGATGACCACGTAAATTTTTTCCGCACGCGCTGGCGCAGACGATGGGCCGCATCCGTCTCCATCCATTCCCGAATGCGATCAGCCACGGATTCGGGGGATTCATCTTTCTCAATCAGGTATTCAAATTCCTGACCCAAGTCCGTAACTGCCGGCACAACCGTGGAAAAGATAACTTTGTCTGCCAGACCAGCTTCCAACACCGGTAAGCTAAAGCCTTCGCGATGACTAGGTGTCAACACCAAATCACAAAGTCGATATAGTTCAGCAACACCCGCTGGCTCAAGAGTTAATGGAGACGGATACTTGCTTGTGCCTTCAAAAATGAAGATCACTTCCTTACGCAACGAGAGCGTGTACTGTAAATTTCGCAAATCAGTATAATACTCTTTGATGTCTGGCACATGTGGGTCAGGTGGACCGGTGATGATCAGCCGCAGGCGAATCCCAGCCCTTTTCAGAGCTGCCGCGACTTTAAAGGAAAATTCAATGTTCTTTGCGCGCGTGATTCGGATTGGCATCAACATAATCAGATCAACTGACAGCAGACCGAACTCATCTATGAAATGTTCTCCAAGCTCAGAAAGCCCCAGCAATAGACTCGGCTCTATACCATTTGGTATTATCTGGATTCGGTCAGGCGAGCATTTGAGAACATTGGCAAGCACTCGTTGAGATTGAGAGGAAATAGCGACGTAAGTAACATCTGACCGATACGTACGAAGTAAATCCCATGGAAACCCAAATCGCTGAACCTCCCCGGAGGCCGGATTCACATAACGAGAGATATCATGACACCAAACAATCAATCGTCGAATCACTCCTTCATCCACTAAATGATGAATCGCGGCGGTCAATGCTAGATTGAAGTGCGTCGTCATTACATTATGAGCAATCAGGGCATCCGTTGGAGTAATGATTCTACGCAATTCTTTTTCGATTTTGCTTTGCAACGCTAAAAAACCTTCAGGGACTTTACCTTGATCTAAGGCGGCTCTTAAAGCTAAATTTTCTGAATACTCCGAATCAATTTCCGGCACAAGAATAGTTTCAGACGATCTTGATCGATCAGACTGCCCAACGCGCCCGGCAACGATAGCAGTAGGGTAACCAGTGGCTGAAAATAATCGAATCTGTTGATCTATGATCATTTCGACGCCCCCAATGACAGGCGGAGCGGTGTAATGAACAAAAAGAATGCGGAATTGATCAGCGTTCACACACTTAATAACGATAAATGAGGTTCATGTGTGATTAATGACTCTCTCATATTTGATGAAAAGAATTCAATTCTCGGACGTTTCTTCCACATCTTGCGTCTGCCGTCTCCTTTGCATTTATAAAGAGTCACCGTTAAAACAAGAAAACCAATTATCTTGCCAGCTTCTCCTCCAAACGCTTTTTCACATTGGGCCATTCTGTATCTAATATGCTATAAAATACCGAATGGCGATAACGCCCATCCGGTAGAATCATGTGATTGCGAAGTACACCTTCTTTGACTGCGCCGATGCGTTCAATTGCTTTTTGCGAACGTTCATTGCGCAAATCTGTTTTCAATTGCACACGAATGCAGCCAATTGTCTCAAAAGCATGGCGCAACAATAAATATTTACATTCTGTATTTACCGGCGTTCTTTGAAACTCAAGTCCGTACCACGTGCCGCCAATTTCAAGACCGCGATCCTTTGGCACAATGTTCAAGTAACGCGTCGCACCAGCTACGCGCCCGGATACTAGATGAATGACCACAAACGGCAGGTCAGTTCCTTTTTCAGCACGCGAGAGAATATCCAAAACCCAATGGCGCATATCTTCAACAGTGTTGATATTTCCATACAACATAAAATCCCAAAACGTTTGCCCCACACCGATCTCAGCCAATCCAGAAACATGTGCTTCAGTCATGGGTTCAAGGCGCACATGTTTACCGGTTAAGACAACAGGCTTTACTTCCATTTCAACCATTTCTCTTCGGGTGTATCCTGCGTTGGAAGATAAGGCATTTTCGGTCCCTTCACACTAAGCAATTCACTCAATGCGGCGCGCATGGCAATACGATCATCCCACAAATGTTCACGCGCACCAAAGCACATCGACTGTTCATGGCCCTTCCCACAAGAGAGGACAATATCCCCTTCACGCGCGAGACGAACTGCGAATCGGATGGCTTCACCTCGATCTGGGATTCGCCAAAATGTTTCGTCCTCGATTCCTCCTCTTGACCTCGCGCCGGCTGCCATTTCTTCAAGGATTCCATTCAGTGACTCGGTGCGCGGGTCTTCTGCAGTCAGCACTGTGAGATCAGCTAACTCTGCCGATACTTCTGCCATCATACGGCGTTTGGCTTTGTCGCGTAAACCTGCGGAACCAAAGACAGCAATGACGCGAGGTCGCGTAGGGACAGGCAGCTGCCTGTCCCTACGCGACAACATTTCTCTGGCAGCTTCCAACGTAACCTTCAACGCATTTGGCGTATGCGCAAAATCAACAATGGCTGTGAAGTTCTGCCCCATGTCAATACGTTCCATCCGACCGGGAATTCCATTAAGTGAGGCGATCCCTTGCGCGGCGATCTCAGGTTTTATTTTCAATCCATAAACGGTCGCTGTCAACGCGGCAAGGCAGTTCGATACGTTATACGTTCCAACTAATTTACTTGAAACAAAGATACTGAAGTCCTTGCTCTTCGCCGTAAAATGGATTCCCGACGGACTATAGTCCACATCCACCGCGCGGACATCTGCATCTTCACTCAACCCATAGTTCAACTTCTTGACTTTAATAAAGTCATTCAGAAAATCAAATGACTTACTATCATCTCGATTGATCACGCCCAAGCGTGGATTCCCCTGTGGTTTATCAGAAGTGATCTCCAGACTTGAAAATAATCTAGCTTTTGCGGCGCGATAATTTTCATACGAACCATGTTCATCCATGTGTTCGTGAGTAATGTTTGTGACAACGCCAATATCGAACTCGCAAGCGTCCACGCGGTATTGTGCCCAACCGTGCGATGTGGTTTCGAGGACAACATGCGTTAATCCTCCTTCTACCATTTGAGAAAGGTAACGCTGTACATCGTGCGCGTCCGGCGTGGTAACGTGAAAGCCCGTATCCAATATTTCATTCCCAATTACCGCGTTGACAGTTGAGATCATGCCCGCTTTGATACCTGCGGCGAGCAAAATTTGATAGATAAGATTCGTGGTCGTGGTCTTGCCATCTGTACCGGTCACGCCGATCACCGTCAGCTTGCGACCTGGCCAGTTGTAAAACGCGGCAGCGATCCATGTCAGCGCGCGACGGGGGTTTTCGAGTCGAATGTAGGGCAAGTTGCCGACATGTCCCACGTTCAGATCCCCAACTACTGCTACCGCGCCATTATTAATCGCTTGTGGAATGTAATCGTGCGCATCCACATTTCCACCCTTCAGCGCGACAAAAAGATGACCAGGCTTGACGGTGCGGCTGTCAATGGAAATTCCAGTGATCGGGATATCGGGGATATTCACCATGCAAAAAGGCAGTGGCAATTCTGCAAAGATATGTTGAAGCGACTTTTGATTCGACATGATTAAATGAAAATGGGCTTTGGCTATTTTACCAAAACCCATATCACAGACTTCGGAAGTCCTGTAATTTTTACCTCAGACTCTGGCGAAGACCCTCGAGTTTGCCTGCGACGGAACTATCAAGAACCTTATCGCCAACCCGGATGACGAGTCCGCCTAGTATGGATGGGTCCACGCGGAAAGTAACTTCCTTTGCACCTGCATTCGCAAGAACATCCCTCTTGACGGCTTCTTCCTCATCCTGACTAAGCGGCAAAGCACTCGTCACTTGAGCAGATTCGCCTGTGAAATTAGCTCCATTCAAAACAATCAGCTTGCCAGACTTTACGCCGGAGAAGAACTCATCAAGCAAAGAACGTTGTTTCTTTTCATCTAATGCTTCGCCGACTAGCTTGTTCGCGGCAGCAATAGCAAGAGATGCGACTTGACTACGTAAATCACCAAGGATGCGATTGCGTTCAATTTCGGCTTCTGCGACTGCAGCTTCACGCGCCTTGTCTGCTTCGGCTTCGGCAGCAGCTTTTACATCTTGTCCAGCAACCACCGCGCGGTCTGTAGCTTCACCAACGATCTTGCTTGCTTCGGTCTGCGCGTCGGCGATAATTTTGGCAGCTTCCTTTTCCGCGCTGGCGCGGGCATCTGCAGCAACACGGGCATCTTCCAGACCCTGTGCAATTTTTTGTTTACGGGTCTCCATCATGTTCAGCATGGGCTGATAGACCCAGGCATTCAAGGTAAGGAATACAATGATGAATGCCAGAATCTGAAGGATTAGAAAACCCAGATTGATACCAAGTGCTTCCATAGTAACCTCTAGTCTCGTTATTAGAAGATTTTCAAGAGCATTAGAAATGCAACTGCCAAACAATAGATAGCAATCGCCTCTGAAAATGCAATTCCCAAGATCATATTGGTTAATAGGTTGCCATAGGTATCGGGGTTACGCGCCATCCCTGTGAGCGCACCTTGTACACTTAAACCAATTCCCACACCGGCGCCTGCAGCACCGATCATCGCCAAGCCAGCACCAATATATCGTGCAGCATCCAAAATATTTCCTTCCATAATTAACTCCTTCAGTGTTCCAACTAATCTTTGATGTTAGTGAGCTTCTGCGTGCTCTTCTCCGTGGCCCTGCGTGGCTTGCGCCATAAAGACCATGGTCAACATACCAAACACAAATGCCTGAATTACACCAACAAATAATTCAAACAGATATAACATAGATGACAGGATTGTGATTTTGCCCATCAAGAATGCCACCACAGCAACAAGTATCACACCTGCAAACATATTGAAAAACAGACGAAATGCAAATGAGAGGATCTTGGCAAGTTCAGAAATCAACTCAAGGAAACCAACGATAAAATCCATTGCCCCGAAGAATGGCACAGTAAACATTCTACGCGTATTGAAGAACTTGCTCAGATAACTAAGGCCCTGTGCACGGAAGCCAATCACCTGGATCATAATAAATGAAATAAAAGCGAGGGCGAATGTGAGATTCAAATCAACAGAGATCCCGCGGAAGAACGGAGCAAGAATATATCCGTTCTCAACTTCACCGGGAAGCAGAATCGAACCCGACACAGGATGTCCCTGCGAAACTTGATGCAAAACACCAATTGACTCAAAGCCAGGAATCAACTTGAGCAAGTTTGCAAACAACACATACACCATGATGGTTGCAAACCACGGGAAAATCATTCGAGCATATTTCGCACCTGCTGAACTTTCTGTAAGGTTATAAAGTACCTCAAGCAAGGCCTCCATCACATTGCCAATCCCGCGCGGTACTAAATCAGTTTGGGCACTTTTTTGCAAAGAACGATTGGTGAAATAGGCGATGACGCCCAATAGAATTATTGTTAATACCAATGTGGGAAGCGTATTCACCAAATAAAATGGCCCAAACGGTTTTGGCAGTGTAAATAACGGTTCCTCCATAAGTCTTTCAGGTGCAACTGTGATTTCCGGGCGAACGGGAACAAATATCCCACCCAACACGAATCCCACAATCATCAAAACCAGAACGACCCAGCGGCGCCAGGGTCTGCGTTGTATGTGTTCCAAAGTGCGCCTCCTACGACGAACTATCAGTATCTTTTTCTGCTTGTTCCTTCAAGCGGGCTAGCGTCCTGCGGGCCACAACCAGCATCAGAATCACCGAAATAGGAACTCCAGCAATTAATAGAGCTAGTGTAAAAACCGGCTTTGTATCGAACGTCTTATCCAGCCACAACCCACCGAAAACTGCAGCCAGAATGATAATCAGCGTCAGGCATCCCACTTGACCAATCATCACGATGAGCAATGAATTTAGGATGCTTCTGCCTTTTTGCCCGGATTGTGCCATGTTGCACGAATTATAACTGACCGGCTAAAACTATGTCAAATCAGACAGCAAATATCGCTCTTTACAAATTTGACAACAGCCTTGCCTTAAAACAAGTTTAGCGCGGCCGCGTTGGACCAACTGAACCAGGGAGCAAATACCGTACCAATCAGAATCACGCCAATCGCCAGCACCGTTAGAGCAATCAAATAAGGGCGAGTCAGAGGCACAGGATGACCTTCCTCGTCTTGGTCTGGCATACGGTAGAGATAGACATACTTCAACGCATTCAAGTAGTAGTATACACCGATGACCGAATTGATAATGCCAATGACTACCAGCCAAACATAGCCTGCTTGGATACCTGCCGCAAAGACAACCACTTTTGCCACGAAGCCGCCAAACGGCGGCATCCCTGCCAGTGACAGGAAAGCAGCCAACATCATCAGCGCCAACCCGGGCGAGCGGCGACTCATGCCAGCATAATCTTTCAGATCTTCGAGGCCCGTCACGCGGCTGAACGCCATGACGATGCCAAAGGCAAGCAGATTGGTCAGGATATATGCCGCGAGATAAAACACCACACTTGCCGCGCCAAGCTGACTCAGTGCGACCACGCCAATCATGGCATAGCCTGCATGAGATATGGAAGAGAATGCAATCAGGCGTTTGATATTGGTCTGCGGTAGAGCAAGCAAATTACCAACAGTCATTGTGATGGCAGAGAGGATCGCAAGTGCCACTGTCCAATATTTAGCAAGATCTTGGCCAGGAAAAGCTACAAAGAACAAACGGACAAGCACCGCAAAGCCCGCGGCCTTGGAAGCGGTGGATAAAAACCCAGCTATAGGGGTTGGTGCGCCCTCATACACATCTGGCGCCCAGAAATGGAATGGCACAATCGATGCTTTGAAGCCAATTCCTACAAGGATGAGAGCCAACAGACCAAAAGCTGTCACGATAGACAATGTACCGGACTGGATCATACCAGCCAATTGATAGATGTTTGTTGTCCCGGCAAAGCCGAAGATCAGGCTAAAACCGTAGAGCATTACTGTTGAGGTCAACGCGCCGAAGAGCAGATACTTGAAACCAGCTTCCGTTGATTTTTCGTCCGCCAGCATGAAGCCCGAAAGCACATAGAGCGGAATGGAGGTGGTCTCAATCGCGAGATAGAGCATGACCAGATCAGCGGAAGCGGCCATCAAATCCATTCCCAAAAGCGAAGCGAGGAGTAGAAGATAAGCTTCTCCGCGACGACCCACTCTTTCGTTATCCATCAAGAGAAGTGAGGTCACCGCGCCCGCGAACATGAAGAGCAGTTTGAAGAAAAAGCCTAGCCAATCAAAGCGAACCATCCCACCGAGTGTACTGGTTGGCTCACCAGGCTGACCAAACAGCAGGCTGATTATCATCGCAATTAACAGACCGCCGGCAGTGAGCCAGCCTACATTTCGACGTTGTTCTTCCTTCCAGAAGGGTTCTACGATGAGAATCAGAATTCCTATTATAAGCACAAGTATTTCAGGGAGGATTGATGCGAACGTTGTTGAGGTAAACATTATGCACCCCCCAACAAGCGAAGAATATTCTCAACCCCAGTTTGTACCATTGGAACCATGAAGCTTGGAAACAGACCGATAATGATCATAAACACACAAAGTGTTGTGATCGCGACTTTATCCAGAATGGTAACATCCGTCAGATGACCTTCGAGCTTTTCTGGTATTTCACCAAAGAAGACCTGTCGGATATTGCGCATGATGTATGCGGCTGTGATAATGATGGAAATGCTGGCGATAACAGCCACCAGCCAGTGTCTGCCCCAAACACCGAGGAAAATGGGAAACTCAGCGATAAAGCCTGAAAAACCTGGCATACCCATTGACACCAGTCCCCCGATAATAAAGCCAATCACAGCAAAAGGCATCACTTTATTCATCCCACCTAGTTCAGGAATCTGACGGGTATGTGCGCGGTCATAGATCATACCGACGACTGCAAAGAAGAGAGCGGTCATCACGCCGTGTGAGAACATCTGTACCCCCGAGCCAAGCAAGCCTTGGCGATTGAGCGTGGAAAATCCCAACATGACCAATCCCATGTGCGAAACAGAAGAGAAACCAACCATGTATTTGAAGTCCATTTGCACAAAGGCGATATAGGCGCCATAAACAACTGCGACCGCCGCAAAGAGCATGATGAGCCATGACCAATATTTTGCGCCACCGGGTAGTAACATAATGCCTACCCGCAATGCGGCGAACGCGCCGAGCTTCATCAACACACCCGCGTGGAACATGGATACCGCGGTCGGCGCAGCAACGTGTCCATCTGGTGACCAGTTGTGAAAGGGCCAAATACCGCCCAGTACTGCAAAACCGAAAAAAACTGGCAGAAACCAGATATTCTGAAATGCTTGCGAGAAACCAGCTTTCTCCATTTCGAGCATATCAAATGTAAAAACACCTGTATTCTTCCCAGCCACCCAATACATTGCAATCACACCAACCAATGAGATGACTGAGCCAAAGAATAGATACAGAGTCAATTTCATGGCGGCGTATTCTCGAGTAACTACCCAGCCCCAAATGGCAATCAGTAGGTACATTGGGAAGACCGCGATCTCATAGAAAAAGAACAGCATGAACAGATCAAGTGAGACAAAAACACCAAACACGCCACTGGCAAGAATGAACAAGAAGGCAAAGAACTCTCGTGGTCGATCTTGGATGCCAGCCATCACATGCTTGTCATCATCACCCCAGGAGATCAGCACGCCTGTGAACATGACTACCCCTGTCAACAAGACAAGAGGCGTGCTGATACCATCCACGCCGAAGTGCAGGCTGATGCCAAGCGCGGGAAGCCAGTCATATTTTTCAACGAACTGATAACCCGCGGTTGCCTGGTCGTAGTGGAAGTACACCCAGAAGGACAGGATCAGCGCAAAAGTCGCGGCTGCTAGAGCGACCACACGGGCCTCATTTTTCCGTTGAGCGGGCAATAACAGGATCAAGATCCCAGCGACAATCGGTGTAAACGTGATGACACTAAGGACAGGGAAATTCATCATCCACCTCTTACGAACAGCATAACCACAGCTTTGTTGATTACATTCAGGATCCATGCGGGCCAAATGCCAATCCATAAGATGAGTGCCATCAATGGAACCATGACAAAGACTTCGCGCGTACTGATCTCGGTTAACCTATGCTCTCCGTGTGCCCAATGTTCGTTCAAAGGTCCGTGCAAAACTTTCTTGATCCCTTTCAGGATATATGCACCTGTGAAGAGCAAACCCAACATTGAGATCACCGTGTAGAGAGTCAGAATGGGCCACGATCCTCGCACAACCAAAAACTCAGAGATAAAACCATTCAGTCCCGGCAAGCCAAGCGAAGCCATGCTGGTAAAGATCAAGATACCACCATAAACAGGTACCAGCGGGAACAATCCACCGAATTCTTCGAGATTACGAGTATGCGTTCGTTCATAGATCACGCCGACGAGGAAGAACATGCCAGCTGCCGATAAACCGTGATTGAACATCTGGAGGATGGCTCCGTTTAACGCGATGTTCGCGTCGAGCGTTCCAGATGCCAAACCGGCTGCCGCGATACCGAGGACTACAAAGCCCATATGATTCACGGACGAATACGCGACCAAGCGCTTGAAGTCTGTTTGTGCATAGGAAGCCAGTGCACCGAACACAATCGCGGCGGTCGCAAGGAGAGCTAGCGCACCTGCAAATATCTTTGCCTCCACTGGATATAGAGGCAGGATGAGTCGCAGGAAACCATACGCTCCAAGTTTGAGCAAAACACCAGCCAAGATCATCGAGCCGGCAGTCGGCGCTTCAGTATGTGCATCGGGAAGCCAGGTGTGGAACGGCCAAACTGGAACCTTGACTGCAAACGCAATCACAAATGCCCAGAATGCAATCGTCTTGACCGTCTGAACAGGCATGCCTAGGAGCATGGCACCACGATCCAGCGAGTTCCAACGCTGATATAACGTGAGCAGGTCAAAGGTCCCGAAAAGAACGCCGAGCATTTGGATTGCAAGCAAGAGTCCGAGCGATCCGCCCATCGTATAGATCAAGAACTTGAGCGAAGCATAATTCCGATTTGCGCTCCCCCACTGATTGATGATGAAGTACATTGGCACAAGACCCACTTCCCAAAAAACAAAGAAAATCAGAAGGTCGAGCGCCATAAACACGCCAAGCATACCTGTCTCAAGGAAGAGGAATAACATCATGTAGGGTTTGACGCGGTCATTAATATTGAACGAAGCGAGGATGGAAAGAGGCGTGAGGAGCGTCGTCAGCAAGACCATTGTGAGCGAGAGGCCGTCTACACCTAGATGCAAGGAGGAGCCAATTGCTTGATACCAGACGTAGGATTCTTCAAATTGGAAGCCAGATTGATTTGCATCAAACCGGAACCAAACAATAAGTGACAATATAAGTGGGATAAGACTTACCCCAAACGCAAACCAGCGAAAGAGTTTGTTTTCACCATTTGGCAAGAATAAGATCACAACCGCTGACAGTGCAGGAACGAACAAGATGAGGGAGAGAAGATGAGCATCGATGAAATTCATCACGTACTCCTTAAGCCAGCAGGAAAAAATACAGAACCGCGCCTATAGCAATAAATACCACCAACGCGAACATCAGATACTGTTGGATGCGTCCTGTTTGGACAGCACGCAATTTACCGCCAAACCAGTAGGTTACATCTGCTGAGCCATCACCAAAGAATCGATTGATGACTGGCAGATCAAAGTAATTACGAATGCTGGAACCAAACCTATCTGTGAGTGGACCGAAGATATGCAAGATGCCATCAATCACACCCTGATCCAGGAACTTATAAACAACATTCTCTGCGAACCAGTAGGCAGGTTTCACGAAAAGATAGTCATAGATTTCGTCGAAATAATACTTGTTCTTGAGAAGCGGGATTTGCAACCGATCTTCCACAGATGAATTAACATTACGATAGACAAGCCAGCCAAAATATAAACCACCAAGCGCTACAACAAGGGAGGTCAACAATGGAACGGGATTGAATGCCAATTCCGCGGGAGGCTGAGAAAGTGTCCCACCGACAAATTCATGAAGCCAGTTTGGAATGAGTCCGCCGAGGAGTGGGAACTCTGCAGGGATACCCACCCAGCCATAAGCGACAGCAAAGACCGCCAGAATGACAAGCGGCGTGGTCATCGTCCAATGAGTCTCTTGCGCGTGTTCCGCTGCTGTGGTGCGAGGCTCACCGAGGAAGGTCAAGGTGATCTGGCGCATGGTATAAAAGGCGGTCAGGAACGCCGCAACTGCCAAGCTAATAAACACTAGGATATGACCGTTCGCAAAGGCGTCTGCAAATATTTCATCCTTTGACCAGAAGCCAGCCGTAAGTACCGGGAAGCCAGAAAGAGCAAAACCACCAATGAGGAATGTCCAAAACGTGATCGGCATCTTCCGACGCAAGCCGCCCATGTTGAACATATTCTGTGGATCTACATCATGGTTACCTGTATGCAGAACACCATGTTCCATGCCATGAATGACAGAGCCAGAACCGAGGAAGAGCAACGCTTTGAAGAAAGCATGAGTAATCAAATGGAACACAGCCGCAACATACGCACCGATACCCAATGCAGCGATCATGAAGCCGAGTTGTGAAATAGTGGAGTATGCAAGCACACGCTTGATGTCGTTTTGCGCAACAGCAATCGTTGCAGCGAAGAGCGCAGTGAATGCACCGATGAACGCCACAATTGTCATGGTCCTTGGGTCGAGACTGATGAGCGGGAACATGCGAACAACTGCATACACGCCTGCTGACACCATTGTCGCGGCATGGATCATCGCGCTGACGGGGGTCGGACCTTCCATCGCGTCTGGCAACCAAACATGCAACGGAAACTGTGCAGATTTGCCGATGGTTCCAATAAAGAGTAGTAAACCAATCAAGCCTGCGGCAGAGAAACCAAAGAAACCGCTTGGTACTGTCGCAAGGGTGTGCAGAATTTGTTCTGTGAAAATCGCGCGGAAAGAAAGTGTCCCAGTTGCATAATAAAGATATGCAATGCCAAGCAACATGAACACATCGCCAACGCGGGTGGTCATAAAAGCTTTGACTGCCGCATTGCGCGCCGATTCCTTCGCATACCAGAAGCCAATCAAGAGATAAGAGCACAAGCCCATGATTTCCCAACCAACAAACAAGGTGAGCAGGTTATCAGAAAGAACCAGCACGTACATACCAAACGCAAACAACCCAATGAACGCGAAGAAGCGCGAGTACATTGGCTCAACGGACGGCACCATGTGTTTGTGTCCATGCTCTTCAACGGTCGCGCCATGGGGCGGAAATCCTTTTTCATCATGATCGCCGACAGGCTGACCGAAGTTGTGATAACCAACACTGTAGAGGAAGATCATCAATACGGTCCATGCTACGAAAAACAACACCGCAGCAGTCAGTGGATCCACCAGCACGCCGATTTTGAAATGAGTATCAACTGTTGCACCTAGTGGCAGCCAGTCCACCGATGATTCAAAGGGATGCTGGCCCAGGTGTTCCACGCCGAGAGCACGTACAAACACGATCATGCTGCCGAGCCACGAAAGGAATGCCGCGCCAACAGCCAGCGTATGACTGAGCGCTTTATTCTTATTCGTGAGCAGCACGATCAAAAAGAATGCCAGGACTGGAGGCAGCGGGATAAGCCAGATCAATGTCTCAGTCGTCATATTGTCCCTACCACTTCATCATGTCGATTTCGTCCGCCACAACCGTGTTGCGACGCCGATATACAGAGATTACCAACGCGAGGCCCACAGCCACTTCTGCCGCAGCCACCGCGAAGACAATGATTGCAAACACCTGGCCTGTCATTTGAAGAACGTCTCCATATCTCCAAAATGCAGCCAGATTGATGTTCACAGAGTTAAGCATCAATTCAATGCCAAGCAATATCGCAACCGCGTTTCTTCGAGAAAGGACACCAAACAAGCCAATGCTGAAGAGCAACGCGGCAAAAATGAGATACCAGGAAAGCGGAACCATGTGCCTCTCCTATTTCCGATTGAACGCGACATAGACTGCGCCTACCAATGCTGCCACCAAAAGAACAGATGCAACTTCGAATGGTAGAACGTAAGCATTGGGCGAGACCAAGGCGTTTCCCAATTCAGAGATCGAATCAAACCCGGCTGGGATGTCTGCCGCGGTTTTCGATAAGCCACTCCAACCTTGAAGCAGGAAGAATAACCCTGCGAAGACCAGTACTGAGAGCAATGCACCCACCCACCAATTTCTGTTCATTTGCGGACCCTGGTCACGCATATCTTTGCGAGTAAGCATCACTGCAAAGATGAACAGAATGGCAATCGCGCCGATGTAGACTACCACCTGAACGACGGCGAGAAAAGCCGCGTTCAATAAGGCATAGGTCACTGCCACACCGAAGAGCGTTGCTACCAGCCACAAAGCCGCATGGACGAGATTACCCGTCGTCACGACCATGAAGCCGGAGCCTAGCGTAAAGAGAGCGACTAAGAGAAAGATAATTTGTTCACCAGTCATATTGATTCTCCAATGGTAGTAATGACTAAGTCATTACTACTTTTTTCACCCCTTCTATCTTTTCACGTTCCTTGCGGCTATAAGAGCGCGCCATTTCAAGCGCAATCCAGCCGAGAGCGACGTTTGAGAAGAACAAGCCTGAGACGTAGAGCCAGGCCGGGGTCCCAGCGAGAAGCGCATTCATTAATGCAACTACCATTAAAAGAGTGAAAGCTACTGGCGTGAGGAATTTCCAATTGAAGCCCAACATATGGTCAATACGAATGCGCAACAATGTGTACTTCACCCACATGATGATCCAGTAACCAATAAAAGCTTTGAATATAATCACCGCGATAGCAAGAAATGCGCTGACTTGCTCTAGTCCAAAGAAACGGTATCCGCCGAAGAATAGGATGGACCAGAAGCCACCAAATGTGAAGGCATGCAAAAGTTCGCCTGCATAGAACATGCCGAACTTCATCCCAGAATATTCAGTGTTATAGCCAGCTACCAGCTCAGACTCGCCCTCAGCCATATCAAACGGAGCACGGCCTAATTCGGCAATTGCTGCGATCAGAAAGATCAATGCTCCAAGGGGAGCCAGAAAAACGAACCAGATATTCTGTTTTTCGATAATCGCATTCAGTCCCATAGATCCCGCAAAAATAGTTGGGATCAACAAGGTGGCAAGCATGGGGATTTCAAACGAAACCATCACGGCGACCTGACGGAACGCACCAATCAGAGCGAACTTGTTGTTCGATGACCAGCCCGCCATAATAATAGAAAGTGTGCCAATGGCACCCGCAGCGATGATATATAAAGCACCTATGTTCAAATCCACGCCAATGATCCTCGGAGCCAGTGGCACTACTGCCCACAAGATCAGCACGGACATCATCGAAAGCATGGGCGCAATGTTATACACAACTTTGTCCGCGCCGCCGGGTGTCGTGTCTTCCTTGATGATCAGCTTGATAATATCGGCGAATGGCTGGATCAATCCGAACGGACCTACGCGGTTGGGGCCGATTCGATCTTGGAAGCGCGACACCACCTTGCGCTCTACCCAGACGAGGAAGATATCCAGCAGCATCAACAGGCTGATCAAAATCAGAACGCCAAGAAAACCAATCAGTATCTGCGCGGCAATTTCAGGCATTCCCCAGGCTGTGAAGATGCCCATCAACCAATCTGCGGCTATTTTGAGAGGATCATTCCAAAAACTCATAAACTGCTCCTGAGCCTGCTACCTATTCCTCTCCCCACTTCGTTTGCGCTCCGCTCAGCGCGAATTGAAGAGGGGTTCAGAGGTGAGGGAGAGACTATACAAACAAAAGGCTGAATGGACGAATCCAATCAGCCTCTTTTTTCTTACTACATATATTTTATGCCCACTCCAACATCCCTTTGCGCCATGTGTACACGAGGCCCGCAATAAGGATGAGAATGAAGATGATGCCTTCCACAACGGCGAACAAACCGAGCTGACTAAGCCTTACGGCCCAGGGGAAAAGAAATACTGTCTCGACATCGAAAACGAGGAACACCAGTGCAAAGATGTAATACTGTGCTTTGAACTGCACCCAACTATCTCCAACAGTCTCGATGCCGCACTCATAAGTTGTCTGTTTAATGGGGTTAGCCTTTTTGGGCCCCAAAACCCACGCGGTCGCGATTGCGCCAACTGGAATGATGAGCCCAACAATAAAGAATAGACCAATGTAAATCCACTGACTCATAGGTTCTCCATGGCGAATATGTCTTTTACGGCAAAATTTGTATTACAAGCCGCAAAATTGTACCATGAAGTACAATCACCCGCATTGAAAGCATGTCAAATTTTTAGGTGATTTTCGTCATAAATTTACTTATTTCGCTTTTTAAAAAGGAACTTGATAATATCCTCAAAGAATGGAAAGCCGATCACTGTTCCTATGATTGAACCTAGCACTCCCGTTGTGCGTGCGAAATTTCCAGAAAGACCTAAGAGATTCACCGCCTCAATTTCGATGATTTGAGCTGATACCGTTTTTCGGCTTTCTTCACCGCTTTGTTTATCCACGAACCGCAAGTATAACCATATGGTGCCGCGATAAGTCCCTACTTCTTGCGGATGTACACTCCAGTAAAAAGTAGCTGAGGTCCCTTGCGTTAATGGCTCGCTGATCAACTCAGTGGGACTCACCTCCACGCCTGCAATATCAAAACGCGACTCAGCGATCACATGATGGGATTCATAAAGGTTTGGGATTTCAACAACCCCTCCGGTGATCACATTTCCGCCAATCTGGGCTGTCGGTGTGATGTTGCCTAAATCATCCACTTCAAGCGTCAAGCGAACCACATCTGAATCGCCCGCGCGTATTTGAGGTGGAAACTCAAGCGTGAGTCGGCGTCGTTCAGGAAGTGCTGGTTGAGGTGTAAATGCAGAGACAGAAGTAGGGAGTTCAGAGAGTAAAGCAGTTGAAGTTGCTAGTCCAATCACGGGCTCGATTGATGAATTGGCTGGTGGTGCAGAGGCTGTCAGAGTTTGTGAAGAAAATAAATACACGACGGCGCAACCACACAGAAGGATAACACCAATGATGATAGAAACGATCAGAGTCCGGTTGCTGATTCGCATGAAGATTAGATGACAGGTATTGGCTGAGGAAGGAATGAGGCGGGAGTCGGCAATTGCAGTTCAGTTGGCGAGATGGGTTGAGTCCGTATCTCGCGTCGCGCTGGCAAAAATCCCCAGATCAATAATACGATTGAAAGTATCAGGATAATTATCCCAAAGACAATCCTAACCCGCCTCATTATTGATCCACTTCTTCCACTTCAGCATACCAACGGACACGTGTGCCAATGAGATTACGCATCTTCCACGCCACAGACTTGGGCATAGTTTCTAAAACAGATGCGATTTTTCGAACACGACTCAAAACAAGTTCGCGCTCTTCATGACTCAATTCAAGCTCCTCAGTAAGGAGCAGGTCTTCCACGCGTTTTAGATTAATAGATGTGGTTTTATAAAGTCCCCAATCATTCATACAAAGCCACGCGATGCGGTCTACATCGATCTTCCCCTCTTTCTCACTGCCGAGGTCATTGTTGAGCAGCAAAGAAATGAGATCGAAGGCATCCTTGCGGTTAAGCTCCACAATCTGTGCTTTGGACAAAAATAACTCTGCCAAAGGAATCGTCACAGGATCGATTTGTAAGCGGTCATCCATCGGCAGTTTATGACACATCTCGAAATCACCGACTAGAATATCAATCCGATGACCTGCCGTTTCATCATAATAAATCTGCCGGTGTGAGCCATTCAGCAGGTTGAATTGCTTGTTTGGCAAATAACCCATCTGCTGAAAAAATGATCCCAGTTTGTGCCCGTCATTTCTGGAAACGACGAAGTCTACATCAGGGGAATCGCGATGAAAAAAACGAGGATTATTTTGGCTATGAGTGTAAATAGCCAATCCTCCAAAGGCGCGCAAATGGATTTGATTGGCATTGGCTGCAGCAATCAGGCGATTCATCTCAGAAACGAGATCAGACAAGGTGTCCACAGAAATATACTTATAGCCCTCTCCCTTGGTCTCGATACGTGGCGCTATAAGCGCCACTACTCGACCACCGAGGAAGAGGGGGTAAGAGTCAAAATCCTTTACTCGACCGGAATTTCTGCGTGGACTTTGTCGAGGTCAATGCCTTCTCGCTTACGAGCAGCTTTGAAGCTGAAGTAAATGATCGCTGCAAGCGCGTAGTTCGCCAGCATATAAATAATCGATGTGCCGTTCTTGTATCCATTTTCGTTAATGCTGTAACCGATGCCATACAATGCATTCGGGTCGAGAATCCATTGATAGAGCAGGAATACAAGGAAGCCGCCAAAGATCACACCCGCAACGGTGATGAGCGGAATGCCTAATATATTATATTTCGCAATGGGTGATGCCTTATAAAGATCAGGCTTGAGATAAGGCAATAAAATGGCAGAGATCGTTGTGCCAAGATAAGTCACCGCGATCACCAATGTGGAAGCTAGTGTCAGCGAACGGAAATTCGCGATGTTGTAAGCGAACAGATATGAAACCACAATGGAGGGGATGACCATCAACAACAATGCATAGATCGGTGTACCAGTGCGGTCATCAACTTCTGCGACTTTTTCAGGGAGCAAGCGATCAAACGCCGCGGCGAAGATCACGCGTGTTGAAGAGAGGAATACGGTTCCGCTCCAACCAAACCACCAAAGACTCATCAATGCGAGGACAATGAATTGAAGAATTCTACTGGATGTTAAGAAAGTCGCGAACAACGCAGGGTAGGGCCAGACCGGCAAGGCAGGCGCGTCCGTACTGAGTCCCCACGCATAATTCCACCAGGCACCGCCAGCTTGTACATAGAAATCCCAGCCAATGGTTTTGCCGATGGCATACAAAAGCAAAATGCCGAGCAATGTAGTCACACCGAGTGCAGAAGCCATACCGGCGATATTACGTTTGAAATCTGTCGCGCCGCGCACTTCGCCATACAGCGTTGCACCCCAGTTCGGCCATAGATTAAAGAAGACCAAGTAAGGTAGGGTGAGGAAAATCAATCCGAGCCCACCACCAAGCAATGGAAGCGACGCGCCGGCATTCGTTCCAAGTGAGACCGTTGCATCATAAACACCGGGTTGTGCGCCAAACAGCTCAACGGCATTCTTCTCAAGCCCGGCTTTGAACGCATCCTGCGAGCCGGTTAGCAGCAGGATGATCACTAGGAACAGACCGAGCATCCCGCCATAGAATGAGAATTTCTGAATGCGTGCATAGGTCTTCATGCCAAGCGCAATAAAGACACTCACAATCGCAAGTGTGAGAAGCGATGCAATGAACGCGCCGTTGTTCGTGCCAGCGAACCAGAGCGCGGCATCCTTTGCGCCGAGGACACCCAGAAGTGGCACAAGCACAATATGGCGGAACATATCGCCGTATAGAGGCACCCACAACCACAAGATGAACCACCAGCCTGTGACTGCGAGAATGAATCCGACTGCCCCCCCAAGGATACGGCTCTGCCAAACATAATCGCCACCAGAACGAGGCATGACAGCGATGAGTGCAGCATAGACGACCACCTCAAAGAAGATAAACAACGCGCTGACGATCAGCGCAGGCACCAATCCGCCCCCAAAGTAGTACATTTGGCTAAAGCTGTACAAACCGAGGGTAATGAGATTGATGGAGAACAACGCGTAGATGAACGCGTCAAAGACCGACCACGAACGCACCAGGCCAGTCGCCTTCCGAACAAACAAGTTAGTCATGAGACGCTCCTCCTGTAGGGCTTAATTCAACTCGTGCTACAAAGCTTGTAACACGCAACTCCCAAATACAGAGTGCCGCTAATCATATAAACTTGAACTTTGAAATTTAACCTATCGTTTGCATCAAAAGTTTATTTCATAATGAGGCAAGCGGCAAGTTAACCTGTAGTCAGAACGTAATTCTCGATCTTGTTCTTTCCAAGTGTCACAATCGCGCCGAGCAATGTTCCCTGTTCGTACATCGAACCAGGATTGATGCACAACGTCTTGCCGATTCGCGTTGCACCGCGTCCCTCATGGATATGTCCATGTAATCCCAGCAGCGGCTGAGTTTCCTCAATAGCTTTTCGGCATGCTGTCGAGCCGACTGGTATGAGTGACTGACCTGCCATTTTCGGGCGTAAATCCTTGTCCAGTTCAGCCGCTTCATCAAGGCTGGACTTGTAGGGTGGCACGTGAATGTCGAAGATCGCATTATGAGGATTCTTCAGTTGGGAGATCATCGCCTCATACCGGACCTTGAGTTGATCCTCATCTTCTTCTCGATGTGTATTCCAGGGCGTTCGGTTAGACCAACCAGAGGCGATCATTTCGTGGTAATCATCAAGTTGAGTTATCTGTCCCTCGGCTAGGGTTACATGACGACTGCAACGTATGATCTCATCCACTTCGCCCATATCATCGTTCCCTGGTGAACAGTACAATTTCAGGCCGGTGCCTTCCAATTTTTTATCAGCCAAGTCCATCCACTGCTGTACAACCTTGAGTACTTCTTGTTCAAAGATATGGCTGACCAGTTCGGGATTCTTTTCCAGTTCGCTGATCTCGTCAGAATTGGTTAGATAAGGATAATAACCACGGCTGCGGACGCGCTTGATCAGGTCCCGCAGCTCGTCGTCGTTTGAAATATCAAACACCTGTTCGAGCAATGTGACGCGGTAATTTTTTCCACCTTGATGAATGAACGGCACCACGGCTTTACCCGTCATGTCACCACCGAGGATCAGCACATCGGCTCCGTAAAATTTTCCTGCGTTGAGAAACTTGCTCCAGCAAATATCCGACCCGTGAATGTCTGTTGCAAAGAAGAGTTTTGTCACATGCAACGTCCTTGTTGTGATAGGGAAATAAATTTCAGCCCATTATACTCGCCAAAATGCTCAAGCCGCCTAGTTCATAAAAGAGCGACATTTATTATTTTGTCAAATTCACAATCAGCCAATATGTGCCTGCTGAGAGCAACCCACTCGCAGGGATTGTGATCAGCCACGCCATGATAATATCCTCCGCCACACTCCAGCGGACCTTGCTAGCGCGTTCTGCAGAACCAACACCAATAATCGCTGAACTGACCACCTGCGAAGCACTGACTGGCACACCGAAAAGAGAAGCTGCCAGGATCACACCTGCAGAACTCAACTGTGTCGAAAAACTGTGCAAAGGACGTATCTTATAAAACTTTCCACCCAGCGTGCGGATCAAGCGCCAACCACCTAGACTTGTTCCAATAGCAATGGTTGCCGCGCTGACTGTAATCACCCACATTGGCACTTGAAACACTGGCGACACTTTGCCGATCACCAAACTCAATGCAATGACACCCATCGTCTTCTGCGCATCATTCGTTCCCTGACCGAATGCCATGACTACGGCGGTAAGCCATTGTCCACGCTTGAACACTTCATTGACGCGCGGTGTTGCGCCGCGCACCAAAAAATAAATCAAACGCGTAACTACAAAACCAGCTAAAAAACCAATCAAGGGGGCCGCGAATAGGGCTATCAAGACCTTATACAAACCGCCAAATTTGATTGTAGCAAGGCCTGCACCAGTGATAACTGCGCCGACCATTCCGCCTATCAATGCGTGAGATGAACTGCCTGGGATGCCAAAATACCACGTGATGAGATTCCAGATAATCGCGCCAATCAGAGCAGCCGCGATCACTTCCAATGTTAAACTATTGGATTGAACAATATCATCCCCAATCGTTTTTGCAACCACCACACCAAACAGGAATGGGCCGAGAAATTCAGCGATCGCTGCAATCCCTAAAGCCGTGTGTGGGCTGAACGCGCGCGACGAGATCATCGTCGCAACGATATTGCTGGCATCTCGCATCCCGTTCAGGAAATCAAATATTAATGCCAAGCTAATTACGATAATGAGTTCTTGAGACATAACAAATAATATTCGCGCTGAACGGAGTGTAACGGAGACGAAGCGCAGATTAGAAAGCAACCTCCTGTTCAAGGAACGATTCGATCAAGTGAGGAAATCCGTTTAAGCAAAGATTGCTTCGTGGTCGCTACGCTCCTTCTCGCAATGATGGTATTGATTATGTTTTCTTCACCACAATATCAGCAATAATATTCCCAGCCTCATCCCCACGGTCTGCTGCGTTGGAGAGATGACGATAGACTTCCCGCATCTTCAACATTTCAACCACATGATGAAGATCTTCAGGTCCACTGAACAGATCAGCAATTGCCTCACGATACACTCCCTCCACACGATTCTCGAGCGCCTTTGCGCGCTGAGCATGGTCAATAGCAACGGTCGGGTTTTTTTGAAGACGCTGAACCGCCTGATAGATTTCATAGGCCGCGTCCTTCAAAAGAGTTGCAATCCTTAGCATGTACGGCGTGGGTTGAACTTTTAGAACCACCATTTCACTGACAGTGCTATCAGCGTAGTCAATCACATCGTCGATGGAACGGGAAAGAGAAAATATATCCTCACGGTCAAATGGTGTGACAAAGGTGCTGTTCAACTCATCGATCAGGATGCGGCGGACTTCATCGGCTTCCTTTTCCTTGAGCGCCAATTGCTCTGCGATCTCGCGATCCTGTGTTTCGAAATATTTAACGAGCAACTTTACTCCATCATAGGTAATGGAGGCTTGTTCCTGAATCAATTTGTGAAAAACTTCTTCACGCTTCTTGAAAAAACCAAACATGGAAACCTCATTGCTTTGTAAAGTACGTTTTGATCCCTGTTGGGTTTTCAATGATACCATTTCTGCCCCTAATGTTTTCAACAAGCGCGCAAACATTGCACCGCTGAAACTCAGCGGTGCAATGGAATTTACATTCTATTAATCAGGCTCAGAAACGCTGTGCAAAACCTCTGCAGACATTTCCTTGGTGCCATTGTTGGCGATATCTCCTAATGAGACAACACCCACCAGACGTTTATCAGCACGGCTCACAACTGCCACCCTGCGGATCTGATTCTGCTCCATCAGTTTGGCAGCTTCTTTCACATCCTGATCATCGAAACAATAGATGATCGGAGAGGTCATCAGATCGCGGCCAATAGTCGTGTTCGGATTCAAACCTTCTGCTGTTGCTCTCACGATAATGTCTCTATCAGTTACAACGCCAACGAGACGGTCGCCATCACAGACTGGCAGGAATCCGATATCTCGTTCGCGCATTTTTTGAGCCACTGCCTGCAAGGGGTCATCCGGATGGACCACCTCAACATCATTCGTCATGATCTCTTTAAGTTTCATGCTGTGCTCCTTTCCTCTACACGGTCTTCCAATTCGTGAACCCCATGTTGACTAGCACAGTGAGCACAACAATACAAAGCATCCGTCGCCTCTACACCGTGACCGATGATGCGGCAGCCGCAATGAGCACATGTAGGTGCAAGAGCATGGATCGCGCATTCGAAACTATCAAATACATGCGTTTCGTCGCCCATTCGCACCTCAAAACATTTATCGTAGACGTTGCCGCATACTTCACAGGTTGCTGTCTTATTGCCCAGTGTATTTTCACCTTTATTCATATCTACCTCTTTCTATGACTTTTTGCGTCGCGTGGCTTGTGCCTTCTTGATATTCTCATGTCTCGCACGCGTCTGTGCGGATGTCGGCTTGGCGCGTTCGGGCACGTTACGCCGATCCTTCGCTTGAAAACGGTCGCCACTCAAATGGACGGGGGTCGAGCCTAGCTTCTGCAGCAAGTCTTTCGCATCCTTTGTGTCGGCTACCAGTTTGT
>WNFX01000824.1_pt1 | contig 54213 bp, 43 predicted proteins | sample 5400111 | NCBI WGS metagenome assembly WNFX01 (sample SAMN13153363, study PRJNA577476) | soil metagenome | isolation source: 40 cm soil or saprolite under grassland replicate 1 | place: USA:California | collected 2016-06-15
CTGCTGTTGACGATGACGACTACACCGGTTGCCATGATCGAGGGTATGACACTCCTGCTCACTCCCCTGCGCTGGTTGCGTTTACCCATCGATGATTTCGCCTTGATGACATTGCTCGCGCTGCGCTTCATCCCTACGCTGATAGAGGAGGTAGAGCAACTGGTGAAGGCGCAGGCATCCCGGGGGGCAGATTTTTCGCGCGGTACGATCCGCGAGCGCTTGCAGGGCGTATCCGCGTTGTTTATACCGTTCATGCAGGGGACGCTGCGCCGTGCCGCCGAGCTTGCAACTGCGCTCGAGGCGCGCGGCTACCAGGGCGAGAAAGGTCCAACTCCACTGCACGAGACCTCGCTGGGGAGAATCGATTATATGGTGTTGGGCGTGGTTATACTTGTCATGGCCGGTGTGCTGCTGGTATAGCAAGGTTCGTAGAGGCCAATTTCTTAATTACGCAGTCGGCCGAACCAGCGTCCAGCCGCCTTCCTCCAGGCGCTCAACCAGTCCCTCGCGCTCCAGTTTTATCAGGTGTGCTTCCACCGACCAGGCCGCCACGCGGTGCAGTTGCGGGTCTACATCGGTGTAGATGCGCTGCACCATCTGGCGAATGGCTGCGCCAGGAGGCAGCACCTCCAGGGTCTGTAAGACCTGCTGCTCGCGCTCCATGCGGTGGGCAATGTACTCCTCGAGCTTGGCCCGGGGCTCGGTAATGATTGGACCATGAGCCGGCACAATCTCGGCTATATCTATTGTCTGTAAACGTTTGAGGGTATCGAGGTACTCCTGCATGTCGCCTTCCGGAGGAATGATAACCACGGTCCCGGCGCCTGCCACAATATCCCCGGCGAAGAGCGTATGCTGCTGCTCCAGCAGGTAGCAATGATGATCGAAGCGATGACCAGGAGTGTGGATAGCGCGGAGGGTATCATTGCCCGCAGGAAACGTTGTGCCGTCTGCAATCTCCTCGTCGGCTATAGGCACACCTTGACGACTGAAGGCATAGATCGGCGCGCCTGTACGTCCTCGCAGCGCTGCCGCTCCATCCATGTGATCGTGATGCCCATGGGTAATCAGGATGCGGCCAATGCCACCGCGCCGCTCTCCCTCCTGTAAGATAGCTTCGAGGTAGGCGGCATCGTCGATCGCCGGGTCAATCACAATTGCACTGCTGGCCTGATTACCGAGCAGGATGGTGTTGGTGCCAGGCCCGGTCATAAGCGATGGATTAGGTGCGAGGATGATAGTATAGGGCTGTTCCATGCTCAGTCTCCCTCCAAATCAGCCCTGATTATATTGTCTGGTACATCCCAACCGCTGTCGGGGTCGCCCGGCAGGTACACGCGTCGCTTGCCATCCTCCTCGATTACCGTGGGCATGTTGGTTGACACGGGACGCGTCGTAGTGGATGCCAGCGCCTCTTTCACACTGCTAAATGCCGCCAGGTCGCGCAGTTGGTGAATGGTGGCAAAGACAAGTGGGAACTCACCGCGTTTATGCTGCTCCAGCGCCTCGCGGGGCGCAATCCATATACCTTCACTGGTCTCCAGGCGATCGTGCGCCGCCTGCTGCTCGACAGGAGCGATTGTGAGGAAGAAGTGTGTATCGAAACGCTTGGGCATGGCCTCGGGTGTAATCCAGTGCGCGAAGTAACCCAGGTGATCGGTGGCCAGCATGAGCTGCTCGGCCTGTGCCATCTCGACCAGCGAGCCTTTACGCTGGTTGAACGCCTGCCGGTACGCGTCAAAGTGGACAATGTTCTGCTCGTTAAAGGCCAGCATAACTCCCTGGGTATAGGCAAGCAGGATTCCAGCCTCCTCGAAGAGTTCACGGATGGCAGCAGCTCTTAATCCGGTCCCCAGTGCCGTTTGCCCTTCCGGATCGGATGCCGATGCCGCTACAGGCGCACAGATACCCTCCGCCTGCTCCGCGCTGCGATCATCTGCCGAGACGGAACCGCCTGGAAAGACATATACATCCGGCATAAAATCGCTCTGGATGACCCTTCGTACCATGAATACTTCTATCCCCTGCGCTGAAGGATGGTCACGCAATAGCATAACTGCCGAGGATGATCTGGGCTGAACTGCCATGCATCTTCTCCATTCCTTGAGTCGGGAGACTACAAACCTGGTCTCCGGGGGAAGTCAATTTATCTCTCCTGGTACATGCATGTATACTACCCCCTGAACTCAATGACCGCAAGCCCGGCGCGTTAATGTCACCTCTTACAACTCATATCATCTTGCTTGGTAGTGAAACAGGGTACCCTTGAATGTTAAAGTTATTTGTTCACTCGTAACGCTTTTCGTAACGTTCGAGGAACGATCACACTATATAATCACTGCAAGGGATGATAAATATTTGTACACGGCCCACACATGCTACTGTACGTATCAATGCAAGACCTTGGGCTTGAGTAGTAGTCCATAGAGCATCATGATGCAATTGCACCATCCACCGGCGTCCATTGTCACGGACCAGAAACAACGAAGTGAAGCTCACACACAATTGCGTGGAGGCTTTCTCGCTCTCGTAAGAGGGATATGGATAGCTGGTGTCGTCGCGACCGTGTGGCTTTTTGTCGCCGAACTGCCGCGGCTCTATACGCAACTCCAAACCGTCTGTGTTCGCGCAACGGGTTGTCCCGCTGGAACACTCAGTCCAACAGGCATGCGAACACTTCACGACCTCGGCCTCTCCGTTGGGGAGTACGCTGCATATATTTTTGCTTTCTTCGTCACCCTGGTGTTCGTGTGGTGCGCAGTCGGCTTCGTCATTTTCTGGCGTAGATCTGACGACTGGATGGCCTTGTTGGTCTCGCTCTTCCTCGTGATGTTTATGACCATCTCGGGCATAAGCAAGAGCAGTCCTGCGTTTGTTTCCCCCGCCTGGAGTCCGCCTTTCCAGTTCGTGAGTTTTCTGGCAGCGGTCCTCTTCGGTTGTTTCTTCTATCTCTTTCCCGATGGCAGGTTTGTGCCGCGCTGGACACGGTGGTGCGCGATGGTGGGCGTCGTCATGGCTGTTCCCCTCTTTTTCTTCCCCAATTCACCTTTCGATGTGAATACCTGGCCTGGTGGGCTCAATGTTCTGACCATCCTGAGTTTCGGGGGTACATTACTGTTCGCGCAACTGTACCGGTACCGGCGTGTCTCCAACCAGGTGCAGCGCCAGCAGACCAAGTGGGGGGTCTTCGGTGTGACGATAGCGCTCACGGTGTTTTTAGGGGGGAGCTTGTATGCCCTGATCTTCCCATCGCTCAGTCAACCTGGCTCTCTTTATTCCCTTGCCTTTACTACTGCCTCCGGCCTGGCCTTGCTCGCCATTCCGCTCTCCATCGGCATCGCGACTTTACGCTACCGACTCTGGGATGTCGATGTCCTTATCAATCGCACGTTAGTCTACAGCACACTGACGGGGACGCTCGTATTGGTCTACGTGGGCCTCGTCCTAACCCTGCAATTCCTCTTGCGTGGGCTCACTAGCGGGAACCAGTTTGCCCTTGTCGGTTCAACGCTCGCGATTGCGGCCCTGATTCAGCCATTGCGGAGGCGCCTCCAGAGGGCCATCGATCGTCGCTTCTATCGCCGCAAGTATGATGCGGCACAGATATTAGCCGCCTTCAGTGAGACCTTACGCAGGGAAATTGACCTGGACCAGTTGAGCGAGCAGCTAGTGGCAGTAGTCGAGGAAACGATGCAACCCATCCACGTCTCGCTGTGGTTACGCAAGCCCAAACAGCACGGCAGACGCAACATGAAGACCTGAGATGAGGAAGGTGCAGGACGAAAGATATCTCTTACATTGCGTGAAATGCATTCCGTAACGCTGGATGATGCATTACCGGCACGAGAACGCGGAGAGCATGTCCAGGCGAGAGAAAAGGAGCGTGACCAATGTCCGAACGAACGTCAGCAGTATCCAGAGCGACCAGATCGCCTCGGAACATCACAGCGCCTGGTCCACACGGCCTTGGTTTGCCTGGCAGTGTGCATGATTTGCGGCGTGACCCCCTGCACTTTGCCTCAGTAATGACGCAGCGTTATGGTGACGTCGTCCGCTTGCACTTCCTTTTCTGGGACAGCTACCTGGTCAATCACCCTGATGGGGTCAAGCATGTGCTCCAGGAGAATCAGCAGAACTACACCAAAGACATCTACCCGCTCCGGTTTCTGAGAACGTTATTGGGCCAGGGACTCTTAACGAACGATGGAGCGTCCTGGCTCCATCAGCGCCGTCTCATACAACCCGCCTTTCATCGCAAGCGGCTTGCCTTCTTGGGCACCTTGATGACCGCTAACACCGTTGCGATGCTCGAACGCTGGCAGCACTTTGTCGAAGGCGATCAGCCCCTGGATATCGCTGATGAGATGACGCGGTTGACCCTGCATATTGTGGGCCAGGCTTTGTTTAACATTGACCTCAGTGCGGAGGCGAATAGTATCAGCCAGGCCTTTACGACGTTCAGGACGCAGTTTTTGGAGTACATCTCCGCGCCGCACCTGCCACTGGGCGTTCCCACGCCACGTAATCGCCGCATGCGAACGGCGTATTGCACTCTTGACGGGGTGGTGCGCGACATTATCCAGCAGCACCGAACGCTCCCCATCGATACGGACAGTGATGTGAGAGACGTGCTCTCGATGCTGCTCTTGGCGCGTGACGAGGAGACGGGGCAGAGCATGAATGACCAACAAGTGCGCGATGAAGTGATGACGCTGCTGCTAGCGGGGCATGAAACCACAGCGACCGCGCTTGCTTGGACCTGGTACTTCCTTTCCCAGTATCCGGAGGTCGAGCACTGCCTGTATAGCGAACTGGATATGGTGCTTGGTGGACACCTGCCGACAGTGGAACTCCTTCCTGAGTTACATTACACCCATATGGTACTTGAGGAAGTACTGCGACTTTATCCGCCCACCTTCGGGTTAGGCCGCAAAGCCATCGCTGACGACGAAATAGGGGGCTATGTCATTCCGGCAAATAGCATGGTCTTATTGTGTCCGTACACGACGCATCGCCATCCTGCCTTCTGGCAACATCCAGAGGTGTTCAACCCTGAGCGTTTCACGGCCAAACAAGAGGCTTCCCGTCCACGGTACGCTTACTTTCCATTTGGCGGGGGACCACGTATGTGTATTGGGAACGCATTTGCGTTCATGGAGATGCAGTTGGTTCTTGCTACTGTCGCACAACGCTACCAATTACGCCTGGTTCCAGGACATTCGGTTGAGCCGAAGTTGTCGTTTACGCTCCGTCCACGCTACGGATTGCCGATGATGCTCCTTGAACGGGCGCAATCTCCGCCAACGGGGTATGATCCTTTCATCAGCAGCGAGGTCGCCAAGTGAATCTCCCGTTTTTGTGTATATGGTACCCAGAGCGCTACCTTCGAGAGACGTCGTCAAAGAAATGGTCAAACACGCTGTTTTACTTTCCTAAACGATAGGAACAGGAAGATACAGACGGACCATTGTGGATACAGGAGCGTCAGGGAACAAGAAAGATGCAGGCATACAAGCATGCTCACGTCTTTCGAGACCCGCCTATCCGAATAGACGGGTCCCAGAAGTCATTTCACATCACAGGGGCGCCAGCGTCCACCGCCCAAGCACGACAAACGCTGCCAGGAGCAACAACACGGCATTCATCCCGATATTGGAATATTCCCGGCGCGAAGCGTGAAAGACGGAAGCGCTCACCATGACCACCACCAATCCAACAGCAGCCACTTCCGTCAACCAGGACTGAATGCCTGTGACGGCGGGCACAATGAGCCCGATCGCTCCTAGCAGTTCAGCGACCCCAATAAAGCGCACGAATGCTGCAGGAACGTTATTTGTCCAGGCCATATTCTTCTTCAAAGTGGCCAGTGGCAAGAAGGCTTTCATACTACCGGCCAGCAGGAACGCCAGGGCCAGCAGACCTTGTGCAATCCACAACGCAATGTTCATCTTCTTTCTCCTTTTTAAGAAATTACTATTGTGATTTATTACCAGTTCGGTAATAAATGAGAACAAAAAAAGAGGATCAGGAACAGCCATGGTCTTCTCCATCGAACTCGGAAATTCAGTGAGATAGAGGCTGCCCGTTCTCCTGATCAATGGTATCGCGCCAATTGGCCCGGATCTTGGCAAACAACTCGACCAGCACCAGGCGTTCTGTCGGGGTCAGTGCTGTAAGCATACCCTGCGCTACCCTTTCGAGATCATGAATAAATCTTCTAACCAGCAGCTTCCCCTGCTCCGTCGGAGCTACAAGAAAACTGCGGCGATCCTCGCGGTTGAGGGTACGAGTAACATAGCCTTGTTTTTCTAAGCTATCAAGGACACGCGTGAGCTTACTGAGGCTCATACCAGGCATAGCCTGGGCAATTTCCTTGACCATCAATGGACCACGCAGCGAGATTGCACGCAGGACGCTGGTCTCTTCTGGAGAACACAGGGTCTCATCTTCAAAATGCTGTGTCGTGTGGCCCAAGGTCTCGGCCAGAAACATCATAAAATCAAACACAGCATGAACCTGCTGTGGATTAGGGACGTGTTCCATATGGTATCTCTTTTCTGAACGTTCAATTTCAATAAAGGAGTTTTTAGATATATTTACTATGATACTATATCATTGTGATAATATCATATCAGGACATTCATCCTTTGTCAAGGGGCGAGACCTCACATCCACTCATAATTCCTGTGGCCCGCTTGGAGAAGAGAGAAAAGTGCGAGGACACCTCGCGCTGCGGCAAGGCACACCATCCCCCAGACGGCGTCTGCGTCCCCTGCACCCCTGCTTTATGACTGGATGCCAGGCAAGAGACTTTACTGAAATCCGCCCATATGATAGAGTAAGCCTGTGTAATACATCGTCTACCAGGGAGGTAAGAGCCTGCATGCCCGACATACAAGAAGATACATCGACCGAGCCTCAACTGCGGGTGGGTCTCATCGGTAACCCCGTTGCGCACTCTTACTCTCCTCGTTTCCAGCAGGCTGCCCTGGATGCACTGGGTATCTCTGCATGCTACGAGTTGTGGCAGACCTCACCGGAAGAATTGCCCGCGCGTGTCGCCTCGCTGCTTGATGAGCGCTGCCTGGGCGCCAATGTGACGATCCCATACAAAGAGGCAGTGTTGCCACTGCTGGACACAGTCGATCCGCTGGCAATGTGTATCGGGGCGGTAAATACCATTGTCCATCAAGATGGGTACTTGCATGGCTATAATACCGACGCGCCAGGCCTGCTGTACGCACTCGCGGAACAGGGCATAGGGGAATTGCAGGCTGGCGGAATAACAGGACGATTACGAGAAGCTCCACTTCTTTCTCTATCAGGCTACACTGTTGTGCTGCTCGGAGCAGGCGGGGCGGCACGCAGCGCCGCCTTTGCGCTGGCAGGTGCGCAGGTGACACGCCTGATCATTGTCAACCGTCACCTGGAACGAGCCCAGCGACTGGCCGGAGAGGTGCAGCAGGGCAACAGTTGCCAGGTATTCAGCTTGAACGACCCCGACTTTTTAATTCCGCATCCTAAGTCCATTATCATCAATGCAACTCCGGTAGGCATGCAAGTTGCCCATAAGCAAGCGGAAATAGAGGAGCAAGAAGAGGCCGGCCCGTTGCCTGTAGATGTCCTCGCGCGCTTTGCCCCGGACACATTTGTGCTGGATATGGTTTATAATCCAATACAGACGCGCCTTCTTATCCAGGCGCGCATGCTGGGGTTACGCGCCGTGAATGGCCTGCCTATGCTCCTGCACCAGGGATCCCTGGCGTTTACACTCTGGACAGGCTGGCCCGCTCCGCTCGAGGTGATGCACGCGGCGCTCGTGCAAGCTATTTAAGGATATTTGAAGGAGACCCCCTATGAAAATTGCTACATTTGCTAGCGATCTTATTCCACAACCAGGGTTAGGGCTCGTTCAAGACGATGAGATCGTGGACGTTGACCTGGCAGCGCGAGCGCTCAATTTGATCCCGCCCGACTCGATGCTTGATCTGCTCGATCACCAGGAGCGGGGAATGGCCGAACTGCGCGAGATTCTGGATAAGGCCGCGGGTCGCCCCTTCAGCGAGGTAAAGACCTTTACGGAAATTGGCGCGGTCCATAAGCTATCCCGGGTGCAGCTCCTGGCTCCGATCACGCGCCCGCGCAAAAATATCATGTGCCTGGGTTGGAATTACGCCGAACACGAGAAAGAAACGGCCGAGGTGCGCGGGCGGGCACCATCAATACCTGAGTACCCCGTTCTGTTTACGAAGGCTCCCACCACTGTCAATGCCCCTTATGGAAATATTATTATCGATCCCGCCGTCTCGGAACAGGTGGACTGGGAAGTTGAGCTGGGCGTGATCATTGGCAAAACAGGCAAAAATATCCGCGCGGAGGATGCCCTGTCATATGTCTTTGGCTACACTGTCATCAATGACGTGACTGCCCGCGATATCCAGAACCGGCACAGGCAGTTTTTCAAAGGAAAGAGCATCGATGGCTACTGCCCCATGGGACCCTGGATCGTCACCGCGGATGAAATTGCCGATCCGCAATCGCTCGAGCTGCATTTGAAGGTGAATGGCATTACAAAACAGCAGGCAAACACGAGTTCGATGATCTTCTCAGTGCGCCAGATTATTGCTGTACTCTCGATAGGCATGACACTGGAACCGGGTGATGTCATCGCCACTGGTACCCCCAGCGGTGTCGGTTTTGCACGCAACCCACCCGAATTCCTCAGAGCAGGCGACCTGGTGGAGGCAGAAGTTGAAAACATTGGAACGTTAAGAAATCCTGTGCGCCGTACCTTGTAGGAACAGGAGGGCTACACACCTTGGCATCACAGAATGACGGCGAGTGGTTGACCCTGCGCCAGGCCGCCGACATGCTAGGCATGCACCCTGCAACAGTACGACTCTGGGCAGACCGTAATGAACTGCCTTCCCGTCGCACTGGAGGAGGACATCGTCGTTTCCGCCGGGCTGACATCGAAGCCCACCTGCGGCAGGACCAGGAAGCAGGGCTCACACCCCGTCCCGCCGCTCAGCTACTCGTGCAGAGCGTCCTGGGCCGCGTCCGCTTCGCCTTCACCGACGGCACCCTCGACAACCTGCCATGGTACCAGGACTTTAACGACTCCGCCCGTGAAGCATATCGCCGCCTGGGTCGCCGTGTCCTCGAACTCCTGCTCCACGCCCTCACCGGCGGCACCACCGCCGGAGAGCTGCGCAGCCAGGCCGTGCATCTTGGGATCGAATACGGCACCATCACCCGCAACTCCCATGTCCCCGTTGCCGACGCCGTCCGCGCCTTCCTCTACTTCCGCAGCATTGTCGATGAAAGCGTTCTCCAGCTCGCAGAAGTCCAGGGCATCGGCGCCTCCCGGTCATCCGCCGTGCGCAGCCAGCAGGATATTCCCTGGCTTGAGAGCCTCCACCAGATACAGGCCATCACCAACGAAATCCTTCCTGCGCTCATCGAAGCCGCCAACTCTTAAAATCAACTACTCGTTTGCGATAAATAGCTCTTTCTAACGTCTAAATATGTAGGGGCGTGATTATAGGCGAGAAAATATCAAAGCATCCAACGTAACTAATAATGCGCATATCAACAATTACTCCATTTGGATATTGTACAAAAGCGCATCTATATGTTATGTTTTCTAAAAACGAGGGTACTTGCATGTCCTCAGAACTCACAGCGTCTCACAACCAACCGCCGCCACAAGAGCCCGGCATCGTCGAACCTGGCGTGATCGACACCGGAGAAACCATCGCTTTGCGCTTAGAGAACCCTGTCACCCTCGTTGAACTATCCCCTGTCGCTCCACCCGCCAGCACAGCGATTCTGGACATCATCCTGACGCCCCGCCAGCGTCGCACCCTGAACTATCTTGCACGCAGGCGCATGCGCCATGCCCGCATCATCAAGCGCCAGGTCCTTGCCAGCCGCACATTAACCACCGACACCCCGCCCACCACCGCCATTGTGCTGGGCACAATCCCTGAATCGGAGCCTTCAATCACCACCATAATACCTACGGATGACGCTTTCCTCCTCCCTGACATCTCCACACTCGAACCGGCCCCGGCAAGCGATGCCACCATATGTACTGGCGAGGCTTGTCCTCGCTCTGATAATCCCCACCCTGACACCCCCGCCATCACCATCGTTTCGTCTCCCTTCCTGGAAACTTCGTCTACAGAGATACCCCTTGAAATGCCTATCGTTGATACACCTCCAGCCGTCTCCATCGCTTCGCGCAGGCAACCCGCCAGGCCAACACAACAAGAACGCGCCTCCATCCTGCGCAGCCTGCCACCCATGCCGCCGCTGCCCCCACGCAGCCCGCATAAAGCGCTTCCGGCAAACAGGCCAGAGATCACAACCATTGTCCCACGGCCATATCCACCTACGCGGTCACACACCCGCGCCAGACGGCAGAAACTATTGCGTCATCTCTCGCGCAAACACCTGCGCCGTGCGCGTGCCAGCGACCGTCGCGCCCGCCTCCGCCTCTGGACCACCATCTGGACCGTCACATCCCTGTGCCTGGCTTTTCTTGTCTCGCTCACTACCGCTGGCTACTTCACAGCCTATGGCTTCTTCCACCAGACCCAGATCAAGTACGAGCGCCAGGTAGACACCCTCCGCACCCTTCTGCCGCTCGATAACCTCAAAATCTATGACAGTAAGGGTGTACTGCTCGCGCAACTGACTGACCAGGGCGTCCATACCACCGTCAAACTCAACCAGGTCTCGCCCTTCCTGCAAAAGGCCACCGTCGTCACCGAAGATAAAAACTTCTGGACCAACCAGGGCATAGACCTGCTGCGCATCGTCCGTGCGGCCCTGGATGATCTACGCAGTGGACGCGTCGTCGAGGGCGGCAGTACCATCACCCAGCAGCTCATTAAAAACCTGATCGTCGGCAACCAGGCTACTATTGAGCGCAAACTCGAAGAAGTTGTGCTGACACCTCTTATCAACAGCCGCTACAGTAAGAGCGATATCCTCGAGATGTACTTGAACAGCATCTACTACGGCCACCAGGCATACGGCATCGATGCCGCCGCCGCCATCTACTTTGGCCTGCAAGATAAACATGGCCAGTCTGCAGCCATGCAGCTCGACCTCGCACAGTCGGTCATGCTCGCTGGTATACCCAGCAATCCCTCCGTCTACGACCCACTGGGCAACCCCGGCGCGGCCTACAGCCGCTTCGCTGCTGTGCTCGGCTTGATGGAGACACAGCACTACATCACCAAAGTGCAGGCCCTCGACGCCACGCGCGAGGCGCATGGCTCCCACTTCTTCAAAGCCGGTGCCGTCCTGCGCAACCGGGCGCCCCACTTCGTCAACTTCGTCCTGTCGCAACTGGAGCACCTCCTCCACCTCACGCACAGCCAGTTGTCGCGCTCTGACCTCGTTATCAACACAACACTCGATATCGCTTTGCAGGATAAGATACAGAAGATAGCCCAGCGCCACATCGCAGAATTGCGCACTACGCACCACGTGACCAACGCGGCAGAGGTGCTCATCGACTTCCACACTGGCGCCATCATCTCATTACTTGGCAGCATCGACTTTAACGACGCTTCGATCGATGGACAGGTCGATGTCACGCAGAGCTACCGCCAGCCCGGCTCGTCCTTCAAGCCCTACGTTTACGTCACCGCCTTTGCACAGGGAGCTTCGCCTGCGCAGGCCATCGATGATAAACCTACTTCTATTCCCCTGCCGGGCGGTGACCCGCCGGTATTCACGCCCCATAACTATGACCTCGGCTATCATGGACATATGACGCTGCGCTGCGCCCTGCAAAACTCGTTGAACGTTCCCGCCGTCAAAGTCCTGCGGCACGCCAGCATCTCTGCGGCCATGCAGACCGCCTACAACATGGGCATCACCACCTACCAGGGCACCCCTGGCTATTCGCTCGTTCTCGGTGGCCTGGGCATCCGCCTGATCGACCACACCTCGGCCATGGGCGTCTTCGCTAATGGAGGCGTGCGCGTCGGCTACTACGCCATCAACAAGGCTGTCCTCGTCTCAACGGGCAAGATCGTGTACCAGCACCAGCTCAACCACGGCAAGCGCGTTATAAACGCCCAATTGGCTTACATGATGACCAATGTCCTCAGCGACAATGCCTCGCGCACCCCCGAGTTTCTCGACTGCAACGTCTTGCAACTGTACTCAAACTCCCAGCAGGATTGTTTTCAGGGCAACCGCGGCGTGGTACGCCCAGCCGCCGCCAAGACTGGCACCACCAATAATTTCCGCGATAATTGGACGGTAGGTTACACAACTGACTACGTCATGGGCGTCTGGGCCGGTAATGACGACAACTCGCCCATGTACAACGTCACGGGCGTCCAGGGCGCCGCACCCATCTGGCATGATGCCATGTTGGTGGCAGAGCACGGCCATCCCATCCGGAACTTCTCCAACCCCGGCGGCCTGGTACGGGCTACCGTCACCTACCCCGATGGCGTCACGACCACCGATTGGTTCCTCCCCGGCACGGTGCCCACATTCATCTTGCCGACACCCACTCCAGCGCCCATCCCAACCGTGAATCCAACGCCGACGGTGACCCCGCTCTTTTCCAATCCCATACCCAGCGTTCCCTCACATGTTGTGCCTTACTGCCCTAGTAGCTATAGCTTCGCATTCAATCCCCCGCCCGACAGCGCACAATCACCAACCCCTGGCTGGTGGTAAGAAACTATAACAGGTTGGAGGTTATCGCTTGTTCGCTTGTCTCTCCTTTGTAGAACTTTTAAATCCCTGCTATAATATATGTGTAAGGCCTACCACTTGCTCAGTTTCTGGAGACGTTACTCAACGCGTTCCCGGCTCGTTTAAAGACTATGAGCATTGCACTTTAATAACGCTGTGCTTGTTTTGCACGCAAAGACAATCACTGTCATCTTGCACAGGAGCACATCCTGTCATAGAGCGAGCAAGCAAGTATCAACATGCGTCTCCAGATCGATTTATTTCGATATTTTATAGAGCAGTGTAAAATATATATACAATTAATAAAATAGAAATTAGTTCATATGGAGAGAAATACCATGCAGATTGAAAAGCACTCGTCATCCAGGAGGACAGGAACGCTGGCAAGGAGTGCCTCTCCAGACTCGCCATTCGCAGCCGAACTGCCAGAACAGAGTCGTGCTGCTGCTGCACAGCGGCTCAATGAGCGGTCATTGAGACCAGCGCGTGGGGTCTACTACGCTGTGCCACATCTCAACCCCCATCCACGCGGGTGGCGCACGCGACGTCATCTCAAGCGCAAAAACCTGCGTTTGAGTAACCTCCAGTACGCGGCCACAGATAGCCTGAGCAACAGGTGGTCTATGATGCCCCTGGCACTGGGATCACTGCTGGTTGTCGTTGTGCTTGCAGGTATTCTCGTTGGCCTGGCAGGAGCTTTCACCGCTACGCAGCAGCGTTATGGCCAGCAGGTCACGACCCTGGCGGATATCCTACCTGGAGATAGCCTGAAGATGTACGACGTGCATGGCACTCTGATCTACCAGATGCTGGACCAGGGCTTACAAACCACTGTGCCGCTCTCGCAGATCTCTCCTAATCTCGCACATGCCGAGATTGCCATCGAAGATCAATACTTCTGGACGAACCCGGGCTATGACGTCACTGGTATAGTGCGAGCCGCGTTGGCAGATCTGACCAACGGGCGTATCGTGTCGGGTGGCAGCACTATCACCCAGCAATTGATCAAAAACTCCATTGTAGGGAACCGCGATACAGTCATGCGCAAATTGCAGGAGATCATCCTGGCGCCCAGCGTCACACGCATCTATACCAAACAACAGATCCTTTCGATGTACCTGAACACTATCTACTACGGTGAGCAGGCCTACGGAGCCGATGCCGCCGCATTCGTCTACTACAATTTGAAGGATACTCCCACAAAGACCGCTGCGTCCCAGCTCGACATCGCCCAATCGGCCATGCTCGCCGGCATTCCTAGTAATCCCAGCGCCTACGATCCTTACCTGCATCCCAAGGCAGCGCTCAACCGCATGAAAGCCGTGCTCAACCAGATGTACTTGCAGGGCTACATCACCTCTTTGCAGGAGCGTGAAGCCATCATCGAGGCCAAGGGGCCGCATTTCCTACACCGTGGCATCATTCGCAACCACCTGGCTCCACATTTCGCCAACTATACGCTCAATGAGCTGGCAATAACGCTGCACGTCAAGCACACTGACCTGGCACGCCTGGGCCTGATGGTATCTACCACGCTCGACCTGCCATTGCAAAATAAGATCCTCAAAATCGCCCAGCGTCACATTGCCGAGCTAGCGAGGGCGCACCACATGTCGGATGCTGCCGTGGTCATGATCGACTACCACAATGGCGCTATTCGCGTCCTCCTTGGCAACATCGATCCTAATAACCCGCGCTACGGGGACTTCGATGTAGCATCGCAGGGCTACCGCCAGTCAGGTTCGTCGTTCAAACCTTTCATCTATGCCACGGCCTTCGCTAAGGGCTTGAGCCCCGGCATGCCAGTGTTGGATGGCCCTCTCACGATTCAAATGTGCTGCGGGCTGCCCTCTTACACACCACACAACTACGACCAGAGCTATCACGGCTTGCTGCCGGTACGCAATGCCTTGCAGAACTCGTTCAACATTCCAGCTGTGAAGGTTCTCCTCAGGGTCGGCGTTGATAACGCACTGCACACCGCTCAGAAGATGGGCATCACCGGCTATGTCGGCACACCAAACTACACTATGGTGCTCGGCACACTGGGCATTCACCTGCTCGATGAAACCGCTGCCTTCGGCGTGTTCGCCAATGGCGGCGTGCGCATTCCTCCACATGCCGTCGATACTGTGGTGAACACCCAGGGACGGTTGATCTACCACTTCGCCTCCAATGGCCAGCGCATCATCAGCAAACAGGTAGCCTATATGATGACCAACGTGCTCAGCGACAACAACGCCCGGACCTTCGAGTTCGGCAAGTGCAGCGCGTTGTTCCTCTACAGCAACACGTCGTCGCAATGTTACGCGGGCGACCCTGGCCTCATCCATCCCGCCGCCGTCAAAACAGGCACGTCCCAGGACTTCCGGGATAACTGGACGGTAGGCTACACCACCAACTACGTCATGGGGGTGTGGGCTGGCAACAATGATAACTCGCCCATGATCAACATAACAGGCGTGGATGGCGCAGCTCCTATCTGGCACGACAGCCTGCTCCTGGCAGAACGGGGACAACCTGCCACCGGCTTCCAGAACCCCGGCGGCCTGGTCAAGAGAACCGTCAGCTACCCGGGCATCACCACCACCGACTACTACATCCAAGGCGTCCCCTGGACAAACTGGGGACTGGGGTAAAGGTTGTTCAGGGGTGGGGAAGGCCTCATGCGTTCGCGGCCGGGACCGGACTCGCGCCATAAATGTCGGACGCAGTCTGGGGCACACCATCCCCCAGATGGCGTCTGTGTGCCACGATAAATCGGGGACCTACGCCATACGTGCGTCTCCTCGATGAGAACAGAGGCCCATGGGACACCATTCGTCAAACATGTCGGGGCGAGAGGGATAGCTGCCCCCTGAACGCCTATTTCACGCCCTTATCTGTATTCCCACGCATTCTAATAGCTGCCGGCTGATCTCCGCCCGGTGCTTTATAGGCATACGCCCCGGCAGGCTATGTGAGTCAGAGCCCGTACTCAGCAGCAGGCCATGCTTTTGTACATACTCCAGGTAGGTCTCGACCATCTCCGGCTTGTGGTAGGGGTGATAGACCTCTATACCATCCAGAGGGATCTCGGCCCGGACCTGGTCCAGCAGATCAGGGTCATAGAATGTGAAGCCCTGCTCGCGGCGGCCGGGGTGAGCAATCAGGCATACAGCACCGCTGCGGTGTGCAGCATCCACCGTCTCCGCCATATCCGCCAGGATAGAGGAGAAGCCCGCCTCGCGAATCAGGCGCAGGCCGGTTTGCCAATCGGAAGCATAACCATGGGTGCGCAAAAGCTGGATATTGTCAGCAGGCCGGTGCAGTTTACCGCTATTCGCCGCCAGCACCTCCTCCTGGCGCGGAAACTCATAGCCCTTGCTGCGCAGCGTGTCATAGACCTGGTGGGTGTTTTCCAGTTGGCGCCGCACAACAGACTCGGCAACGCTGCGAATGTCATTCGTATTGGGGTCAAAGCCATAACACAGCACATGGCCCATCTTGCCATGCCACTCCGTACTCATCTCCACCCCGGCAAGTACGGGCAGGTTCTGCTGTGCGGCCAGCTGTTGGATTCCGGCCACCGTGTCAACACGATCATGGTCTGTTATAGCTACCAGGTCGAATCCTTCTGTGACGAGATAGGTGATGAGTTGTTCAGCAGGCCAGCGTCCATCGCTGTAGGTGGTATGCATGTGCAGGTCAATCGAGGCGTCGGGGGCAAGTGCAAGACCGGTTGTTAAACGCTGCAAAATAGGCTCCTTACCAAGGTAATGTAAGGCGATGGCAGGCATCGCCCTGTCCTGCGGACAGAAACCCTACCCGCAGGCAGATATCATTACCGTAATGGTACCATACCTGTCACCACCTGAACACGTAGCCTACCCCGCGCACCGTTTGAATCAGGCGAGGGTTGGCAGGGTCTTCCTCCAGCTTCTCACGCAGCCAGCGCACATGCACGTCGACGGTACGTGTATCGCCTGCATAGTCATAGCCCCACACATTATGCAGGATCTGATCACGTGTCAGCACTGTTCCCCGGTTGCGCACGAGGTAGGTCAGCAGCTCAAATTGCTTGGGCTGCAGCTCATGCTCCTGCCCCCGGCATATGACACGTCGTCCCGCCAGGTCGATGCGCAGGGGGCCCGCTACCAATTCGCGATTGACACGTGGAGGCTCTTCAGTTGTCGCCTGCGTTGGACGTTCTTCACCCTGGGAAGGATACTCGGCACGTCGCATTAAAGCCTTCACGCGCGCCAGGAGTTCGCGGCGACCAAAGGGCTTCGTCACATAATCATCGGCCCCAACCTCCAGCCCAACCACCTTGTCGATCTCCTCCCCCCTGGCCGTGAGTATCATGATGGGTGTCGTAGCCGTGCTGTCTTCCCGCCGCAGCAGCCGGCACACCTCAAGCCCGTCCATCTGGGGAAGCATAATATCTAAAATGACCAGGTCTGGCTGCTCACGACGCGCCACTTCGAGCGCGCTGGCTCCATCTGCAGCGGTCATCACCTCGTAACCGGCCTGCTCCAGGTTATATGCTATGGTTTCAACCAGTACCGGCTCATCGTCTACGACCAGCACTTTGCGCATATCATGTTTCCCCCCACGAGTATTCTCCAATATCAACCAAACCGCCCACTGACGTAGTCTTCTGTCTCTTTTTTCTGCGGACGCTCGAAAATGTTCACCGTCGGCGCATACTCGATGAGCTTGCCCGACAGGAAGAAGCCCGTGAACTGCGAGACACGAGCGGCTTGCTGCATGTTATGTGTCACGATAACGATGGTGTAATCCTGGCTCAAACTGGTAATCAACTCCTCAATCTTGAGGGTAGCGATTGGGTCCAGCGCCGAACAGGGCTCATCCATCAGTAACACTTCCGGTTTAACAGCCAGAGCACGCGCAATACACAATCGCTGCTGCTGACCACCTGACAGACCGAGCGCCGAGGTATTGAGGCGATCCTTCACCTCGTCCCACAGGGCCGCGTCACGCAGGCTCTTCTCTACCATCTCCCCTATATCCTTATGCGATCGCCCCTGGACATGCAAACCGTAGGCCACGTTCTCGAAAATAGACTTCGGGAAGGGGTTGGGACGCTGGAAGACCATACCCACGCGCTGGCGCAGCAATACCACGTCTATCGTCCTGGCGTAGATGTTCTCGCCATCCAGAATAGCCTCACCCTCGGTACGGGTGTTTGGAATGAGGTCATTCATACGATTGAGCGTGCGCAAGAAGGTCGTTTTCCCACAGCCCGATGGGCCGATCAGCGCCGTCACCTGGTGTTCCCGCACAGGAATAGAGACCTCATAAAGCGCCTGTTTCGGACCATAAAAGAAGTCCATGTGGCGAACATCTATCTTCGTATCAGCGTCAGAATTGACGGTCACTGCCGTCTCACCGACCTGCACTTTCGGGACGGTGGGCAATGACGATTTATCTTCAATAGTTTCCATACTTCTCGCCTGCACTTGTTGATCGGGCTTATTGGTCCGCATCTCCATGCAACCTCCTCGAACAATAGTACTATCTGCCTCTCAGGCACATATCCCTATCAGGTACTGAAGGAGTTCGACTTTACGCTCCCCACAGTCTCCTATTATATCCTAATCCTGGCTAACCCGGCACTTGCCCAGGACCCAGAAGCGCTCCTGCTTCTGGTGACTGGTTCTAGCGCACTCATTCCTACACAAGTGCATACTCTTTGTGTAATGGAATAGCAGCATCAACAATCAGGCGATCAGCCAACACCACCAGCCGGATATAGCGACCGGCCAGCGTCTTACTGATAAAATACGGGCGGCCTTCATACGAGATGTGGCCACTCCGCGCTACCTTGCGAGAGAAGATACTGGCCCCTTCCGGGATGGTCAGGGCATTGCTACTATATGCATCTGTCGAAGTATTCATATCAGCACTCTCCTTGATTCTCGTCTGATACTTTCATATATTAGCCGAACCGTCCAGTCACATACTCTTCGGTTTCTTTCTTGTGTGGACGAGAGAACAGATCTGCTGTATTGCCTTCTTCGATGAGTCTTCCCAGGAGGAAAAAGACGGTTCTCTCTGCCACACGCGCGGCCTGCTGCATATTGTGTGTGACGATAATGATGGTATAGGCCTGCTTGAGTTCCCCAATCAGCTCCTCAATCTGCAAGGTCGAGATGGGATCAAGGGCAGAACAGGGTTCATCCATCAGCAGGATCTTCGGTTCGTTCGCGAGCGCTCGTGCAATGCAGAGTCGCTGCTGCTGCCCACCCGATAATTCTGTCGCCGGTGCAGACAGCTTATCCTTGACCTCGTCCCACAGTGCAGCCTGCCGCAAGCTCTGTTCTACCACCTCTTGCAAGGCCGATCCACCCGCCAAACCATTGATGCGTGGACCAATCGCCACGTTCTCAAAAATGCTGCGCGACGGCAAGGGATTCGGTTGTTGAAAGACCATGCCTATACGTTGCCGCACATACCTTGGCTGGATGGAACGTGCGTAGATATCGACGCCATCCACCTGCACCGAGCCCTCGACGCGGGCCCCCGGCACCTCCTCGTGCATGCGATTGAGGCAGCGCACAAAGGTCGACTTGCCACACCCTGAAGGCCCGATCATCGCTGTGGCGCTGAGTGGCTCGATCGTGAGGTTCACATCGTAGAGCGCCTGCTTGGGACCATACCATGCATCCAGGTGTTGAACGCTAAGTGACATCTTGTTCCTGGCTCCTTTCTCTCAGGGACATTTCTCCGGCTTCATGCATGTATCATGCCCGGCGCTTGAACCCACCGGTGGCCCAACGCACAGCAAATGAGGCGAGCACAATGAGCAGGATCAAGACGAATGCGCCCGCGTATGCTTGATGAACCTGTATTGGGTAAGGGCTCTCAGTAAACACGAAGACGCGCAGCGTCAGCGCATCCATTGGCTGGGTGATATCTGCATTCCAGAACGTCGTCCCAAAGGCCGTCATCAGCAGCGGCGCTGTCTCCCCTGCCACACGGGCAAGTGCCAGGAGGATCCCGGTAATAATGCCGGAAAGTGCCGCCGGCAACACGACTCTGGTGATCGTACGTGCCTCTGTCGCGCCCAAGGCCAGCGACGCCTCGCGGAGTTCTTTGGGTACCAGGCGCAGCACATCTTCGGTGGTGCGTGCTACGATCGGGATCATGATGATCCCCAGAGCCACGCCACCGGCAAAGCCCGAAAAGGTTTGTTGCGGCACCACAATGAGCACCCAGACGAAGAGGCCAAAGATGATGGTGGGGATACCAGTCAGCATGTCGACCAGGAAGCGCACCCCATTGGCAAAACGTCCTCGTCCAAATTCGGCGAGATAGATGCCCGTGAACAGGCCCAGTGGCACGCCGAATAGCGCTGCCAGTCCCAACAAGATCAGCGTTCCCTGGACCGCTTCTCCCATGCCTCCACCCGGCTCCCCGTTCGGCGTTGGGAGTTTCGTAAAGACATCCAGGTTGATGTAGCGGATGCCCTGGCTCAGGACGTAGAAGAGCAGGTAGAGTAATATCCCCACGGCAAAAGCGACGCACAACGTCGTAAACGCAATGACCAGGGCATTGCCCGCCTGCCGCCGCAGATCCAGGGCAGAGCGCTGCGGCTGGAAGGGATTCACCTTGGTACTCATACGCTTGCTCCTCTCACACCCTTCCGCTCCAGACTGCTGATAAGCCAGCGCGCCAGGAAATTGGTGATCAAGGTGATGATGAAGATAATCAGGCCTGCCTCCAGTAAGGCGGAGAGGAAGAGCCCCGGGGTTGCCTCGCCAAACTGGTTAGCGATGACACTGGAGAGGGTATAGCCCGTATCGAACAGGCTCGCCGTTGGTCGACTGGCTTGATTGCCGATGACCATCGTGACCGCCATCGTCTCCCCAAGCGCACGCCCAAGCGCCAGAATGATCCCACCCAGGATGCCAATACGTGCAAAGGGCAGCACGGCATAGCGAATCACTTCCCAGCGCGTGGCTCCCAACGCCAGCATGGCTTCGCGCTGCGCCGTAGGGACCACCAGCATCACCTCGCGTGAGACGGCAATGATGAGCGGGAGCACCATGATCGTGAGGATCATCCCGGCAGCGAGCAGGCCCAGGCCATGGATCCCGCCCTGGAAGAACGGCAAGAAGCCCAGGTGCTGCTGGAGCCAGGGCTCACCTGTCTGCTGGAGCCAGGGCGCCAGGACGAGGAAGCCCCAGAGGCCGAAAATGACGCTGGGGACCGCTGCCAGGAGGTCCGCGAAGAACGCCAGTGGCTGGCGCAAGGCGCGTGGACAGAAATCCACCAGGAAAATGGCCACACTGACACCGATGGGGATCGCGAAGAGCATGGCAAAGGCAGAGGTCACCAGCGTTCCGAAGATAGCCGGGAGGACGCCATAGACGTTATGCACGGGGTCAAAGGCCAGGTTCGTCAGAAAACTGATGCCAAATTGCTGGATGGTGGGCCACGCGTTGATCAGCAGCACCAGTGCCACACCGGCCACCAACGCAAGCACGATGAGGACCAGCAGCAGGGTCACCCCACGAAACAGCAGATCGCTAGGCCGGCGACCAAACCTCCTGGTGAGCCAGGCCAGGCGACGCTGTCCCGCGCTGCCTCGCGCCAGGGATATGTGTTGTTGCATGCAATCTCCACTTCATATATATTTCTGAGACACTCTTTCCCTTGAGATAGGGTATCGGTGCTTCTCAAACGCATTGTGCAGCGTCATTGCCTTGTACTGGAAGATGGACGAGTCGTCCATCTTCCAAAAGGTCACTATTGTCCCTTATAGCATGCCGACCCGCCACAGGTCATCGATTGAATCTGTGCCTCACCCCTGGTCACAATGGTAGCTGGCAGGGGAACATAATTGAGTGGTGTCGAGTACTGCTGTCCATCGTGGATCATCCACCAGAGCAGATTGGCCAGGGCCTGCCCTTTGTCGGCATTGCTCTGGTTTTTGTAGACGACGGCCCAGGACCAGCCTGAAATGGGATAGGCGGCATCACCAGGGGCATTGACAATATAGAAGCGCAGGTCCTCGGGAATGGTGGTCACACCCTCGGCATCAGCCTTTGCCCCATCCAGTGATGGATCGACAAACTTCCCATTGGCATTCTGGATCGACGCATAGGAGATGTTGTTGGCCAGCACATAGGCCAGTTCATTGTAGCCGATGGACCCCCTGGTCGCCTGGACGGCAGCTGCGACACCTGCATTCCCCTTGCCACCCACGCCGACTGGCCAGTTCACCGTGGTTGCTGCTCCGACCTTGGACATCCAGTCGGGGCTGATCGCAGCCAGGTAGTGGGTAAAGATGCCTGTGGTGCCACTGCCATCGGAGCGATGCACGACCGTAATCGTCTGATGAGGGAGCGTCACTCCCGTATTGACTGCCTTGATCTGAGGATCATCCCAGGATTTGATGGTGCCCAGAAAGATCGCCGCGATAACAGGTCCCGTCAACTTGACACGCGTCGTGACGCCAGACAGGTTATACGAGACGGCCACTGCCCCAAGGGTCGCGGGGATGTGAATGATCGGGCCAGCTTTACTCGAGGCAAGCTGGGTGTCGCTCATCGGGGAGTCTGTAGCTCCAAAGGCGACAATCTGCTGGAGTAAATCGTTAATGCCCGCGCCACTGCCGATCGACTGGTAGTTGACATTGATGCCGCACTTGACACTGGGGTAGACAGAAAACATTTTTGAGAAGAGGGGATTATCAAAGGTAGATCCTGCCCCGGTCAGCGCTTTCGTGGCAGGGCAGCCGTTCCCGGTTCCAGTCCCGGGAGGGGTCGATCCTCCGCACGCTGAAATAAGCATGCTCACTGTCATTGCCACTGCTAACACGAGTGCAATGCGCGATCGTTTTACCATACGTCCTCCTACTCGCGTTCTTGCGAGATTGAACAAGTTGTATCTATACCTCACGATAGGATGTATCCTCATCCTTTATCGTCGCATCTATACCGTAGCACTCCTGCATTAACTATGCTTTATGGATATGTTAAGGGATGGTAAACTTTCCCTGAGGATAGGTTTTGGGGTTGAAAGGAAAAAGCTGAGTTTCTACGGCGCTATCCCCTTCTCTCGCTCAATCAAAATCAAGAAGTAACGAAGCCGTGTCAGCAGTTGGAGCGCCACCTGTTCAAAAGCGCGGTAGCGGTCCTTATCGGATCCCTTTACAGCAGCAGGATCAACAAAACTCCAATGGATGCCTTCGGGGTCGCCAGGAAAGGTGGGGCATGATTCGCGAACACGATCGCAAACTGTCACAATATAATCGAAGGACTGGTCGCGAAACTCGTCCAGATGCTTTGATTTCTGCTGGCTGATGCCTATGCTTCGGCCGACATTTTCGCCTTTCCGTCGCGTACAGAAACGTTTGGGCAGGCAGTATTAGAAGCTATGGCTTCTGGTCTGCCTGTAGTAGGTCTTCTTTCAGAAGGTGTCTGCGACCTTGTAACCAATGGACTTACCGGCCTGCTCGACGCACAACAGGTACATGAAGAGGAACAGGTAGCCAGGATAGGAATCTAGAGGCATCCCTGCAGACAGAAATTCTAGTCTGCAATAAGCAATCTTTGTCGCTCATTCTAGCTATCCTAGGGGAACAGTATTTTTGGAGGAGTGCATGGCTTCTGATTGGACAACTCCACCTGTTGCGCCAACAGTCAATGCTGCGAAGAACGTGGGGAATATAGAAAGATATCCATCTATAAATACGGAGCCACTGCCTTTTCTGCCGCCTATGCCCATTTCGCAGGAGAGAAAAGATACAACACACCTGGCTGCTGTGCTGGACAGACGAGATCTCACAGGATTCCTGGTGTTAGTCGTATTGTTCGTTCCTACTATTACCAACGTACAATCGGCTGGCCCGGCAGCGCTTTTCTACTTGTTACTTGCTTTGTTTACCTTCCTTCTGCCCAGTGTCTTTGTTATACGCTGGTTGGTAGGCCGCTTTCCAGGACAGGGAGTTCCGTACTTCCGGGTCATACGTATTCTGGGCGCCAAATGGAGCTTCTTAGCAGCTTTCTGCGCCTGGTGGCCCGGCAGCACTGCTATCATCATAGCCATAGGAACTGGGATCATGTCCGTTCAATACCTTGCTCCGGCGTGGTTCACCAGTTCCGCAGAACATTTTCTGCTGATCACGGCAGGTCTACTTGTAGCAACTGTCATGGCCTGTTTGCCACTGAGCTGGCTCAAACGTATCCTCCTGGTGCTCGCGGTGCCCTATTACTCCTTCTATATGATGCTGGGCGCAGCCGGGGGCTGGTGGCTTTGGAGCGGTCACCCGGCGGCAGTTTCACTGCGCTCGCTGAATGACTTAAAACCCACTGGCAATAACTTTGGCGTATATGGACTTGTCCTGTTTGGATGCCTCGGAATCTTTATGCCACTGTTCATGGGTGGGAAGTTTCGCGGTCCCCAGGGGCACTCTATCTGGTGGAGCGTGGCTTTTGTGTTTTTCGCTTACCTGGCGGGGACTTTCGGTGTAATGATAATCGTACCGCGAACACAAGCAGGGGCATTTTCAGCAAGTTTGCAAGCAATCTCGATGGTCTTTGGGCCACTTGCCGGCACCGTCGCTGCTATAGCGCTTGCATGCAGCCAGATCGCTATTAGCGTTGCTTTGCTGCTGCTATTTTCTCGCCTGCTAGTCCTTTTCTTACAGGATTACCAGCTCGCTACACCTTTGACGCGCTTGAACCGGCATGGTGTGCCTATCTTGAGCACTATCACACAAGCCATTATCGTTGCCGGTATTGCAATGTTGACCTTCGTAGCCATACCGGAACTCTTCGAAGAGTTTGTACACACGGCAGATCTGCTTTCTGAAATCTGCTCCATATTGTCGGCAGGAACCGCAGCATTGTGGGAGCTCTCTGCCGCGCTGCTGTTCTTTTGTACGCTAGGGCTCTACTTTCGTTACAAGCGCACTGCACAGAGCACACCTGCCTCCCAAATCCGAACACACCCTTACAATGACGACCTCTCTACAGCGCACGAAAGCCTCCTGTCACCAGACGTGAACCAGGGGCCGGATGGCCAGCGCAATAACTGTCAGGATCGCATCTTGATCGGCCTGGCCATCACCGGTGCAGGAGCATCTCTTACAGGGATGTGGATAACAGTGTCACACTCCTGGAATCCCGAGCTTATCCCAACTGATCAATGGATGGTGCTTGTTGGAGGGGTCATTCTGTTTTCACTTGCCATTGGGTGGGTAGCCAGCGAGGTGGCACGTGTCAATACTTTGCTTGAAGAACAGCGCCATGCTAACTTCCGCGAGGTGACCCTGCGAGAACAGTTGCAAGAAGCTTACGACCAGCAACAAGTACTATTGGCAGAGGTAGACTGGCTATATCGCGAACAGGCGCTTGCAGCCGTTACTGATACTATTACCGGTTTACCGAACCACCGGGCAGTGATGAACAAGCTCGACGAGGAGCTAACACGTTGCCAGCAAGAACAAGCCTCCTGTGCTGTTTTATTTGTGGATGTGGATTACTTTAAACAGATCAACGATACCTGGGGACACCGTGCTGGTGATGTAATCTTACGCGCGGTTGGGAATCGATTGTGCTCAACCTTACGTCCACGCGATTTCGCGGGGCGCTATGGAGGCGAGGAATTCGCAATTGTATTGACGGATGCTGATGTGAGTGAGGCAAGCCAGACAGCAGAGCGCTTACGAATGGCGGTTGCAACACAGCCATTTTACTGGGAAAACGATGAAACCTGCACCGTTGTGCCCATAGAGGTGACGGCAAGTATTGGTGTAGCGGTCTATCAACTTCATGGAGTGAGCCGCGAAGCATTGCTCGAACATGCGGATAGTGCTATGTACCAGGCCAAATACACAGGGCGCAATTGTGTCTGCATTGCAGACCTGGAGTTGACTTCTTGCGAGAAGATGCCTTGCGCTGATGAGGTAAATAGAGTAACTGAATCTACCACTGTGCGAGCGCTTATAGCAGCAGCTTCAGCGCATGATAACGGAACCAATGCTCATGCACAGCGAATGGTACAACTTGCCGAGAGCACAGCTCATATGCTCAATCGACCTGAGAAGGAGATTCGCTTAATCACCCTGGCAGCATTGTTGCATGACATCGGCAAGATTGGCATCCCCGACGCTATCCTGCACAAGCAGGGCCCGTTGACATATGATGAATGGGCCATTATGCGTCGTCATCCAGAAATTGGCCAGCAAATTCTGGCTCAGGCTGGTGGCATATTTGAGCAACTGGCTCATATCGTAGCTACACATCATGAGCATTGGGATGGGCATGGCTATCCAGCCAGACTGGCGTATGATGCCATCCCTATGAGCGCACGTATTCTTTCCGTGGTAGATGCCTATGATGCTATGGTCTCACGCAGATCATACCGTGACCCGATGCCTGTAGCCAATGCCAGAGCAGAATTACAACGTTGTGCTGGCAGTCAATTTGATCCCCTCGTCGTAAAGACATTCCTCAGTGTGTTAGATGCACAAGAGCATTCAGAGACAGAAATGAAAATCTCTAAGAACAGCCAAATAATGCCTGTACTGCCTGCTCCCATCTCTACCCGTAACGGAACTACTAACGAGTTTCATTCCTAAAAATGATTAAAGTCGTGAGCCCTCAGCCACGCTTGCGGCAGCACAATAGAGGTCATTGCAGTTAAAGATCTTTCAGGCCGCGAGAATTCCGATTGGCCACATATGCACGCTATTGCCGCTGGCGGAAACTATATAATTGCCATCGGGTGACCAGGCCAAAGCACGCACCCAGCTGGTATGGCCACCATATGTAGTGACATGTGTTCCCGTAGCGGCTTCCCAGATCTGAACTGTCGCGTCGTCACCGCCTGATGCGATATGATTACCCTCAAGAGACCAGGCCACAGCTTTTATGGGGCGAGTATGGCCGCTATATGTACGGGCGGCGCTGCCAGTGATACCCAGACTACCGTCCCCGGCAACGTTCCATATTCTCAAGATCGCATCATGCCCACCAGAAACAATTTGAGCGCCATCGGGAGACCAGGCCAGGGCATAAACCGGGCCAATATGAGCATGATAGGAGAAAAGATTGTGCTCTATACTGTTCGCGTGGGGGACCTGCCATACCTGCACGCTACCATCAAAACTGCTTGAGGCAATGCGGTTTGCCAGCCCGCATGAGGATGCAGGGAGGCCTGGCGCCCAGGCAACAGAAAAAATCCTGTACTGACGATCATGTATATAGATCCGATCTCCCGTAAAAGCCTGCCACACCTGCACTGTGCTATCGCCGTAATCTCCACCCGAGGCGATATATTGGCCGTTGGGGGACCATGAAACACTGCGCACAAAGCGGGTATGGCCATGATAGCTAACGATGCTGCTCCCAGTAAATGCCTCCCAGACCTGCACAATGCCAGCAGTATCACCAGAGGCGATATATGCTCCGTCTCCAGGAGACCAGGCTACTGAAAGGACACATTTGTTGTGACCTCGATAGATATAATAGTCTTCTCCTGTGGCGACATCCCAGATGCGGACAGTTTTATCTCGTGAACCAGAGGCAATGTATTTTCCATCAGGCGACCAGGCAAGCGAAAATACGTTATCACTGTGATTGCGATAGATGATAGTAGTCCCCTGATTTATCGTGGGGAATTCCTTAGACATGGGCTAGTGTTCTCGTGATCCTTCAATCAACAAATTGATGGCATGAGGTAAAACAGGCAGGATATATTCAAGACACTCTTTGACAGCCTTTGGACTGCCAGGAAGATTGATGATCAAAGTGCGCCCACGCGTGCCTACTACGCCGCGAGAAAGCATGCCAAAGGGTGTTTTTTGCAGACTGATCATGCGCATGGCCTCGGCAATGCCGGGAGCCTCGCGGTCAATCACAGCTTTTGTTGCCTCTGGCGTGACATCTCTTGGGGCCAGTCCTGTCCCTCCGGTGGTGAGGATGAGATGGAGGTGTTTCTCGTCGCTCCACTCGCGCAGAATAGCTTCAATACGCTCTTGCTCGTCAGGAATGATAGCACCGGCACTGATCACTACCTGGGGCAACTGGGCCACCAGTCCACGGATGTTCTCGCCACTGGTATCCTGTCGCTCACCCTTTGCTCCACTATCGCTGATAGTCAGTACGCCGACGGTAATCATGCTTCCTCTCTATCCATGTATTGCCAGTTCGCGCATAATTACCCCGATTTGGCGGCGAGAGCCATATAGCCAGACGGTATACTCTCCAGGCATATCTTCTACTTCTATCTGGCATTCCATCGTTGAAGCGAGTTTGCGGGCGATATCTAGCATTCGCCCACGCTCAGCATCATTGCGACTATGGGTACTTAAAGCCAGCTTCCCAAGGCGCTCATCCTGGTTCAAAGAGACATTGATAAGCTCACTGAGTTGATCTAATCCAAAGACAACTTTTAAGGGAGGTAACTCCGGAGCTTGCTCCAAGTGGGCGGAATACTGGTCTGTAGTACAGACTCGCTCAACAATTTCAGGCATCTCATCATCCTGTTCAACATTAACACTCTGTTTGCTTCTACCTGGATTATTATTCGCAATATTCATGTAAACGGTTCGCAGCTTCTCCAGGATAAGCGATCGAGCCTCTTCAGGGGCATCAGCTCGCGGGTGAACATAAGCAAGCAGGTTGCGCGCTGGATCAGAATAAATCAATGGACGAGCGATAGCAGCACGCCGATTACACGAAGGGCAGGTGGATACATTCAACAAGCCTGCAAGCACAGTATACAGTAACTGTGGGTCCTTCGCTACGTTGACATATTCATAAATTGAACTGCTAAAGACCTCTCCACATGGGCAGGTCAGCATATATTGTGTCGAGCGTGACATAAACATCATCTAGGATACATTACTTTCAAGGTTCCCAGGTACTAATAGAAACAAGTATAACACATAGTATCTGTTTGCAGGGTAGTGCTTTGCTTCGTCTTTAATGAAATATAATACAACCTTCGTAGAAACTTAACCAAATCTTAACTAGATTGCCACTGCATTGCCGATTGGTACACCTCTATATTGTGCATGTGTGTTTTTCGCTTCGCTCCACAGACAGTTGCCCTGATTGGGTAGCCGATGACTGATCCTCGAGGTCAAAGTTAAATTACTCTGGTTTCTGCTTAAGGAGGAGAATTAAATGCTAAAACGGTACAAGAGTTACGTGATTTCGTTTATAGCGCTGGTAATAGTGTTAGCAAGCATGCTAGGTGCAAATTTTGTCTTTGCCAAAGGGCAGCATAGCAGTGCCGCCAATACAGACATCACCTCTTCTGCTAAACCGGCCACTGCGCGTATGATGAGTATGCATACAGTGAATATGCGGAACGTTCCGAAAGCGATAGCTAAGTCATCGCATGGTCATCCAAGGATTATTCCGTTGCGCACAGGTGTCAGCCCAGCAATCTATGCTCAGCATAAGGCGGCTGCGGCGCATAACCGGAACGCCCCGGTTGCCACCCAGCTCGATTCTGCTACGCCAGGTGCCAGGGTTAATACTCCAACTGTTATAAAAAGCTTCCAGGGCATGGCCGATTCAACGTCTATCTGCCCCCCAAGTGGCTGTGAGCCTCCTGACCAGGCCCTGGCAGCCTCTACGAGTTGGGTTCTCCAGGGCGTCAACACGTCGTTTGCCGTATACAATACTTCTGGCACACTCCAGTCGGGATGGCCAAAGACTGCACAAAACTTCTTTGGGGTCCCCAATCCTGGTTCCTGTGATCCCAATGGTCCGTTCTTGAGCGATCCACGTGCTTTCTATGACATCAACGACGGGCGTTTCTGGGCGGCCATACTTCAAGTTGAGGGAGCATTTGGCGTCGCATGTCCCTTCCGGACTACCTACTGGATTGCTGTCAGTCAGACGAGTGATCCGCGGGGGACGTGGAACATCTACTCATTCGACATGTCAAATAGCACCACCAATGCCGCAGATTACACCCAGTTCGGCTTTGATAGCCAGGCCATCTACTTCTCAGGCAACATGTTTGACCAGTCTGGCAGCTTCTTTCAGTACGCCGAGGTGTTTGCTGCCAACAAGGCTACCATGGAAACGGGCTCAGCAGTCACAGCCCACGGCTTTTTCTCCTTGAAAGTCTGCAGCGCAGTATGTGTACTGGTGGATACTGTGCAGCCAGTGGAGGCCGAGACACACAGGTACAGTGGGCCAACTGCGGGGCTGTTTGTGAACTCGTTTAATATAAGTGGAGACCCCTTCGGGGATGACTGCTCCGCAGGAGTAGGATGCCATGGTCTCGCTGTGTGGGCGATTGCTAATCCAGCTTCTACGACTCCTTCAATCAGTGGTGCTATCGTCTCGACCTCTACTAACTATGTACTAGCTCCCAGTGCCGACGAGCCTGGGTGTACTCAATGTGTTGACACGTTGGATACTCGTATTAGTGCTACACCGCCCTATCACAACGGTTTGATCTCGTTCGCACTTGAAACAAGTACTAATAATGGCACTCAGGTCGTCCCAGGAATCTTCTGGGGGCAGATCAGTCCTGTACTGAGCGCTATTGGGGCCATCACAGGCGCGACTGTGTTTCAGAAGACCATCTACTCCTCCACGGGAGACACCGCTAACTCCTTCGGGGCTCTGATGGCTGATGATGATGGCAATTTGTTCATGGTGTTCGACAGGATGAGTAGTACTACCAATCCAGGCGTTCGCTACGCAAGTCGGCGCACGACAGACGCACTGAACCGCTTCGGTTTAAGTATTGCTCTGAAGAGCGGGTCAACAGCAACGCTTGACTCTCGCTGGGGTGACTACGGAGCTACCTCCTATGACGGCTTCAGCGGCGACCATGTCTGGTTCTCTGCGGAGTACTCACCATCCAATCATGACTGGTCTACATTTATTGGTGAAGATCAGTACACGTTGACAGCTCCATAGCAAGCGGTCTACCATATTTCCTGTCGGCGAAGTTATCAGCGTGTTGAAAAACTCCAAGTGGTGGGGGTAAAGAAGATCAGATCAACATACAAATGTCATTGAAGTCTGGCAGTTCGTAACGCTTGTAGGACGCATATATGGTAAGATGGGAGTGTCTCTGGAGCAGAGGAGCGGGTGAAGACGCCATGCTTCAAACACGAGACCGAAGAAGGCACCTGGCGTCTCATGAGAGCCGACAGAATCATCAATAACAGGACCAGGGCAGCAAACAGGGAGCGTACCGATGAACGTTCACCAAGCGCCAACAGCCATGACTGAGAGCCGTGAACGGCACAGCTACGCACGAGTGCCTCGGCGATGGCTCGTGCTTGCCCAATGCGTGTGGCTCGCGCTGGTCATCCTCACCCTAGCGATCTTCTTTGCCAGTCTCCCAGTGTACCTGGCCCAACTGCAAACTCCGTGTGCTCCGACCGCATGCCAATACCAGCAACTCACTCACTCACAAGCCGAGACGCTCCAAGGGATCGGCCTGTCTCTGGGTGATTACGCCGCTTTGACCGTTGGGCTCCAGCTGGTCACCACAGTGGTGTGTTTGGTGGTCAGCACGCTCATCATCTGGCGCAGACCCGACGACCGCATGGCGGTCTTGGTCGCGCTCCTGCTCGTCACGACTGGCGCGGCCACGGTGACCGCTACCGCGCCGGCGGCGAGCCCCTGGGTGCTGCCGGACGAATGCGTGACGTTCCTCACGTCAGCCTTCTTCTTGCTTGTCTTCCTCCTGTTCCCCAGTGGGCGGTTCGTCCCTCCTTGGATGCGCTGGACGCTCGTCGTGTTTCTGGCTGTGCAAGTCCCTTTCTCCTTCTTCCCCAATGCGCCTTTCAAGCTGAAAACCTCGTTTTTCCAGCTTGACTGGCTCGTGTTTCTGGGCCAACTCGCCACGGTTGCCTTCGTCCAACTCTACCGCTACCGTCGGGTGTCCAGTCCACGAGAGCGCCAGCAGACCAAATGGGTGGTCTTCGGTCTCGCGGTGCCAATCGCGGTCATTGTGCTCGTGGATGTGCTGGCTCTGCTTTTCCCGGTGGCAGTTGAGCACGATGCACTCGCTGTGTTGGCGTACAATGAAGTCGGCTTCCTGCTGCTCTTGCTCCCGCTCTCGTTCGGCTTCGCCATGCTGCGCTCGCGGCTGTGGGACATCGATGTGCTCATCAATCGCACACTGGTGTATGGCACGCTCACAGTTCTGCTGACAGGGGTCTACATCGGCCTGATCATTGGCCTCTCCGCGCTCCTGCGTGGCATCATCCGCCAGGACAGCGGCGTGGCCATTGTTCTCTCCACGTTGACTATCTACATTCTGTTCCAGCCGCTACGCCGGCGCATCCAGGCGATCATTGACCGCCGCTTCTATCGCAGCAAATACGACGCAGCCAAAATCATCGCGGCCTTCAGCGCCACCTTGCGGCAGGAGGTGGATCTGGACCAGTTGCGCGAACAGTTGCTGGCCGTGGTGCAGGAGACGATGCAATCGGCGCATGTCTCGTTGTGGGTGCGCAAATCCGAACAGGACGGAAAACAGCGGGCTCCTTGGAGAGCCACTCCTCCTCTGGTTTCTCGGGAAGAATGAAGAGAAGGAATGGTACCTAGCTCATCCGCATTTCCCGTCTTTGCGCATGAAAGGCGACTCCGATGATGGGAAGCAAACAGCGGCACTTTGCCCCGCTCACCAATATGTCACTGGAAGAGTTAGTACCGGCAGACCACTTCTATCGCCATCTCGACCGGACACTTGACCTGTCGTTCGTGCGAGAGTTCGTGCAGCAGACCTATGCAGGTGGAGGTCGCCCTTCGATTGATCCAGTCGTCTTTTTCAAACTGCAACTGGTGATATTCTTTGAGGGAATACGCTCCGAACGGCAACTGATGCGCCATGCGGCTGATCGCCTGAGCGTTCGTTGGTATTTGGGGTATGACCTTGACGAACCGCTTCCCGACCATTCCAGTCTGACCCGTATTCGTGAGCGTTACGGGGTCGATGTCTTCCGACGTTTCTTTGAGGCGATTGTCGAACAATGTCAAGAAGTCGGACTCGTCTGGGGTCGAGAGTTGTACTTCGATGGGACGAAGGTGGCCGCCAATGCCGGCAAAGAGTCGCTCACCCCTCGCTTTGCCGTCGAAGCGCACCTGCTGAATCTATTCGGAGCAGTGGCTGAAGAAAGCAGAGAGAATGCCGAGCAGTCCGACCTCGTCGAACACACAGGTGAGGATCAAGCAGGTGAGCGGGAGGAACTGCCAGCCCCAGTGCTACTTCCTACCGCGCTCGCGCAGGAGGAGCGCGAGCAGCTTGCCAGGCAGAACGCTGGGCGCCACGATTGGATTGAGGAGGGAGGAGCGCAGAATCGCAACGTCAAGAGTCACAACTATCAGCGTCTGGCTGATTTCTTTGTGAGTACCACCGACCCAGATGCGACGGTCATGCAAACCAAAGGAGGAGTGGACTTAGGCTACCATGCGCACTATGTCGTCGATGGAGGCAAAGCGCGTATCATTCTCCACGTCCTGGTGACCCCTTCGGAAGTGATGGACAATCAACCTATGCTTGATCTGCTCTGGCGGACCCGTTTCCGCTGGAAATTGTGGCCGCGGCAGGTCACCGGCGACAAGAAGTATGGCACGGAAGACAATCTGGTCGCGATCGAAGACCAGGGCATTCGGGCCTACATTCCCTCGCCCGACTTGGATCATCGGACGCCCTTCTTTAGCGTCGAACGCTTTCACTATGAGGTGGAACGAGATCTCTATATCTGTCCAGCAGGCAAGGAACTGCACTTTTGTCAAAGACAAACCACTGAGCGCTCGCGCCGTTATCGGGCACGAGCCAAGGATTGCAATGCATGTCCGCTCAAAGTCCAGTGTACCACGAGCAAACAAGGACGCAGTCTCTGCCGCAGTGTCGATGAGGCCTGCCTGGATCGCGTCCGCGCCTACCGACCCACCGAAGCCTACAAAAAAGCCCTCCGCAAGCGCAGTGTGTGGGTGGAGCCCTTATTCGCGGAGGCCAAGGAGTGGCATGGCATGCGGCGCTTCCGCTTGCGGCGACTCTGGCGCGTTAACTGTGAGGCATTACGGATCGCGGCTGGACAAAATCTGAAACGCTTGCTCAAAAAGCGAGGCTGGGGGCGGCGTCCGTTCCCAGCGGAGGCGATGTGCGCCTTCTTTTTCGTTGCTTCTTGGTGGATGACTGCTACTTCTTTGGCAGATGTGCCTGTTTCCTTGTTGCTTGACTCCGGTGATCCCGTGAGTTAGAGAGGACATTCCCGCTTGCTGATGAGCTTTGTGGAAGACTTTTTCAACACGCTGTTATCTCCTACGACCCTTGCTCATTGATTTCGTTGAAAAGGTAAACTTCAGGCCCTGTCGTTCGATAAACTCCTGGAATTGAGCATAAAACTCGGCGCGGTCCTGCATAGTAATCACAGCTACGGCGTCTGCTGTCTCAAGAGCATAGGGATAACCATGACCACCCGCAATGATCTCAGCGCGTACGACATCCAGCACGGGTTCCAGTACTCCATCATCGAGCATCCAACGCGGGAACTCAAGGCGAGCCGGTGGACGTACAGAAGACGTTTGCAAGTAACAGAAAGCGACGCTTTCTCGATAAACACCGTAGCCAGTAAGAATGTCGCCACGGGCACAGATCATTGCAGGTGTGCGGTCACCCCAATGCAAATGTCTCTGCCAGAGCAATGTGTCGTGAATCTTTTTTGTTTCGCGTAGGACAGGCCGGGGCTGCATAGCATCGAGGCGACGTAACATTGTGATCATATCACGCGCATAGCTGGTATCGATGTAGCCAACAAGAGGCACACGGTACTGCGCGGAGGCCTGGAGCAAGGAGGTAGCAGCAGTGATGTAACGTTCCCGGTAAGGACTTGGCATGGTCAGGGCGAAGGAGACAACAAGCGAACCATCGAAAAATACTACAGGACTATGTGCTGGTTCGTTTTTGCGACGAGCGCGAGCATATTGTTCCATCTGGTGACAGATGGTCTCAACCTCCAGAGTATAGCGTCGCAGTGTCACTTGCAGCTCAGAATAAGGATAGCTATCAGGGTCTATACTCTCGCTGCTAGACTCTTCAACGATCTCATCAGGAGCAAGTACTTCCAGACGCACATCCTTGGCGTAAGGACGACCATGCATGTGGGGATTGGCGAAAAAGCCGACCTGTACAAGGGCTACCGGGATAGAAGCATCACGCCAGGGCTGCAATTGACTGCCATCGACCGCCAGGGTAGTGATACCTTCGATGCACTCGGCCCATTGGCGCGCCTGCTCATGGTTAGCGAACTCGCGTCCGAAAGGAAACAAAGGGCCGTGATAGGTATTGTGGGCGGCATTGACCAACCAGCGATCGAACTCGATGCTGGGGCGAGCACCTGCTGGCGGCATGCCAGGGTCATCTGGCGGCAGTATATGTTCGAGATGAGCACCTGATGAGTATTGCAGATAGAGCGTTTCGAGCGCATGCCGATATGCGTTCAATTGGTCGCTGAACGAACCGTCATAGCTTGCGAACATCGCTCGCTTCGCATCGAGCGCTGCCTGAAGTTTTCCCTTATGAAGCATGGGCCCGCGCCTGCTCTCTTTCTTCTTGTATTGCCTCGTCTTCGGTCATTTGACACGTCTCGCCATCTATCTTGCGCAGGCGAACCAGGCTGTCAAGCCCCTGCTCAAACGTATCGTCATGACTGATGACGATTAGCTGGTCGAAACCACGCACACGCCGAATCTGTTCGGCGAGGTTCATACGGCGCAGCTCGTCCATATTTTGCGTCGGCTCGTCAAAGAAGGCGATGTTGAGGTTCGAGAGCTTCTTGAGTAACGCCAGGCGCACCGAAAGCGCCGCGCTCATCTGCTCGCCGCCGCTCAACTGGGCAAAGCTGCGGCTGATGCTCTGACGGCGCAGGATGATCTCGTAGTCGTTTTGCCAGGAAAGCTGGGCGCTGCGATCACCCATAATCTCACCAAAAATGCGGTTTGCTTCAGCAGAGATATCGTTTAGTACGGCTTTCAAAACTTGAGGCGCTGCCTCCTTGAGGAGTTTGCGGAAGAACTCCGTCATCACCTGCAACTCTTCAAGTGTGCGCTTCTCCTGCTCTGCCGCCTTCAATTCAACTAACTGGGTCTCTGCCTTTTGGATCTGCTGTTCAAGTTTGTTGATCTTATCCTGCAAGCCCTTCATTGCCTCTGCTAACTGGCCCAGGTCCTTATGCAGTTGATTCACCTGTTTATCGACTGCCTCTAGCTCCTCTAGATGGAATGCGGCCTCCGCTTTCAGGCACGCCTGTTCGGCGAGTTGCAGGTCCTGCCGGACTTTTCCAGCCATAACATGTATATGCTGATACGCCTGCTCACGTTCAGGCAGGAGGCGCGCGGCCTGTTCGTTTTGCAAGTACGCCTGGTACCCGGCCTGGCTCTGCTGAAGAATGTTCTCCTGCTCGGCGATTGCGGTATCAAGGCTAGTATAGTTCTGTAGCTGCTGCTCCAGCGACTGCAAGCGTTGTTCTATTTTTTGCTGTTCCTGTTGTTCCAACTGCAATTGCTGTAGATAGGCCGGCTCCTGCTTAATGATCTCCTGTTGAGCCTTACTGCGGGAACGTGGGTCATCAAGTGCCTCAAGATGTGCTTTGGCGTTGACCAGTTGCCCGGCAACGCCACTGAGTGCCTGTACTTCTTGTTGTCGCTCTTGCAGATCTGTTGTCGCCTGCTGGATCTGCTCCTGTAACTGCTGCACCTGCTTATGCAGGCTTCCCAGTTCACGCACTTGCTGGTCAGCCGCTTTACTCTGGGCATGAGATTTCTCGGCATGGACAATTTGCTGATCTATGTTTTTAAGCGCCTCCAGTTCCTGTACCAGGCTGGATTCCTCGCGCTCCAGACGGTTGATTTCCAATGCCAACCGCCGCAGGTGATCAGCCAGGCCATCACGTTGCCCCACATGCTGGCCCAGCTTTCCCAATTCCTCGGCATATGGTTTTATCTCGTCAACGCGACTTTTGAGATGAGCAAACTGCCGCGTAACGTCGCTGAGTTGCGCGTATTCCTCCTCTAGCAGGCCGTCAAAGTAAGACTCCAGGCTGATGATGCCCTTTTGTTTGATATTAAGGCAGGCTTCATTGAGCAAAGGGCACTGTCCACCTGCTGATTGCTTGCGCGATTTCTTATAACCGGCTATATTGCCTTCCAGGCTCTTTTGCTGACCGAAGAATTGTGTGTACTGTTCTTGCAAGGCAGGCAGCCCCTCGGCTTCGTGGCGATGCTCCTCTATGGCCGCTATCTGACTTTCGGCTGTACGTAAACGTGCTGCCGTCTGCTCGCGTTCATTGCGCTTGTCTTTCAGCTGTTCCTGCTTTTCCCGTAACTGCTGGCGCCAGGAACTGCGTCCATTGGCCTGGGCACGTAGATTCGCCAATGTTTCTATGCGTTCATTTAAAAGTGCTGCCGCTGGCTCCAATGGCTCAATGGCAACAATGCGCTGCCGCAACGTCTCTTGTTGCTGGAGGTGTTTCGCGCATTGGGCGGCCAGTTGTTTACATTCTTTGACCAGTGATTCATGACGCATGGCTTGTCGCGCCAGTTCGTCACGTTGTTTCTCCAGTTCATACTGTTGCTCAACCAGAGGAGATAGATCTACTACCTGTTGACGAGCCACGGCAACATCATGTAGTCTATCTTGCAAGTTGGCAACATTGGCTTGAATCGTCGCAAGATTGCTGCGGAGGCCGGCCTGACTTTGACGCAACTGGTTGCGCTGCTTCTCATCCTGGCGAAATTGTTTGAGAAGTGCATCAGTGCGCTGATAGCGCTGGTAATCGGCACTGCTTTGCAGGACCGCCTTATGAGCAGTACGCGCAAGGTTCAAGGCGTCAAGATGGTCTTGCAAGCGCTGCTGGGTGTCTTTATCTCTGTCTCTACACTGCTCATGGCGATGCTGAAGCTGCTGCAGTTGCTCCCTTTGCTGCTTCAGAGCAGTCAAACGTTCTTCGCACTGCGCGAGCTGTTGTGTCCAGAGGACGTTTTGTTCTTTGTATTCCCGATCTTGCTGTCTTGCCTGGTTCAGGGAAACATACCATGTTTCCAGTTCGTGTGTCTCATAAGTCAGGCGTCCAATCTCAAGCTGCTGCGCCTGCACCTGTTCTTTGTAGAGCTTTTGTACATCCAGTAAATAGTCGGCAGCCGTCTTGTAATCTTCTATCTGGAGCAGAGCATCAAAAGTCTTTTTGCGCACGCTGGTAGTCTGCAAGAAAATAGAGGTGAAAGTGCCCTGCGGAACACCTAGAGCATCTTTAAAGAGAGTATCAAGGGGCCGCTCACGATCGATGCCGAAGAGTTCATGGAGTTTATCCAGTACATCAGTGTTTTGTTCAATGCGATGATCCGCCTCGCAATCATACACGAACCAGCGGCCACCGGCGCCACAGCGCCGCTCAACTATGTACGGGCGATCATCATTACCTATAAAATGGATGATAATATGCCCGTATTTCTCGCCCTCACGCACAAACTGTCCTTGAGTATAAGGTAGAGAGTCAAAAAGGGCGAAACCGATGGCTTCGACGAGGGTTGTTTTGCCAGAGCCATTTGCACCGCTGATCGCGGTTGTACCACGCCGGAAATCTACAGTGAGATGACGATAACTCTTGATATTCTCTAACTCAACGCGTGTAATGAGCATTGTGACGCAACCTTCCCAGCAAGCAAGAAATGGGCGAACGCAATGGCGCGTTCTAGTCTCCCACTTCTCTATTCTCCCCTAATAGCGGAAAAGTGGTAAATCCCAGGCGCATTATAACACGATTGGAAGAACAAAACACCTAGTATGAAGGACGCTAACCCGAGGAAAGATTTCCCAGAAACTCCACAGCGCGATAATACGTTTTACTACGTAGACATATATTCTATGGCTATAAAAAGGAGCATTCTGATGAACATATACAAGGTACGCTACATCCCGATGGTCGTATTGCCGGTCCTGTTGTTGATTTGCGCTTGTAGCCCGTCTGTGGGTACAGGAAACAGTTCTTTAACCGTTTTACAGGTACTGCAAAATAGCGCAAAGGCGATGAAGAATCTGAAGTCGGCGCATATCGAGACGAAGACCACCGGTACACTCCAGACTTTAGGGGCGCCAGGTACACCGGCAACTGGCACGAGCACCCCGACACCAACCGCCGCTGGCCCGCTCATGTTCAAAGTCAGTGGGAGCGGTGACGAGGCGCTGCCAGAGCAGGAAAAGTTACAGGTTACCGTTGATCAAGGCGGGAACAGTTCACCAGCCAATCTGGCAGAAATTGTGCAGGGGGACAAGGTCTACGTACAGAATACGAAAGGGCAGTGGTACGTTCTGGACAAAAGTGCGCTAGAAGGTTTCACGGGCAATCCCTTCTCTGGCATCAACGGGCTTGATCCAAATGCTTTACTCGGCCTGATACAGGACACCCGGATTACTGATCACGGCGATGAATTGCTAAACGGAGAAAGCTTGCGCCACATTAGCGTGGCATTAGACAAAGCAGGTTTTAAGAAGATCCTTGATAGTGATCCCCAGCTGGGCAATTTGTTCGGGCAGCAGAACATCGATACGATTCTCAACAGCACAAAATTGTTTGCGTCAAGCCTGGACCTGTGGATAGATGAGACCAACTTCTATGTGCATCGCACCGAGTTGAAGGTCAAAGTAGATCAGGGCGTAAGTTCGTTGAGCCAATCCCTGACGCCTGTTGTGACGTTTCCCTTACCGGCAGGTGTGATTACGAGCTTCGATTCAACCCTTGATCTCAGCAAATTTAATGATCCTGTGACGATTACGCCTCCAACGGGAGCCATCCCGACCGATAATCCTATCAGCATTTTCAGTTGAAGCGGGGCAGATGAGCCAGCAAGGCGGAACCTATATGAGTGAAGAGACGCCAGTCATGAGAGCACCTCTTGCGGGTGCTCTTACCAATAATGATACCCAAAACTTACCGGTAGTAATCGGGGTAGATCTTGGTGGGACGCAGTTTCGCACGGCGGTCCTGCGCGGCGCCGAGCTGATCTCGCGGGTGGCGCAGCACACGGGTGAGGATACTGCCCCCGAACACCTTATCCCGCGTATTTTCAATGCGATACAACAGGCGCTTGATGAAGCCCGAACGACGCTCGAGCAGGTTGCAGGCATCGGGATAGCCACGCCGGGGCCGTTAGACCACCGCACGGGCATAGTTTATGATCCACCAAATATGCCAGGATGGGACCGCGTACCACTGCGAGATATTTTTGAACAACACTTTTCGCTTGCAAGTAAGGAAGGCAACGCTGCCCAATTGCGTGTCTTTGTAGAGAACGACGCGAATGCGGCCGGACTAGGTGAGTACTTGTTTGGTATTGGGCGAGGGTGTAGCAACATGGTTTATCTGACTATCAGCACAGGTATAGGCGGCGGAGTGATTGTTGATGGCAAAATCGTAGAAGGCGCAAGCGGGACAGCGGGAGAGCTGGGCCATATGACCATTGACCGGAATGGAGGGCGCTGCAGATGTGGCAACTACGGCTGCCTGGAATACCTGGCTTCCGGTACTGCTATCGCCAGATATGCTAACGAGGCAATAGCGGCAGGGCAAGGAGTCGAACTGCTCGAATTTATACGAGCATTGCAGCAGCATACTCAGGAAGGCAATGAGTTGGAGCCATCTACACACGAAGCTCCAGGACCTGGGCACACAGGTAGCTCTAGCGACCTGGAGGTTCCGTATATTACCGCTCGTATTGTCTCACAGGCAGCGCAGGCTGGTATACCAGTGGCACGAGCAATCATTACAAACGCGGCGGAAGCTATTGGTGTTGGCCTCGTCAACATCATCCACATCTTCAACCCACAAGTGATTATCCTGGGTGGTGGGGTCACCCAAATGGGGCCTATGCTTATGGAGCCTGCTCTGCGCATCGTCCAGGAGCGTACGATGAAGGTCCCACTTGATGCTGTGCGAATTGTTCTCGCAGAACTGGGTGGAAATGCCGGACTGGTGGGAGCAGGAGCGTTGGTCTATCACTATACACAGACACAATAGCGCTGTGCATATCACCTTGCACAGACACTAGTAGTCAGTGCAGTTTGAATATTGCGGTGAGATCTGGCTGAGAGCCCCTCAGGCTCTCTTGCCATGCCAGGGACGCCAGATAGGCATCAACCGAAGAAACGCCCATCACTATCCGTAGGGGCGAGGGCGGTGGAGCGGCGCGGGATGGGCCTTTATGGACGCAGTCTGGGGGACTGTGTGGCCCGTGTAGCCCTTGTTTCATCAGTGGGCAATCGATAGGAGCATGAGCGTCTCTGGCACCCCACGAGCGGGCATACCTGTCCCCCAGACAGGGTCCCATAAAGGCCCCACCCCTACGGAATGCTGCCTGCGCTTTTCGTGTAGTATCCTTCCTTCGGTTGATGCCTATTTGGCACCCGTTTCTACGTGTGAGTATTAAAGGTGAATGTGGTCGCTGTTGTTTGGTGGTCTGAATTTTGTGCCATCATTGATGAAAACAATGGTCTGATCCTGGATGTGAATAAGCATGTCAGGCTTGCTATCGCCGGTGACATCGCGAAATTCTAAGGTGACAGGTGTGAGCTCTCCGCCTTGATCGAAGAGGTAGGGGCCGCTATAGCTGATCGCCTTGGCCGGATTACCCGCCATAAACTCAACGACGACAATATGGCGATGCAGGTTGACAGCTATAAAGTGGCTGGGATGAGTAGTATCGTCGCCGTGACCAACGATAGCATCTACCTGGAATGTACGAGGATTCCCGTAGCGCAGGTCATCATACCTGGCAAGACCCCAGGCAAGTGCAGATGAACCAACTACCCATAAAGCGAGCATAGCGATCATTCCAACTCCAACGTAGAGAAGCCAATGCAGCCCTCTATGTTGATCCTTGTTTGACGGCGATTGTCTCGACACTGTCCCACGCACAGACCGGGTCGGCATGGTGCCAGGCGTCGGGGTAGTTACCCGACCAACGGTCTGATCGGGAATACTGACGTTGCGACGAGTAGCCTGGGGGCCGGTAGTCTGGATACTCATCGGGTCGCGCAGGCGAATGGAGCTACTGCGGTAACGCAGCGGCCTGGAATCCGATTGCGTATCCTGTGAGGATATATCATCTTCCCTATCCGGTATATCAAATGCAACCGGGTCGTCTTGTTTTGTCTTGGGCCGCTTCTGCCGAGGCTGCTTCTCATCACCCTGCATTAGCTCTCCCTTTCTTTCGCTTTGCTGAACTGCGCCGTGAGCCTATTGTCTTATATTGTCATTTCTTGCCACATTATCAAAGAAGGCCAGTAAGATGTCAAGAAAGACGCTGTATCGATATGCTTCAAATTATATCATACTGTACCGTTTTTGCACACCTCCCCAAATTGCTGGAGGTGTCGAGCGTGAGCAGGAAGATGCCACCGAGGAGCACAAACACCGGCTGGTGCCCGCCTCATCTAGGGTGCTGCCGCGCTTGTACCTATGGATATTTGCGCCGCCAGGCCAGATACCACTGCAGTGATAGACTCAGCCAGGCCCCTCCCAACAGGTAGCCGCCCAGGACATCGCTGGGCCAATGCTGGCCGGAGTAGACCCGAGCCGGGCCAATCAAAGTCATCACTAGCGCGGGCAAACTCACGAGCGCTTTCTGCCGCCCCTTCAAGTACCGGAGTCCGAGGATGCACAGCCATCCCCAGAACGTCACCGAGGTGACTACATGCCCGCTGGGGAAGCTTTTGCCTTTCGGCTTCTGCGCCATCCGAACCAATAGCGGGTTCGGGCGTGGACGATTGACGATGGTCCGGATCACGACCCTGAGGAGAGTACCTGTCAAGCACGTCCCTGCGAGCATCATCGCTTCGAGACGATGGCGGACCTTCCACAAGACCCCGGCCACTGCAATGGCCAGCAGATTCAAGAGAGTGGCTTCACCCGTGTAACTGATGGTAACCGACGTCGTGCGCAAGAGCCCAGAGGTGCGCTTTTGCATGGCACGAGAAAGCAGGATGTCGATGGGGAGCGCTGCATGCTTGCGAACTAACCATGCCAGGGGCGCGAAAAGAGCCAGCTGCACCACAGAAAGCACGAGCAGGAGCTGCTCGCTCTTCCCAGAGCGATACCACGGGAGGTGGCGGCCCGCGGTTCCTTGCGGCCCTTGCTTGCGCACCCCCTCTTGCGTGTTCCACTTAGGTTCATGAGCGGGGTATGATGGCATGGTTCTTCCTTCTTTCTCAGTGGACTTGAGTTGAACTATCTGAGATGTACTTCCGAACCTGTGTTCGTGCTAGCTGGTTTCGCCCCCAGCACACCCCTTCGCTTGAGTTCCAGGTAGACCCACAGGCTCACCCCAAGCAGGAAGGCATAGCTGTTCCCTAGTACTCCAAGGTCAAATCGACGGCATCTCCATCTTCATCAGGTTTGGTAGTACTTGCCTGGGGGCTTTGCTTCATCGAGCTAGCGGCCTGCCTGGTTGTGCCAGCGATATCCTGACTCGTTTGCTGCACCTCTTGCGCCGACTGCTGTGCCAGATTCCCAAGCGTGCTTCCCGTCTCTCGTGTCTTTGTCGCAGCCTGCTGGGCATACCCCTTCAGGTTGCTGGCTGTTTGAGAGACGCGACCGGAGACCTGTTGGGCAGACTGATCGAGCTGCACGGGGAGAGCGCCTCGTATTTCCTCGTAGCGCTTACGCAGCAGGCTGCGCATCTCTTCACCCGGCATGGGTGCGACAAGCAAGCCGATCCCAATGCCCACCACTACTCCTTTGAGAAAACCACTCATGTGCGTGCCTCCTTTCCTGTGTTGATTAGCGTGAGTCATCCTCTGCATCAGAATAATCAACAGATGTACCAACAGTATGCCAATGCATGGGATCAGGGGACCTATGGGCAACTGCCCGAGCAGGAAGCACGGCAGAACTATAATCAGTTCGTGCAGAATGCTCCCCCCCAGGTGGTCGAGCAAGCGCACCGGCAATACTACGAACAGATGCCCCCACAGCAACGGGGTGGCTTAGTCCAGGGACTGCTTGGCAGTCTCATGCAGCAGGGGCTCAATCCTCAGCAAGCAGGCATATCGAACACCGATCCCTATAGTATATCACCGGGTGAGGCAGCGCGCTTAACCGGCTTTGCAGCCCAGCAAAATCCCGATATCCTGCACCAGGTGCTCGGCCCAGGTGGCCCACTGGGCAGTACAGGGGCCAAACTGGCCGTGGCTGGCATTGCAGCATTGGCAGCAAAGCAGATCCTGGGTGGCGGTGGCCTGAATCTAGGTGGGGGCGGCATGCATTTGTAGAGGCCAGCTGCAGGTAAGGAGGTCCCTTGCCTGCGGCTTTGCATTACAAGCGGTCAATCCGCGCCTTCCTCAGACTGCTGTACAGCATTTTTATTGACCGATTCTATTCTTTACTGCGAGTACCAAGAGACGGACTATAGCACACACGTTTGCTGAAGTTAGCTGCTACCAGGTAGCATCCAGGCCTTGTTCTTGCAGGATACGCTTCATTTTTTGCAGCCCTAAGCGCATGCGGCCCTTTACCGTTCCGAGGGGGATTTGCCGCCGGTCGGCTATCTCGGCATGAGTATAGCCTCCGAAGTAAGCCATTTCTATTACTTGACGCTGCTCAGCCGGTAGTTGTTCTAGCGCAGCGCGGATCAAGGTTCGCTGCTCGCTGTGCCAGGTTTCCTCCCACAGTTCAGGCTGTTGACTGGGCGGATCCTGCTCGTCTTCTAGCTGTAAGGGGGTCCACTGGTAATTACGATGAGCAGCAGCTCGTACTCTGTCAATAGCGCGATGATGTACAATCGCTTGCAGCCAGCGATGTACACTACCATGTTGTCTCTGATAGGAAGGGGCCTTATGCCAGATGGATAGGAAGGTTTCCTGTACAACGTCTTCAGCGGCTGAACTCTCATGGAGGACATGGTATGCCAGTGAATAAGCAAAGCGGTGATAGCGCTGGTAGAGAAGCTCGATTGCCCACTCTGCTCGTGAGCAGATTGCCGAGATGAGGTCTTCGTCACTCAGGTCTTGTCGAGCCTGTAGAGTTATTGCTTTGCTGGAGGATGCCGATGAGAGGGACCGAACAGATTTTACACGGGGCATGGCCGGTGCAGTTAGAGCTAGAGTTGTCATGATATACCTCTTCGTTGTGGACGCTAATGTGCCTGATGAAGCAGGCTTAATTATGAGTATATAGACTACTCATTACCATGGCTTTCCCTTTGGATTACCGCTCCTCTACTGGCAAGTGGTATGCTTCCTTTTCTTGTGAAGTCGAACCCAAACGCAGGCCCTCGCGCACAGAGCAGGTTGGGATAGATGTCGGGCTCAAGACCTTTGCCACCTTCTCGATAGGTGAAGAGATTGCCAACCCCCGCTTTTCCTGCGAGGAATTACCAGGGGTAGGTGAGTGAGCCCCGAGAAAATTGTTTGATCTATTGACACGGCGGAGATTGCAGAAGATAATAATACGCAGGTTACGGAAATGTAGTGCGAAGTTGCAAGTACCAGCGATTACTGCGCCCAGACAGCTATCCTCCACAGAGTTTTAGGATTATCTGGTTATGCATACAAGGGATACGCGGGCGTCTTTCGAGCATCTATAGTAGAAGCGATCCTCTGTGGTTGCTCTGGGGTAGTGCAGAAGGAGGCCGTTGATGATTGACACAACTACTCTCCTCGATGTTTCGACATTGGGCCGGTTTGAGGTGTGCCGTCAGAATGAGCCGCTCAGTGGAGGAAACTGGAGCCGTCGAAAAGTTTGTGACCTTTTCAAGGTATTGCTATCAACAGAGCAGCATCGCCTGCATCGCGAGCAGATCCAAGAGATGCTCTGGCCTACATCCTCGAGTGAACAGGCCGCCAATTCCTTCGGTAAAACGCTCTACTTATTGCGCCGGGCACTCGAGCCTGACCTGGCAGCTGGCAAAGGCGGCTCATCGAACTATGTGCTCCTGGAGCATGACACATTAACGCTGCTTCCCGATCACTTCAAGATCGACGCGGACCTGTTCGAGTCATCTGCGAAACAACTACGAATCAAGATGCACAGCCAGGCAGGAAAAGAACGAAATGGAGAAGAGTGCCTGGCGCTTCTCAATGAATTTGACGCAGTATTGTCCCTGTATCGTGGCGACTATCTACCTGAAGATCTCTATGAAGATTGGGCGCAACGGCGCCGTGATCGCTTGCGTCGCGTGCATAGCTGGTTATTGGAAAGTGCAGCAGAGCTAGCGGTCACAAGTGGAGATGGGCAGCGGACCTGCGAATATCTCCAGGCATTATTGGAGCGTAACTCGGCCGATGAGCAGACACATCGCCAGCTCATGCTTGTCTACGCACGTATGGGGAGACGCAGTGATGCTCTGAACCAGTATCAAGTTCTGCGTGATGCCCTGCGTGAGGAACTCCAGACGCATCCCCTTGCAGAAACGGAAGAACTTTTTCACGATATTCAATCCGGCAAGATCATTGTGGACCTGAGGGAAGCAAAGCACTCGATAGAGACAACCACTAAAAATGCTGGGCGTGCCCCTGCCCAACACCCTCAAGCGACCAATACAGACGAGGAACAGGTATCCCAGACTCAATCCAGGGTAGGTGGGAACTCCGCTATCGCTCTTGATCCCGACCGTATTCTAAAGGCCGACCTGGTAGGACGCGAGGAGCAGCTCAACCGCATGCAACGAGCCTATAGCCAGGCGCGCAGTGGTCAACGGCGCGTCATCTTTATCAGTGGCGAACCAGGAATAGGCAAGACACGCCTCTCAAGAGATTTTACCTACTGGGGTGAAGAAACGCAACAAGCGATCGTATTATGGGGATACTGCTACGAAATGAGCGGACTACTCCCTTACCAACCAATTGCGGACGCCATTGGCGCACATGCACGGACGTGTACTGCCGATCAATTACGCAATATGTTGGGGAGTAGCGCGGTAGACCTGGCCAAGATTATACCCGAGATACGTTTCAAATTACCGGAACTACAGCCAGCAGAGCAGCTTGGACCAGAAGCCGAACGCCGCAACCTTTTCAGCGCGGTTGCTCGCTATTTGAATGTGCTGGCCGGGGAGCGTTCTCTGATCGTTATTCTGGATGATCTCCAGTGGGCCGATGCTGCGACATTGCAACTGCTCAACTTCTTGATGACGCAGGGAGCAGGAGCGAGTCCTTTTGATGGTGCCAGGCCGGCCAACAATGCTGCGCCGTTCTACCTGATGCTATACCGTGCCAGCGAGGTGAATGAAGCACATCCTTTGCGCGGACTGATCGCGGCATTGTCTCGCGGGGGCATAGGGGAGGAACTGCGCCTGCAGAGGCTCAACGAGAACGAAGTCAACCAGCTGCTGGAGAATATGGCTCGTCATCCCGTCCATCCCATCTTCGCTGGTGAGATCTACCGGCAAACGGAAGGCAACCCTTTCTTCATCGGCGAAGCCGTGCGCTCACTTATTTTTGAAGGGAAGGTGAAATGGACGGGCGAACGTTGGCAAGCCACGGTGAATGTCAATGAATTAGAGATACCACAAAGCGTGCGCTTGCTGATCGAACGACGCCTGGTGCAACTATCCCCTGACTGCCGCACCACGCTTGCACTGGCAGCTGTACTGGGGAGACAATTTAGTTCCGCATTGTTGTGCCATGCGCGCAACTTTAACGAAGATGTCGTTGCGGAGCACCTGGACCATGCTATCCAGACACAGATTCTTTGTCCTATTGGCGATGTATCTGGCCGAAGTGAGCAGGCGATCTCGCTCAACAGGCAAGATGTGGACCTGGCATTCACGCACGACAAGATTCGCGAGGTGTTGTACCAATGGCTCAACCCGCTGCGCCGGCGAGCGCTGCACCGCCAGGTAGCCGAGGCTATTGAAGCACGCTATGCGTCGCGTATGCAATTGTACTACAGCTCGCTGGCATACCATTATCAAATGGCCGAGAACACTGAACGAGCAGTTGATTACCATCTCAAGGCGGCACAACACGATATCGGCGTATACGCGTATGTCGATGCAGCCCGCAACATGAATGACGCGCTTGAACTCCTACTAGGGGAAGAGGAACGTCCACGGCGGGCAGAAATTTTACGGCAGTTGTCTAATACCTATCTTTACACAGGACGCATGGACGATGCAATCAAGGCCGGGCTTGCATCCTGTGCGCTCTGGCGGGACCTAGGTGAGATGGTGAAGTTGGCGGAGATCTACCTGCACGTGGCCTTCTGCTATCACTGGCAGGGACGACATTCCGAGGCAGTGGAACATATCAAGCATGCTTTACAATGCCTCGAGGACAAGCCAGAGGAACAGAGACTGCTCGCCAAAGCCTATGCCCAGTGGGGTCTGGCTGCTACGATGATGGGGGATGTTCCACAAGCAGGGGATAAATTACAGCGTGCAGACGAGTTGCACGCCGGAGGAAGCGATCCTTTTATTGCAGTCGTATCCTTAATGGCACGCATCTGGTATGCATTTCTTGCGGGCTCTCCCAGGCAGATGCTGGAATATGCCCTGCGCGCGGCAGAAGTGTGTCGCTCCTCGCACCAGTTTTCCTGGGAGCCAATGATGACCTACGGCGCGGCCTGGGCGCAAATGCTCCTTGGAAGATTGACCGAGGGCAGGCAAACCGCACATGATACGCTGGAGAAGGCACAAAGGCATAACGCGGTAGCAGCGCAGGCATGGGCGAATCTCGTGTACGCGTTTCTCGCCATACAAGCCGGGCGCTGGGAAGAGGCCCGGCAGGCCGCGGACAGGGCCTATGCCGTGGCCAGTATGCTGCACAATGCAGATGTGCAGGGACGTGTCCTGTGGGCACGAAGTGTGTGCGCAGGCTGGCAAGAAGACTGGGAACAGGCTATTGCAGATATCACGCGAGCGCTGCAGATGGCCCGGCAGGATGGCGAGACTTCGATGATTTTCCCCTACTTGCTGGTGCAGTCGGTGAAGGCACACCTGTACGCGGGCAAGCTCGAAGATGCCCAGCGATACCTCGATCAAGCGATGCAGCTTGCACAGCGGCGCCATTATCGCCAACTCCCCGCCATCGGGTGGCGGCTACAAGGCCGTATCTGGTATATCCAGGGGAATTTTGACGAGGCGCAGCCCTGTTTCGAGCGAGCGCTGGCCGAGCTTGCAGCGATAGACGATATTGTGGAACTTGCACGCACTCAGGAAGCATACGGCCTCTTCTACGTGGCCCGCAATCGCGAAGGGGATGCTGAGCGTGGGCAGGCCCTACTCGACAGTGCAGGAGCGACGTTTCAACGATTGGGTGTGAACGGTTGAGAAGATCTTTTATCCCATCATATCGGCCAGAAACTCTACAAACTTGCGTCCTTCCTGTTCTCTCTCCTCTGCTGTAAGAGATTTATAGTGTTTGAGGAAAGAAAATTTTGAAGCGCGAGATGTCCCGCAGGTGGTCGAGCGAAAGGTATGCCTGGAGTAGCGCCTCCTGCGCCAGTTCGCGCGCGATCTCTTCATGGGCGACCATGCCCAGAGCAATGCGCCTGACCATCTGTTGGTAGCGTTCGATGAGCTGACCAAAGGCGTCCTTATCGCCAGCGAGCGCCAGTGCAACCAGTTCGGAATCGGCTTTGTTTGTCATGACAAATTTTGATTGTAACTCTTGCTTATTGGCCGTTCTATAATTATAGTGGGAAAAGTTGGGGAAAAGGTTATAGGGTAGGTTTCATGCGAATGCCTTATGGTTCCTGCTCTTCCAGCCCTCGCCGTTTCTCCAGCCACTTCTTAATACTCGCCTCTTTCCCCTGGTGCCCCGGCTCATAATAGCGTCGTCCCTTGAGATTTTCCGGCAAATACTCCTGAAGCTGCACTGTCGGCGGCCTTTCAGTATCCTCAATCTGCATATCCTTATAGTAGTCGTGGGCATATTTATAGTCTTTGCCGCAATCGAGGTCTTTCATCAACTGCGTCGGCGCGTTGCGTATCCACAAGGGAACGGGGTCATTGCGGGTCTGCTGCACGTCCTCCTGCACACGGCTATACGCGGCTTCCAGGGCGTTGCTTTTAGGAGCGGTGGCGAGATGTACGACGGCCTGAGCTAAGGCGAGGTTTGCCTCGGGCAGGCCCACGAAGTGGACGGCCTGCTGGGCCGCGACGCAGACCAGGAGCGCCTGGGGATCGGCCATGCCAACATCTTCAGAGGCGAAGCGGATGAGGCGGCGCACTATATAGAGCGGGTCTTCACCGGCCTCGAGCATGCGCGCCAGCCAGTACAGGCCTGCATCGGGGTCCGAGCCGCGCAGCGACTTGTGCAGAGCCGAGATGGTATCATAATGCTGATCACCGCTTTTGTCGTAGAGCAGTGCGCGGTGCTGCATTATCTCCTCGACCAGGGGGAGGGTGATGTGGGTGGCGGGTGCGACGGATCGCGGCTCTACAACTTTGTTCCCGGTGGGGGCAATTGTGCCGGAAGCGGCCAGTTCCAGGACGTTTAGTGCTGTACGGGCATCACCATTGGCAAAGATAGCAATCTGTTGCAACGCGTCCTCATCAATTGTTATGCCGAGTTGACCCAGGCCGCGCTCCTTGTCGGCCAGGGCATGCCGCAAAATGGTCAGTATGTGCTCCTCGGACAGACCCCTGAGTGTGAAGACACGGCAGCGCGATAGGAGGGCGCTAATGACTTCAAAGCTCGGGTTCTCGGTGGTAGCCCCGATGAGTGTTACGATGCCGCGTTCGACATGCGGCAGGACGGCATCTTGCTGCGCTTTGTTGAAGCGGTGGATCTCGTCGATGAAGAGGATGGTGCGCTGCTTCGAGAACTGGCGCAGCTTGCGGGCATCTTCCATCACTTTGCGCAGATCGGCCACGCCGGCAGAGACGGCGCTGAGCGCGACGAAATGGGCCCGTGTCTGCCGTGCAATAACCTCGGCCAGGGTGGTCTTACCACTGCCCGGTGGTCCCCACAGGATCATGGAGGTGACGCGGTCTTCTTCGATACTGCGGCGCACGACTCGTCCTGGTGCCAGCAGGTGTTCTTGACCAAGAATCTCGTCCAACGTACGCGGGCGCATGCGCGAGGCCAGCGGCTCGCCAGGGTCCGTGGAAGCCGCTGCGCTCGTTGGCAGCGGTGTCTTACGCGAGGATGGGGTGTCATCCGGCCCAAAAAGCGATGATTGATCTTGCATATTTTCTGTCTTCCGTTCAGCGAGAACTACAGAATACTATTCTATCATTTGAGGACAACAACTACATTGACGTGAAATCAGGGCTGATATCGACCGATTTTCGTGCTACACTCTATGTGATGTTTCCAGACAACACTACCTATTTTAGAGAGGCAGGTTATGAGTCAAATACTATTAACCACGGCTGTCGAGACATTTGCGCGCACAGGAGTCAAGTATTCGGATGCCGGGCTAGGAAACGATTGGAAGTGGGGCGAGTACGAGGAAGGTGTGCGGTTCGCGTTCTTCCTGACGTACCAGGAATTACGCGAACTGGCAGCACAGACTGCGGGGCAGAGGGCGATCGATGGACCTTCGATGACATGGGCACAGCGTATCCTGGCACAGCACCACGCAGCATATAGGGACCTGTGCGGCATCCTGGTTGGAGTGAGCGAGGACGAACTAGACCGTGTGCCAGACCCTGGGGAATGGCCGCTACGAGTAGTGCTCGGACATATTATTGACACTGAACAGGGTTTTCTGGGTGTCATTCGCTACGCTTTGGAGCGGCATCGCAGCGGAGATGGGCGACCACTGGAGATGCCTGAAGAGGACGACGCAGAAGATGAGACTGACTACAGCGTGGGGACGCTTGAGCAGATTCTCACCAGCTACGATACGCTGCACTTCCAAGTGCTCCATGAACTGGCTCGCATTAGTGACGATGAGCTGCGTATGCCAGCGTTTTTCTGGGAAAGCAATCCGATGGAGATCCGGTTCCGCCTGCATCGCTTCGATGCCCACCTGCGGCAGCACACGATTCAGGTGGAAAAGACGCTGGCAGGAATCGGACACCAGCTACACGAGGCTGAACGGCTGGTACGTATGATCTATGGAGCGCTGGGCGAGGTCGAAGGCGCGGTGATTGGCACACAGGAAACGAGTGCAGAACAATGGCGCAAGGTAGCGGAGGGAATCGTGAAGCGCGCCGCTGAGGTTGCGAAAGCCTAAACGATTTGGTCGCTGGAATCGTGTCCTTATCTGAACGTTGTAATGTCTCTGTTCTTTCGGGAAGCGAGTTGCTCGCGAAGGGCAAGGACATAGTTCTGAGCATAAAGGAGTTGAATCTTATGCCGAAGAAAAAGCCATTGAGCGGCGTGAACAATAAGGAAGAGCGCCAGTACGAGCATATCAAGGAGTCGGCCGAGAAGAGCGGCCGCTACGGCAACCGGGCAGCGGAAGTAGCTGCTCGCACTGTGATGAAGCAGCACAAGACGAAGGGACATAAGAAGGGTCAATAAGGCGGAAGAAGCTATTCCTCGCGGATAGTGAGCACGCATTGCCGAACAATAGAGCATTGTTCCTGTCCGAAGATTAGAAAGAGGTTACAGCGATGGGCACATCCAATACCTATACATACGAACTGCCGGCCGATAACCAGAGACTGGAGCAGGATGCGCGCACCATGGCTCATAAAGAGGTGCGAGATAACTATCCTGGCGTCTATCGTGTGCACGGCGAGATAGAAAATCACGCACGTGCGCTCTGCGAGCAAGCGCTGGCGGCCACACCCAATGTTACCAACGATCCGCAGTCCTACATCACGCGCTATACGGCCGCCTATACCGAGGCGTACGAGACCGAGATGCAGGTCATGGACGCCGCTGAGCAGAGGGAAGTATAGGGAAGCCTGGCATCCTCGAGGATGCCAGGTTTATTTTTTCAGTAAAAACCAACTGGAGACGAAATCTTCAGAGTCACTCAATGACATTGAAGTGGTTAAAGGGGAATTTCGTTTATTGACATTTTAGTTTGAACAGATTACAATTAAGAAAGATTGAAAGGCCTCGTATTGTGAGTCGCTATCAGGAGGCAGTTTCATGGCAGTTGTGCAACCAGACTTTTATCGTCATGAGAACTTCGTCCGCAAATCGATCCAGATACCGTCAACGCAGCACAAAGAGCTAAAAGCCCTTGCGGTTGAACTGGAATCCTCTCTAGGCGATGTAGTGGAGACAATTATGGAGCTTATGCGCAAGGACAATTACCAGCAGTTGAAAGAAGCTATTATCCAGAAGCGTGAACGCGACCTCGCCACACTTTCCCATTCCCTCGATGAAGCCTACGCCTACCTCGGTTCTATTCCTGAAACTCTTGACGATGCCCGCTTCTTTTTTGATGTTGGTCGCGAAGGTATGGTTGCATGAGTAGTGAGGCAAGGCCATCATCGCCCAGCCCTCAAAGTTCGAAACAAAATGAGACAGACTCCCTCCCACGCCTCCCCAGGCGTGGTGAGATTTGGGACGTAAACTGGTCTCCCGGCCGTGGGGCAGAGCAACAAGGTACACGGCCAGCACTAGTTATTCAGAATGATCGCGGGAACGCCGCACCTAGTTACCCGCTGACAATAGTCGCCTCGATGAGCCGCACAGAACGAGAGCTGCCTCTACACGTGCGCATTGCCCCTTCTGAAGAAAATGGCTTGACCGACTTCACGGATGTGAAATGCGAACAGGTTATGACGATTGAAAAATCGCGCTTGATTCGCCTGCGCGGCAGCATCAGCAGTGAAGAACTCAGCCGCGTGGATACGGCCTTGAAGGTCAGCCTGAGTCTCTTATCCTAGCTCTGAAGCATCACTGAGCACCGGAGGCTGGTTCGCCAGCGGGGGATTATGTAAGGTCATGTACTGGGCGTGCCCGGCAATGATGAGTTGAGCGATTTCGTCAGCAGGGCCGGGAGCAGGCACCCACCTTTCTGTTCTCCCATCCGAAGAGTGCACTTCGATGTAAATGGTCACCCTTGTGCTGTTGGAAGCGGTATGCGTCTTCATCTTCATGCTGGCGACATCGGCATAGGATAGGGTTTTGATCGACTGTTTCGAGATGCCAATACGCTGCACGACACCGTCGGGCATCACTACCAGCAGTGTGTGTCTTGCCCGTATGGCTGCCCTGGCTGCGGTGAGTACGCCAAACATGATGGCTATGACTACAGATACAACCAGGGCAACACGAACGAGATTGTTCGCTAAGAATGAGCTCAGATTCAGGGGGAAAGCAAGCAAGTAAGCCGCCAGTGCTCCTATGGCTATCCACAGGAGAAGCAGAATAGACAGGCCATATAAGATGCCTATCAAGGTCGAAGCAGGTTTCTTCGCGTAAAAGACTTGCCACGTACCAGGAATTTGCCCCTGCTCTGCCTGTGCCAGAACGGCCCCGGCATCGATCATGGAACACCTCTCTTTGCGATATAGGATGAATGTAGCGAATTATCTCAACAATCTCTACACGAAAGAGAAGCCGCGATAGTTGCAGGAGATGATGAGACGCTTTTTCCTCTAAATGAAAAAGACCACGTATATATTA
>WNFX01002463.1_pt1 | contig 54205 bp, 54 predicted proteins | sample 5400111 | NCBI WGS metagenome assembly WNFX01 (sample SAMN13153363, study PRJNA577476) | soil metagenome | isolation source: 40 cm soil or saprolite under grassland replicate 1 | place: USA:California | collected 2016-06-15
GCCGATCTGTCTTGGTTTGCGTGTTAATGATCGACGCCTTCACTGCGCCGTTCACGAGCAACGTGACTCGGTAAACACCTGGTGCCAGGCCGTCGGAAACGTAGCGACCGCTTCCATCTGTCTTAACCGTCTTGAACAGCTGTTTGCCATCCTTCGACTCGATTCGAACATCCGCACCCTTTATCGCTTGCCCTTTTGCATCCTTCACGACGCCTTGAATCGCTGATGGCCCAGCCCAAGCGGTCGCAACGGAAAGAACCAGCCCAATAAAACCCATCTGTAGTGATTTGATAAACATAGTGATTCATTAGTTCCTACAGGAAATAAAAGGCAAAGTTCCCAAAAATCTACTTTGAATTGCAGGAAAACAGCGGATCGACTGTTGCTGAAGCGCCTTTTGTCAGGGGCGCGCACACAGCCCACGGAGCCGTGACTACAGATCAGAAGCGCTTCTTCAATGCAACATACCAGGTACGGCCCCTGATATTGGCCGTCGCCTCGTCGTAGCCGTTTTCGAAAGCGGCCGCGACGAACGGTGGCTCTAGATCCATCACGTTGTTCACACCGAGGGTGATTGTCGTGTTATTGAGCCAAGCACGCCATCCACATGGATTGTATTCGGCGGTTGACACGGGTATAAGGTTCGCCGCTTTGCCATCCTTCAATTTTAGGTTCTTACCGCCATCCTTGGCATAGCCGGGGACTTCGCTGAGCTTCGGCGCGACTGACAGATTGAACGTATAATTCAGAATGAGATCCAGCGTTGTCCATTCACGAATTTTGCGAGGCTGACCATTGGTCGTGAACAATTTATTGTCCCAGTAATCGCCAATGTAGTGCACGACTAAGCCAGTATCGAGTCCAGCCAGGAACGAACCCGCTGGCCCGTCGTAGAATAGACTCGCGTACCAGCGATTTTGGGTAAACGAACCACCGCCGACGGGCCCGAGGAAGCCTCCGCCGAACTTGCCTACAACGCTCTTTTCCTTGTCATCAGAACTTGCTTGAAGCACGGCTCGATCAAGGTAAGTGCCGTTGAAAGTCGCAGTGAGCCTGCCCCAGTCACCGTGACCCAACCTTGCGGTATCGAAGGAATAAACCGCCTCATAATCCAAGCCCTCTTCTATAAAGCGCCCTAGATTCTCTTCGGGAAGCAACAGAAGAACAATTGGGCCGAACGGGTCATTAGGTCCGGTTGAGGGGCCGCGTATCACCAAACCTGGAAATTGGTCTTCGTGATTGATTAGAAACTGTGGATTCAACTGGACGGTGACACCGCGGATGTCGATATGGTAAAAGTCCGCGCTGATCGTCAGGCCCTGCAAGGGACTCCACCATTTGCCCGGCGTAATAACAACGCCATAAGTCCATTCGTACGCGGTCTCGGGATGGAGATTTGGATTTCCGCTGGCCAATGCGGCGACTTGTGACTCGGTGGCTGGACTCCGCGGATCGACAACGAGTGGAAAAAATTGTTCTGGCCCGCGAAACAGATCGCTCAAGGTGGGAGCGTGAAATGCTTCACCATAAGTAGCACGAAAGGTCAATCCCGAATCGATCGGTTGCCACCGAAGGAAAAACTTTGGCCTTTCCGTAGAACCGAAATCGCTGAAGTTTTCATATCGCTCCTGGTAACCTAATTCCAAGCTGTAGAAGCCGGGGCAGTTCAAGATCGGGCTCGTGACAGGGACACGGAGTTCCCAATACAAAGCCCAGACATCTCGGCTTCCGTTGGTCGGTCCAAAGTTGATTCCGCCGGTGGTTTGCCCAGTCGCAACTAGCGCGTCCGGATTATCACTGGCAGACTCGCGACGGTGCTCGCCGCCAATCGCAAAGGAGAGTGGTCCAGCAGGTAGTGTGAGCAGGTTCCCCGTTAGTTTGAAGTCTTCCAGCTCCAATCGTGTTATACCAAGGCGATTCGTGGTAACAAGAATGTTGTTAATCACGGAGGGGCTGTTTGCGTTTACGGCGAACGGGTTAAAGGCCGTCTCTGGATTTGTATCAAGGAGGGCTGCGCGCAAAGCGTTGTTGTCGACGACTCCACCGGATCGCTCGATGCGTTCGTCGTCATTATAACGAAAACCGACCTCCCAATTCCATGTCTTGAGATGTTCGCCAAATTCGCCCAACCTGCCTTTAAGGCCGCCTGTGAACAGATAATTGTTCGTCGTAACTTTGTCCGTGCGTAGACCGCCTTCCAGCGCACGATAACCGACAGCGGTCGTGAATCCCGTGCCGGGAGGCGCAGCGCTAACCCGAGTATCGGGACGTTTAGGATCAAATCCTCCTGGCGACGTGTAATCTGGGACTGTGAACGGATTAAATGGATTCTGAATAGGCACGCTAATGCCTAAGCTAGATATTCCTGACGGATGCGTTACATCTGTGAATACGTCAGGCGTAAATGGAGCCGGCGCCAATGCGCCATCCCAAAATGTGCGCGCATACTTAAAGTCGGCAAAGACAGTCAAATACTTGTCGCAGATGTCATGGATCATGGAGCCATATAGGTATTGACGGTCTGTTGGAGCCATGGCCGGCGTGAGCGCCGCGAAGTTAAAGGCGAAATAGTTCCCGTCCGGGTAGGTAGCAACGGCAAAAGGATTGACATAGAATGGAGATGTCGCTGCGTTCGGAGCTGAATGCGGAGGCGGACTGTTCTTGCTGAAAAACAACTTCGGTATTAACCGAAAGTTTCCAACGCGCCCGGCAAAGAAACTGGGGCTGCGGCCGTCGAGACCGCCCCAGGGAAGATAGTTTGCATTGCGAGAGATATCGGCGTCGCGCGAATAGATCGCAGCCCGGTTGTAAAACTCCGCGTAAAAAACAATGTCTGTCTTGTCGTCTCCAGTTCCGGCGAGTAGATGTGCTCTTTCTTCACCCATGTCATTGGCAAAGCCGAGATTCGTGTTGCCATAGCTCCCGTAAATTTCGGCGCCACGAAATCTGTGAATCAACCAAATGTTGACCACACCGGCTACCGCGTCGGGGCCATAAACGGCAGAGGCACCGTCCTTCAAGATGTCGATGTGATCAATTAGCCCGAGCGGAAACATGTTTAGGTCAACGGTGTCCCCGGCGAAGCCTACTGGGGCTAGCCGGCGTCCGTCCTGCAGCACAAGCGTCTCTTTAGGAAGAATACCGCGCAGGCTAATTTCCACCCTACCGTTACCGCCGTTGCTGACGTTGTCGTTTATTACTGCTCCAGTAGCCGCAGGCAACAGCTCGACTAGATCAGTGGCAGAACGCACACCTAGTTGGACGAGGTCGTCCCTGCGATAGGTGTCGACCGGAAAAGGGCCCACTTCTTCAGCAGTAGGAATATTTGAGCCAGTCACAATAACCTGCACCGTTGTAACAACGGGTTGGCTAGCTGTCTGCGGAGTGGGCGTGACGTCTTGCCCTAACGCTCGAAGGGCGAAAAAACAGAAGCCGATGCTAATCGCAAGATAGATATCTGCGTTGGCGCGTTTCCTACAGGGCATCTCGGGGCATCTCCACCACTAGGTGTAACAACTTCTCCATTGGCTAACAAGCTTGCCGTCTATTGTAATTACGATTAGAAGCCCCGAGTTGCGTTTGGAGGAGGAAGACTAATTCTCAGCTGGGAAAAGTGTTAGTAGGTCCGGAGGATTGACCCGTGAATCTTGTAACTGGCCGTCGAAATAAACTCGGACAACGAAGCCGCCGTAACGGCGTTCATTGGTCGAAGGCCCAGTGGCCTTCGGACGCACGTAAGTTGCGACAAGGAACTTTGGAGTCGCATCCGACCAGTCGTTTGCGGGTGTAAGCCAGTCATAGCCAACCCGCGCGTCAGTTGGCTTCATTTTGTTGTCCTTGGTAAGGTCATAGAAGGAGACGACAATCCGTACTACGTGACCGTTTGGCGTGCCTGGTCGCGGCTTCACTCCAATCTTGAGGGTCAAGTGTGTCTGAGCGCTCGGGTCTGTAGTCTCTGATAGAGTCGTCTCGGTGATTGCCAGGATCGAGCTGTGCGAAGCACCTATTCGTCGTAAAAGATTGGGGAAACGTGCGTCGGAGTGGAGCGCACGGAATTCAGGAAGAAACGCGACCCACTGTAACACTCCGGAGTGTTCGGCGTAGGCGCGTTCAAGTTCGCGAAAAGCGCCTTCTTTGTCGCCAAGCGCGACAGAAACTGCGGCGATTAAAGGCGCTGAGACATAGCGTTGCTCCCTAGCTTGTAAAAGCTGAGCAAAAATACTTTTGGCCTCAGTGTAGCGGCCCATGCGAGCGTACGTGATGGCCAGGCCGCTACTCGGCAAATGCGTTGCCTCCTGAGCCTTTGTGTATAGCGCGATCGCTTCGGGGAAATTGCCTTTCTCGCGATACGCGGCAGCCAGGACCGAATCCAGATAAAAGTAATTTGGGTCGAGCTGAAGCGTCCGCTGACCTTCGCTAACTGCATCATCGATGCGATCGTTGGCCAGGTAGGCGGCGGTGGCGACGTAGCTAATGATAGGAGAGACTGGATCTAACTTCTCTGCCTCTAGAATCAGCTGAAGACCATCTTTCAATTCACCGCGAAAGAGGGGATGCAGCCCCGCGAAAAGATGAGCCGGTGCCGAGTTGGGATCGAGTTGCAGGGCGCCGTTCAATTCTGCATCCGCTCCCGCGAGGTCCCAGTCGAGGACGCGTTTCGCTTCGCTAAGGTAGCAATGGGCCTCAGCATCTTTCTCGTCGAGCGAGATCGCCTTTAAAGCCGCTTCTTTTGACGCCGGGTAAGCATCAAGTGGTTTCACGTAAACATCGGCCAGAAAATACCAGACTTTCGCGATCCCGGTCCATGCGCGCGAAAATGTCGGATCTTTCTCTACCGCGCGCTGAAAGAAATTAAGCGCCCTGCGCAAATCCTCCTCGCTAGCCTTGTTTGAGAAGTAAAGGCCTTGCAGATAGAGATCGTATGCCTCCGTGTTGCGCCGTTCATGGGTTGGAAGAGAAACAGCGAGCTTGATCTTGAGGGCTTCAACAATTGAGCGAGTTATTTCATCCTGCACGGCAAAGACGCCCGCCAGCTCGCGATCGTAGGTTTCCGTCCAAACATGAAAGCCGTTACGGGTGTCAATCAATTGGGCGTTAATACGAACGCGGTTACCTTCGCGCTGCAGGCTTCCTTCAAGTACATTTTGGACGTTTAGGTTTTTTCCAACTTCGCTCGCGTTCACGCTTTTTCCTTTGAATGAGAATGACGACGTGCGGCCAACGACACGCAGTCCGTCGATCTTCGCGAGTGCGTAAAGAATTTCCTCGCTTATACCGTCGCAGAAGTATTCCTGATCTTTCGCCTGGCTAAGATCGAGGAATGGCAAAACTGCGATACTTTTTTCTGGAGGACTAAACGCCGATCCTCGGAAGAGCTCGCCACGGAATAACCAAATCGCGCTGGCGCCTAGAAGCAGACCGGCAATGCCTGTTGCCACTAATTTTGGGTTACGCCGCGACCACCGCCACATTCGTGCTGGAGGCGAGACCGGACGGGCAACAATCGGCCGGCCATCGAGCCAGCGTTCCAGATCAGCTGCGAGATCTTCGGCGGACTGGTAGCGCACTTTCGGATCGTGCTCGAGACAGCGTGCGCAAATGGTTTCTAAATCGCGATCGAGCGAGGGTGCGAACGTGCGCAGTTTCGGCGCTGGTGTTTCCGAGGCCTGTCGAATAACGGAAAGCGGATTGTCACCCAAAAATGGTGGGCGGCCGGTGAGCAAGCCGAAGAGAATTGCACCAAGACTATAAACATCGGCGGCCGGAGTTAGATCGGCGGCTGTGCCTTCTGCCTGTTCGGGCGCAATGTAACCCGCAGTTCCGATAGCAGTCAGTGACTTCGTAACGTCCTTGTTCGCATCCAGCCATTTTGCGAGACCGAAATCGCTCACCAGTGGTTCATCTCGATCGTCGCGCAAAATGTTCCCGGGTTTGAGATCGCGATGGAGAACTCCCCGGCCGTGCGCGTACTCGACAGCGCGCGCGACTTTTGCCATGAGTTGCACGCATTTTCGGGGATCGTGACGTAGAGAAGACGCCGCATTCTGCAAGCTTCCGCCTGTTGCGAATTTCATGCTGAAAAACGGAAGACCGTCCTCGCTTTCGCTTACCTCGTATATCGGAAGGATGTTCGGATGATCGAGGCTGGCCGCTGCTTCGGCTTCGCGCCGGAAGCGAACGAGCGTTTCATGTGAATCAGCCTGATAACTTAGGACGCGCTTTACGGCGACGATCCTCCGGGAGTGTCGTTGCCTCGCGCGATAAATCACGCCCATGCCGCCGCGCCCGATCTCGTCGAGGATTTCGTAGTTGCCCAGGTGCCATCGTTTATCCGGCGCGTCTACTTCAGCGAGTACGCTTTCATAAGCATCCCTAGAAACCTCGCCACTAGCTTCCAGTCCCTCAAGCAAGAGGCAGCTAACACAAACTCCGGTGTCGAGTCGCGTGGTCGCGCCGCACTTCTCGCATTTTGCGGCGCCTTTAGTCGCGCTCGGGACTGAATCAGAGCGCTCGTTCGAAGTCTTCATCAGAATTACTCGGTCCTCTCGGCGAGGGCCGCACACAGGTACCGGATTTCGTCGTCCACATCGGCGGGATTTTCGACCGTGCGCGAAACTTCAGCGCGCAGCAGGGCCCGATAACGTTGCCGCATTTTGTGCAGCTGCTTTTTCACGACGGTGTCGGCAACTCCCAGATCCGCAGAAAGACTGGCGTATGATACCTCATCGCGTTCTTCGGCGAGGTGGTGGCTTAGCGCTCGGAAGAGCCAGAGCTTGCCTTTGCTTTCGCATTCTTCGCGGAGGCGTTGAAGCGCGTGTTCTACCACCGTCGTGGCCCAGCTAAGATCGAAGAGCCGCTCCGGCGGCAGTGAGTCGTGCGCCTGGACTGAATTGGATGGCGATGGCGCCTCCGCTGCCCAATCGTCCCACGAAATAAATTCCACGTCACCGCCGCGTCTGTGAGCATGCGTTTTCTCGTCGGCGTTAATGAGAAAATTTTGGAGTGACCTGAGCAAGAGTGAGCGGAACCGGCCACGATTTCGATCGGCGTGCTGCAGCCAGTTGCGCTCAAGTATTGTCACAAAAAAATCCTGCGTGAGGTCCTGCGCGTCCTCGACTGAATAGCCGCGTGCGCGGACAAACGAGAAAATGGGTCGCCAATAAGTTCGGCAAAGCTCCGCGAGCGCGTCGCGTGCCTTCTGCTCTTCGCTTCCCAAGTTTGCGGCTGAAAGTATGAGACTCCAGCGAGTAGTTACAAACTCACGCGGTTCGCCTCCACCCTGGTCGCGAGCCTTCCCGTTCACGAGGGAACATTGTGGTTCTCTCCTCTCTATACAAGCATAAACGATGGATACACGACCGGTCGCAGTTGTTTGCCTTTGCGCGGATGTGAAGTCTGCTCGTGCGATATCGGATTAATTCTCTCGCGTAAGAGAGAGTCACTGGATTTTGAGTCCAGCGCGTCTGCCAATTCCGCCACGCCGGCGCTTGCAGACCGGAGCGAAAGGATACGAGATTCACGTGCAAGCTCAAGATCCCCGCGCTGTAGGGTGCGCTGTCCTCAGCGCATCCGGTTTGCACGGAGAAGACACGATCCGCTGAGGACAGCGGACACTACAGCAGATCGAGCGTTCGCAAACCGCGCGGTGGCCCGAGAATTTCGCGAAGAATCATTGCGTCGCGCAAACCGGACGTCGATCCAAGCAACGTGGCGATGTCTGTTCTTAGGTCTTCCGCTTTAGTAATTGTCGGCGTCACTCCCGCGTAAGTTTCCGCAGGCGCTTTGAAGATCGGCGGCGGCGCAATCGGGGACGGTTCTTCGTGAACTTCGAAGGCGGGTGGAACCATTTTCTGCGCGTCCCTGACAGGCCGCGGCGACGGAATTTCTTTCGGGATTATCTCGCGCTTGCGCGACTTTTCTCGTCTTAGTTGCGAAAACGGTGAAATCGGCGGCTGCACCGGTGCAAGTGGGCGAGGCGGAATATCTGTGCGAGGCACCACGGGCGGCGGCGGTTTCGAGGTTGTAGGTTGGCCAAGCGCTTCCAACAATTTGCGAATCTTTTCTTCGTCTGACTCTGTCGGTGCGCGTCGGACAGGCGGAGGCGTGCTTGGAATCGGTGTTGATGTTCGCCTTGTCCGATCCTTGCCTGTCTTGCCCGCTGTCTTCGCAAGCAACTGGAACAAAGCAGCGAGCGCGACGAGCAAAAGGAAAAGGAGATTTTCGAGATGGGCCGCGATCATGGTTAGGTCGTCGTTAAATCGTTCAAAGAATTACATCGTCACATCGAGCGGTTTTCGATTCACGATTCACAGATCACGAATTACGTTCCCTCCGTCCGCGGCTTTTCTCCGCTCGCAATTGATTCGCGCATCGACGTGTCAGCCTGCACGTTTTTCATCCGGACATAATCCATTACGCCAAGATTTCCTGAACGAAAGGCGTCTGCCATCGCCTGGGGAACGAGCGCCTCGGCTTCCACAACTTTGGCCCGCATTTCCTGTGTCCTGGCTCGCATCTCCTGCTCGACCGCAACAGCAGCAGCGCGACGCACTTCTGCTTTTGCCTGAGCAACGCGTTTGTCGGCCTCGGCCTGTTCGGTCTGCAATTTCGCGCCGATATTATCGCCGACATCTACGTCGGCGATATCGATCGAGAGAATTTCAAACGCGGTGTTGCTATCGAGACCTTTGGCCAGCACTGTTTTTGAGATGCGATCGGGATTCTCCAGCACTTCCTTGTAGGAATGCGCGGAACCAATCGCGCTCACAATGCCTTCTCCCACGCGGGCGATAATGGTTTCTTCAGTCGCGCCACCGACAAACCGGTCGAGATGCGAGCGTACGGTAACACGAGCTTTGACCTTCACGCCGATACCGTCTTGTGCGACTCCGTCAATCGTCGTGCGGCCCATGTTTGGGCTCGGAGCGTCGATTACCTTCGGATTGATGCTCGTGCGCACTGCTTCCAAAACCGTTTTGCCGGTTCCTTTGGTGGCCAGATCGATGGCGCAAGCTCGGTTGAAATCGAGCGTGATTCCTGCCTTGTCAGCGGCAATCAAGGCAAGGACCACGTGGCTCACATCGCCGCCTGCCAGGTAGTGAGCTTCCAGGGGATCACTCCGAACATCCAGACCTGCTTTCACTGCCGTGATGCGATTGTCCACGATTAAACCAACCGGCACTTTCCGCAGCCGCATTCCAACCATCTTACCCAGACTCACCGGCGCATTTGCGATCCGAGCCCGAAGCCAGAGACCGAAAAAATTGAAAAGAACAACAGCCAGCACGAACGCGAAAAGCGCCAGCACTGCGACGCCGACAAGATAAAGCGATTCCATATTGCAGCGGAGATTATCGGAACCGAAACACCGCGGAAAGTTCTAATTAGGTGGAACGCGTTGTCCTCAACGCGTTGGCAAATCGCATGCGGCTTTGCCGCCTAGCTCATCGTTTTCGGACCAGCCGATCCACCTGTAGAAGGCCTGGTTCGAGAAGCGGTGAGTTTTTTGCTCGCTTTACGCAGCGCTTTTCGATAAAGCAGCAATTCCCATGATTTCGCTTTTGCCAGGGGCCCGTTAGACATCTCTACATTCACTCCCAATGCATACGCTTCAAGAGTGGCAGCAGTGGTATCAGTCGGCTAACGTGACAGGATTCGAGGAACCTCTACTCGAAGCGTGGGACAACCGTTTAACCGCGCAGAATGTTTACTTTGATATGTGCGTCGCTAAACACATTGGCCATGGACACGTTGCTGATGAGAAAAACGTCGCGTTTCTTCGAATTGATCAAGGATTGGCGAAGCCGGCGATAGAAAAGGCCGTGGCCGCGTTTATCCGGGAGGGCTCCTGGCCCGCTCTGACACATCGTGAGTATTTGCATCTGATCGTCCGAATTCAGCTCGCTCGAAAAGTTGTAGCAGCTATTCGGCAAGGCACGCCTCAGGGCATGGTTGTTGAGAGTCTAATGCCCGATCTTGGAAATCGTGAGCACGCTATCCGGTGGTTCCTTGTGGAGCTTTGGAATTTGGGAGGCAAAGCGTTCCTTGCCGCGATGGCTCGTGATTTCTTGGGAAAGCGAACGGAACCTGTAAGCGATAAAAGCCAGGTCGAACAGCTGGCTAGCGAACGAACAAGTTGACCTCGCGATTTGGTGCTCGGGGCGGGACTTGAACCCGCATGCCTTTCGGCATACGCCCCTCAAACGTACGTGTCTGCCATTCCACCACCCGAGCCTTACTCGCGCGAGCGCCAAAACTTTCCGCAGTCCGCAGCGGCTGGCAAGTATCGTTTCGTGCTCGTGCTCATGTTCGTAATCGTGATCGAAAGTCTAAAACGAATCCCACTAGAGCATGATCGCGACCAGGAGAATGAAATCCTTGCCACTCACGGCTAAGCTTCGAGTACAAGCATGAGCACGAGCAAGAGTGAGACTGAAGAATGGATCAAAATCGACCTGCACATTCATACGCTCGATGACCCCAAAGACGCGGTGGATTACTCCGCGCATCAATTGCTCGAACGCGCGCGCGCACTTGGTTTTCGCGTTCTTGCGATCACCTTGCACGATGCAGTCTTTGGTCGACCGGAAGTATTCACGGATGCGGCGGCCATGGGGATTTTGCTTATCCCTGCCGCAGAGATGCGTCTGCACGGCGCAGACGTCATCGTGCTAAATGTGACCGCCGAGGAAATGGCGGAACTGAAGAGCTTTGATGACCTGCGGCGACTCCGGGCACAGCGCGGCGACTCAATTTTTACAATTGCGCCGCATCCCTTTTATATGTTCGGCGGCTCGATTGGATCGCGATTACTTAGAGAAATAGATTGTTTCGACGCGATCGAGTTTTGCCATTTTCACGTTGGCCTTTTTAATCCGAATCGCCGCGCGAAAAGAGTAGCGTCGCGCTTTGGCAAGCCATTAATCGCTACGTCCGACGCGCATCGACTGCACGCGTTTGGCCGCCATTACACGAGTATCCCCGTGCCCTCTGCGCTGACCGCCGAAAGTGTTTTCGCAGCCCTGCGCAGTGGCCCGCTGCGCCTAACGAGTCCTGCGTGCAGTTTTACCGATCTTGTGAGCGCGATCTATTTTGTTTTCCTTGCGCATCCATTTCGAGTGCGTAGGAAGATCGCGGCCTCCGAGAGACAATCCTCGAGCAGCGAAACCCGGGTCGCGCCTTAGCGAGCAGGCGATTCAGGTCCCAGGTCGTAGATTGCGCCCCAGTCGCCCGATGCTAGGCGCCGTGCGGTCGTTTCCCATGGGCGGCTGCTCCCCTGATAATTCGCCGTCTCATCACGACCCCAGAAAATGTAGCGGACGCCCAGACCCTGAGCAGCTTCGCGCCAGTTGGGCGCCCCCCGCATTAATGCCGTCAGCTTACTATTGGGACTGTTATAATCGAATCCTTCCGTCCACAGATGGCCTGGATATCCCAGAACGACTTTACGGCCTTGAAGCAAGAGCGGATGATTGTAGGTCGGATAGGCAGCGAAACGAGCCTCAACGGGCAAAGGTCGAACCGCCGTGCCGATTGCATCGAGTCTTGCGCGGTCAATCAGTCCAAAGCCCGGGTGCCCGGCAACCAATCCGCCCAGCAACGTGATAAAACCGGAAGCGAAGAGTGCGATGCAGGTAACTGCCCGTTCCGGAAACGCCCAGCGCCCAATCAAATCGCTCCACAAAAAGGGGAGAATGAGAAAGTAACCCCAAACCATTAGTTTGAGATTATCCCAGTCCCACGGCGCGGTTTGAACGAAGTACCCAATGGCAAAGATCACAACCGCAGACAGCACGAACGCGACGTCCGCCGGCGGTTTCTTACCCCAGCGCCAGCCGGCTTTCCAGGCGCGCCAGCCACACAGCGCTACCAATGCCAGCGCAAGCACGACCCATAAGCCAAAGTTCGTTAGCCAGAACTGAAAGAACGGTGCGATTACGCCGTTCCATGTCTTTTGCAACAGTGAGCCGAACGCCGTGGCAGATCCAAAATTCGCCGCGCCACCCATCCGAAAGAAGGGAGCGCCGAAGTCCGCCGAATCTTGCACCCAGCCCGGGTGCCATTTCACCATTGATTTCGCATGGAACTGGTCGGTAACCAGCCAGACGAAAAACGTTGCAGGAATTAAAGCAACACTGAGCAGCATAGTAGCGTGTCTGCGCATCGGAGCCTCACTGAAAATTTTGGGCCACGTTAGCCGCTCAAAGAACAGCGCGATAACGAGCACGATCGTCAGAGCGATAAAGGTATGGACGTGAAAAAGTGGCATTGATGCGTAAAGGGAGAGTTCGACCCAGAAAGGCAGAGGGCCCTTGCCGTTGCTGCGGGCGTTGACCGCTGTGGCTCGACTGACATCATCGGCCGCAACCGGAGGCTGAGCTTCGGGGTGATCCCCTTTCGCCCCAGCCTTAGCAGCCGCTTCAGCCGAGGAGGCGTCTGGCGCGGACAAGTCCCGACTGGTCGGGACTATGGGAGTGTCACGAAAGTATTTCTCCCGCCAGTGCCAAAGCAGAACCAGCGCCGCCGGGATTGCGTAAAGCCAGCCGCGCTGAGTTACGAACATGGAAAGCGGAATGCTCTTCCAGGCGATTTTGTTGACGCCCTGGTAATCCAAAAACTTCAGCGTCTTCAAAAATTGGAAGCCGGCTATTCCGCCGTTGAACAAAAAACCTGCTACACCGAAGGTGCCGCCCCATCTGAAAAACGCATAAAACGTTGCGAGCGAACCAAGCAATCCGGTCCAAACCAGTCCGCGCATTAGATCGACGTGGACCAGGCAAAGCAAAGCGTTGAACAAATCTATCCCAGCCGGATACCTTAGTTTGCTAAAGGCGTAGATCGGGCTGTCCGGCCAAAGCTGGACGCCATTCGCGAAATTCCTGATCAAGGCGATGTGGAGGGAAAGGTCACCCAGGTTATTGGGGGATTGAATTTTCAAGTCGCTGCCGTCGATGTAGAGCAGCCAACAAAACGATCGCACTGCAAACAGAGCGAAAAATGCGGCCACCAACCAGAACCAGATTTTTCCGTAGCGCCAGGCAGGCTTGGAAAGCCTTGCCCCAGAACCGTCCGGTTTACCAGGGTCAGAAGTTCCCAGCCAGGCAGCCACGGCAAAGGCAACACCGCATACCAGCGCGAGAGCCGCGCTCAATGCATTTAGGCCGTGGCCAACCATTCCCAGAAGGAGGCCGCAAATAACCGACAAATTGACAAAAGTTAGACCTGCCGAAAGCCACTTCATCGAAATGAGCGTTGTCTAGCCTGGTCCTTTTCCGACAAAGTCCGGTGCTTTTCCCGGAAAAAATTCTTTGAAGACCTCGGCCTTGAAGTAAAGCTTCGACGGATCTTGATAGTTGCGAATGGTAACCGTGTCGGTGTAATACGTTCCTTTCAACTTCGATTCGACCTGTTTGATTTTGTCTTGCTGTACGAGGAGAAAATCACCGTCGACATTCGCTGGCATGTTTCCTCCTTCGTAATAGCCGACTCGATCGAAGTCTCCGAGCATCCACGGAAGCGGATAAGTGCTGGAGCGAATGAGATGGCCAGTCAGGTGATAGTAGGCCGGATTCCGTTTTGCTAATGTAAGAAGGGGTTTGGTTAGTTTAAAGACGTCGTTGTACGTCTGGACGTACGCGTAAGGCTCATCGGGCGAGCTGCAGCGGAAATAGTTTAGCCAAATGCATGAGCCGAGCGAAATGCAAAAAAGGACGCCTATGGCGCGATACGCGATCTGCAAATGTTTTGGACGAACCAGCAGAACCGCTGCGCCAAAGATAAAAAGGAACGGCCACGCAAAACTAATAATGCACCAGGGCGTTTTGTATTTGACGTAACTATAGGCAAACAAGGTTCCCACCCCGTAGATCGCCAGATAACGCAGACTGAGATTCTTAAACTTTTGACAAAACACGCAAAGAATTAATCCAGCCAGCATTGGCAGTTCGTAACCGAGAAAATCAGAGCGGCCGCCTTCCAACGATGGCCCCATCAATTTCAACCAATAATCCCACGGTTTTTCATGGCCGTGGCCGGCGGCGCCAGTCTCGGTCCAGGCCTTAAACGCTTGATATAGACCTTTAACGCCATTCCAGTTAAGAAAAGTTCCTGAATAGAAAACGACGATCGCGGCTGCGCCCACACCGAGGACCATCGCAAGATCGATGTAGCTCCACGTTTGCTTCGCTGGCTTTGCGTCGGGAACGCGGCTTAGCGCGCAGGAAACCATCAGAACTGGAATGGCAAGCACCGCGCAGGCGAGATGAATCGCGTAGGTTTCCTTGGTCAGAATCATGCCGGCTGTTCCCATTCCTGCGTACCATAGGTAATTCACCCTGCCGGATTTCCAAAGGCCGAGCAGTCCCAGGATGAACATCGTCGAGAAGAATTGCAGCCACACTTCGTGGATCGCGTATCGCCCGTAGAAAACAAATCCAGGGGAAACCGCCATGGCCAAGGCTGCTATTCGACTCACGTTTCGCCCGACTAATGGCTCGAACTTTAAGGTTAGCCAGACGCAACCAATGCTCACTAGCACAACAGGCAGCCGCAGTGCCCAGACATTCCGGCCAAGCAAACTCTCCGAGAGCAGCAGGACGTAAAAGTGCAGCGGTCCATGGTAATTCGTTGGGTCGTATCTGTAAAACCCATTATGCATGACCTGATCGACGAACCAGCCATTGATGCCTTCATCAAAATGCGGTGGCTTGATGCCCAGCAGAAAGAAACGCAGGAAGGCCGCGAGCCCGAGAATCAGCCAGGGGATCCAATCCATTTCCGCCAGGCAGGCTTTCCACACTTCGAGGTAATGGCGCAGTCCCCCGACCCCGGGAGAATATTCTGCTGGCGCGTCGCCTTCGGCGCTGCTAGTACGCGCTGCCATGCGCATCCTTGTAACCGGCGGCTGTGGATTCATCGGGAGCAATTTTATTCGGTATATTTTACAACATTACAAGCCCGCGTACGTGACCAACGTCGATGTCCTCACTTACGCGGGCAACCTCGCCAATCTGGATGGCGTGGTCGAAGAACATGGCGAACGCTACGAATTTTTCAAAGCCGATGTCGCGAACGCCGATCAAATGGACGCGCTCATGACCGAGCATCAATTCTATGCTGTCATCAATTTCGCGGCTGAATCGCACGTGGACCGCAGCATCAACGATCCGCTCAATTTCATTCACACAAATGTCATCGGGACGAGCGTGCTGCTCGATTGCGGACGCCGGCACGGTGTCCAGCGCTTCATCCAAGTCTCGACCGATGAAGTCTATGGCTCGCTTGGCCTTACCGGCAAATTCAGCGAACAATCGCCGCTCGATCCAAGTTCGCCCTATTCGGCCAGCAAAGCCGGTGCCGATCTGCTCGCGCTTGCCTGTTACAAGACCTACGGCCAGGAAGTGCTGGTGACCCGTTGTTCGAACAACTACGGACCGTATCAGTTTCCCGAAAAACTGATTCCGCTCATGATCATCAAGGCGCTGCGTGACGAACCACTGCCGGTTTATGGTGACGGCCTGAATGTGCGCGATTGGATCCATGTCACAGACCATTGCGCCGCCATCGTGGCCGCGCTTTTCGAGGGGAAACCTGGCCAGATTTATAATTTCGGCGGCGACGGGGAGATGGTGAACATCGATCTTGTAAGAATGATTCTTGATAAACTGGGCAAGCCGCACAGCCTGATTTCATTTGTGACCGACAGACTCGGTCATGACCGCCGGTACGCGATCGACTCGTCGTTTGCGCAGCGCGAACTGAACTGGAAACCGCGCCACAATTTCAAGGAAGGCCTCGATGAAACGATCGAGTGGTACATCGAGAACCCGTCGTGGTGGCAACCGCTGCTTGAACGCACTGGAAGATACTGATCGCTCCCCAGCTTGTGGTTCTCGATGCGGGAGGCACCAGCGCATAGCTGTTCTTACATAGACAAGCATGAAAATTATAATCCTGGGCGCGGGTGGACGACTTGGCGCCGCGCTTCTGCGCGAATATCGCGACAAATTCGACGTCGCTGGCTTTAATCACACGCAACTCGATCTTTCGGATTTAGGTGCCGTGCGCGAGAAACTGCTCAAGGCTAGTTTTGACGTTCTGATCAACGCAGCGGGTTTCACGAAGGTCGACCTTTGCGAAGCGCAACCGGACCGTGCCTTTGTCATCAACTCAGAGGCGCCGCGTGTTGTCGCAGAGATTTGCGACGAGAAGAACGCCACACTGATTCATTTCAGCACCGATTATGTGTTCGATGGAGATAAACGCGAACCGTACACCGAAGAAGACGAAGCGAATCCGATCAGCGTTTACGGGGAGTCAAAGCTGGCCGGAGAAAGCAATGTCCTCGCCGTGCAATATCAGAATCTCGTTGTACGCGTCTCCTGGGTTTTTGGCCCGGACCGTCCGAGTTTTATCGACGCAATGGTCCAACAGGCGCAGAAAAATGACGAAGTCGATGCCGTGGCAGACAAGTTTTCAACGCCTACATACACGTTGGATGTCGCCGCGATGCTCCCTCAGTTTTTTGACGGAAATGTTTCAGGCGGGATCTTGCATTTCGCGAACGCTGGGCAATGCAGTTGGCGGGAATACGCGCAATGGGCAGTGGATTGCTGCCATGATGCTGGCTTGCCTCTCAAAGCAAAGACGATTGGCGCGCGGAAATTACGAGACATGGCCAGCTGGATCGCCCGTCGCCCTGTTTATTCGGTGCTTTCCACGGCGAAATACACGAGCTTAACGGGGGTATCACCTCGCACTTGGCGGGAAGCCGTCTCTGATTATATTACGCGCTTCTATTCTAAAAAATGAAAACCCACATTCTCACTCTTACATTGTCGTTCATTTTTTGCCTGACTGCGCGCGCCGAACTAAAATGGGAGCAAACTTCCGTTGAGCTGCGCCCGGCGCGTGGTGACAAACAGGCGATCGGTCATTTCAAATATCAGAACGCCGGCAAGACCCCTATTCATTTTAAGTCGGTCCACGCCTCATGCGGCTGCACGGCTGCGCAATCGCAAAAGGATCAGGTTGGGCCCGGCGAAAAAGGCGAGATCACGGCCACGTTTAACATTGGCGATCGGACAGGTACTCAGATCAAAACCGTGACAGTAGAAACTGACGAGGCTGCGAATCAGAAAACAGTGCTCACTCTCAAGGCTATTATCCCGCAGGAATTAGAGATCAGTCCGACTTTTGTATTTTGGAAACAAGGCGAAAAGCCGGATCCGAAGACGATCACGGTCCGCACCGGGAAGGATTTTAGCGTGAAACATATCAAGGTCACCTCATCGAGTCCGGATTTTCAGACCAAAGTCGAGGAAACCGGTGAAGGACAGTTCAAAATTGACGTTCAACCCAACGAAACGAGCCGTCTCATAGCTTCAACCTTGACGATCCAATCCGAGAATTCGCCAAAGACATTTTACGCCACCGCCCGCATCACGACTGCTCCGGGTGCGCCGGTTGCTCCGGCTGGTCAGAAAGCTCCGGTTGCTCCGACTGCGCCGGCTCGTCCGACTGCGCCGGCTGGTCAAACACATTGAAATTTTTACCGGCACGCCAGGCGCTTATTCTTGCAGCGTTCTCGCTTCTTCCCGGTATAGGGCAAGCGATTTATTTTCGCGACAAGATCTCGTGGCAATCACCAATTCCGCCTTCGGAAATGGTAAGCGTCGATCAGGCACGCGCCTGGGGTGACAGCACCACCTGGATCGATGCTCGCCCGGATGACGAGTTTGCTCGTGATCACGTGCCTGGAGCGATATTGTTGAATGAAGATCATTGGAATGAGTTGCTGCCACAATTCTTGGCAGCGTGGTCACCTGGAAAAAAGGTGGTTGTTTATTGCAGCGCGCAAAGTTGCGATCTCGCCCGTGAAGTCGCCGAACGGCTGCGCAAGGAAGCACACCTTCCTGATGTGTTCGTGCTCGAGGGTGGCTGGGAAGCCTGGCTGAAAAAGAATCGTTAAATCGTTAAATGGTTAAATCGTTCGTCTGGCGCGTTCTCGATCTTATCATTGGCGCAATTTTCATTTACGCCGGCGTGCTTAAAGCAATCGATCCGGTCCAGTTCGCCCACGACATTGATCATTACAAAATTGTACCGTGGACCATCGGAGTGGGGCTGGCATTTTATCTGCCCTGGTTGGAAATTTTTTGCGGCCTCGCCCTGATTTTTCGCCTGTGCTATCGCGGCGCATTGTCGATTTTAACTGCGCTCGGTGTGGTCTTCCTCGTTGCCACGGTTGCTGCAAAAGTTCGCGGTCTCGACATCACTTGCGGCTGTTTCGGTCACGCGAGCGAGAACTGGAGTTTCCCAGCGCACCTTGCGCTGGATTTGGGGATTCTCGCCGCTCTGGCTGCTCTTTGCTACTGCAGCGTAGCCCGAGCGCGTGCAAATGCCTCACCAGCGCCCATGTGATGAAGTTTGATATCAAGACAGCATGATCAGGAAACTCAAGTCTGGCAAATATCGGTTGTACTCACGAAAGAAAGATCCGAAGACAGGAAAGCGCCGGAATTTGGGCACGTTCAAGACAAAAGTGGCAGCCCAAAAACACGAGCGCGCGGTTCAGTACTTTAAGCGCCACTAGTCTCGCACGCTTCTCGAATTTGCTACGGCACGAAGATCGGCCGCGCTGTTTTCACCGCGCTCGATTTTTGTCGGCTTGATTTGGACGACGCTCTGTGTTCCACACTATGGCATAGCGCCCGATGAGACTATTCCGGCTTACCCTTGAATGCTCGCTTTGCTTGGCTGTCTTTGCGACGGCAGGGTGCGGTCGAAAATCGAACGGTCAAGTCGTAGGTGAATCGCCGGCGGCCCAGTCGCCTTCGCCGCCGGGACTTTCCACTCCGGTCCAATCTTCAGGTTCATCGACGTCGCCAAGTCAGGCGACGCAGTCACAGACTAGGCAGCGACCAACGCTGGATTTGCCGCGCCTGGAGAACAGCGTCCGTCCCGCAGTCTTTCGGATCACGGTGTTTGATTCATCGGGCAAATTGCTGCGGACTCAGACTGCTTTTTTTATTTCGGGCGATGGCAGATTCATTACGACCGCGCATGCGATCGAGGATGGGGTCAATGCTGTGGCGAAAATGGCTGATGGGGAAATTTATAATGTGGGTGGGATCCTCGCGTCTTCGGCAACGCTCGATCTTGCTGTTCTTCAAGCCGATGTGAAACGGGTGCCATTTTTGACGTTGAACAAGACTGCGAACCTCGAACCTGGCACGCATGTGGCAGTCGTGGGAAGCGCGCTGGCGGGTACCGCCGAAGCCGCTCGCGAAACAACTATCTCAATGCAGCAACCCGACGACGTGGAAATTGTGGCAACGCTATCGCCCGATTCAATCGGGTCGCCAATTGTGGACGCGAACGGCGAAGTTGTTGGCATCGTCGTATCGAGTGGTGACAAAGCGACCGCTCGGCCTTCGAAGACTGTGGGCTCATTGCTGGATCGAATTGCACCGGACGCCAAACCTCGATGGCCGGAAACTGCTCAAACGGTTCCTACACCTACACCCGCGCCCCGCCCGACGCCGAAGCCGCGATTAGTTTATGCGCCCGCACCAGCCTTTCCGCGGGACGCTCATGCCCGGCCTGGCGTAGCATGGTCGGGCCGCTTCAGCCTGAGCTTCGATTCAAGAGGAAACGTCACCAAGGTTCAAATCGTTCAATCGACCGGAAACGAAGCCTTGGATAGGGCGGCGATCAGCACCCTTCGCCAATGGAAATCTGCTCCCGGCGGGGAATGGGTCGTGACGGTTCCGGTTACATTTCAAACAAGGTGAGATTCGAAAACGCGCTCTCGATTCTCGAGTCAATCCGGCTGGGCAGCTGTTTTCTCGATTCAGCTCTGCGATTGCGAGATGATCACCCGGATACACGCACCTTTGATGAGTCGCCAAGACGTGCGCTTGGAAAATCGCGGTCGCGAAAGGACGCTAAGGCGTCGAGGTTATGGTCGAGATACGCGAAGCAACTGCCGCGAACCGAGACACGATCTGGGATATTTTTCGCGAGGTGGTGGCTGCCAGGGACACGTATACTTTCGATCCTGGAATGTCGCGCCAGGACGCCCTGGGATATTGGTTCCAGGCCAATACACGGACTTACGTTGCAGAAAGCAGCGGACGCATTGTGGGCACCTATATTTTGCGGCCTAACCAATCCGGCGGTGGCTCGCACGTTGCGAACGCGGCGTTCATGGTTGCTCCGGTTGCGCGTGGTCGAGGAATTGGTCGCGCGATGGCTGAACATTGTTTAACCGAGGGGCGCCGGCTTGGTTTTCGCGCGATGCAGTTTAATTTCGTTGTTTCAACCAACGACCCCGCATTGCGTCTTTGGCAAAAGCTCGGTTTCAAAATCGTTGGCACTTTGCCGGGTGCATTTCGTCATCCCGAAAAAGGATATGTCGATGTTTACGTTATGTTTCGCTCGCTTCTGTAGCCGGAACATCGATAGCTGCGAACGAAGAATGGATTTCGTTTTTGGTTTGCGTTTTGCGTTCGTTAGGCCGAATTGGCTGATTGACTCGAGTTAAATGCAAACAGTGATTCAGGTAATCGCGACCGGCCGCGGATCGTTACGGAACAAAATCATGAGCGATCCGCAACTGGAGAAAAAATTCGGTTTCATCAAAGTCTGGCACAAACAACCGAGCCGCCCGCATGGCTGGGCGAAAATACACAGCGCTCGAGACCTTCACGGCGCGATTAATCTGGAGTGGCACGCGCGCAGCAGCACGCTGATCTGCCGGGTTGTGACAAAGCTTGGCAACAAACCCAATTCGATCATCGGCGATTTCATCGATTACCTGTTGGCGCGTCATCAGAGCCGAATTCTCGCGATCCATATTATGCGTCGATGACGCCACAGAATCCGGAGCCTACGGGGCTCGAACCCGCAACCTCCGCCGTGACAGGGCGGCGCTCTAACCAATTGAGCTAAGGCTCCTCGGGAGGGACAAATTCTAAAGGCGGCCGTCGTCAGCCGCAACTGACGGAGAAGAGGCTTTTGCGCAACACCAAATCGACTTCATGGTTGAACATTTTGTATATTGCAGCGTCGAACCCCGAAAGATTTCGCGAGTGAAGATTGCGGATACGCCTGATAACGCTATAATGAGACACGGTTCGGCGGATTGACCCAAACCATAAATGAGTGACGAGCGCAGCGAGGGACTTCAGGGCGGAGTTGGGAACTCGGGTCCGGACAATCTCCTCGATTCATTTGATCAAGTGATCGCGTCTTTGCCTCCGGGCGATCCGGTCCGACGCGATCTGTTGGAACTGCGTCCCCAGATTTTCGACCAACAGGAGACGATGGTCGAAGCGCGGCGAATGATCGAGAAGCTGGAAGAAGTCGTCAAAAAAGTGACTTCGCCTGCGAACCGGATCGGCACATTTCTCGGCGCCACTTCAAAGGATACGGCGCATATCGTGGTGGGCGGCGCTGATTATTACTGCAACGTCGATCCGCGCATTCCACTTGCGAAACTGAAAAAAGGGACACGCGTCCTGGTGAACGAGGCGTTCGTCATCGTTGGCGATCTCGGATTCGAAACGGCGGGCCCGGTGACAAAAATCACCGAGGTTCTCGGCAAAGACCGGCTGCGGGTCGGTTCGGAACACGGGTTGCAATCGATGGTGTTGCAGCGTTCCGCCGATCTTGCCGACTCCACCTTGAAATCCGGCGACGACGTCCGGGTTGATTCAAACTACCGGATGGCGTTGGAAATGCTTTCGAGCCCCAAATCTCACGAACATTATCTCGACAATGTGCCCGAGTTGCCGTGGGAAAAGGTCGGTGGCCAGGAGACCGCGCTGCAAGCGATCAAGGACGCGATCGAACTCCCGCTTTTACACGCTGATCTTTTCCAAAAATTTCAGCACGCCACACCGAAAGGTTTTCTGCTTTACGGTCCACCGGGGTGCGGGAAGACGCTGATCGGAAAGGCGACAGCCTATAATTTGACCAAACAGCTTGGTGAAAAAACGGGCGCCGAGATGCAGGAATATTTCATGCACGTCAAGGGCCCCGAGATTCTGAACATGTGGGTCGGCGAATCGGAGCGAATGGTGCGCGAGATTTTTGCCACTGCTCGCGAGAAACGCAGCGAAGGTTTTATGCCGTTTCTATTCATCGATGAAGCCGAATCGATTCTTGGCACGCGCCGCGCATCGCGTCATTCGAACATTCTTTCGACGCTGGTCCCGATGTTTTGCTCGGAGATGGACGGGATCGATTCGCTCAATGATGTAGTTATCATCCTTGCCTCCAATCGTGCCGATCTGATCGACCCGGCAATTTTGCGCCCGGGCCGAATCGATCGAAAAATAAAAGTCAGCCGGCCAGATAAAGATGGCGCTCGAGAAATCTACCGCATCTATCTCACAGACGATCTTCCTTACGACGGTGTGCTTGCCAAGGAAGCCGATGGCCTGAGCGCATCGATCGAGCGTCTGATTGAGCGCTTTGTAGACTGGCAGTTTACGCGCCGCGACGAGAACAAATTCCTGGAGGTGACGCTGCGCAGCGGTCGCAAGGAGACGCTTTACCGCAGCGATCTTATCAGTGGCGCGATCGTCGCCTCGATTGTGGAGCGCGCAAAAGCGATGGCGATTAAGCGGGCCATTGCCACCCAACAGGACCAAGGAATTCGCGAAACGGATTTGCAGCTCGCCTTTAACGCCGAGTACATGGAGAACGATATTTTCCCGACCACCGACATCACCGAAGATTGGCTCAAGCTGATCGATTACGATCCGGAAAACGTAGTCAAAATTTCGCCTGTTAGACCGGTTTCCGACGCGCGAGCGCGCGCAACCTTCGGCGTGATCTGAGTTACGAAGAGAAAATGGCCACTGCGTCGCGCCGCTTTAGCTCGATTTCCATTTGTGTCTTGGCCGGGTAACATCGGAAGAGAGCAGGACCCGATGAAACGCGTCTTTGGGCTGGAGACGGAATACGGCATTACGCTCAGCGGTGCGGAAACTGTCGATGTCGTGGCCGAGTCGATCGAACTGGTCCGGCGTTATACCGAGAACGGTGCGCTGATGAAATGGGATTACGAACTGGAAGATCCGCACCTCGACGCACGAGGATTTCGCGCGCGAGAATTACTTCAGGACACCGACGAATCGGCCTATTACGAGATCGATAAACGCCGCCCCCTCAGCTTTGAGGAAATAAAAAGCGACCTCGTGCTTTCAAATGGCGCGCGCTTTTATAACGATCACGCACACCCGGAATACTCTACGCCGGAGTGCACAAGCCTTCGGCAGATCGTTGCACAGGACAAAGCAGGGGAACGCATTCTGGCAGAGTGCGCGCGACGCCGAAATCAGAAGTTGCCCTCCGGATTTGAAGTTCGTCTTTACAAAAACAATACCGACTTTGCCGGGCACAGTTACGGTTGCCATGACAATTACCTGATGAGACGCGATATCGCGTGGGACCGGATTGTCGCTGGGATGCTGCCGTTTCTCATCACTCGCCAGATTTTCGCGGGCGCGGGCAAAATGGGCATCGAAGCTGAGAGCGCACAAGGCGAGCCCGGTATCTATCAAATCTCGCAGCGCGCCGATTTCTTTAGCGTAGTTGTGAGCATCGATACGATGAATCGCCGTCCTCTGATCAACACGCGTGACGAGCCGCATGTGGACGCGAGCCGTTATCGTCGTTTCCACGTTATTCTTGGCGACTCAAATATGAGCGAATGGGCCACCGCCATGAAGGTTGGGACCACGGCGCTGATGCTCGACTTGATTGAGCGCGGGGAAGCGCCCGAGCTTGAGATCGCGCAACCGGTTGATGCAAACAAATCGATCAGCCGCGATCAGACTTACGATTGGATCATCGAACTGAAGGACGGGCGTAAGATCTCTGCGATCGATGTGCAACGGATCTATTTGCGCGCTGCGAGCAAACTCGATAACGGCGCGAGAGAAGATCGACAATGGATACTACGTGAGTGGGAAAATGTGCTCAACGATCTCGAGCGGGACGTTATGTCGACGCGAGACCGGATCGACTGGACGGCAAAGAAATTCTTGCTGGATACATTACAGGAGGAGGAAAAACTTTCGTGGAGCGACCCGTGGTTGCAATCGATCGACCTTGAATATCACGATCTCGATCTCGATCAGGGATTATACTATGAGCTGCTGCGCAAAGGTCTGATGCGCCGCGTCACAAACGAGGAGGAAATCAAGGCGTCCATCTTCAATCCGCCGGAAACAACGCGAGCATTTTTCCGCGGCCGCGCCGTGGCGCGTTTCAACGACGAGATTTCCTCCATTCAGTGGGACGAAATCGTTTTCACAAATGAAGCGCATTCGTTCCGTGTCGCGCTGCCGGAAGCGGCAATGAATGCTCGCCTGGACGCGCTCAATCGTGCGGCCCGCAATGGCAAGGATTTCCCCGAGTTTATGAATGCAGTCGCGCAGATCGACTAGACTGCGCGCAAAGCCTACGCGCGGCGCCAAAATCTATCCTACCGCGCGACAGCGGAAGCGGATTTCTACTGCGTTTTTTGGAGAGGCATTGACCCTGTCGATAGGATTTAGTGCACTGGCGGCGCAGTCCGGGCGATTACAAAAGTCGATGCAGCCTGTCGGCTGTAGCTTTCGGGGTAGCCTTGGCTGTCGTTAGATGGCGGCAGGATGTCGCAAGAATTGCCGATCGAGAACTGGGCTTACTCCCACTCGATCGTGCTTGGTGGCTTACTTGAGATGTCGTAACAAACCCTGTTGACGCCTTTGGCTTCGTTGCTGATCCGATTGGAAATACGCGCCAGTAATTCGTAGGGAAGCCGGACCCAGTCGGCAGTCATGCCGTCCTGACTTTCGACGATGCGAAGGACAACCGTATTTTCGTAGGTCCGCTGGTCGCCCATCACGCCAACCGATTGCACAGGAAGCAAAACAGCAAACGACTGCCAGACTTTGTAATACCAATCGGCCGCCTCCATTTCACTCTGTACGATCGTGTCCGCCTCGCGCAGAATTGATAAACGTTCGGGCGTAACTTCTCCGAGAATGCGAACGGCGAGTCCAGGACCGGGGAAAGGCTGACGATATACGATTTCCTTCGGCAAACCGAGCTGCAGTCCTGCCTGACGCACTTCGTCTTTGAACAATTGGCGTACCGGCTCGACCAGCTCGAAATGCATTTTCTCAGGCAATCCGCCGACGTTATGATGACTTTTGATCACTTGCGCGGGATTGCCCTGGATCGACACGCTCTCAATCACATCAGGATAAAGAGTTCCTTGAGCGAGAAATTTGTAGCCACCATGTCCACCACCGGACGGACTCGCCGTGGCGAGTTTGCGCTCGCCATTTTTCTGATCTTCCTTGAGCAACTCCTCGGTGGCATGTTGAAATACTTTGATGAATTCATTGCCGATCAGTTTGCGCTTCGTTTCGGGATCGGTCACTCCTTCGAGTAGCGAGAGAAAACGATCGCTGGCATCTACGTATTTTAGACGCACGTGAAAATTCTCGCCGAAGACGCGCTGCACAACTTCTTCCTCTCGCGCGCGGAGCAGCCCGTTGTTGACAAAAATGCAGGTGAGCTGGTCGCCGATCGCCTTGTGCAGGAGCGCAGCGGTCACTGAAGAGTCGACACCGCCGCTCAAACCGAGCACGACCTTTTGATCGCCGACTTGTTTCCTGACGCGAGCGCAAGCTTCCTCAATGAAGCAGCCCATTGTCCAGTCCATCGCGCAATGGCAGATGTGAAATAGAAAATTCTGAAGAATCTCCCTGCCACGCGGCGTGTGTGCGACTTCGGGATGAAATTGCAATCCGTACAGCTTCCGCTCTGGATCTTCCACCGCGGCGAAATCGCAGCCTTCGGTGGTCCCGGCGACGCGAAAGCCTTTCGGTAACGCTGTTACCTCGTCGCCGTGGCTGTTCCAGACGTCGAGCTGCTTGCCTAAACCGCCTAAGAGTTCTGAACCGTTCTTGATGTGCAAGACACCCGCGCCATACTCGCGTCGTCACGTCCGCCAAGATGATTCGCCATTAACATCAGCCCGTAACAAATTCCGAGCACGGGAACGCCGAGCGAAAAAATATTTGGGTCGATTTGCGGTGCTCCCCTGTCGTAAACACTGGCGGGCCCACCGGAAAGGATCAGCCCATTCGGTTTCAATGCGGCGATTTCAGCGGCGGGCGTGTCGAAACGAACAATCTCCGAATACACCTGGCACTCACGGATTCGCCGCGCTATAACTTGCGTGTACTGCGAGCCGAAATCGAGGATGAGAATTTTTGAGTGCGTGGATTTGTCGGCCATCTTCAGCGCGCGCTACGGATGAGTCTGTGGGACGCCATGCTCTGCAGCTGGGTCGCCCGGAGATCGCTCCAACGGGCTGAGTGTTCCCTGGCCGGTCACTCCTCGTTCAAATTGCCCCTGAACTTCTTGCGTGGTGCGTTGCTCGAGGGGGTCGGCGCAGCCACCCACAGCCAGGCATGCGATCGCGAGCAGGATCGACATGCGTTTCATCTACGTATTTTATGAAGGTCGTGGGGCATTGCAATTGCGGATTGCGGAACAACACCAAGTGATTGGTTAAACGGTTAAATAGTTGAAACGGTCATGCCCTTCCGTTGTAACCTTTTAACGTCTTAGCTTTTTCACTCTGTCCGCCATGATCGATCCCGAACTCTTGCTGCAGGGTTATGGGCTCGGCGTTTTTCCCATGGCGATGGAGGACGACTCAATCCAATGGTTTTCGCCCGATCCGCGCGCAATTTTGCCCTTGGAAGATTTTCATGTGCCACACGCGCTGCGGCGTCTCGTGCGCAAAAAAGTTTTTGGAACGACGATAGATAACGCGTTTTCGAAAGTCATAGAGGCGTGCGCGAAACGCGAAGATACGTGGATCAATCTCGAAATTATTGAAAGCTACACGCGATTGCATGAGCTCGGCTGCGCGCATTCCGTTGAAGCCTGGAAGGAAGGCACGCTCGCAGGTGGACTCTACGGCGTAGCCTTCGGTGGCGCTTTTTTTGGCGAATCGATGTTTCACCACGTAACGGATGCGTCGAAAATCGCGTTGGTGGCGCTGGTAGAACATTTGCGCGCTCGAAAATTCGCCTTGCTTGATACGCAATGGCTCACCCCACACCTGCAACAATTTGGCGGTATCGAAATTTCCCGAAACCAGTATCTGCGCCTCTTAAATAGAGCGATCGACTTGCCCCGCAAGTTCTGAATTCGACGTTGGATGTTGAACGTTGAGCGTTCGGTGTTTTCTGCTTTAGTGAGCGGGCGCCGTGGTTCGCACGAGGGATCGCAATTTGCAAAGGCTGGGTAGCTCAGTTGGCAGAGCGGTGGACTGAAAATCTAGCGTTTTGCTCCGAGAGCCCAACTACCACCTCGACGCAGTGCGAACAACGGCGACGCAAAGCGAACCGAAAAGACCGTCATAACGTCAACATGGCGTCAATGAGCCTTGCCCGTCGCGCGCGTATTGCGATGATTCGGAAAGACACGCCGGGCGGGTGAATTTCCCAGGCAGCGTAGCCTTGAAGATCGGTTCTCCGGTTTGAGTGATCTGCTGGAGAGTGCCCGATGTCGAAGAAAGCCTTGCCGATAACAGTAATGATCGGCGGTTGAGTGATCTTCAATTTTCTACCAGACCTGACACGAAACGGAAACTGGACCTGCGTCCAACCAAATACAATTTTGCGGAGCTCACACCATTGCGGTTTAGCTGGTATCTCAGCAACGACGATGCCCGGTTTATCGCCAGTCGCATCTTTGAGAGCAATGTGAAGGTCGCCGTCCTCTTCTGCCCGTAACTCAACCACGCGACCTGTCACAGCATACCATTTCTGTTCAGACCAGATGCGTTCTGAACTTGGCACCAAATACTCCGTTGGACCTTGCCAGTTGAATATGTCCGACGGTGTCACAGCTTGAATTGCGCTCGCGTCCGTAGGCGGTAGGGCAGGATCGTTCTTTTCGGCCCAGCGATGTTTGCCGTGGTTGTCTCGACATTCGCAAGGCGATTCAAACGTCACTAGCGGGGCCGCGACTGCTGTACTGCAAAGAAACGCAACTGCGACAATCGTGAACGTTTCGCGCGTCATTGCGACCGCTCATATCACTTTGTCATTGCGGTGTGGAGAGCAAAAGAGCACAATCCGTCGCGTAAATTACTGGAATATCATCGCTGACACTCTCGACAGTCTGAATAAGGCGCGATTATGGAATTCACGTAATCTTAGCGCGCCCGACAAAGATGCCCATTGAGATCAAGAAAGAGATCCAGCTCGAAATCGCCCATGTCTTGTTCATCGACATCGTTGGCTACTCGAAGCTTTCGATTAACGACCAGCATGCGGCGGTTGAGAAACTGAACCGGATTGTTCGCGCCTCCGAACAGTTTCAACGAGCCGAAGCCGCGAACCGTTTGATTAGGATCCCAACTGGCGACGGGATGGTGCTGGTCTTTTACACGAGTCCAGAAGCGCCCGCGCAATGCGCGGTGGAGATCAGCGGCGCGCTCAAGGAACATCCTCGCCTGCAAGTTCGGATGGGAATCCACAGCGGGCCAGTTAGCGGCGTGGTCGATGTAAATGAAAGGGCTAATCTCGCGGGCGCTGGAATCAACATGGCAAAACGGGTGATGGATTGCGGCGACGCAGGGCACATCCTCCTTTCCAAGCATGTCGCCGAAGATCTCGAAGAATACGAGAAGTGGCGACCGTTTCTGCACGATCTCGGTTCGTGCGAAGTCAAGCATGGGGTGCGCGTCTCGGTCGTGAACCTCTACGAGGATCAATTCGGCAATGCGAAGCTGCCGCGGAAATTCGAGTCGGTCCAGAAACGCCGGGCCCGCGTGCGCTGGGCGGAAGTGGCCGTTGCGTTGCTCGTGCTTGCCGCGATTATTGCTGCCTTCGTCTTGCTTCTGCGGAGACCGACGCGCTCGGCCTTGGCGATTGTGGAAAAAAGTATTGCTGTGCTGCCGTTCGAAAATCTGAGCGAAGAAAAAGCGAATGCCTACTTTGCCGATGGGGTGCAGGACGAAATCCTCACCTACCTGACAAAGATTGCGGATTTAAAAGTCATCAGCCGCACGAGTGTTATGCAGTATGAAAGCGGCGCGCCGCGGAATCTGCGGGAAATCGGCCAGCAACTCGGCGTGGCGCATGTTGTCGAAGGCAGTGTGCAGCGGGCCGCCAACAAAGTGCGGGTGATAGCGCAATTGATCGATGCCCGCAACGACGCGCATCTGTGGGCGCAAACCTACGATCGCGATCTGGCCGATGTCTTCCCCATCCAAAGCGAAATCGCAAAAGCGATTGCCGAGCAGTTGCAGGCGAAGCTCTCGCCTAACGAGAAGAAAGCCATCGAGCAGCCGCCCACCACAGATCTGGCGGCTTTCGATCTTTACAGCCGGGCGAAGTCACTTCTCCTGACGGCAAGTTTCACCGTGACGCAGGATCAAGACCGGCGGAAGGCAATTGAACTTCTGGATGAAGCGGTGAAGCGCGATCCCTCATTTTTCGACGCTTACTGCCAACTCGCCGGTGCCCACGAAGATCTTTATGCGGTATCGGGGTCTGATCATACTCCCACCCGGCTTGCGCTGGCTGAAGCTGCTCTGCAAGCCGCGACACGGCTGCGGCCGGATGCTGCCGAAACGCATTTGGCGCGCGCACAATATCTCTACTACGGGCTGCGCGACTATGCCGGCGCCCTCGCCGAATTGGAGATTGCGCGGCGAGCGTTACCCAATGATCCGCGTCTTTTCGAACTCACCGGCTACATTCTGCGGCTGCGCGGCCAGCAGGAGGAAGGTCTGCAGAACCTGGAGCGCGCGGTGGAGCTGGACCCGCGCAACTTTAATACTCTGCAACAGATCTCGCTCAGCTACCAATATTTGGGGCGCTATGCCGAGGCAATCGCTGCGCTGGATCGGGCGTTAGCGATCGTGCCCGACAACGTCGAAACGCGGGCCAATCGGGCAGAATATGAACTCTTCTGGAAAGCGGACACCCGGCCGCTGCGGCAGACGATTGATGCAATCGTCGCGCAAGGACCGGGCGCCATTGCCAGGGCCGCCAGTAGCTGGTTCGATTGCGCGCTGGCCGAACGCGATCCGGCTGCGGCCGAACGAGCACTCGTCGCGCTGGGCGACAATCCATGCTGGGGCGAATCCGCGACTAATCTGAGCCGCAGTTTTGGGGAAGGGCTGCTGGCGCGCATGACCAAAGATGAGACACGAGCGCGCACTGCGTTTGAAGCGGCTCGCGCACAGCAGGAGAAGATCGTGCAGGGGCAGCCGGACTATGGCCCTACGCTCTGCGTCCTCGGCTTAATCGACGCTGCTCTTGGGCGGAAAGACCTGGCGTTGGATGAAGGCCGTCGGGCGATCGCGCTCATGCCGGTGGAAAAAGATGTCAAGAACGGCAGTCTCGTCCTTCAATATTTCGCCATTCGTCGCGTCGTTAGCGCCAAAAAAACCGTAAGCTCAACCATGATGTTCTACGAAAAGGAGCCACGTTCGACATAAGATGAAGTACTGGGAGATCATCGCGGACAATCTCAGCAAAGCCGGTTGGAGTTGGGGCTGCATCTGAGCCGTCGATTCTCGCCGGTTCCGGTCGTGGAATGATCGGCTACCCCGCTTATCTTGGCGTTTGCCTATGCGTACCTATTTTGCCGGGTCGCGATTTTTCTGCGCAAGCCTTCCACCGCAACCAAGCCAACTAAGCCAATCGCGAGGAGGCCAAGTCCTGACCCGCCCTCTGGAGTAACTGCAGTCGTGACAACAGTAAGGTTGTACGTGAAATCTTGGCCAGTTCCCTGAATTACTATCCTGGCAGCGGAGTCCTTCTGAACTAATGGATCGCCGCTTATCAGCTGCGTCGTTCCCCTGCCAATCAACGTTAGGCTATCTTCATCGAACGTGACTGACTTCAAGCTAAAAAACGTACCAGTAGCAAAACCGTCGGTGGCGCCGGCGATCAGAATGCCCCAGGCGGGCCCCCCAACGCCGGGCAGGACATCGAGAAGGTTCACTGATGAGCCGCTGCCAGTCCATCGGATTGGCAAGTTGAAATTAGCTTGCGAGCCCACGATGGGGATAAAGTCACCTGTTGCGCGAGTCACGGACAATGGCCCGTGCGGGAAAAATTGGCCGTTGAAGTCAAGCTCGTGAATTCCGTTGCTGTTAATTCCGTGGCTTTCGGTGATGGTGCCGCTTCCCGTCAACTGAATTTGCCCATTGACTCTACCGTCAACGATAATCGCCTCGACTCGCTGCGGCGCAATCAATGCGACAGTGGCAAACGCTACGAGAACCGACCATACGAATTTTGATATTTTCATAGTTTCGGGCCTCCGGAGTTTCTGCGTAAATTGGAGCATATTAAGTACCAATCGTGCGTTGGATCATAAGCCCTTAAGGGACAAGTGGTTGGATGATAAAGAGTTCCTTTGCAAAATAATATTTCTGGGAACCAGAGTCATCCTCGCATCCCGAAGGGGTTTTTGTAAAGCCATTTGACGAATTGTGGAGGCATTTCGGCTTGCAGTTACATTAACCTCATCCCGAAGTCTTTACGTGGCAAATTGAGAACGTTAACTTTTCCGACACCTTAGCTACGCCTAGCGACAATGTTTCGACGAGCCGGGACGGTGGCGCCCCGGCTCGGATACTCACGGGCCCTCGAAATTGCCCCGTCTGCTCATGCGTTCCGATAATATTGCCAGCTTCATCGTAAACGCGAATCACCGCGTTATGTGAGCGGCTGTAGAACTTTGCGTAGCCGATTGCGTTGCTGGATTGCGTCCGGCCCGCCATACCACAGCGGACCGAATGACAGCGCATCGGAAATGAGATCAAAGCCTCGACGGTAGTATAGAGAAGGAGTACAAACGTCAGAATGGCGATGGCCCACGTCAGGCAAACGAGCGCTCGGGTTTGGCGATGCATTTGTTGCGACGCTCTCCATTCAAGCTCAGCGATGATGCCTGACCAAGCGGGACTCATCGGATCGACTTCTCTCAACCGCTCGCGAAGTCTTGAGTCGCTAGATTCCTGAATTTGCTTCGCAAGATCGCCAATTGCCATTCGATAGCATCATGGCCGGATCATTCACCGTCCGGCAATCAAAAACGAACCATAGGATTTTGTCTGATTAGACAATCATCCGCCCGCCCGATTGTGTGTTTTCATCAATCAAACCAGATTCCCGCGCACACTCCATAGGAATTCCAAGGCGCTTTATTGGTTGTGCCTTGGACTAATGAGCGGCGGGTTGGGAGCTCCCGCCGCTCTTGCTTTCCCGGTGACACCGCTGGGCACGTCGATGACATCATGGCCGGATCATTTGCCGTCGTCACGAGGCGAGGCCTACCATGATGGTATGAGAATATTTCTTGCCGGCGCCTCCGGCGTGATTGGTCAGCGGCTGATTCCCCGGTTGGTTCAGGTCGGGCACGTAGTCGGCGGCCTGACGCGCTCGCCCAGCAAAACGGAGTTACTGAGCCACCCTCGGTGCCGAACCGATTCTTTGTGATGTCTTCGACCGGGAGGCACTTATCCAGGCGGTTCGTGACTTCAAACCGGACGTCGTGCTGAACGAGCTGACCGATCTGCCGGATGATGCGGCGCAGATCAGTGAACTCGCAGATCTGAACGCTCGCATCCGAACCGAGGGAACCCGTAATCTGATCGAGGCCGCGCGGCAAAGCGGGTCGCCGAAAATCCTGGCTCAAAGCGTCGCCTGGCAATTACCTGATGGGCCCGATGCCCGGGCTGTCGCAGAACTGGAGCGTTCCGTTCTCGCCGAGGGCGGCGTTGTGCTGCGCTATGGACAGTTCTACGGGCCCGGCACCTATAACGAGCAGCAACCACCCGAGGAACCTCGGGTTCACATCGACCGAGCTGCCGAACGAACGGTGGAGACGTTGGGCGAGCCAACGGGCATCGTCGTCATTATCGACTGAGCGTGCGACCGCGATCCGGGCTGGGCATCCCGGCGAAAGTAGCAACAATCTCGCAACGGCAAAACGTACACGAGGGGAGACATAAGCCCTCTCAAGGCTAAGTGCACGAGTTTGATCCCTGTATGCGGTGCTACCTATGGAACGACATTTTGACGCACATCGCGACGACGGATGCGTTTCGTTGTGCGCGCGGATGAAAAGTTGACCGCGTTTGTCGAACTTGAGTCGGCCATTCGCGCGCGGCCAAGCTAATAAATCAAGAGTATTCCACCACGCCGGGCTGCATCGCATGCAGAAGACTTGCGAACCACGGATTACTCGGATTTCACGGAGGGTTGGCGGCCACGATGTCTTTGGAGGCGCGAGGAAAGATGTCGAGGATGGATTTATTCACAGCAACCGAAGTTTCCGTAATACGTCCTCTACTTGTTCGTCGATAAGCTCGTTAATGCGCTCGTCCTCTTCGGTGTCGGTTATGAGTTGGTTCAGCCGTTCTTGAGCCGCCTCGGCACGCGACCGCAATTCTTCCAAGACCGCGCGGCTTTCCCGTGTCCGAGTCGTGGGATCAGAGTTGAGTTCGCTGTCAAAATGCTTGAACAAAGTTTGCTTTGCCCAAACATCGTCGCTAGCCTGAACGATCTCAGTTGAGTTCTCGGGTCGTATCAATGCGCCGAACCATCCGCGCAAGACGTACACGATTGCCGTGTTTTCGATTTTTGTGAACTCGCGGCATGACGAAGGTTGTCACGTGCGTTCTTGCGTTCGCGCTCCCGATCTTCGCTGCCGGTGTCCTTTGTCTCATGCACTATCGGTGGTTTATCTTCATTCATGGTTTTGCCTTTCTGTTTGGCTTTGGTTTTTCGGGAAACTGATAGACCTTCTCGAACCTTTGGGGACACATGGATTTCATGCGAGCCGCCTCCAAACGGAGCGATATTTAATGGCCGCGATGAGTCCTTTGCTTACATTAAACTCAAAGGCAATCGAAGCGCATCATAAACTTTGTATCGCCGGTCAAACAGATCGAGGCGCAGTTTGTTGTCGGCAACGCGCCACTGCTGCCACGCGATCACTGCGACAGCAACGCTGAGAAATAGTGTGGCGATTGAAACGAAAGGCGTCACCACTCTTTGAAATCGCCCGCGTGCTCGTGCGTTTCGATGACATTGTCAGCATCGTCATAAACGCGAATCACAGCGTGATGTGAGCGGCTGAAAAACTTGGCGTGGTCGATTGCGTCTGTGATTGCTGTTGGCCCGCGATGCCACATCGGACTATAGGGAAGCGCATGACTGACTAGATCGACACCATCTTTGTCAGCTCGTGGCCGAATTTCGTAAACGTCTGTGCGAATCGTCGATCTCTTAGGGCGCCGCATCATTTGCCATTTTGGCTTTCAAAAATGATTCTAGCGACGCGTAGTAGTGCAAAAACGTTTTCGTTTGTTGGGAAGCAGGCTGGTGCTTCCATTCAAACTTGTTCTACGGAAAACGGCGGAGCGAAGTTCGGAAAAAAGAATGGCAGCGCATCGGAAATCAGAATGACGCCGCGATAAACTTTGTGAGGCCGGCCTTCGTAAAGGTCGATGCTCATAAGCAAGTCTGATATCCCCCTAAAGGGATAGGACGAAGGTCCGATATGGGAATCTGTCGGAACACTGTCAAATCTCGAATAAGGAGGCGCTTATGAAAAACAAAAAACACTACGTTATGACCTCAGCTGGGACCCTTACGCAAAGCGGACTGCTCGCCGTATTGTTGCAACGCCAGCGCTACAAAGTGATTGAGTTGGCCCGGCGTCGAGCACACCGCGAGCAGGCGCGCGCGGCCTTTCGGAGTACCCTCAACTGGCTGTTGGCGCTCGCTCACGGCGGCATCGCTGGTCGACCATTCCGCCGAGGCTTTGAAGAAAGTGTTCCGCGCCACACATGAATCTTTTACCACAGCCGATTGCCATGTCTCACCAAATTCATACCTACACCGAGCTCCGGAAACAGATTCACAACGACCTGCGGATCCAACATCCCGAATGGGTCGAGCCAAATGGCGAATCCTCCATGCGCCTCATGGAACGGCTGGACGCATTGACGCGAAGGGCATCCAACGAGTCTATCGCTGCTGTTCATCGCGTCCTAGAACAGGCATCAAACTGAATCGACACCGGAGCTGCTGGATCAACCAAACCGCGCCGCAAGTGGTGAACAATCCCTAAAGCCGGTTGGAGTTGGGGCTGTGTCTCAGCCGTGGATTCCAACGGGCGAACCATCTGGATTGCAGACGCGCATCGCGACGATGGAAAGTGTTTCGTTGCGCGTGCGGATGAAAAGCTGACTGCGTTTCTGGAACTCGAATCTGCGATCTCCGCTTGCGGCGAGTTTGCTCGACAAGCGGGCGAGATTTTTCCGGAACTATCCGGATATGAAAAAAATTTCAGAGAACGCCCAAAGTCGAAAAATGCTTTTCGGGTAACTGTGATTCCTGACGCTGGTCACGTGAGTCGGAACGGCTACGGCGACGCGAGCACATGGTCGTGGTGCAGGGTGCGGACGTAGATTAGTTTCATACTTCCCGTCGCTTCTAATGATGGGCCGTAATCTTCACGGCTCTTTGAACTCGCCCGCCGCTATGCAAGCACATGCCATACGCGGTGTAGTTGCCCTGCCCGGCGAAGAATGGTTGCACCCCAAAACAGCCTCAGAATTCGGCAGAAATTTCTAAGATTTTTGTTGACGATTTTTAGTGAACTTGGAACCATACCGATCGCGTCGAGTTCGATAGGCGTCTCCCATCCAGCGCCTAGGCCCTCTTCCCGCACGGTACACTGCGAGCGCAGGCTTCGCTCGCAACAGTGGAGTTGGTGATGAAAGTCACTCAAAATTGTCGGAAATCCTTTGCGAACGCATGGATCAGCCGCGCAAACAAGCCATTTGCACCTTTTGTGGTACATGCTGATCGCGCTCAGACAAACGACGCGGCCGCTCCCTCAGATATCTTGTCGGTCAGGGATGAAGGCTTTGGCTCCGCGGTGCGAGGCGGGCTTAGGCGAGTTCGGTCCTGGCGCGTGCCGCCGAACTGGTCGCCCAGCGACTGGTTTGAAGAGCTAACGGCGGTTGGAACCGCTGCGGCATGGCAGGCTGTTTGTGAATTTGATCCAGAGCTAGGCGTCCCACTCGCGGCTTTTGGTTATTGTCGGATCATGGGCCGTTGCCTTGCGCGTTATCGCAAGGAATGGAGGCACGCGCTGCATCTTGTTGCCAGCGATTCTTGCAAAAAAGAAACCACGCCTTTCAAGGATCCCGGTTCGGCCGCTTCACCTATGGCGAGCGCAAACGGAACCCATCCTTCGAATGACGATCTGCGCGGTGCTGTCGGCGCCTTGCCCGCTGAGCAGCGGCGGCTGATCGAGCAATTGTTTTGGGATGAGCGCACCGAAACCGAATTGGCCGACGCGCTGGGTATCCATCAATCCACTATCAACCGCCGCAAGCGAGCGATTCTAAACAGTCTTCGCATGAGGTTGCGTGACCGCAACGAATCTCAAAAACTCTGCATAAAACTTCTGGTCGTCAGCAATCTAGCTAATTGGCTGGCTGGATTAACTGATGTAGCGCTAGGAGCCTAACCGACCATCGTGAGCAAACCTTCACCGAAAAATAATATCAAAAGAAACGAAAAACAACGGGATCCAACTGCATCAATTGCTGGCGCCACCCCAGCCTTGATGGCTTGTGACGCCCGCGATTTTCTCCTCGGATCAAGTCAATTTACAATTTTAGGACACCGGCGCGCAATCCGATACGACGATAAGTCCAACCTCACTATATACTATATGGGCGACTCCAACTCATCTAAACCAGCTAAAAAGCCCGCTGCCAAGACGAAGATTTTTTGCCTCTTTCAATTTTTTTGCAATTCCAGCCGCTTTTTCCTTTTGGAAGGAAGTGAAGACACACCTCAACCGAACAATGGCTTCCAACCAACGAAACAATACCGATCGTGATGAGTGTTGCGGCTAACCAACAAAGAAAAACAACCCTAATATGAAAACAACTGCACTGCTTCTTTTACTAACAGCTTCAATCGTGGCCGTGACCACGTCATCGGCGGACACGATTTCCTGGACGCGATGGTCAACCAACACCGCCGGCAACATTACCCACCCGGCGATTTCAGTAACCTACTCTGGGGAACTTCAGCCGTTGCAGTCAAACTATCCGAGTTGGACTCCCTCAACAACCTTTGCGGACGGCAACGTTGTCGGTAATCCGCCGCCGCAGAGCGGAAACATGATCATACTTCACGGCGGTGACGCCACAGTTGATACGATCACGTTTTCTCCTCCGGTAGTTGATCCAGTGTTCTCGATCTGGAGCTTGGGGGACGGCAACATTCAGGCCAAGTTTGAATTCATTAACGCCACGCCGACTGTTGTGGCTGGCGGAGAATCTGCTGAATATCATGGCGGTCCCATCATGGTTGTCTGGAGAGACACGGTTCTCGGAAGTGAGGGGAATGGTACGATCAGGTTCTCGGGCACCTATTCCAGCATCTCGTGGAAAAACACGGTGCGTGAAGATTATTATGGCTTCACCGTCGGTGTGAAATCAGATGAGCCGGGCGTTCAACCGCAGCCTCTCCCCCACATTGATGAAGTAGGGCCCACGGTAGAGTGGAAGTGTTTTGCCTCCGTCGCAGAAGTCTGCATAGACAACCGGCCAATACGCACGTGTGTGGGTGGAAATCCAAATTATTGCTGGGATATTCCGCAAACAGGGGGTGGACCGGGATGCATAAGGTGCCTCCTGGGAGCTAGCGCTGCGGTAGGCGCGGCTCTAGGTGTGGGTGGAGCAACCCTGTGGGTAAGACGGCGAAGGGTATGACCCACTTGAGATACAGCGATGACCCGCGCGGACTTCGGCTGAGCCTGAACTCCGGGCTTGAGGATTTAGTCGTCAGGAGGTTTGGATGAGCGCTCGGAAGAGGCATCCAGTTGAACCGCCATGGGGAGCGTCTGGCGGCGACGCGCGGGCTCTGCTGCCGTTGCTGCGCCAGCAACTCCGCGTGTACGCCGACCTGCCATCCGATAAGAAAGGTTCCAAGCTTCAGGCTCGGTCTTCGGTTGCGAAGACCGCAGTCGGTGACCTGCCCGCCGACATGCAGGAGCTCGTCGGTCGGTACGAGCAATCCCACCCTGGCGTGCGCGTCGAGCCGGTCCACCTGCTCGAGATCGGCATTCCCGAAGAAGCGATGGCGCAGTTCACCGCCGCAGAAATCCCCAAGGACGACGAGATCCTCATCCTCGTGCTCACCGAAACGGCAGCGAGTGCCGAGCGGGTCGAGGTGCGAAGCCGCATCTTAATCGCGCGACGGCGAATGGTGGAGTGAAGGCGTGGATCCCTTCCAGCTGACCGACAGGACGCTAGTCACGGTCGACGGGTCGCTCGACCCGAGCATCCCGATCGTTGTACTCTTGCACGGGCTGGGTGGCTCAAGCCTCGATATGACCGCGCCCGCAAGCGCCTATCCGGGCCTGTCGTTCAACCGCAATGCGACCTTCTCGCCGTATCGCGACGAGGGTTGGAATTTCGTGCCACCTGTGCTCCCGGTTGCGCGGGTCTTCCTGGACCCGCCCACCATTGCACTGACGAGCTGGAAGGACGCGCTGACCGCAGCGGGCTTCACCACGCTGACGTATTCGCAAGCAGGACCAACGGTTGCGGCCGACGTTCTGCAGCTCGGCAGACTGGTGACAGAGGCGTTGATGGGCAACCCCGCCCTGATGGGGTTGCGGGTCGCGTTCGTGGCACACAGCCGCGGGGGGATCGTCGCCCGATCATTTCTCGTTGGCGCAGCGGCCAATCCCGCACTGGCCGCGTTCATGCCGCGCGTGGTCTCACTGATCACCTTACACTCGCCGCACCAGGGATCAGGTCTGTCGGGCGCGGGCGGTAGCCATCGATACCCAACTCGCCCGACTCCAGGGCGCCTACGCGGCGCTGGGCCTAGCCGCACCGGCAGTCCTCGCCACGTTTGCGCGGATTTGTCCTCAACCCGGCACGAGCCGAACTTGCCCCCGGCAGCGCGACTCTGGCAGCGATCGCGGCCGCAGAGCCAGTCGCGGGAATCACCTACCACACCTTCGGCGGCTCGAGTACCGATGTCGCGCGCCTGTGGGCCAGCGTGTACACACCGGACAGCACGATGCCACTCCCTCTACCATTCCCGCTTTTTCACTGGGGCAGCGTACCCATCCCTATCGGAACGCTCCTCAACGCCGTGTCGTTTGCACCGGCCGCGCTCATCGTCCAATTGCCCCGTCGTCACGGAGATGCTGGCGACGCTCGCCACCCTGGCAGCAGCCATACCCGAGTTGGCGCCTGGCAGAGGCGATCTGCTGGTCGCGGACGCCAGGGCACATCTGCCGTTCTCGACGTCACGGACGACGAACCCGCTTAACCACCTCGAAGCACTCTCCGATTCTCGCCTGCAGACACAAGTTATTGCCATCCTGACGCGGCTGCGCAACCCGCTGGTATCCGGTAAGGCGACCGCCAGACTGAATCCGTTCCCAGCCACCCTGGGACGAGCGCTGCAATATACGGTCGCCGCAAAGGACGCCGTCACCGGAGTCGTCTTGGTTCCCATCACGGTGACAGTGCTGGACACCTACAACGACGTCCTGCTGACCTCACAGGGCCCGGCTCCGTTCACAGTCAAGTTCACCGCACGCAACGTGCGCATATTCGATGGCGAGCGGCACATGTGGGAGACGGAAAGGCTGTTGCCGAGCGTCAGCGTCAGCCTGGGTCCCCCGTATGGTTCCATGCCCGTAAACACGGGCCTCGCGTCAGACTGACAATCTCAGCAAAGCCGGTTGGAGTTGGGGCTGGGTCTCAGCCGTTGATTCTCAGGGTCCGGGCGTGCGACGTGGCTCTAATTATGGACGCGCCAGCTGATCACCGATCACCACCATTTTTTTCTGGACTTCGCACTCCACTTTCCGTAACAGTACGTGTATTGTTATTGCCTTGTAGCATACTGGGGGAGGTTGTTTGGCGATGATATGGAGGACCGCTGACAATGATTAAGCAGGCTGGCGCGGTGGGATACGTTTCGATCTCCGGCCGGAAAATTGCTGCGATTCTTTTGATCTTAATTTGTAGCTTTGCACTGGCGTGGGCGGCGCGCAGTGGCAAGGGCAACAAGTCCGACACAAGCGTCAAACCAGCTCAGCCATTAGTGGCGCATACCAACCAAGCGCCAATGGGTGGGCGACCTGTGTCCCCTGCAACGCATAATCACAGCAAGGCAGCCGGCAAAGCGCACACGCATCACAGGCAGGGCGCGCTCAGCACATTCAAGGCGCACACCATACAGTCCTCGCGGGCGCGGCACTCAAAGGGAGCTGGACAGGGCGCTAACCAAGGAGCCGGACAAGGTGCTAACCAGGGAGCAGGACAGGGTGCTAACCAGGGAGCCGGACAGGGCGCTAACCCAAAGTCGGACGCAACACCAACTCCGACACCGGAGGAAAGCCCAAGCCTGACACCGGATACAACACTTGGTTTGAGCGCAACGGCGACGACGCCTGCTCCGTTGCGATAAGCCGACTGCTCCCTGCAAACGTTAATAGCCGCAGTCGAAACGCCTGCATTTGCAGAGCCTCTGGGCCGAATTCCTCGTCAGCGTAGGCGCGACACGATGAAGCATTGGGGAAATAGTCGCTCACAATCTCAAGAAAGCGGTTGGACCTTGAGCTGGGTTTCAGCCTTGGATCGCAACGCGCGAACAATCTGGATTGCGGACGCCCATCGCGACGGAAAGCGTTTCGTCGTGCGCGCGCGGATGAAAAGCTGGCTGCGTTTCTGGAACTCGAAAGAGTCATGCGCGAATCATTGCGCTTTCTAAATGCCGGGTCCACTTCCCAAACGTGAACGGTTAACGCTTAAACCAAGAAGCCAAGCCGGTCACTTCACTGCCCGACCAAGCTCCAGCCGGCTGGAAGTTTTGGCCCAAAGGCGCCGCCGACGTAAACGTTATTGCTGAGATACCATATCGCTGTCTGACGAGCGGCCGGATTGTAGAGCAGATAATCCGGGTGCCCGTCACTGTTAAAGTCGGCGGTAGCCACTAATGCCCAGCCACTGGGAATGGTCGGCCCATAAGCGCCTCTGATGAACTTTGGTCCTGATAGATACCAGATTGCTGTTTGGTGATTACTGGAATTGAACAACAGATAATCTCTATGGCCGTCGCGATCAAAATCTGCTACCCCCACCAAGCTCCAGTTGATCGGAAGAGTTGGCCCGTAGCCGCCGCTAACGTAAACGTTGTTGTTCAGATACCAGATCGCTGTCTGGCGCGTGCTTGCACGGTAAAGCACGTAGTCCGGGTAGCCATTACCGTTAAAGTCGGCTGTAGCCACCAATTCCCAGCCACCGGGAAGCGTTGGCCCATACGCGCTTGCGATGCGCGTTGGCCCTGACATATACCAAATCGCTGTTCGATCGCTACTGGGATTGAACAGTGCGTAATCTGGATACACGTCGCGATTGAAATCCGCGACACCCTCCAATCCCCAGTCTGCCGGAAGAGTTGGGCCGTACGCCCCGCTAACGAAAACGTTGTTGTTGAGATACCAGATCGCTGTCTGGCGCATGCTTGCACGGTAAAGCACATAGTCCGGGTGACCGTCGCCGTTAAAATCAGTTACCGTAGCCCTGGCCGCGATCACCAAATCCTCGACGCCCGCCCCACCGTTGAAAGCCAATCCACTTACCATCACTGCGATTAAGAGAAGCTTTTTCATCTGTTGTTTTTTCTTGGTTTTTATTTTGCAAGAGAGGTCAAACCTCAAAGCCGAGGATTTCCTCGACGCTCAGCGAGTTCATGCAATGAAACGGATGCGGACGGTCTCGCGGTTGCCGTTGTTCTTACTTTTGAACTCACCCGTGTGCTCGTGCGTCTCAATCACGTTGCCAGCTTCATCGTAAACCCGGATCACAGCATCATGTGAACGGCTGTAGAATTTGGCAAAGCTGATGGCATTGCTGATTGCGATTGGCCCGGCATACCACAGTCTAGCTCGCCGTAACAGCCGACCAAATGGCAGCGTATCGCTGATTAGATCAACGACGAGAGGGCAAGAACAGCGTAGTGTTCAGGCGAAGATAAGTCGTAAAAAGGCAACTTAAGTTACGTGGCGATCGGTGCGCGATGGTCGACGATTAAACAAAGAAAGGACGAAGCCCTCACGCTCGGCGTCGAGGAGGAGTTTCAGATCGTCGCGGTTGGTTTCGGTCTAAGCAAGTTTCGCAAAGCAAAAAGCCAATCCGCATGAAGTCTTGTGATCGCGCCGGCCGTAGGTTCGCCAAGCAAAAAAGGAGTAATTTATGAAAACAATTCTTTTGTTACATGACGAAAGCGGATCACCTAAGCCGAGATTGCAGAACGTTGCAGGTAGTAAACTGACACAACGTCCGAGTGAAGGGACGCCCGGCTGCAATTGCGATCGCTGGGGCCACCCGTCTCCGGACTGTGTCGAACACAATGTCCAAGTGCAACCGAAGTTATCGACGTCAGTACCTGCCAAAAAATGAGGTAAGCGCATGGAATACCTGATTGCATATGACTCACCCGGCAAGGACAAGGAGGCCAACTGGCTGCCGTCCCCAAGGGCGACTTTGGGCTTATGCTGCGACTCTACTGGCCCAACGAGAAGGCTCCATCGATCCTCGACGGCTCTCGGATGCCGCCTGCCGTGCGAGCCGTCAGGCAATCCATGGGACGTATCTAATCCGTCGCCTAGCGCGCTTTCCCCAACGCAAAGAGATTCATCGTCACCGCCGACGAAAAACTGAGAGCGTTTCTCGAACTTCAACGAGTCACACGCGAAGCATTGCGCTCTTAAATGCCGAATAAGCTTGCGCGAATTTCGAAGACGCATCACAATTAGGGCGTGAAAACAGTAGGCAGACCAAGTCGCTTGGGCGGCTGGTCGGTCCGATACGTAAGCGTCGTCCTCGCACTCGCGTTTTGCGCATCGGCATTTGCTGCTGACCCGAGCAAGAGCGTAGTACGCCCAGCACAGCCAGTCACGAAAACCACAAAGAAAATGTGCTACGTCGTGGCCGGAAGCTCCGCTATTCCGCAGCCTTGCGAACGGCTCGCCGCAATTCCGACCACTGCTAACTCGATGACTATTTTGGGCCATCGTTTGGGGAGATAACCAAAAACTCCAACGATTTCGCCGGTACTGGCGTGCTGCCGGCACGGCAGAGCGGACGGAGTTTTATATTTTTGCCCGCCAAGCCATCACTTGGCGCAGTCGCGCACCCACCTTTTTGATAGGATGCTTTTCGGCTTCCCGCAGCAACTGCGCGTAGTGTTTTCGGCCAGTTTTCATTTCTCGAATAAACTCACGCGCAAATTGACCGGAGCAAATCTTTTTGAGAACTGATCTCATCCGTCTTTGCACAGTTTGATCAATGATCTTGGGACCAACCGTCAGCTCGCCCATTGCTTTCAACGACACTTGGGGAATACGAACAGCCTCCGCCCGAGGAAAAAGAGCACTTCGCCACTTGCTCAGAATGTGGAGAGATGTTTGATCGGCGAAGCTTGGACGAAGTGCTGTTCCATACCGACCACAAGCACCGTCCCGACATTCAGTATTCAGGCTGCTCGGCACCCCTAAGGCTTACGCCATTAGCGCAAGTCAACGGGAGAGATCTCAACCTCATCCAAGTTGGCTGTCGAGGCGGTGCCACAAAAGGCAAACCGCGTAGAATCTTTCCACACTGCACCGTCTCCGTGACGAACGTCGCTGTTCGATCCCATCTGAAATGTGCCGGCGACGCGAAAGCCTTTCGGTAACGCTGTTACCTCGTCGCCGTGGCTGTTCCAGACGTCGAGCTGCTTGCCTAAACCGCCTAAGAGTTCTGAACCGTTCTTGATGTGCAAGACACCCGCGCCATACTCGCGTCGTCGTCGTATCCGAGCCAGCGCACCAAAGCTGAGTGAATGTCACCCCCAATCGCAAACCAGAATGACGCCGCGCTCATCTTTACGCGGTCTGACTTCTTAATCGTGCCTCGGGCTTGATTTCGTCGAGCCTCGACACCTCCGCACTTAATCGTCACGACGTTCGCTTTCTTCCAGGAATTTGGCGATCCGAGTCACTCGCACCGCAATGGCCACAGATGCAATCTCCATGACTAACCAGGTAATTCCGATGGTGCGCGAAATCAAAAGCGATTCTGACCGCTGGAAGTAAGCGGTGCGCTTGCCCTGCAATCGGATTGCGCGATAGTGAACGCCCGCAATCAGCATCGCTCGCCGATAAAATCGATAAGTATTAAAGGCTGGGTAGCTCAGTCGGCAGAGCAGTGGACTGAAAATCCACGTGTCGGCGGTTCGATTCCGCCCCCAGCCACTTTTTTTTCAAACAGCGATCACTGTCCTCGTTCCTGAGCGAGCGAGCATCATTTAATGAAATACGACTGGAAAGAAGCCGGCGAAGAATGGTCGGCACCGTGGGGAAGTTCCTCCGCGCAATGGTTCGGCTCCATTCTGCCGCGAATTCACGATTGTCTGCCGACTCGGACGATTTTGGAAATCGCGCCCGGCTTTGGGCGCTGGACGCACTATCTCAAAGATTATTGCGAGGAGCTCTCGATCGTTGACCGCTCGAGCGAATGCATCGAAGCATGTCGGCGGCGTTTCGCGGCTGAGCCGCATGTGCGTTGTTATCTCAATGATGGCCGCTCGTTATCGATGATTCCCAATGCCTCGGTCGATTTCGTGTTTAGCTTTGATTCCTTTGTGCATCCAAACCGCGACGTGGTCGAAGCGTATCTGCGCGAATTTGGGAATAAGTTGAAAATCGGTGGCAAAGGTTTCATTCATCATTCCAACTTCGGCGAATACGGCAACTCGCTGCGTGAACGGCTACCGGAGGCACTAGCAAAACCGCTGATCAAAGCGAAAATTCTCGATTGGGCACACCATCGAAACCCGAGTATGAGCGCCGATTTATTTCGCGCTTTGTGCGAACAGAATGGTCTGCATTGTGTCACTCAGGAACTCGTTAACTGGCGCGGCAGACGCTTGATTGATTGCCTGTCATTCTTCGTACGAAGCGATTCAGGAGGGCAGAAACCCACGAAGGTGATCCGCAATCCCAATTTCATGCGCGAAGCAGCGCGAATTCGTCGGCAATGGCGAGCCCAAGCCTAACGAATCCTGCTAGCCATTTGTCTCAGTGTGCATAGTTTCGCCTCTCCCCTTGCGAAGGGGAGAGGACCGAGGTGAGGGGCCGACGTTCGCACGCATCACTCGCCCTGATTAACCCTGCCCCTCCCCCTCTCCCTTGCTGAAGGGCGAGGCGACCCCATGCGCGCTTGGAGCGCGCATCGTTTAAACGAACACCGGTAGACGGTCGACCGAGACTACTAAGCCAGAGAATCATTGGATAAGGTCATTGACCTGATCAATTTTCTCTGATTCAACATCGCCGCATGCCTGAAGTCCAAACAGCGCCGCCGCCGTTGCCAAAGTGGCAGCCATCGTTTGGAAAGCGCCACAGCACAATAATCAAGCTGCTCGGGGTCGGCGCGCTTGTTCTGGTGCTTCTGATTCCGCTCGCGATGATCACCGGCGTGTTGCGGGAGCGATTGCAGCGGCGCAATGAAGCGGTCACCGACATTACATCGTCGTGGGGTGGCGAACAAAATGTGATCGGGCCGGTGCTTGGGATCCCTTATCAATACAAGTTTAAGGTAGTCAAAGAAGTGCCGGCACCTGATGGCAAGATGGAGCGACGCGAAGTAGAAGAGAACGGCACAGCGATTGCATATTTTCTTCCCGAAACGCTGCATATCACAGGTGACGTGGAGACGCAGATGTTACATCGCGGCATCTACGATGCCGCAGTTTTTCGCGCGCAGGTTACGCTCTCGGGCAAGTTTGCGCCGCCGGATTTCGGGCCGCTCAAGATCGACGTAAAGGACCTGCAATGGAAGGATGCGTTTGTCACTATTGCGGTAAACGATTTGCGAGGAACACGGGAAGCGATGGTGCTCGACTGGGGGGGCAGCAAGCGTCCGTTGCTGCCGGGCTCGCAAGTTCCCGGATACACGACCGGCGCAACCGCGTCGCTCGGAGACGAGAAACCTATTACGAGCGAAACTGAATTTTCCATTCCACTCGATTTCAACGGGAGCGAAGGAATCTATTTCGCGCCTTTTGGAATGAAGAATGAGACGAATCTGAAATCGAATTGGCCTGATCCGGCTTTTCGCGGCGCCTTTTTGCCTGCGGAACGGTCGGTGCGCCCTGACGGATTCGATGGGAAATGGAAGGTGTCCTATTACGGTCGCGATTATCCGCAATCTTGGACGAGTCGCTCCGGCAATGAGCGTTTCAGTGTTCTTTCCGTTACGAATTCGCGTTTCGGTGTTCAGCTATTATCGATTCTGGACGCATACCGCTACGTCGAACGCTCAATCAAATACGGTGTGCTGTTTCTTGTGCTGGTTTTTACAACTTTCTTTCTCTTTGAGGTCACGGCGCGACAGAAAATTCATCCGTTTCAATATTTGATGGTTGGCGCGGCTCTTTGCTTGTTTTACCTCCTGCTATTGTCGATTTCAGAATTTATCGGATTCAGCTGGGCGTACCTGATCGCGGCGGCCGCATCGACCGCGTTGATTACGCGGTATTGCCGATTTTTCCTTGGCGGCGGCGCGCGCACGCTAATGATTGGCGCAGGTCTCGCGGGCGTTTACACATTTCTCTATATCACTTTGCGCCAGCAGGATTACGCCCTGCTCATGGGCGCGATCGCGCTCTTCATCGTGCTCGCAATCGTAATGTACGTGACGCGCAAAGTAGACTGGTACGCGCGCGATGCGGGCTCAGTCTCACTCGAGGGATAGAACCGACGCAGATTGACACGAGCGGCGCGGTTTTGTATCACGCTGCTTTCATTCGTCCGAACAGGTATCCCGAAGTATGGCTGAATTTTCCGTTAATCCGACGCGTTTTGATCCCTACAAAAACTTTAAATTCCGCATTAAGTGGGATGGCCGTTACGTTGCAGGCGTCAGCAAAATAAGCGGATTGCGACGCTCGACGGAAGTCACTCAACATCGCGAAGGAGGCGATCCCAGCAGCAGTCGTAAGTCCCCAGGCCAGATCGCATTCTCGCCCACCGCGCTGAAGTGCGGCTGAATATGGACATCTCCATCCGCAAAGCGGAGCCCTCGGACGCCGAAGCTATCTGGAAATGTTACACCGTACCACAGGCGGTCCGCAACACGCTGCAACTGCCTTACCGCAGCCTCGAATCGGTTCGTGACCTTCTCAACAAAAGCGGAGAGGGTGACCACATCCTGGTCGCGATGATCGACGGCAAGGTCGTCGGCGTAATTGGGCTGCATACGTCTTTGAGACCGCGAGTCAATCACAGAGCAGAAATCGGGATGATGGTTCGCGACGATTGGCAGGGCAAAGGTGTTGGAACGGCAATGATTCAGGCGGTGATTGATCTGGCTGACAGATGGCTGAATCTGACGCGAATCGAGCTGACCGTTTTCACTGACAACGAGCCGGCCATCGCTCTCTATCGCAAATTCGGATTCGAGATCGAAGGCGCGCTTCGCAAGTATGCGTTCCGCGATGGAGAGTTCGTGGACGCTTACGCGATGGCGCGAGTCAAATGAACATTGCTCTTGGATACGCATTGCTTCCAGCATGCAGTCCCGGGGAAAGGCCCGTCGGTCAGAAGCATACGCTCACGATGTTTCGGCGTGCTTGCGCTGAGTAATTATTGCGCATCCCGCAGTCGAGTCGCCTTCAAAAGAATCGTAAGTATCCCCGGTCAAATGCCGCGGGGAAGAATAGCCTCACGCCTATGCTGATTTCGTTTCGCGGAGGTTTTTATGGCGGGTTGGTCATCGCTCTTTTCGCAGGACTCTATCTCATCTGGCTGTGGCAGCCGGAGCGGCAGGTGAGGCGTCACACCGAGAACTTTTTGCAGGCGATTGAGCATAAAAACTGGGACGCCGCGTCCGATTTCGTTGCAGCGAATTATCAGGATCAGTGGGGCGACGATCGTATGCGTGTTCTTGAACGCTTACGTGAAGGCCTTCGATATGTGCGCCGTCCACGAATCATCGCGTCCAATCCGAGCGTGCAGGTTGAAGGCCTACGCGCTGTGTGGAGTGGCAAAATTACGCTCTACAGCTCCGACGACGACGTGATGGAGGTGCTGGACCGACACGTCAATTCATTACCGTCTCCTTTCGAACTAGAGTGGCATCATCTCTCAGGAAAGCCATGGGATTGGAAGCTCGCGAGGGTAAGCAACCCGGCGTTTGAAATTCCTCCAGATGTCTATTAGCTCACGAGACAATCGAGTTGCACTAATCACAGTGTCGCCAAAGCGACGCGAGGACGAGTTCGCGCTCCACAGAACTTCGTCCGAGATAACAGATGACGTTGTTCCTCTTCTCGGAAGCTTTGGGGTGCGAACGCGTCTCGCGTCGCTTTTACTTACCCTGCGCCTGACGTAATTGAGTCTTGGCAGTTTCCACGTCGCGCGGCGGTTGCTGGCAAAGCAAGATCGCGCGAAGTTTGTCTCCCTGATAGTAGCGCGCAGTGAATTTTTTCTTTGTGTACGTGCCCTGAACATCAACACGCGTGGGCAACGCGCTGAAATCGCCAACAAAATCCATCCGCAAATCGAACATTTCCGTCCAAAAGTAGGGGACCTGCTCGTAGCGGATGCGTTTTTTCCCGGTCATATTGGCGCCTGCGACCAAACCCTGGCTCCGTGCGTTCTCCCAGTGCGTCTGGCGTCGCACGCCGCCCATTATCCGATCGGGATAAAATGCCAGGTCGCCTACCGCATAAATCCCTTTTTCTTCCGTCTCGAGATACTCGGTCACCGGCGACCCGTGTGGTCCGGCCAGTGGCGTGTTGCGGACCAGGCCGAGATTTGGTTCGGCGCCACAGGCAACCACTGCGAGGCCAACCGGAAATCGGTTGCCGCTTTTTGTCTGGATGTTGCGCAGGACAGTTTTGCCCTCAAAGCCATTGAGACTTTCGCCCATCGATAAGGTCACTCCATGTTTTGCAAAGTAGTCGGTGAGCCAGGTGCCGGTTTCCGGATCGATATATCGGTCTAACAAATAGGCATCCCGATGCATAAGACCGACCTTCAGTTTCATCATCCGAAGACTGGCCGCCGCTTCGCATGCGAGCAATCCGCCACCTACGACCATGATGCCTTTTTCCAGGGTTGCCATCTCTTTTAGCGCAAGCGCATCGCGAATCGTTCGCAGGTAAATCACATTGCCGAGGCTGGTTCCGGCTACTGGTGGACGCACCGGGCGGCTGCCCATCGCCAGACACGCCTTGTTGAACTCAATACTTTCGCCGTTGGCAAGCACTGCCAGGCGCCGATCGATGTTGAACTGTGTTACCACCGCCCCAAACCGCGTCTCGATCTTGTGCTTCTCGTACCACGCCTCATTGCGCTCGAGTAATTTCCTTGGCTGTGGATCCTTCTCGCGCAAAAAATCCTTCGATAGAATCCAGCGTTTGTAAGGTGGAAGCACTTCGGCCCCGACCAGCGTTACGCTCCCGCGCTTATCGTGGCGGCGAACTCCTTCGCAGGCGCTGGCCCCGCCGATGCCGCCGCCGATGATGAGATAGTCGCGCTGAATCATATGCGAAACTCGCACCATAATTTCGGCGCTGGTGCGCCGACAAGTTAAATTGTTAGGGGTCGCACGTTTTTGGGACGCCCGATAATGTTATTGCGCTGTCGAACCTTCTTTGGCCAGACTGTCCGCGCCATGAATGAATCTGTCACTCAAATCAAAGACATAACCGGAAATCCTGCCCCCCTGGGGCTCCTGGGTTTTGGTATGACAACTGTGCTGTTAAACCTGCACAACGCCGGTTTTTACGAGTTAAACAGCATGATCTTGGCAATGGGAATTTGCTATGGCGGCGCTGCGCAGATTATCGCCGGTATGATGGAGTGGAGGAAGGGCAACACATTCGCCACTACTGCGTTTCTTTCTTACGGATTGTTCTGGTTCTCGCTCGTAACGTTGATCATTCTGGCGAAGCTAGGATGGGCTTCGCCTTCCAATGACACGGCAATGGCCGCGTATCTGGCGATGTGGGGCTTATTCACTGCTGTTATGTTTATCGGCACGTTGCGACTGCACGTCGCCGGGCAGATCGTGTTTGGTTCGCTGACGATTCTTTTCTTCTTGCTCGCGATCGGCGACTACACGAACGCGAGCGCCGGCTTCAAACATTTCACCGGTTACGAAGGGATTTTCTGCGGTTTCTCCGCGATCTACGCCGGACTCGCCCAGGTGCTTAATGAAGTATTCGGTAAGACTGTGCTGCCGCTCGGGTCCGTGATGAAATAATTGCCTTTGACTGCGATCAGGTAGGGCGGTTCACCGAACCGCCCCGGGCGATTGAGGTCAATCGCCCCTACCTAGCAAATTCGCCGCGAGCTTGAGCGCCGATTCACTTTTGCCACCGAGCATTCGCGCGATCTCTTCCTGGCGGCCTTTCCCAGTCACTTCGCGCAAATTGGAAAACGTGCGCCCGCGCGTGATGTCCTTGGTCACAACGAAGTGTGAAGATGCTGTCGCAGCGACTTGCGGCAGATGCGTAATGCAAATCACCTGATGATCGCGCCCCAGCGTTTGCATCTTCGCGCCAACTGCATGCGCGATTTCGCCGCCCACATTCGTGTCGATTTCGTCGAATACGAGGAGGGGGATCGCATCGTGCGCGGCCAGCGCCGATTTGACCGCCAACATCAGGCGCGAGATTTCGCCACTCGACGCGATGGCGCGCAGCGATTTGAGCGGTTCGCCTGGATTGGGCGAGAAAAGTAATTCTACCGAATCAAATCCGTTTGGGTGCGGCTCCTCGAGCGCGGTGAGTTTCGCTTCGAAGTCCGATTGGCGGAACCCGAGATCGCGCAGATTGCGCCGAATGTTCTCCGAAAGTTTCGGTGCGGCTTTCCTGCGAAGTTTGCGAAGTGCTTCGCCGGAGCGGTTCAGGTGCGCGCGAACATTCTCAATTTCTTTTGCGAGACGCTCCAGCTCGACGTCTCGACCTTCGATTTTTCGCATTCGTTCCGCCGCGCGTTCGCCAAACGCGACCACTTCGGCGATCGAGCCGCCATATTTGCGCTTGAGAGTTTCAAACAACGAGACCCGTTGCTCCAGTGAGGCGAGTTGTTGTGGATCGAGATCAAGTTTCTCGGCGTACGCGGAAAGGGCGCGCGAGATCTCAGAAAGTTCAACCACACTTGCAGCATGTGCCGAAGACAATTGCGCGATTGAACTATCGGTCTTTTCCAATTCACGGAGCAGCCGCTGCGTTTCAGCAAGCTGAGAAAGAACGGAATCATCTGCTTCGGAAAGTTTATTGGCGATCGCGCCGGCCAGTTCGATCAGCCGCTTACTGTTGCTTGCGAGCTTGTAGCGCTTCTCGATATCTTCTTCTTCGTCGGCGACCAAATTCGCCGATTTGATTTCGCTGATCTGATGTCGAAGCAAATCGAGCTCCTGTTCTCGCGCCGTTTCAGCCGTGTTGAGCGCGGCATGTTCCGAGACCAGCGCCTGTAGTTGTCGATAGTGCTTTCGATATTCCTCAAACTGGTCTTCGGCGCGCGCGAACGAATCGATCAATCTCAATTGCGTCTCGGGCGATAGCAACGATTGGTGATCGTGCGGCCCGTGAAGATCGACAAGGTCATCGCCTAGCTTTTTCAAGATCGACAATGTTGTTAGCGAACCGTTGATGAACTGGCGTGTGCCTCCGGTAGCGGAGAAACTTCGCTTAATGATTAAATCGTTCTCACACGGTTCAATCCCCGCTTCGACAAGTTGCGGATTCAATCTTTGCAAATCGCTTCCGCTGAAAACTGCTTCGACGGTACACAGATCGGCTCCAGTTCGGATCAGCGATTTGTCCGCGCGTTCCCCTAGCAGAAGTTGCAGCGCACCAATGATGATCGATTTCCCAGCGCCGGTTTCTCCCGTAACTGCAATAAACCCCGACCCCATCTGCCACTCGAGCTCTTCCACGAGCGCGAGATTTTTGATGCGCAATAAGCTGAGGACGGCGGGCATTGGGAAAGTTGAGTGTTATTAGTTGAGAGCTGAGAGTTACGACTCTGAAGATTTCAAACTCTCAACACTCAACTTTCAACTCTCAACTGATTTTGACGTTTCTCGGCACAGGCACGTCCCAGGGAGTGCCGATGATTGGTTGCGATTGCGAAGTTTGTCGCTCATCCAATCCTCGCGATCAACGGCTGCGCTCCTCAATCTATATCGAAACGCCCGAATGCTCTTTTGTAGTGGACACCGGGACCGATTTCCGGACCCAGGCGCTTCGCGAGAATATCCGCAAGTTGGACGCGGTAATTTTCACGCATTCGCACACCGATCACATTATGGGCTTCGACGATCTTCGGCGGTTTTCGCACGCGCGTGGCTCAATGCCGGTTTATGCCTCGACCGAAACGATGCGCGATTTGGAGCGCGTGTTTCAGTTCGCGTTCAACAAGAGCAATGCGGTTCCATATTATCTGAAGCCCGAGCCGCACATTATTGATGGCCCGTTTAAACTGGGTGAGACGCTGATCAGTCCGTTGCGGGTACCGCACGGCGACTCAGTCGTGAACGGCTATCTTTTCTCGCGCGCGGGTCACAAAGTTGTCGCCTATCTGAGCGATTGTAGCGCGGTGCCAGAGCCCGTTATCAAACTAATCTCTGGCGTGAGAGTCTTGATCATTGATGCACTGCGGGACAGACCGCATCCGACACACCTCAGCGTCGGGCAGGCATTGGAAGCTGCCTGTCGCGTCAATCCTGAGACGACTTACTTCACGCACATCTGTCACGACCTTTCGCAGGCTGCGGAATCCCGGCTTCCCATCGGCGTGCACATCGCGTACGACGGATTGAAGCTCAGATTCTAATTTCGAGTCCGCGGTGGCGGTTGAAATCTCAGCGAATGATTCCGCGCTCGCTTTGTTCGATAAATTGAATGATTTCGATGATTTCTTCTGTCTGAGACAATTCCTTCTGCATCGCTTCGATTGCCTGGCGCGTGTTGTATTTCGAACGGTAAATCAGGCGAAACGCTTCCTTGATGAGCTTCACGCTTTCAGGTGAAAAATTTTTGCGTTCCAAACCGACTAGATTAATCCCGCGAATTTCCGCTGGGTTGCCATCGGCGATCATGAAAGGGGGCACGTCCTGCACAATTTTCGAACAGCCACCAGTGATCGCGAAGCGGCCGATCCGGCAAAATTGATGCACGGCCGTGAGCCCGCCCATCACCGCGTAATCTCCTACTTGAACATGGCCCCCTAAGGTCCCGTTGTTGGAGAAAATCACGTGATCGCCCACGATGCAATCGTGTCCGATATGACTGTAGGCGAGAAAGTTTCCGCGACTGCCAATCCGTGTTTTGCCTTCGCTCGTCGTACTGCGGTGTGCCGTTACAAATTCGCGAAACGTGTTTTCATCGCCAATTTCCAGATAGGTCGGCTCACCTCGATATTTTAGGTCCTGGGTTTGCTGACCGATGGAGGAATAAGCGTAGAATTTGTTTTTCGCTCCGGCTTTCATCGGCCCGCAAAGGGTGACGTGATGTTGGAGCCAGCAGTTTGGGCCGACCACAACGTCTGGACCTATCACGCAGTAAGGCCCGACCATTGTTCCCGAACCGAGTTCCGCTCCGGGATCGACGATCGCGGTCGGATGAATCTGCACATCGCTCATTTGTCGAGAAACGTAAACATCAGTTCGGCCTCGGAAACGACCGCATCGTTTACTACGCAGTAGCACTTCGTTTTCGCCATGCGATTGCCACGCGCTCTCGTCAGCTCGGCGTGAATGAAAATCGTGTCGCCCGGAAAAACCGGTTTGCGAAATTTCACCTGATCCGCACTCATGAAATAGCCGACACGACTCGAAGTCTTCGTCAATTTGAACAATAGAATACTGGCCACTTGCGCCATCGCTTCTACTTGCATGACTCCAGGCATGACTGGATGACCGGGGAAATGTCCCTGAAAAAACGGCTCGTTAATCGTGATGGATTTTATGGCCGTAATTTTATTTTCGCCCTCGAAGCCGATGACCCGGTCAACCATCAAAAAAGGGTAG
>WNFX01000182.1_pt1 | contig 54200 bp, 35 predicted proteins | sample 5400111 | NCBI WGS metagenome assembly WNFX01 (sample SAMN13153363, study PRJNA577476) | soil metagenome | isolation source: 40 cm soil or saprolite under grassland replicate 1 | place: USA:California | collected 2016-06-15
CTCGTGATGCTGGTCTCATCTTCCTCGACGAGTTGCGCGAACGACCTCTCCCCGCGCCTGGCCAGCCTGCTGGCCCCGACAAATGGGCGCTCACAGCCTTGCTTGGTAACGTAGCCCGACTCCTCTGGATGCTCATGCAAGAGCGTCAGACGCTTGCCGCTACAGCCAACGACGTGGGAGCGCAGCATCACTTGCTCACTGCTCGTGGTCTCAGTCTGGATCATATTGGCGATGCGCTGGGGGTGCCCCGTTTGCTCCCCGCTCCGTATCATCTTGACCTGGATACTGGAACCCTGGCACTGTATCACCTGGATGATGCTATCGCCCCGGTAATCGATGCGACACAAGACCACCCTGGCCTCAATCATGGTGCAATACGTGGTGTCCCCGGGCGCTTCGATGGCGCCTACGCAATCACAGAACAGGGCAGTGTCACTATTCCTGATGCAGCCGCATTTGCTATTGACAAGGACGCCAGTTTCACCATCGAGATGTTGGTAAATCTACGATCTACAGCTCTGGCAAGTGGAGAGGAAAAGAACATGGTGCTGGCTGCCAAGCGTCCATACATCGACCGCAATGACTCATCCGGTTGGCTTCTCGGCCTAAATGTTGTATTTACTTCTGAATCCTTTAGAGTAAAGGCAACCTTTACCCTCACTGATCGCGCCGGGGTAGTGGTCAGTGTCACTACGCCAAAGCTTGATATTACCCCCAACAATTGGTTTCACATTGCAGGAGTAGTGGATCGCACCTCTAACCAGGTACTCGTTTACCTGAATGGAACTGTCATGGCAGCGGTAGCGCTCGACAAGCTTGGTGAAGTGGCGAATTGTGCAGATATCGGTCTGGGTGGAGATCGCAGCGGCGTCGCTCAAATGAGTGGTTCGCTGGACGAGGTACGCTTCTCCGACGTGGCACGAAGCGACTTTTCAACGGTTTTAGGTGGCAGTGCTCAGCCTTATGTGCCTGATGCTGCAACCATCGCTCTGTATCACCTGGATGAGACCGATGACTGGATTGATGAAGATCGTAGCGTTCACTATGCCATGAACCACGGTGCCACTCGTGACGTTCCCGCACACTTCGACAAAGGGCTACGCTTCCTGGGAGATCCCCTACCACAGCCTCGCTGTGCTGCTGAGCGCGAGTTCCAACAGCGGTTACGCTCTGGGTTATGGGACCGTGAGCATGACAGCGCTCTCGTGCGTACAGGTCCATATGCACGCTACGGCTATCGTCAAGGAGCGATTGCAGTGCCAGGCCTGAGCCAGGACCCACAGCCTGTCATGGTCAACGACGATCCAAGCATTGATCCACGCGTACGTGGGCTGGTGACGACTGCCTGCTACGGCTTCGTCCCCAACGACCTTGATCAGACCATCGCGACGTTCCAGGCCGCAGGACGCTTCGTGCAAGAAGCGATTGACTACTATGGAGACTGGCATGGTGAGCCCGAGGCGTGGTTCACTCAAGAGTATCAGAGTCATCAGATAACCGTAGCACATGAGTCTTGTTTGCCCACACCCGCGGTACCTACTTACGTCCAGATTCCTGGTGCGCCCGACCTGGCCCTAGACGCCATGACAAGCTTCACTGTCGAGGCATTCATAAAACCTGATGCACTGACTGATGATTACCCACGCGCTATAGCGGCCTCGCGCTCTTCCGCTCTGCGCGAGGCCGAAGCCAACGCGAACGAGGCTGGCTGGGCACTGGCGCTCGGCAGCTATAACTGTATTGCGAATAACCTACGTTGGATTGTCGGTGACGCCGCGGGGAATCTCATCACCATTAGCGCGGGCTTGAACCTTGCTGATGGGATATTTCACCATGTCGCTGGAGTAGTGGATCGCAATAACGCCGTTGCGCTGCTCTTCGTAGATGGCAGAGAGGTTGCTCAGGCTCCTCTCAATGGACTTGGGGTCATCGGCACCACCAGCGATATTATGCTGGGCAACAATCCCGCTCTCGATGCTCCTTATGCGGGGTTACTAGATGAGGTGCGTCTGTCACATGCCGCGCGTCGTCACTTTTATCCTGTATTGGGTGAGAGTGACGAGCGCTATCGTCAACGCCTGGCTATCTACCGCCCTTGGCGTTTGCCGACGATTACCACGCTTCAACGCGGTGTGAGGGCGCTCTCTCTCCCTGGCGCTACCGCCACTGATGTGGCGCCAATAGCGACACACCTCCTGCTCTCTGATGGTCCCTTGCCTGATATGGGTCAGTTAGACGTACTGGAGACGGATAGCACCCGCTTTTGCGCTTCACGTCAATTGCGCATTGTCCCTTCCACGCTGGCTCCTGGGCAGAGCATCGCCGCTGATGGCACGTCTCCCGCCGACGAACTTGCTACCGTCGGAAGTATCCCATTCCATTTTGAAGCGTTGCTGCGCCATGACGATGCTCCCGGACTGGTCTTTCCATCGGAGTTTGGGCGATGGATGGTGCTTGCTGCAGCGCGAGCATTGGAGGAACTAACAAAAAGGCTACTGGTAGTGGCACCAAATACTCAAATTGTCGTTCAGCTTGCCTGGAACCCCTTCAGCACCGACTTGCACGGGCAGGGACGTGCCCTCGACCTGAGCTTAGCAACGCAAGATCCTCGTGTAGATATTGGTCTGCTGGGAGCGCTCGCTCATGAAATAGGCATTGCCTTTGTCCACTACGATTTCAATTTCGATGGTCCCTTCCTGCGAGTGACGGTTGCACCCGGACCCGACCTTGACGTCGTAGGACCGGATATCGCGCCCCTTGGTCAGAGCATCACGCTCACCGTGCCTCGGCCTGCACTCGCCAATCCGTCGCTACTCGCTAGCCGTATCCTCCGCTGCGGTCCAGGCAATGGGACACTTACTCCCCTTGCTAACAGTGACATCCCTACTATGCAGTTCACCGGAACGGCACTGGGTGAGGTCACGATTGAAGTCAGCTACCCCTTACCCGATGGCACGTTTCTTCTGGGTGTTCGACAGATTATGGTCGCGCCACAGACGCTCGATGGCTGCGAGATACTCAGCGGCGATGGACGAGAAAACGTTTCCGAAGCTGAAGTATCGGGCGCGCCTGATCCTGATTTCCGCATAGAGTATCTCATCCGTAGCGATGATGCGCGTGTGGACTATGCCTCGGAAGCAGCGCGACGGATGCAATTGCCATTAGAGGTTGCACTACTGAAATTGGCTGACCTGGTGGCTGCCGAGCCAGGCTCTCCGAGACTTACCGTTCTTGCTGCCTACGATGCCGCCACACCCACATTGCAATCGGTCGGGCGGGGCCTTATCGTCGCCCCATCGCCGTCAGCTACCACGCCGACTGCGGGCAGATTGGGCGCAATCGCATATCTGGCCGGTTTCAGTTACATCGAGCGTCGTCGCTATCCTCCATCGGTCTACCTTTCAGTACCAATGGGTGAGCGCTTCGAGATTGTGCGTAGTCCGATTGAGCGTCTCTGGCCCAACGCACGCATGAGCGGACGTGGTGAATTCCAGGCTACTGAGTTTGAAGCTGCAGGTCCGCCCGATGCCAACTTCAATGGTGGCATGCTTCAACCCTATACTGGCACCGGTGTCACCTTCATAAGCGGCGTAAGCAATGCCATGCAGGTAACGCTCGCTACGACACTCACTGCACTGGTAGCCGCACTCCAGCACGATGGGATTGTCGGCAACCTGCAAGTGCTCATGGGTTTCCAACCGCAGGCTAACGATCTCACGAGCGTTGGCCGTGCATTGCTCATGCAGCATCCTACGGTCAGTGCCGACCGATTGGCTGGCTATGCGCTACAGGCAGGCTTCGGCTTCGTCCAGCATCGCCCAAATACACCCGCAGGACCTGCGGTCTATGCCGCAGCCTATGCGGTTAGAGGGCAGCCGTTGAACATTTTTACAGATAATGATGTGATCCTGAATTCGCTGTCACAGGTGCGCATACGACCAGAGTTGCCTCTTGCAGGGCAGCTTGATTGGTGCGTAACGCCTTGTTGCCCTACTGATGCCGTATTGAGCACAGCCCTACCTGACCCGAGCGAACCACCTGGCAACACCCGCAAGATTCTGCATGGCACAGCCACAGGGATCATCACGATCATCGCCAGTTTTTCGCTACGCGATGCCGCCGAGCCGTATCAGTTCCTTCTCGTGCCGCGCATCATGCCAGGCGATGGGGGCACCCCAACGGAGCCGCGACTCACAAAGGACCAGTATGACGATCTGTTGAATTTTTTAGAAGCGTATCATCCACTTGGAGTAGAGGGTATCACACAGAGCATCCGACGCTACGTCCACGGCTTCCATCGTCCGCCGCGCTGGGACAACTTGCCCACAAGCGCGACCTATCCACGCTATCGTGTCAACCGTTAAATCGAACTCTCATCGAAAAGGAGGAAATTGACTATGCCGAACGAACCAACCACCCGCTTAGTTGCGGGGACGATCATCAATAAGGAGAATTTCAATGAGGTAGCAAGGGCTGTGCTCAGCGGGGCAACTTTGATGGTTACCGCGGCCGCTCCAACCGGCTATACCCGCCACTTTCAACATCAGGACTGGATCGATTTCGTGGATCCAGTCCAGGCTGGTGGCAGCAATGGCTTTAACGAGCGGTTCCACGCACTAGAGAGTGAGTTTGACTTGGTCGCTACCGCTATCAGTTCAGTGGATAATGCGGTGACTGATCTGCAAAGTGCCTCACCAGCTATTGGCCTAACAGTCGCCGTTGGGCTATCGAATGGGGCTACTATTCCTGTACCTTCAGGCTTCCAGTTGTCAGAGACTCAGTTCTTCGCCTTTGTGAAATTTTATTCTGCAGACCCGACTACAGGCCAGAATCTGAATTTCCGCGTCTTCGCCGACACCAGTGGGAAAGTGACAGCCACTGCGGGTACAGGTCAATCAGTCCTAGCAACTGGAATTGCCATTTCTAAGAAAGGAGGATGGTAATATGCTGGTAGTTTATGATCCCACAACTGGGGAGATTATCGGACACTGCTCACGCGTCTTCGATAACGGCAAGTGGCGTGAGGCCACAATTGAGGAGATCTTTCCAGAGCGCGATCGCAGCAAGCTTGAGGCGCTCTACCTTAAAGATGATCCACGCTACTTAATTCAAGGAACTGAGCACTGGCGCATTCGCCGCGAGGAGAGCGGCGCGGTGGTGGGGCTAGAGCGATTGCCAGCAATTACTCTAAGCTGCGATGCTAGTGATCACGACAATGATGGCATTCCTGACCTGCCAGCGGATGGTACTTCTACCACGAAGATCACCGCCAAGCTTGACGACGATGCCAAGGTAGACGTAACCTTTCGCACAACCCGCGGCTCCCTTAGCAAGCGCACCGTCCGTACGACGGCAAAGGGCCAGGCAACTGTCGAGCTGCGTGCTGCTACTGAGACAGTAGCGGTCATAGTCACCGCTACTGCACCGGGCTACCGCCCGGCGACGTTACACTTGGAGTTCATCCCACTGGCAGCCGGCCCTTCAGTAGTTTTTTGACGGTAGGATAGGGATTAGCACATCATTTTGTGCTTTTTGTAAAGGTGTCGAGAAGCTGTCCAGGCTCTTGAGGGGATAGGATAATAGAGCATTTTTCAGGTAAGACAGGATGTCTACATCCAAGAGTGAGGCGAAATGTCGGCAGCAGTGGTGTCTCTGAAGAGGCTTCCTAAGCCGCTCTAGCTCTTAGCGTACAAAAAGCACAAAAGGATGTGCTGACCCCTAGATGGCTGTCGAGCACCATCCCTGCTGAAAAGACCAGTTTGAGCGGTTTGCAGCTCGGATCGGGAAGAAGAAAGCGATTGTGGCGATTGCGCGCAAGCTGCTCGTCGTCGTCTGGCACGTGCTCTCCAAACAGGAGGCTGATCGGCATAGTGATCAAGAGATGGTTGCTCGGACGATAATGGGGTGGGCGCGAGACAAATCGACGGCAACGCGACAAGGCCTCTCTCGTGTCGAATTCGTGGTGAGTGGTTTTTTCCACGATCCTGGTCATATCTCGAGGTTATATCGGTGACATCGCTTCCACTGAAAGGAGGCATCAGGTGAGTTCGGACCAAACCCATCCTGACGAAAAGGCGAAGGCCAAACAGGGAGCCTTTCTCCAGAAGGATTACGAACTTAAAATCGGATACCTGACCGATCAATTCGCCCGCATGTGGAATCGCTTCAATTATTTTGTCGCAATCGAGGCAGCGCTCGTCGGTGGGAAGTTTCTCATCCCAAACGGGGAGCTCAGTCGTGCACTTGCGATTGTGGGTGCCTTGATATCGGCTCTCTGGTATGTCATGGGCGCGGAAGATCGGTATCTCGTGCGCTTGTATCGGTATCAGGTGGAAAAAGCGGCTAAGGCAACCGTCGAGGCGATCTGGGAAGATGATGAGAAAGCTCAGAACGCTTACCGTTACGTTGGCCAGGTAGACAAACCAATGAGACGTGAGCTGCGCGAGTATGAACTACGCGAGATGGATAGCAAAGGCAGACAGAAATCTTTCTGGAAGCGGCTCGTCGAGCTTGAGTGGCTGAGCGGCTGGCGAGTGGAACCTTTCAGCACGACCAGGCTGGCCGCGCTCTTTCCGCTGCTCGTCTTTGTCCTCTGGCTGATTATTCTTGTTTGGCTTCCAAAGACACCTTAGTCGAACAATTCGAATCGTAACCCGAATCATGGTTCAGCGTGGGCCCAGGTAGAAAGCGTACAGCTGATGCTGCGACAGCAAGGGTTCTAGCAAGCATGGTCGGCTTTGCTTTTGAGTGACGAAGTTGTCTCCAGTGCGGGGCTGCCATTCTACCAGTTCTGCGACATATGAAAACAAGGAATGCGCAGCCCGGATTCAGCACCTACTCCTTCATGAGGGGGAGTTTTTTGAGCCTCTACGTGCCGAGAAGGGAAGGTCTCCAGCATGTTGAGAGCCTGTCTCCTGCTCCTTCTCAATACTGTTACGAATGGTGCTCCTTTGCCGGTTCTTGTCCCTCCTGGCCTTCTGTTTGCTCTTTCCCACTGTTGAGTATCACGAGGCTATGACTTGAGGTACGGCTGGAAGGAAGAGGTACAAGCACTCGCCCTCCCTCCTCAGGCCGCTCGATTAACAGGATGGCTTCGTCTAGTTCTTCAACGGCTGTGGTACGCAGTTTTTCCTGCGCTTCACGCAACTGCCTGTGCAGTTCAGTGTTCTCATGCCAGAGGGTGCGTATTACTTTGTCTTTTGGACGGTGCGATCCGGGCAGGTGATCGCGCAATGCTTTGAATTCTGGGCCGACATACCGATAGAGGAGCACTGTCGATATCCTTGCCTCATCAGCTACTTTCTCTGCGGTAAACTCTGCCTGGTTTTCAGCCTGCTGGTGGAGGCTCTGCATGATCTGGAGCAACTGCTCACGCCGCTCTTGGGCGCTCAGGCGCTGTTTCATGACCCCTCCTCAATCTCTCGCTAGCGTACAGCCAGGCGTGCAGGTACATCTTGACTGGCATGCCGAAGAGCCTCTCCTTACCCCAGCCACGGGCAGCCACCAGGGCCCCTACGCGAGAACACAATCGTTCCGTGAGGTTGATGCCTCTTGGCGACCCTCGTGGCTGCCGTGTCTACCTCTTATCTATCATACAAGCGGTGCAAAAATGTTTCTCAGGTGATAGTGCCCTCGGCATGATCGGGCGTCAGGTTGATGCCTGACCGAAACGCGTTGAAACCGCCTCCAGGTGTGCTTTGCCATGATTAGAGCCTCTTCCGCGGATTTGGTGAAGCTGGGTTGCCGACAACGACGTAGCCTTGAAGCAGTATCAAGCAAGGCAGTTTCGTTTCATTAGGAGAAAAGTTACTCAGGGAATAGCAAAGCAGATGGTCCTTCGAGGCCGTTCCAGTCGTCAGACTCGTACTCGTGGCGAACGTTCTCTTGGCGAAGATCAGGAATGACGACAGGGACGGAGCCGCGGAGCAGGGACCGCAGACCGCAGATGCCGACAAGGGAGGCGATGACGCCCCGGTAGACGTCGAAGTAGGGAGGCTCACCGGTTTGAATGGCACGGGCGAAGCTCTCGCAGACGAGTGCATCGTCGCCGCGATCCCACACCGGATCATGCACCGTGTCCTCGACCTGTCCTGATGGCGTCGTCCATTCCTCCTTGCGCACCCTGACCCTCCTCGAGTCCCCGTGACGGAGGTTTTCTAACAGCCCTCGAGAGCCATGAATGCGAATCCAGGAGGTCTCCGGCTCCTGCTCACCTTGCAGGAAGCCGTGGAGCGACTTGAGGTAGGCACCCGTGTCCATGCGAATGAGCAGTACGGCTGCAATCCCCCTGCCTCGACGTGCGGCGTCCACGCTCTGCGGCGAGGAATCGGACGGTATCACGAAGGCGCTCACCTCGGTCGGCAGGGTATCGGTGACGTACATGACCGGAGTGATCGAGTGGGTGCAGTAAGCGAGAGAGGAGACCCGCGAGCGCCAGTGGCCTGGCTCCTCCCCGAAATGCGTGAGGTAGTCCGGCGAGAAGCCATGCAGGTACTCGCACTCACCGTACTGGAACGTCCCCACTTCGCCAGCCTGGTACAGACGACGCAGTTCGCACACATGCGGCTTGAACGGATAGTTCGCTGCAAAGAGATAGACGCGTCCGGTCTGTTCCACCGTTCGCACGAGTTGCACTCCCTGCGCCAACGTTTTACAGGCTGCCGTCTCCGACATCACGTGCTTGTCGGCCTTGAGCGCCTTGATCGCCAAGGGCGCGTGCGCGTCGAAGAAGTTGGCGAGGATCACTCCATCCATGTCGTGTGCCAAGAAAGCGTCATAGTCCTCGTAGGGGACTGCGCCGAGGGCGGAACTCGCGCTGCTCAATCGAGAGCGGTCGAGGTCGCAGATCGCCACGACTTCCATTCCCACCATCTGGCACTGTCGAGCGAGCGTCAACCCTCGTCGTCCCCCAACCACACCCACCCGTAGCCTGCGATCCATGGCCGCTCATCTCCTTTGCGTGTGGATGGCACGTTCTTGCCACCTGGAAACCGTCACGTATATCCTACCCGATTCTGTCGCAGGTTTCAAGGTAGCTGCGATGTTTGGACCTGCCGTGTTCATGAGCCCCCGCGAGCCTTTCCTCTCGCGACAGGCCTGTTTCACTACACGGTATGGAGCACGCGTTGACGAAGGAGGGCAAACCTTGCCCTCCCATACATCGTCCTTTTGATCAACTTCAGCTTCGTAATCTGGCCTTCGACCTGCCCATTGACTTCCAGGCAAAGTCAATCCTGCCACGACCACTGCTTTGTCTCGATTGATACTGCGTACCAGTCGTCGCAATTCATGGATCGGGCTCGCAGTCACTTGTGTAAGCCAAGCATCGAGTCATTCTCCCTCGCGACAACGAACCATCCGCATGAAGTCCTGGACAAGGTGATACAGGGTTTCTGCCGTCTCGCTCACCTAGCGAATGGCTGCTAGTTCTTCTCGCTCGGAGTCATCCAACTCGTCTGGATCACGCACAAATAACCAGACGGCCTCTCGCGCAGTAAAATCCTGTAAGGGCCATTCGGGAACGCCACCTGGATCTGGTCTCCTCGCGCTTCCGTGCGGCTAAAAAGCGATAGACCGTCCTGGATGATCCTTGGTATCCTTGCACTTGAAGCTCCTGAAAGATGCGCAGGCCGTTGCGTTGTCCTTCCTGCCAGCGTTTGAGCACATAGGTGGCGTAGGCATCAAACGTACTACTTCTTTTGCGACGACGATTGGCTTCGGCAGGTATGCCCTGTTGGAGCCAGCGGCGAACGGTTCGGTCCTTCATGCGCTCTTGGGTGCGATCTATCCTCACAGTATATCATCTGGATACCAAGCAAGCGCGCTTCACCAAGATGGCGGAAGAGCCGGGTTACTTGGCAAAGTACACCAGGAAGCGATTCTGACCGGACGGTGGCCTTTCTTCCTCGTATGCGCGAGAAGGCACTCCCAATATGTTAGGAGTGCCTTCTCGCGCATACGAGTAAGACCAGTTCAATAGCTTACGCCATTACCTGCGCCTTTGGCTGGTAGCGTGTTTGTGAAACCAGGACGAGTACAATCACAACCACACCTGCGATGATATGAGGAAGCCAGGCGTTCGGAGCTTTGTTGATAAAGCCGAACAAGAATGGCGAGATGGCCAGGAATGCAGATGCCACCAGATCAAACACCAAGTGAACCCACATGGGAATAAACTTCAGGCCAGGGATACCCAGTTCATAGTTCGTCAATAGACTATAGAGAATAAGACCGGCACCCAAAACCATGGGGATGATCACAGCAGCTCCGCCAACGCCGTAGAAGCCGAAGACGAACGGGGCTGCCAGTAAGCCAAGACCTCCGATGTAATCGAAGTAGGCATGCACTCCTGTTGGAACAAAACGAATAGCTTTCATAACGATCCTTTCTGCTGGAGAGACCAGCACATAATGACGAGACAATTTATCTCATTTGCCAGGGCAGGATAGCAAAGGCTTCTATCCTGCTGGCTATTGAATGTACGGGAGGCAATCAATCCTGGATTACCCGAACTGAATGAAGAAGGGGTCTGCTGGACAGTTGAGCTGTCCAGCAGACCCCTTCTTCATTCAGAATATACCTATAAGGATGGCCATACCTGCACCGTATTATCCATACCAGCAGATGCGAGCATGTGTCCATTAGGAGACCATGCAACGCTGAACACTTCGTCGGTGTGACCATTATAGACGTAGATGAGTTTATCTGTAGCTACATCCCAAATGCTTACCATGCGGTCGGGACTTGCCGAGGCAATGCGTCTACCATTGGGTGACCAAGCAAGTTGAAATACTTGTTCACCAGGATCAAAAGTAATAGTCTGGCCATTAAAGGGATTCCATATGTGTATACCCACTCCCCACGTTGACAGGGCGATAAGCTGACTATCGGGGGACCAGACGACGCTTTCTATCCCATCATTCGTTCCCGCTGTCGTATATGCATAGACGGTCTGACCAGTCTCTGAGCCATGTCTTCTCTTCCGCCTCGGAACTCCTCTGTGTGCTTCTATACAGTACAATACTAAAATAAACGCAAAGGTTGCGGAAAATAGACATAACCATAGAGGATAGTCCCGACAATATGAAGAGCAGCAGGTCTGCCTGCTGCTCTTCATATTGTCGGGACTATCCTGCAACTACACCTTAAAGTGCGGGTACCAGATTATTCACAATCGGCGTACCCCAACCGGTGGCAGCGTCCCAGTTCTGGCGGCTGTTATAGCCGGAAAGACCACCAAAACTGTTCGTACCAACCTGAATATCATGGAAGCAAGCCAGATAGTTGCTACCATGACCAATGCTATAGATCGCGGTATTCAACAGACCCAGGCGTGTGCCAGCATGCTGATCAGCGATAGCAGTGATAGCGGCCCACTGAGGCGAACCGGCACTGGTGCCACCGAAAAGGAAGACCAGATTGGAACCAAGACCCGATGAACTCCATACTACCAGCACGCCGCCGTTCACATCAGCATCGTAAGACACATCCGGCAGAGCCCGCTGGGTTGAGGTGAACAGCCCTTTCTGATAGGCAGGGCGAGTATAGACAGAGCTATAGCCGCCGCCACTTGCTCCGAAGCTATCATTCCATGTTGCTTCACCATGATAGTTTCCCGATAGGGCATTTGCGTTAAGATACGTTCCACCCACGGCGGTCACATAGGGATCGCTGGCAGGTGTTGAAGTGGCAATCGTGAGTGAGCTACCATCGCAAGTATATTGAGCGGCACCCGTATCACCTGAGGAAGCGATCAGGGTAATGCCCTGCGTTGTGGCCTGCTGGAACAACTGGTGTTCCTGGGTCAGCAAGGCTGGGTCGGCGCATGCTTCAGCTTCACCAAAGCTTTGCGAGATGACATCACCCAGATTGTTAGTGATCGCATAAGACGTTGCGCTCAGGATATCGGTATCATTGCTGCTCTTTGCCAGCACCAGATCAATCGTCGCATTTGGGGCAATAGCATGCGCCCACTCGACATCCAGAGAAATTTCGCCAGCCCAGCCAACCTGCACAGGGTCGCTTGGATTAAATGGAGTCAAACCGTCAGGTGCAATCACGTTAAGCGTCGGTACGCGTAGGTTGAAAAGGCGGTTAAATATGTTCAGGTCATGTGTGAGCGTCGGGCCCTGGTAAGCATCGATAATTACGATGGTACGACCTGAGCCGTTATAACCAGCATCAATCAGGGGCTGAATGCTGTAAGCTTGCCGCATTTGGTGTGGGCCGTAGCAACGAAGAGGGGATTTGCCGGATTGACAGTCGAAAAGTTTGCCAGTGCCATCAGCAGAAAGCTGGCCTGCCAGTTTATACTGTGGTTGCAATTTGATTGTGTGCGGCACAATCGCCGGGTTAGCGGCATGCGTTGTAGACAAACCGGCATGCCAATAGAACGAGCCAGCGATTATGCCAGCTAGCACGGTCAGTACGATAGCCGCGCTAATCAGGGGGCGGAAACGCCCGGAGTGCTTCATAGAAAATCTCTCTCCCTTAATAATTTAAGATGAGCGAGCGAGGAAGAAAATCTGGTTATGCGTAATAGAGGAAAGTATTCCACCACCCAACTACACATACACTGTCGGAACAGCACATTGATGTCGCTGCCCGACCCACCTCATAACTCATCAAAAAGTTAAACATCCATGTATGTACTTGCCAGAGACATTTACATACATGCTCTGGTATCATTATGAACTAAAAAGTAGCCTTTGTTAAGGGGAGAACGGTTGTGTTTTGGTTGAGATTTGGTTGAAAACAACACACAACGCCACTTTTGCGAGAGAAAGTGATGTTGTGTATTGAGATACGGTTAAGACCCGGTCAATTTCTCCCCTTCCCGGGAATATTTCCGCTCTTAGAAATGTCTTACAGTATAGGGAAGCTACATATGCATTAAGCTGCAAGGGAGTTTTGCGCTTGTCCGCTTAATAGCCCGAATGGGTTGGTATCTTGATCGTCTTGACAGTAGGTGCATCGCTGATGTATTATCCACAGGTGAGGATCGTATTCTTATAAAGGTACTTTGGGCGGTTGCTGAAATTGGTAGACAGGGCAGACTTAGGATCTGTTGGTGATGAACCGTGAGAGTTCGAGTCTCTCACCGCCCATCAGGGGCATGATCGGTCAAGCTCCTTATGAGGGTAAACGTTGTGTGTGATGCAGTTATGCGGGAGTGGCTCAGTGGTAGAGCATCTCCTTGCCAAGGAGAAAGTCGCGGGTTCGATCCCCGTCTCCCGCTCCAAATCTCGCCCTGGCATTGGGTGGTGATTGCCTCTCTGTGCTTCCCAACTCATCTGTGACTATTATCTAAATATGAGTATGCACGGTGGAGTACGCAATCCCTTGTATTTGAGCATAAATAACATACGTTGATTAGTTTTCTTACTTCTTGGAGGCAATGTGAAGGTCTCGGTTGAAAAATTACCAGGCAGCGAAGCCGTCCTCAATGTCGATATAACCTGGGACGAGCTGGAAAAAGCTTCAGATAAGGCGTACCGTAAGCTAGTACAAAAAGTTGATATACAGGGCTTTCGTCGCGGTAAAGCTCCGCGCTCTTTGCTCGAACGTCGCTTAGGCAGAGAATATATCTATCAGGAAGGTCTTGATGATTTGATCTCAGAGGCATATCGTAACGCCGTTAAAGAACATGAACTGACACCCATCGCACGACCTGAATTGGATGCCCCTGATTTCGAAATGGGCCAGCCCTATCACTTTAGCTTGAAAGTTCCCGTTGTGACACCTGCAGCACTCGGTGACTATAAATCACTTCACTTTGACCGTGAAGAAGCATCAGTTACCTCAGAAGAGGTAGAGCAGGAAATAGAAAATCTACGCAATCGCTTAGTAAAATGGCATGAAGTCGAGCGTCCAGCTGAATATAACGATCGCATTGTCACCGACCTCACGTTTACTGTCGATGAAAAGACCATTTCAAACCTGAAAGATCATACCTTTGAACTGACCCAGGAACGCTATGGCATGTTCACCGGTCTAGATGAGCATATTGTGGGCATGCATGCTGGTGAGAGCAAAGAATTTACGACTACATTACCTGATGACTACACTAACAAAGAACTGGCCGGTAAAGAGGGCCAGTATGCCGTGACTGTGCATAAAGTCGAAGCCAAAGAAGTGCCTGAAATTGATGATCAGCTTGCGCCACAGGTCAGCGATGGACAGTATGAGAATATGGAAGACCTGCGTAAAGCTGTCAGCGATAATATCCTCGAAAGAAAGAAACGTACCATTCGTGATGGACTGCGTGAAAAGGTAATCAGTGCTGTCATTGAACAAGCGCAAATTACCATTCATCCCTTGTTGGTTCAAGAAGAAGCTGAACAGATGCTGCACCAGTTCACTCATTTGTTAGAGCAACAGCATATGTCGCTGGATCAGTACCTCAAGATCATGCGCAAGACGAAAGAAGAATACCTACAAGAGTTGCAGCCGGAAGCTGAAGCTCGTGTCAAACGCGAACTGGTGCTGGATGCTGTTGCAGAGCAGGAACAGATTGGTGTTGTTCCTGAAGAGGTTGAGGCTCTTTTCAATGCCTACGAGCAGATGGGCCAACACGTGGAGCGTTCAGAGGCCCAGATTCGTGCCCTGGCAGTCGGTTACCGGCGCGAGAAGACCATGAGCCGTCTGGTTGAGTTGACCGCTGGCCCTGATCCAGACATAGAGCAGGTACAGACGGAAGAAGAAGAAGAGGCGAACATCGTCAATGCTGAGGCGGCCGTCTTAGCCGGTGAAGACATTTCACATGGCGATACTGAGACGGTCGAGAGTGACCAACACTCTACAACCTCTGAAGTTCAGTTACCGGTAGAAACAACATCTGGCTCTCCTGTAGAGAGCACTCTACATACGTCCGTAGAAGCGAATAGCCAGCAGATACAGGCATAGTGCAAGACCCGGGCGTGAGTGATCAAGCCCTACAGAAAGGTAGCGACAAACGTGGCAAACTCAAAGAATACACGCATGACATACCGTTGCTCATTTTGTGGCAAGAGCCAGGATCAAGTACAGCGTCTCATTGCTGGTCCTGGTGGGGTCTACATTTGTGACGAATGTATTGACCTCTGTCGCGAGATCATCGAAGAGGAACAAGCAACGGTCGCCAAGCCACGCCTCTCAACAGGCAAAATACCCACCCCTAAGAAGATTTATGAACAACTGAGCCAGTATGTCATTGGGCAGGAACGGGCTAAAAAGACCCTCTCCGTTGCCGTGTATAACCACTATAAGCGTATCGGCGTGGGCATGCAGATCGACGATGTGGAACTGATGAAGAGCAATATCCTTATGATCGGTCCCACCGGTTGCGGTAAGACCTTATTGGCCCAGACACTGGCAAAGATACTCGATGTGCCCTTCTGTATTGCTGATGCCACTGCCCTCACCGAAGCTGGCTACGTGGGTGAGGATGTCGAGAATATCCTCCTGCGTCTCATTCAGATGGCAGATTTTGATGTGGCACGGGCGGAACGTGGCATTGTCTACATTGACGAGATCGATAAGATCGCTCGTAAGTCGGATAATCCCTCGATTACCCGCGATGTCTCCGGTGAAGGCGTACAGCAGGCTCTCCTGAAAATTGTTGAAGGTACAGTGGCGAACGTCCCCCCGCAGGGAGGGCGCAAACACCCCCATCAGGACTTCATTCAGATCAATACTTCCAACATCCTCTTCATCTGTGGTGGAGCCTTCGAGGGCCTCGACAAAATTGTGGAGCAACGTCTAGGTAGCAACAGGACCATGGGCTTTAGAGGCACCTCAAAGGCTGAGAAAGAGTTTGAGAAAGAGTCCGTCTTAACCAAACTCATTCCCGATGACCTGCTTAAATACGGTTTAATCCCTGAGTTTGTAGGACGCCTTCCGGTCGCTGTCTCTCTGGATAGCCTGGATAAAGAGGCCCTGATCCGTATCTTGACCGAGCCCAAGAACGCTATTATCAAGCAGTATCAGAAATTCTTACAGCTTGATCGTGTCGAACTAGTTTTCACCAATGATGCTCTTGATGCCGCTGCTGAAGGGGCTATGAAGCAGCGCACCGGAGCGCGTGGCCTGCGTAGCATTATCGAAGATGTCTTGCTCGATGTGATGTATGAAATCCCATCACGGGCCGATGTGAAAAAAGTCATTATTAATGGTGATGTGATTACTGCTCGTCATAAACCTTTATTAGAGACCCGCAGTACGCGTACAACATCCTATCCTGAAGATGAGTCTGCTTAGGCAGACTCATTGGTTTTTTTTGGTATTAGCTCATAAATAGAGAGACGATTTTTTTCTGGAAAGGAAGCAGGCGGAAAACCCATGAGTGAACAGGAACGCCCGGTAGCGGTTGAGGATACAGGCGAAGTATATTCCCTGGTGGCGTTGAAAAACATGGTTGTCTTTCCCCGCACCCGCATGACGTTGACCATAGCGCGTGAGAAATCTATTCGTGCTATTGAAGAGGCCATGATGCGGCCTGACCGTGCTTTAATTGCCTCTGCGCAGCGCAACCCCGATATCGACGACCCCCAGCCCAAGGATATTTATCCTACTGGGGCCCTCGTCGAGATTACGACTATGCATCGACAGCAAGATGGCAGCTTGCAGGTGTTGTTGAGTGGCCTGCGCCGCGTCAAAATCGAGGATTATCTCGACTTTGAGCCATTTCTGCGTGTAGTTATCGATATTCCCTCCGAGTCACAGATACGCAGCCCTCAGGCTGATGCCCTCGTCCGTCATACTACTAACCTCTTTGAACGCTATGCTCAGTTGAACCGCCGCTTCTCTGTCGAAGATATCAATTCCATCGTGGCTATCAAGACCCCTGCTCGCCTCTCGGATATGTTGGCGGCCCATCTGGTCACTGATGCCCAACAACAGCAGGACTTGCTAGAAACATTCGATTCGTTAGCGCGCCTCGAAAAGGTCTGCGTGATTATGGGCAACGAGATCGAGATTCTCGAACTAGAAGCAACCATCCGTAGTCGTGTGCGCTCACAGGTAGATCGCACGCAGAAAGAGTTCTACCTACGCGAACAACTGCGTGCCATTCAGGAAGAGTTGGGGATGGAAACCTCTACCGAGGTGGACGAGTTGCGTACTAAATTCCAACAGAAAGAACTACCTGCCGAAGTAGCAGCCAGAGTGCGCAAAGAGATCGACCGCCTGGAACGTACTCCTCCCCAATCAGCAGAAATTGCCGTGCTACGTTCATATATTGACTGGGTACTGGCCCTACCCTGGAACGAACGCAGCGAAGAGCATTTTGATTTTGAGAACACATGGCGCATTCTCGATGCCGATCATTATGGCCTCGAAGGCATCAAAGAGCGCATTATTGAATTCCTGGCCGTCCGCCAATTGCGCCAGCAGCTGGCAAGCCGTGATGGGCGCAGCCCTAGCGAGAGTCAAGGCCAGATTCTCTGCTTCATCGGCCCTCCGGGTGTTGGTAAAACCTCTTTAGGACACTCGATAGCCAACGCGCTGGGGCGTAAGTTTGCGCGTATTTCGTTGGGGGGTGTCCATGATGAAGCTGAAATTCGTGGACATCGCCGTACCTATGTCGGTGCGCTGCCTGGACGTATCATCCAGTCTATGAAAACTGTCGGTGTACGCAATCCGGTTTTTCTGCTGGATGAGATCGACAAGCTCTCTGCCGAATACCGCGGCGATCCTGCCTCTGCCCTGTTGGAGGTACTCGATCCGGAACAGAACGCGACCTTCACCGATCACTACCTGGAGATCCCCTACGATCTCTCGGAAGTCTTCTTCATCTGTACCGGTAATGTCAAATATCAGATTCCACGCGCACTCGCCGACCGCATGGACATCATCGACCTCCCCGGCTATATGTTTGACGAGAAGGTCAACATCGGATTGCGCCACCTTTTACCCAAAGTGTTAAGGGAACATGGTCTGACGCCGGATCAGATGAAGATACCCCAATCGGTCATGCAACGTATTGTCTCAGATTATACTCGTGAAGCCGGTGTGCGTAGCTTAGAACGGCAACTGGCCATGATTTGCCGTAAGGCAGCGCGTCGCATCATCGAGAAGCCCCAGACTCACCTGCGCCTGACTACTCACACATTGGAACAGTATCTGGGGACGCCGCGCTATGTAGCAACCCCCGTCAACCAGAAAACCCAGGTTGGTGTGACTATGGGGCTGGCTGTCACCGAAAACGGTGGCATCCTCTTGCCCGTCGAAGTCGCGACGATGGTTGGCAAAGGTGACTTGCTCGTCACCGGCCAGCTTGGCGATGTCATGCGCGAATCGGCTATCGCGGCCCTCTCATATATTCGTTCACGGGCTAACGCTCTCGATATCGATCCCAATTTCCAAGACTCGACCGACCTGCATATTCACCTGCCCGAAAATGCCATTCCCAAAGATGGCCCCTCGGCTGGCATCACCATTGCCACTGCCCTGATCTCTGCCATCACTCGTCGTCCCGTGCAAGAAAACCTCGCCATGACCGGTGAGATCACCTTACGCGGACGTGTACTGGGCATTGGTGGCCTTAAAGAGAAAGTCCTGGCTGCCCATCAAGCCAACATCTATCACCTGCTCATCCCTGGCGAAAATAAGAAAGATGTGGCTGAAATTCCGGCCAAAATTCAACGTCGCATGCATTTTACCTTCGTTGACACTATGGATCAGGTTATCGAGGCTGCCTTACTGCCCACACCTCTCCCAGAAGAAGAGGGCGAGCAGCAAGAGCAGAGTGATCAACCGCTTACAGAATCGCGCCTGCTGCACATGGATGAGCGTGTAGCTGGTACACCAGATGCGCATACGCGCCGTTCTAATGTGCCGACTAATGATCAACCATCAGAGCATGATACAAATGAGCAAGAACCATCCTCAATGATCATTCCTCCTTCTGAGCACATCAACCACGACGCCTATCCACACGTACGCGCTCAAAACGACGATAGCCAAAACATCTGAAATTGCATAAATGTCTCCTTGCTTCGTTCTCTAGAGTAGAAAAAGCGGTAAAAATACCAGCCTAATTTGTCAGCTAAGTAGTTCACAGGGCCAACCTTTAAGAGTATACTTACGTAATACAAAATGTGGTTATGAAATCTGCTTACCATACCAGGTTTTTGTAACATAGTTATACTACAGGTGAAAGAACTTTCTTTTGCCTCAGCGGTCTTATACTTAGTAGAAACGAGGAAAAATCATCATGAGTTGGAATCCTAATCCGGGCCAGGAACAGGACCCTAACAGCCAATATGGTCAGTACGGTGGCTCTAACCCTAATCAACCCTCCCAGCCCGCCGATCCTTATAGTGGACAGCAGAGTGCTTACGGGCAGTACGGACCACAAAGTGGCTCTAACCCTAATCAACCTTCCCAGCCTCCCGATCCTTATAGTGGACAGCAAAGTGGCTACAACCCGCAAGCAGGGCAGCCGGGCAACTACGGGCAGTACGAACAACAAAGTGGCTACAATCCCCAAGCAGGGCAACCAGCTGGCTCCCAGCAGTACGCGCCAGGTGGCTATCAACAGAGTGCCTATCAGTATCAGCAACCCTATGGTACAGGCGCACCCCCTTCTGCTGGCGCAGCAGCCTCTGGACCAACCTCTATGGGCATGCAACCCAATGTCGCAGCTGGCCTCAGTTATGTACTCGGTTGGATTACTGGACTGGTGTTTTTCCTTATGGAGAAACAGAATCGCTTTGTGCGCTTCCATGCCATGCAGTCCATTCTATTCTTCGGTGGTCTGAGCATCCTGGGTATCGTTCTCCGTATCATTATAGGAATTGATATTCCCTTCTTGTCCTTGGTAGCTCTCTGCATTAATGGCTTGGTGGGGCTTGTAGCATTCGTAGGCTGGCTCGTTCTATTGATCAACGCTTTCCAAGGCAAATACTTCAAGTTACCCGTTATTGGTGACTATGCGGAGAAATACTCCAACCAGGGCATGTAATCAAGTTCTTGCGAGTAGCAGAGGTTTGCGCACAGCATTTGTTCCGTGTAGAAGCCTTTAGCTCTATGCATTCAGAAAGGAAACACCATCATGAGTTGGAATCCTAACCAGGGACAGAACCCCAACCAGCAGCCTCCCTATACCAACTATCCCCCACCACAAGGCAACCCTTATGGTGGTCAACAATCTGGGTATGGGCAGCAACAACAACAGCAATATGGGAGCCAGTACCAGCAACCGTATGGCGCACCTCCATACGGGGCCCCAGCTAATGCGAGTCCTCTCGGTCCTAGTTCTACCAACATGGATCCTAAAACCGCTGCCGGCGTCAGCTACATACTTACCTGGCTCACAGGACTGATCATCTTCTTAATGGAGAAGCAGAACCGCTTTGTACGCTTCCACGCTTTGCAAGCTATCCTGCTGGGTGTTACAGCAACAGTAGTATCCATCGCATTCTATATCGTGATTTTTATCCTCTTGATTATTGCTGCCGCAGCTAATAGCAACTTTCTCGCCGGGCTTTTTGGCCTGCTTTTGCTGCTCGGTTTCTTGGTGATAGGGGTTGGCGGGTTCATCGGCTGGCTATTAGGTCTGATCAACGCCTTCCAGGGTAAGTACTTCAAGCTTCCCATTATTGGTAATTGGGCTGATAAATGGGTTGGTACAGGTATATAAGGAGAAAGAACGGGAATTGGTGCATATGCCGCGACATATGCACCAATTCCTGTTCTTTCCAACCTTTTCCTCTACGCTACGTAATAGATCATAGACAGATCAACAAACTGTCTCTTTAGCAACAAAACCAATTCATCACTGCATCATAAAGGACATAAATCGCTATGGCACAGGACCCAAATTCGCAGAGTCAGTATGGTCAGGGCTACAGTGGGTACACAGCACCACAGACCGGTAACAATCAGCAATACGGCTATGGACAGCAAAGTGGCTCTCAAGTAGATGATCAAGCTTCCGGGTATCAGGAATACTCTGGTAGCAATCAGCAATCAGCATATGGTCAACAGCAGCAACAACAACAGCAGTATGGTACCTATCAGCCGCCGCAGAGTGCTACCAGAGCCAGAGAAGGTGGGGTTCACGATGCCACTTCAACTGGACTCAACGCCAGAAATGAAGCCGTCTTCAGTTATGTACTCGGCTGGTTCAGCGGCCTTATCTTCTTCTTTATCGAGCGCAAGAACCGCTTTGTGCGCTTCCACGCCGCCCAATCATTTATTACCTTCGGTATACTCTTCATCGTCGATCTCGTCCTGAGACTGCTCGGTGGAATACCTATTCTAGGTTTTCTACTCAGTCCTATTCTTGGGCTTATGAACTTTATCCTGATTGCATTAGGCATCCTCCTCTGGCTGTTCCTCATGTTCCAGGCCTATCGCGGCAAAAACTTCCGCCTGCCTATTGTCAGCAATTATGCCGACAGCCTGGTCAATAGATTTTCACCCAAGCGCCCATGACGCCCGCCCCGGCCTATGGTGCCCGCCTCACCACATGACGCCCGCCCCGGCCCATGGTGCCCGCCCCGGCCCATGACGCCCACCCCGGCCCATGACGCCCGCAAGGGGCGTCACTACTATACGACGGCTTCGCTGGCCAAGGTATTCGTATATAGTAGTGACGCCCCTTGCGGGCGTCATGGGCCGGGGCGCTTATCATGTGGTGGGGCGCTTATCATGGGCCGGGGCAGTTACCATGCCAGTACTCAATTTAAACAAATTGCCTCCCCTCTTCCACTATGCTATACTTGGCCTCGAAGCGAAATGGAAGAAGGGAGTTTTTTTCATGACACATGATATTACAAACATGCAGAATCCATTTATTGTCGGTGAACGCATCTACTTGCGCCCACTGGAGCCTGCCCAGGATAATCACCACTATTCAACCTGGATGAACGACGAAGAGATTCGGCGTTATTTCTCTATCTATCCTACCAGCGATACTCGTGGCAAAGAACGCCTCGAGCAACTCTATAAAGACGGCAAGCACATCATCTTTGGCGTAGCTCTCAATAGCGACAACAACCTGATCGGATTGGTCGGCCTCAAAGACATCAACTACGTCAACCAGAGCGCAGAGTTCTATGTCATTATAGACCGCTCAGCGCACGGCAGAGGCTACGGCACCGAGGCCACCAAACTCATGATCCGCTACGGTTTCATGGAACTCAACCTCAACCGTATCCAGACGCAAGACATGGAAGACAACATTGGCGGCTGGCGTGCCGACGAGAAAGCTGGCTTCAAACACGAAGGAACATTGCGTGAGGTCATCCTGCGCTTCGGCAAGTACCACAACGTCAAAGTCTATAGCCTCTTACGCAGTGAATACCTGCAACATAATCAGTAAATGAGTACACACCATGACTCTGACCATTTCAGAAATCACCGATCGTGAACAGTGGGATAACTTCCTGATCGGCCAGCCACGTGGTCACCTGCTGCAATCCTATGAATGGGGTGAGCTAAACAAGTACCTGGGTGGACATATCTATCGCCTGGGAGCCTTAGAGGATGGGCGCATGGTTGGCGCGATGATGCTCACCGTCTCCCAGGTACCCTTGCCCGTCTCAGTGCCAGGGATACGTTTGCACTGGCTCTACAGCTCACGTGGACCAACCGTCGAAGCACCCACATCCCCTGCTCTGGCTGCCTTGCTCGCCCATGCCCATACGCTGGCACGCCAGGAGCATGCCGTGGTGTTGCGCCTGGAACCTAATATTGCCGATGATGACCCGCAGATGGATGCATGGATAGCCGCCTATCGCGCTCTCGGCTTTCAAAGCAATCCCATCGCCGTACACGGCAGGCGCAGCTGGGTTCTCGATATTCGTCCCGATGATGCCAAACTGCTGGCCGACTTCAAAATGACCTGGCGACAGAACGTGCGCTCGGCTGAACGGAAAGGCGTCATTATTCGCGAGGTCGAGAACGATGCTGACTTCAATGCCTATTATGATCTGTTGAAGCTCACCAGCGAACGAGACGCCTTCTTCATCCATGGCAAAGACTATCACCAGGAAATCTTAAAGCAGTTTGCCAGCAAGGGCGATGCTGTTCTCTACCTTGCCGAACATGAGGGAGAGGCTATTGCCGCCAAAATGCTCATTCGCTTCGGCGATTGGTGCTGGGACATGTTCGGGGCCTCATCCAACAATAAGCGCAATCTTAAACCAACCTATCTCTTGCAATACCGTTGCATACAGTGGGCCAAAGCTCGTGGATGCAGCTATTTCGACTTCCGCACCATTCCCGAAATTCTAGAGCCAGGTGAAGAGATGTGGGGGGTCTATGAATATAAAAAAGGCTTCGGTGGCTTCTCACGCCTGAATATTCCCACTCAAGATTACGTCTACCGCCCCCTGATCTACAGCGCGTGGCGCAACTTGGTGGAAGTGCGTCGTGCTCGCCGTCATGCCGAACGTAAAAAAGTCGAATTAGAACGCGCCGCTCGCAGTAAAAACGAGAAGTAAGGAATATCTATGGAAGCCCGTATCATTACTGACCGCCAGCAATGGAACGCCTTTGTGGCAAACTCATCCTGCTGCAATATCACCCAATCCTACGAATGGGGCGAACTCGCCCCTCATCTTGGGGCCGAAGCCCTCCATCTCGGAGTCGTCGATGCACAGGACCAACTCTGTGCCGCCATGCTCGTTATTATCGGACCGATACCCATACTGCGCAGACCATATTTCTATGCTCCCCGTGGCCCTGTGCTCGACGAGCCCAACTCACCGGCCCTGACCGTCCTGCTCAACTTTGCCAGGGCCGAGGCCCACAAGCGCGGAGCCTTCATGCTCAAAGTCGAGCCGAGCGTCGAAGATGGCAATACCGTATGGCTCACTGGCCTCCAAAAGCAAGGGTTTCGCTCGACTCCCTATGCCAGCCACGTTCGTCATGAGTGGATACTCGATCTCCGACTAGACGAAAAAACCATTCTGGCGGGTATGAAAGAAAAATGGCGTTACAACATTCGCCTGGCCGGACGCAAAGGGATCACCGTCCGTCTTGGCGAAGGACAGGCCGATATTGACACCTTCTATCGCATTTACCAGACCACCAGTGAACGCGACCAGTTCTTTATCCACAACAAAGCTCATTATGAAGATGTCATGCGTCTCTATGGTAAAGACGACCGCGTGGCCCTCTTCCTGGCCGAATACGAGGGCAAGGCTATTGCCGGCATCATCGTTCTCTGTTTAGGTCGTTGGAGTTGGTACATGTATGGAGCCTCCTCCAACGAACATCGCAACCTCATGCCCAACCACCTCTTGCAATGGAGCGGTATGCAATGGGCCAAATCCCACGGCTGCTGGTACTACAACTTCCGTGGCATTCCTGATGTGCTGGAAGAAGGCCAGGAGCTTTGGGGTGTCTACGTCTTCAAACGCGGCTTCGGCGGCTACCCTCTGCGCTTCCTGGAGACCCACGACATGGTCTATCAACCAGTCATCTACGCTGTGTACCGGCGGCTGTTGGATATCAAACGCTGGCGCGATGAGAGGCAGCATACAAAGCTGATAAAGCAAGTGCAAGAGCATAAAGAAGAGCAAGCCACAGGCTAAAAGTGACTTTGCTCAGTAAAGGGGCACTCTGGCAAGGAATTGCCAGAGTGCCCCTTTACTGAGCAAAGTCACTACCCCTTGTTATTCCGGGATGTTTGCCGTTGTTGAACCTGTCTCTTCTGGCGTCTCTACTTCCTTTGTCTCGACCTCTGTTGGGGTTGAGCCGGTCTCTTCTGGTGTCTCCATTTCTTCTGTTTCTACCTGCTCCACATTACTCTTCTTCTCATCCCGCGACTTCTGTGGCACACCATATGTCGCGGCTACTTCACCTTCCGGTACTGGCTTAGAATATCTCAAAACCACATAGGTGAGTGGCAGCAAGACAATCAGCAACACGAGCGAGGTCCATTGGGCTTGCTTCAAACCCCAGTTCAATCCCAAGAAGCTCACGACATCATTCGCTCGCACGAAAAAGAGGAAAAATTGTGTAATCGCATACGCATACAGGTAAACCAGCATCAGTACTCCTGGGCGTCTCAGACGATAACCCAGGAAAAGCATAACTGCCAGTAGGACAAGGTTCGTCAGCAACTCATAGCCAGCTGCCGGTTGCACCGGTACATTACACGTTGCCGGATTCAAACATGCCCAGCTACCGGGATGCTGGTATACCGTTGACCACGGCAGTGTACTCGGATAGCCAATGATATCGCCGTTAATCAAATTTCCAATACGTCCAAAAATCTGACCACCTGCTGCAAACAACACCCCGGCATCGATCGCAACCAATGGATTGATACGCTCAACTCTCGATCGCCAGAACAAGGTGGGAATCACCAGGAAGATCGCCCCGAAGAAGGCCATGCCGCCCTCCCACGTTGCCAGGATATGCTCTGGGTGGGCCAGGTAGTACGATACAAAGTTTGGTTGCTGTATCACAAAGTACAAGCGTCCACCGATCAAACCGGCCACAATACACCACCATAGCAGGTGATACACCATCGCCTGCGTCATCCCCTTGTGCGTCGTATACCCCTTTATTATGCTTAAACCCGCAATGATCGCTACTGCGTACATCAACCCATACCAGCGCAACGCCACGGGCCCAATACGGAAAATCACCGGATCAATATTAATATAAACATACGGCGGCCCAATGCGCAGCCACCCCCAATTAATCAAGTAAGCCAGCGTCGCAAACGTAACCATAATATGCTCCCATGCTTCTAGACGAAACCTTTCCTTATTCTTAATCCTGCTTCAGGGGTACACGTGTAGTGGTCCCCTTGCGGAGGGTCAGACTTGCCAAAAAGTGATGCCCACTTTGCAGTGTTCACAGAACGCCGCCTGGGGAAGCCCCGTGTCTTCAGACCGGGGAGGAACCAAGCGCTTCTTCTCTGGTGGTTTGGGCGGCGGAAACGGGTGCTGCATACGGGTCTCCTTTCTGATAACTATAGCCGTCGTTGCGGTGAATGGGCTGACAGTACCGCGCATTGATCCCGGCCTGTCGTCCGACCTTCGTGCGGATATCAAATGAACCACTGGCACGTACCACAACCCGTCCAACGTGGGTGCCTGCTCGCACTCCTTTAGGCACGACAGCCCGCACGAGATCTCCGGTCTGAAACCCAAAATGCACTTTCTGGCGTTGCCGGTGCCGAATGGGGAAGCCGCGTTCATCGGTTCCACACATCTGCCTGCTGCCATGCCCCGTCGCACGAATGTGTAGCGGCACCACCCCTTGTCCTCTGAGGTGCGGCGGCGTCCTCTTCCCAACACAGGCGGCATCCAACCAATGGGTCTTGGGCAGTCCTCTGGTGAGGCGATTGTACTTCGTCAAGCCTCCGCTGCCACCTTCGACGGGCAACCCCAATGCTTGGAGACGCTCGTACAACGCCCAGCGCGTCGTATTGACCGCCGCAGCATCCCGGAGCGGCATTTTCTGGTGGGCCAGAATGCGGGCGAGGCGAGCCGGATCGTCATGGAGAAACTCGCCCACCTGCTGATTGCCCTTGCGCTGATTGCAAGAAGTGCAGGCCGCCACCAGATTGCTCACGCGATTGGAGCCGTGCTTGCTGCGTGGATGCACATGATCGAGTTCGAGCGGGACATCGCCAGCATCACAGTAGGCACACTGATGGTTCCACTTGCACAGGACATATTCGCGCACCTCGTAGCCTGCGAGCGTGCTGTGTTGGTACTCCACGCCTTCGATATTCGGGTGGTCGAGGGCCTGCGTATCGAACCGGACGAGTTCCTGGCTGATCGCGTTCACTGGACAGAGCCGCATCAGACGCCGCACCCACGTCACCACGTTGCACACCCGGCTCGTCTGCGACGGGGGGAGCGACCCCGTGCGCTTGCGCCGGTTGTGGAAGCGTGCCTTGCGGTAGCGCGTCTTGCGCTGCCTCCTGCTTCTCCTGACCGCTCGACGCTTGTCCAGCTTGCCCTTGATCTGCTCGCCGCGATGTGTGAGTTCTGCCGCCCACACGATTTCTCCGCTGGCGTCGTTGACCAGCGCGATGCCCGTGGTCTTGCTCCCAGGATCGAGTTTGACACGCAAAGGGGAGAGCACTGGCTGCTCCACTGCACGCTTCAGGATGATCGTGAAGGGATAGCGCTGGTAGACGGCTGCTTTGCCTTGTTTGAGCAGCAAGCGCGCACGTCCCGGATGCATCGGGTTCAATGCTTGCCTGTTCGTATCCAGGACAAAGACCTCTGACATAGATGGTTGCTTTCCTTGTACCCCAAGGGGTCTCCGCTTACGCGGGTGATGGTCGCCTCGACAACGTTATGGAGCGGTTTGATGTGGCTTGCACTGGGTTAACCCGTTAGCCCTGTTTAACAAGCCACCGTAGAGGTTCAGGCTGGCGTCGCACCCGAACGTACCTATGGATTCGCTCCTAACGGAGCCCGATAGGAGAGCACGCCCTCCCCTGGCTGAGTCTGGTCATGTTCTGGGCCTGGCGCACGGTTTATTGCCGTGTGGCAAGCCCCCGCTTTCCAAGCGGGGGTTCATGACAGTTGATTAGGGTCTATCCCAAGCGAACACAACTTCTCTGCCAGAGCCTCGGCACGTCTCTCGGCAGCTTCAGCGCGTTGCTCCTCCGCCTCGGCTTTGGTCAGACGGCGTTGCCCATACCGATCCTCAAGACGCAGAAAGGAGCCATCCGGCACCAGGAAGCTTTCCAACTGCACACTCCACAGGCTGCCATCAGTTCGCAAGGGCAGCTCACGCATCTCTTGCTGATTGGGATCAAGTCGCCAGCCAAGCAGTCTCCCTGGTTTGTCTTTGAAGACTGGTGGCTCGTTGGGATCGTAGGCGAAGTATTCTTGCACGCCCATCCGCGCATATCGGGCAGGCTTCTCTGCCAGGTCGGTGTCCCAGGTCTCGATCGAGGCGATCTCAAAGACGACGTGGGGAGCAGGCCCATGCTTGCCCACACGCCAACTTCTCACTCGCTGGAACTCCACACCTTTGATGACGGCGATATCGGGAGCCAGGGGCTTCTCTTGGTAGAAAGCAGTCTGGTAGAAGTTGAGGTTTTCATAGATAGCACACGGGTAGGTATGAAAGAGCCAGATGAGCACCTCCATGAGGTAGCGCACCAGCGCAGAATGATCGGCTGATTCCCCCATCAAGTCCTCCTCGGTGGGATGAAGATCGTAGTAGTAGACCACCTCGTCTTCTATGTGTTTCGCCATGTGCCTCTCCTGTGATGAGTCTGGTGCTTGCTCGAATTCCTACGCCCCATCCGTATGTGGTGGTGTTGCTAGTATCATAACATACCTCCCACTTCGTTACAAGCCATTTTCTAGGTGACTTAGATTTGATATGTTTACATTGATAGCAGTATAGGGTATACTGCTTACAGAGGAATCGTACGGTATAGCACACGGTCGAGAATAGATATGTCTGCAAACCTGTCTCAGCATAATACGCCATCCGGCACACCCTTGAACTCCGCTCCATTACAGCGGCTCATTCTGGGATTAGCAATCCTGGTGTGGATGACCATAGGGGCGGTCGTGTTTTGGATCATCCTCCAGGTGACCAGTCCGCTCATCTTATTAGTCATCTCGGCCTTGCTTGCTTATGTCATTTATCCCCTGGTACAAAGGGTCGAACGCATTCTCCCGCGTTCAGTAGCAATTATTACCGTGTACCTCGTCTTGTTAGCGGCTTTAAGCTTTTTTGTCTATACCATCATCGCATCCGTCATCACACAAGCGAAATCTCTGATTGATTACATCAGTTTTTTGTTAACTCCACAAGGACAGCGTCAATTACAGCCAATCTTAGCCACGCTGAGTAGCATCGGCATCTCACAGGCCCAGTTTGTGCAAGTGAGCACACTCTTGAGCAATCAGTTACAGAACCTCATCACCGGGGTTGTCCCAGTAGTAAACAGTGCCTTTCGGGTATTCATCGATATGCTGGTAGTGGCCACGCTCAATGTCTATTTCCTACTCGATGGAGGGCGGGCAGTCAACTGGCTACGGCGCAATACCCCGCTGGGGCAACGAGAAAGAATCACCTTTTTGATTCAGACAGTTGACCGCACGGTAGGTGGCTATGTGCGCGGCCAATTGATCCTTGCCGCGATTGCAGGGGTGCTCACGGGCATTGCCTTTAGCGTGCTTGGTGTACATTACGCCATCCTGCTCGCGGTGGTCATCTTTGTCTTCTCGTTTATTCCCATCATCGGCGGCTACATCTCCGGTGCGCTCTGCGTGCTGCTCGCGCTGCCACAGGGGTGGATCGCCGTTGTAGAGGTGGCAGTCTTTCTCTTCCTGCTGCAACAGATTCTCATCGGGCAGATCCTCTCACCTCGCATCCTCAGCGATACGGTCGGGCTCCACCCGATCATTGCCATCTTTGCCGTACTCGCAGGCGGCCAGCTCTTTGGCTTGGCGGGCATCATCTTCTCTGCACCCATCGCAGGCATCCTGCAATCCTTGCTGGTGGCGTTCTGGCGCAACTGGAAGGCCACCCATGCCGATCAGTTCCCGACGGAGGTAGCCGCTTTTCCACTACCCCCACCCCTCACCGCTCCGTCCGCCACTCTCGCTGTAGAGGCATTGCATATCGAGGAGACGTTGGCCCAAGGCCAACCCTCTGCCCCTCAGCCGGAGTAGACTACTAGCCCAGGGCGATGTAATTTAAATAGCCCTGAGTCTCCCTTGTACTCTCTTTCAATGAGTGCTACTATTCTTATCAGAAACAGGAAACAATGCCGTTTCCACGGCACCCCAGAGAAGGAAGAAAATCATCATGGTCAAAAACATCACTCATCATCCGCCTAAACACGCCCCCGGTCAGAGCGTCTACGAACGCTACTTGCGCACCGCAGAACTGCTCTCACTCCAAAAGCCAGAGAACGAACTGACCCACCACGACGAGCTTCAATTTCAAGTCGTCCATCAAGTCTTTGAACTCTGGTGGAAAGAAACTGCCTTTGAACTGCGTACTATCCGTACCTATTTGCAACAATATAATCTTCCACCCGCGCTGCACCTCATGCAGCGTGTGATTCGCATTCAATTTCTGCTGCTTGAGAACCTGCGTATGCTCGAAACCATGTCGCCTTGGGATTTTCACAACTTCCGCAAAGTCCTGCAAGACGGAGCTGGCACCGACTCCCCCGGTTTTCACGCCCTCATGGCCCTCTCGCCCCAATTGTGGGACGACTTCACTAACCTGCTGGCCCACGAAAATGCCTCACTAACCGCCATCTACACCCACGCCGACCGCTACCCTCTCTTACAAGCCTTCGCTGAGTCCCTCACCGACTATGACGAAGTCTTCCAAATCTTCCGCTCACAGCACTTCAAACTGGCCCAGCGTATGATCGGCCCCGGCTCCATTGGCACAGGTGGCACTCCCATGGAACTCTTAGAGCGCACCCTCAAAGATGTCTTCTATCCCGAACTCTGGGAAGTCCGCAACAGACTCACCCACATCGCCAACGAACAAGGACTCAAATAAGAGGATTTGCTATTCTCTCTCTGTATGCCACTTCTTGAGATGCTCGGCATGGGTACGCAGGTAAGCACCCGGCTCGAATAGGGTGTCATAATACTCCAGGTCGAGATGGTGTGATTGCAGATACATCAGGATAAAGATCGTTGGGACGGTGGCTGGGAATTTGCCGAACGTATCGAAGGCATATTGTGCCTGCAATGCAACACAGTCACGGAACTTCTCATCATGAACCTGAGCGCTGGCTCGTACCTTTCCGCTCTCTTTCCATGGTCCTGGTGTGTCAGGATGGAAAGGTCCACCCGGTCCGAACTTACGCTCACAGAAGTGATCTACTGCTGCTCGCAGGGTCGGATAGTGTGGAGGGCAATGGCCCTCGAAGACGCCGGGGAGTCCTGTCGGATTGGGCAAGGCCCAGCGATCATCCGTGTCATAGCGAAAACCCAGTCCCGGTACCTCAGGATCACCGCTTGCTCCAAGCATGGTGAGGCGGTCTATCCCGTTGAACATCCATCCTCCCAGCCCAATGGCCTGCTGCATCAACATGCCGGCATAGGCAGCGGTCGAGAGCTCCGCTGTACATTCTGTTAATGAATACTGATCAAGGAAAGTCAGCGGAAGCGGATTGTCCACATCCACAATATCCGCGAATTGCTCAATGCCCGGAATACGATTACGATTCACGTCATCATAAATGCAGAAGCTGTTCTGCACAAAGAAGCAGAGATTGGCGATGGCGTGCTGGGCAACATCACCAGTTGGCATGACGAGCAAAGAACCGGGGCGATTGGCAACCCAGGTATTATGGCCCTCCATATAGGGCTCTTTTGGTGGAATAGAGACGCGCCTGTCTAAGATTTTGTGAATACGCGAGCGATGAGCTTTGACTAACTCAACGAGCGAGAGCGAGCCGTCCGCTTCGCGTTGACCCAGTGCTGGCGCATCACGTGTCGTGAAAATATAGGTCCCACTGTCATCAGTAAAAAATAGTTCGCTGGTATGGAAGCCTGCTGCAGAAGGAAAGGTACGCCCACCGGCAGCGGCTGGGTAGTTGGAGAGATGAGGTGCGTAACGTGCATGGCGTGTGATCGAGTGGTGCCAGCCGGTGTTCCCGCCAACGGCAGTCAGGATCAGCAGTTTTTCCAGCTCTGTCAGTGGTAATGGCTCGTATCTGGACTTATAGGCCAGCGGACCATCTGGTATTTCGGCTCCCCGGAAGAACCTGCGCGAACGTCGCCCAGACAGTGCATCGACAAACGGGAACTGGAGCAGATCCTGTAAAGCCTGCTCCTCCTGGTCGGTTCCAAGTCCGAAGTGATGGTCTTGATTACTGCTCATACTATTTCCTTCTGTGTCATGGAATAATACCATGTCACTATCATTCTTTCAAGGTATTTTGTCCATTGGGGTGGGTGTCACTTTTTTGCAGAAAATGTCGCCCCCCCGCATGACGCCCGCCCCGCATGACGCATGCCCCACCTCGCATGACGCCCGCCCCACCCCGCATGACGACCGCAAGGGTCGTCACTACTATACTACGGCTTCGCAAGCCGGGGCATGCGTATATAGTAGTGACGACCCTTGCGGTCGTCATGCGGTGGGGTGGGCGTCATGGAGGGGGGGCATGCGTCATGCGGGGCGAGGCCGTCATCATCGCGTACACCTCATCATCGATCTCACCAGCCGAATCTCATCATACGAGTACTCTTCACCGAGCAACTCTTTTACGGGCTTCAACGCCTCACCTTCAACCTTTTGCCACGCTCCGGCAATCACCTCATAACGCTCCGGTCGCATCACTCGCTCAAAATCTACAATCTCACCTTGCTCTATCAGTTCTCCAATATGGCTCATAATCGTCCCAAGCTTCAAGTTACGCTCCCTGGCAATCTCCTCGATGCTCATGCCCTTTTGATACATCTCCAGCGTCATCAAGCGCGTGGCACTGGGCTGAACCACCGGCTCAGCCGCAATGCGAACTTCTTTCTTTATCTCACCCTCCGGTATCAGTTCCATGGCAAGATTATGCTGCTCACAATAGGCGCGAATTTCACTGGTAAAAATCGTAAAGTATGCCTCGAGCTTGCTCTTGCCTACTCCTGGAATCTGTCCAAAATGCGTCAAACTCTGCGGACGTTGTTGCGCCATAGCCCGCAGAGTGGTGTCAGGAAACACCACGTATGGTGCCACGCCTCTCTCATCTGCCAGCTGCTTACGCAGATTGCGCAGGTGATGAAAGAGTCGTGCGGACTCCCCATCCAGAACAGGTATGCTCTCGTCTGCCTTGTCCTTACGTGCTGCTGTGCTTACCGGTCGGACAGCTATCTGCACCTCCCGTTGCCGCCGCAGAATCTCTTTGGAAAGGGCATTGAGTTTGAGCACGGGACGCATATCGGTCGTCTCGCTCACTAATCCCTGTTGGAGCAGCGCACGCCCCAGGTGCTGCCATTCATCCACGCTTTGCTCGTTGCCTATGCCATATGTCGAAAGCTGATCGTGTCCATAATCCCGGATCCTCTGTGTGTTTGCTCCCCGTAAGACATCGATAATATAGCGCATGCCAAAGCGTTCTTTTGTTCGGGCCACACAGGACAAAAATTTCTGGGCATCGATCGTGCGATCTTCCAATACCACTGAGCGCAAGCAGTTATCACAGTTCCCACAGTTCTGTCCCTGAAGCGTTTCCCCAAAATAGGCTAGTAATGCGCGACGGCGACAGCCACTGCTCTCGCAATATGTCACCACCTGACGCAACTGTTGATGGGCCAACAATAGCTCCTGCTCATCCGTCTTTTGCCCGATCACATACTCCACCTTCGTGCGATCCCCATAGCCAAAGAAGAGAATGCATTGTGCAGGCAAACCATCGCGCCCTCCTCGTCCCGACTCTTGATAGTACCCCTCTAGATTGCGGGGCAGATCATAGTGAATGACCGCACGTACATCCGGCTTAGCAATGCCCATGCCAAAGGCAATCGTGGCCACCAGCACCGGCACATCATCACGAATGAAACGCATCTGGTGTTCGCTGCGCTGCTCGCTTGTTAGTCCAGCATGATAGGGGAGCGCACGTATCCCCTCGCGCCTCAATGCCTCGCTCAGGTCGTCTACGCTCTTGCGGCTCTGACAGTAGACTAGCACCGATGCATCCCCCTGCTCACGCAGTAATTGTACCAGTTCGCCATACGATCCCTTGTGCTTTGTCCGCACTTCATAATAGAGACTTGGCCGGTCAAAGCTGGCAATATGTGTATAGGGCTCGTATAGTCGCAATTGCTCAAGAATATCATCACGCACCCGCTCCGTTGCCGTCGCCGTCAAAGCCAGCATCGGCACCTTTGTATAACGACTGCGTAACCGTCCCAACTGGCGGTACTCAGGCCGGAAATCGTGGCCCCACTCGCTCACACAATGTGCCTCGTCCACCGCCAGCAACGATAAGCCCACATTGCTTTGTATCTCATCCAGGAAATACAAAAAATTCTGCCCCATCAACCGCTCTGGAGCCACATACAGCAACTTCACTGCACCATGTGCCGCCGCCTGCTCCCGCTGAAACCGCTCGTTGCTGTCCAGCGAGCTATTGATAAACGTCGCTGCAATGCCATTGGCCCGTAGCCGATCCACCTGATCCTGCATCAAGGCAATCAACGGCGACACCACTATCGTCAACCCCGGCATCAACAATGCTGGCAACTGGTAGGTCAGCGACTTGCCAGCACCGGTCGGCATCAACACAAACGCATCCCTACCCGCCAGCACCTGCTCCACAATCTCCCTCTGTCCCGCCCAAAATCTCTCAAATCCAAAATGCTGCTTTAAGGTTTGTTCTATCTTCATCGAATGTTCTATCTGTGCCACGTCCTTCATAAAATCCTTCCTCAGAGATTAGCGAAACTAATCATACCATGTTGTGATTTTCTGTGGAAGGGTGGAAATTCTGGCAAGGTGGGCGTCATGTTTTTGCGGCGGAAGCTATGTGGTGAGCATGATGGCCGCACCAGCACATGATGACCGCCCCGCCTCCCCATGATCTTTCACCGGTAGGTTTTTGGAGAAGGAGGATGGGGATCCTCGAGACAGTTTCTGCTGTTGGAGGTGTCTTGGGTGAGTGGGTGACTCACTGTCGATGGCGTCGACGGTTGTGTGGGGTGACCAGGAAGTTTGAGTGGAAGTGGCTCACAGTGATCGCTGTGATCACTGTGACTGCTCTGGGCTGCGAAACCCTGATCGAATCTCCACTAAATCATAACCAAATCATAACCTCCTTGCTATTCCTATCCCTGTGCGCATCATTCATAATTGTTCTTGCTCTTGGGTCCCTTTACGAAAAAATCTACAATCCGTCTGGATGAAACTGCGGAATGTGGGATACGTCTATTGCTAGGAGGTGGGGTTGGATAAGGTTAAGAGCTAGAAAGGAGAGGTTGGATGAAGCAACCTAGACTGGCATTGATTGCTACCCTTCTGAGTGTGTTGATCGTACTGGGTATCATTGTAGAGAAAACGCCCATCAGAACGCAAGCTCAGTATGGTCTTCAAAATCTCACTCAGTACGTCAACCCATTTATTGGAACAGAGCCCACTTCGGTCTCATATATGCCCAGGCCCGTCGGTGGATTTACCTTTCCTGGTGCTGATGTGCCTTTCGGCGGCGTTCAGTTCAGTCCAGATACCACCTCTGGTCTCCCAGGTGGATATTCTTACAAAGATACGGAGATTACTGGCTTTAGCCTGACTCATCTCAGCGGCGCAGGTTGTACTATCTATCAAGATATACCTTTCATGCCCTATGTTGGAGCCATCACTTCGTCGCCTGATAGTAATGCCTCTGCCTATGGGTCGAGTTTCTCGCATAACAACGAATTAGCACAGCCCGGCTATTATAAAGTGCAACTGGGTAGCCCATCCAATGTTCAAGCTGAGTTGACGGTGACGCAGCGTACAGGCTTTGGGCAATTTACCTATCCAGCCTCGTCATCTTCAACAATGCTTATCTACTCGGGTAGGAGTGCCAATGGCACTAGTAGTGCCAATGCCACTATCAACAGTGGGAGTCGAATGGTTACAGGCTACGCAACCAGTGGGCACTTCTGTGGCAGTAGTGATGTATATAAAATCTATTTTGCGGCCCAGTTCGATGTGCCTTTCACGAGTTATGGCACCTGGATCGGCTCAAATGTTAAATCTGGAGCAACGTCAACTACAGGGACCCATAATGGAGCGTATGTCAAGTTCACGACCACTGCGGGCCAACAGATACATGTCAGAGTTGGCATCTCCTACACCAGTGTCGCCCAGGCTCAAGCCAATCTCCAATCCGAGAATCCCAGTTCAACTTCTTTTGCGACTATTCAAAGTGCTGCCAACACGAGTTGGAACAATATGCTGAATTTGATCCAGGTCAGCGGAGGTTCTAGAGCCGATACAACTGTCTTCTACACGGCTCTCTACCATGCGCTGTTGTTCCCTAGTATCTTCAGTGATGTGAACGGGTCCTACCTGGGCTTCGACAACACTGTTCACACTCTACCGGCCGGTCATGTGCAGTATGCCAACTTTTCAGGCTGGGATATCTATCATGGCCTGATCCCCTTGCTGGCCATGATCTTACCCAAGCAGGTGTCAGACATGATGCAGTCTCTGGTCAATGATTATGCCCAAAGCGGCTGTCTACCGAAGTGGGCTGTTGCCAATGCCCATACAAATGTCGAAGATGGGGATTCGGCAGATCCCATCATCGCCGAAGCCTATGCTTTTGGAGCCACGAACTTTGATACCGCAACGGCCCTGCAAGCGATGCTCAAAGGGGGGACGAAAAATTGCACCTCTGGCAGTTATGTTGAGCGTGCAGGATTAAGCTTGTATATGAGCGATGGCTACATCCCCTATGGCACCACAGGCCTTAACGGAACTGCGTCTGCAACACTGGAGTACACAACCGATGACTTTGCCATCTCCCAGTTTGCCCAGGCACTCGGCGATTCGCAAGATGCCACGAACTTCTTGCAGCGAGCACAGAATTGGCAGAACGAGTACAACAGCAAAGACGGCTATATAGAGCCGCGCAATGCTAATGGAACATATCTTTCAAACTACAATCCGACAGGTCCCCTTGGCTTCCATGATGGTGATGCCGTCCAATATAGCTGGATGGTTCCCTACAATATCGCGGGATTGTTCAGTGCGATGGGTGGAAACGCAAAGGCCGTCAACAGGCTCAACAACTTCTTCACGCAATTGAACGGCGGCCCGAAGTCGCCATATGCCTATATGTCGAATGAACCTAATTCAATCGTTCCATGGGAATATGACTTTGCCGGTCAGCCCTGGAAAACACAGGCTACCGTGCGCAACGTCGTCACCCAACTTTATGTCGCGACTCCTGTCGGCATGTTCAATAACGATGACCTGGGAGAGCAGTCTTCCTGGTATATGTGGGCAGCGATGGGCATGTTCCCGCTGTATCCGGGTACAGGAGATGTGGTGCTGGCTAGCCCACTCTTCTCTCAGATCACTATCGTGCTGGGCAATGGCAAGCTTTTACGAATCAGTGCTTCGGGTGCTGCTGACAATGCGCCTTATGTGCATAGCTTGAATGTCAATGGAAAACCCTCTACCAGCTTATGGCAATCGGTCTCGACACTGATGAACGGAGTAAACTTCCAATTCGCCTTGGGAACGAGCCCGAATACGTCATGGGGTGTGGGGACTGCAGATGCGCCTCCATCCTTTAAGTAAGTGAACCTGAGCGCAGCGAAGGATCTCTGTCCGGACAGAGATCCTTCGCTGCGCTCAGGATGACAATCCTAAACGCAGCGAAGGATGACAATCCTGAACCGGCCTGACTCAGCGGAACAGACTGGGCTTTCACATAGGCGCTGATGGCCTTCTGTTCTCTCAGAGGAGAGCATGCTTTTCTTCCTCTGCTTGCGATGTCTGCCTTTCGGCGACCAACGAAACCTCGTACACTGCTGTCTTGTCGCCAGGATAGCGCAGGCTGAAAAGGATGTTCCACATCCAACCTTTAAATCCCACACGCAGCAGGGCGCGTGCGCGTCTGGCTTCCTTACCAGAGAGATGGCGAGCCACGCCTGCAACCTCTGGGCTAAGTACCTTTCCCTCAAAGGTGCAGAGGGCAAGCGACACCTGAGGGTTGTTGGCGATGCGCTTAGCTTTCCAGCTAGTGGCAGGGGTCATGAAGTATAGCTTGCCATTCGCGAGGGCCATCCCGACCGGGGAGCCGACTCCTTGACCGCTCCTGCGGAACGTGGTCAACAACACCGTGTGGGCGGTCCCAGGCTGCGTGAGCGCAGCTTGAATGCTATCAACCGTCTTGCTCTTGCTCATATGTTATATGCTCCTTTCGTATTCTTTTCCATTGCCTCATCTCCTGCTCAATAAACCTGCGATGTGCTCCCTATTGAGGATGCAGGAGACCAGGTAGCAGCGCCTGCACCAGTTCCTGGGCAAACTGCTGATCTGTCTTGCCAAAGGGATCGCTCCCAAGGAGTTGTCGTACGAAGATACGCTGAAAACATGGTCCCAGCAGCAGTGTAGCAATGCTCAGAGCAGGGACTTGCTTGTCGATGCGTCCCAGTTGCTGCTCCTCCTGAATATACACGGCAATACGTTCGAAGACACTTTGCGGTCCACCGTTGATCTGCTGAAGCATGTCACGGAACCGCGCCAGCAGCTGGGTATCGGCAAAGAAGGAGGCGCTTAGCGGGATGAGCTGCTCATAGTAGCTGAGGGCGGCCAGAGCGATGGCTTCGAGATTGCCGCTCACCGTTGCCGTGCCGGGGACATGCTGGTTGAAGGTATCGATAAAAGAAGGCAGATACTTCATGAGAATGGCAAAGAAGACCTCTTCTTTATGGTCGAAATGGCGGTAGAGCGCCCCTTCTGACAGGCCGGTGGCGCGTGCGATCTCCTTGGTGGTCACGCGTGCCAGCCCTTTCGAGTGGATCAGCTGCTCGACTGCTTCCATAATCTGTTGCTGTGTTCTTCCCTGCATAGCATCTCCTTTTACATGTGAGTGAGTAATTACTTACATAGAGAGTATAGCAGCATGTGGCATTCATGTCAAGGGGTGCAAGGTTTGAAGGTTTGACTTCAATTTTTCGATGGATTATCATGGGAGTGTGGGGTAATCCCGGGTATGTGTTGTTATATCGCCCCAGCGAGGGTACAAGAAAGGAGAGGTGCAATGGCTACTAGCGCACTTATGATCGGATGGGGTCCTACCGTACGGGGACGGGAACACAAAGCCCTGCAGGTCTTCAACGAGGCTATCCAGTACTACACCCGGTTGCAACAGCAGGGCACGATCGAGAGTTTCGAGCCCGTCGCCTTGGAGCCACATGGCGGCGATCTCCAGGGCTTCCTGCTCGTTCGCGGCGACCGTGAGAAGCTGAACGCATTGCGTTCCAGCGAGGAGTTTCTCCGCCTCAATAACCGCGCCGTCTTGGTGGTCGACAACCTGGGCGTCGTCACCGCGTTTATTGGGGAGGAGCTGCAGCGCCTGTTCGCGGACTTCCAGACTCAGGCGTCTGAATTGAGCTAGGAGATCCGGTACGGCGGGGTACGCCAAAGGACATCATTCCCGTACGGCGCCAGGACACGAAGAGCACGCAGTACCCCGCCGCTCTTTTCGTGTCCTGGCTCTTGTCGCTCTCGGTATCCCTGTTTCCTCCTTTGTCTAGAGCGGTCAAAGCGAAAGGTGGAAGGGCTACCCTCGAGGCTCAATCTTTCTGACTACCGCTAGGGCGCTGCAACTGCAGCCGTGTAGATGTCTAGCTGGTGCAAGGTCCCATCTGGGTTGTTCCCTGTGCTGTTCGAGTTGTCGGCCCATGCTGGGTGCGCGATCCCGCCGTAGAACGACAGCCCCGTGTAGTCCCCGTAGTCGATGCCGTTGCCCGAGTCGTGCGAGTTCGACGTACCCACGCTGATCTGGATATTCTTGGTGAACGTCTGCCCACCGTCTGTGCTGAACGCGCCCCAGAACTGGGCGTCGTCATTCGGCACGCCGTCGGTGTCGCCAGGCCCGCCTTTCCCTAGATCATTTCGGGAGTCATACCACACGACGGCAAGATTGCCGGTGGTGGGGTCGAGCGAAATCTTCGGTAGGAACTGGCTATTCGTTGTTTTATCGTCGTTCACCTGCGTCGGGGCGCTCCACGTGGTGCCATGGTCATCCGAGAAGCGGACATAGATGTCCATATTGTTGCTCTCGTTGGGGTGCTCGAGCGTGTACACCAGGTACACGCGCCCATTGTGGAGGCCCCCCGTCCGGTCCCAGGCGAGCCCGGGCTCCGCGTCGACCGAACGGTCAGGCTGCGCCGGTATGAAGTCGAATCCGCCGACGTGTGTGTCGGTCACGAACACCCGCGTTCCAAAGCCCATTGGCCCCAGCCCGTCAGGATCGACGTTCACGAAGAGCTTGCCCCCGCCCTGTCCGCTCTCTGTGAGCGTGCAGACCTGCATGACCTCACCCCTCGGGCCGATGGCGACATCGCCGTATGTGCAGTTATTCGTGCCAGGGACGACTTCAGGAGTGATGAAGCTGCCGACATGCCCGAATCCCGTTACTGGTGCTCCCGTGGCCACGATCGGACCTCCGCCGTTGAATACGACCCAGACCTCGCCTTGCGCGGCCGTGATCGTTGGCTGGTCGACGAACCTGAATAGCCCGCGTCGCTCCCCGCTCGCCGATAGGCTTTGCTTGGGCGGCTTTGCGATGTTTGCGATGATCTTGAAGTGGAGGCCGCCATCCGTGCTGAGGGCGATGGGGACCACATTCCCTACGTTGTAGAGGTAGGTGAGGAAGAGGTTGCCGTAGCTGTCGAATGACAGGCTCGGATCACAACAGGCGGCACCCAGGTTGTCGTTGTCCCCGATCAAGGTCGTCGTCCAGGTCGAGCCGCCGTCGAAGCTCACGCCCTCAAACAGCCCGGCTGCCGGAAAGTCCACGTTCGTGACGATCACGATGTTTTTCGGGTTGGTCGGGTTGACGGCCACTGCTTCCTCGGACTCGTTGGTATGCCGCTGGCTGACGTCGATGTTGGTCGGCACTGGATCGAGCCACAATCGTCTACTGGCCCCGGCTGCATGAGTCTGGCTCGGGTGCTGTTGCAGGCTGATGCTAAGTGTCACCGCCCCCACCAGGGTAACCAGGCTGAGCAGTGAGAGGATGAGGCTACGTTTGGAATGTCGAGCGCGATGCATAGAAAACCCTCACTTTGCTAAACTATCCAATTGCACACACGTCTCTTGCCCGTGCAGAGCAGAGCGTTGAGCAGGACTGCTCCCGCTGAAACAAGAGGCAGCAAATACCACAGGTATTGTGGGCAAGTGGGCAGCCAGTGCCAAGGGCGAGCAGGTGGTGATCAAGTTAAGGACGGGTTGAGATTTTAGCTGGCAGGTACAGGTTTCTTCATCCAGCGTTTGAGAAGCATATGTATCACTATTGCACAGGGCAAAAGAGACGTCTGTACAAAAAACCACTGCTTCTGACGTCTTACTCATGAGATCGCATTTTCTCATTGACAAAAACAGTATGACCGTTTCCTTGAAAGGGGAGGCACGCGATGGAAGACTCTGTACCCCATTTCAGCAGGCGGGTCGAGAACTACATCAAGTATCGGCCAGGCTATCCGCCAGCCATCCTCGATCTGTTGCGGAGGGAATGCCAGCTGACTACGCAAGCCGTCATTGCCGATATTGGTTCAGGCACGGGACTGTTGACGAAGCTGTTTCTCAACCATGGCAATCGTGTCTTCGGCATCGAACCAGATCCCGAGATGCGGGCAGCTGCCACCTATCTCTTGCGAGGGTAGCTGAAAACTTTATTTATTCTAGACGTTACGTCGCTCGGCTTTTGCTGTACGCTGTTGACCTCGTTGTAAACGTTCCTCAATGGTTCGTTGGAGTGTAGATGTGGCGTTATTATGAGGGGAAATTTCAGGTGTGATAAAAGCAAAGCCAAGGTTGTTCTCTTCATCATGCTTTGGCAGCTCACTATTGTTGAGTAGGGCATCTAAGACTGTTAATGCCAGTTTTCGTTGTAATAGTCCTCGGCTCATTACTTCCTGTGCATCAAAGGTCAGCAGGCAATCTAGACAAGCAGTTTCACAGTATTTGTTGTGGTTATCATTTATAAATAAAGTGGTGCGGGCTTCTTTCAACCAGACATGCTCAAGATCAAGTAGTTCTCGTACATGCCCTGCGCCTCCTGGTACGTTGTCATACAAGACTACTCCTAATCCTGTTCCCCCTTCGCCAGCGGGAACAACAAGTGTTCCTAGCTCACGACTATCTAGTTCCAATAATTTTGCTCCGGCGATCTGTAATGCCTGAGCTAGAGTCCAATGCAAAGCATGATGTTTAGCGTAGTGACGTAGACATGACGAGAAATCGAGCATCAGTACATCGGTTGTTTGCCTTGCTGCCAGGGATTGATTACGTAGAAGAGCTTGTTCTTCGCTATCTCGCCAGCACGGAAAACGATCTGAAGCTTTCATGAGGGGGGCATGATTTTTAAAGTTCTTTGGTAGATTCATTATACGTTCACCGAACTTATTCTCACTTTCAGCATAGCCACACTTGAGGCAGATAACAAATCCCTTATCATAATCACCAGCATTATAAACAAGCATCTCTCCATCTTCTCGGTAGAGTGTGCGTAGCCCTCTTATGCCACCAAAGTCATCTTGTTCTTGTATAGCTGATCCTTCACGAGGAGCAAAAGTGATAGTGGCACGCTCAGTATGACCAACTCTCTCTACGTCTGTACTGAGCTTTGGTGGATCCCAGGCAGCACTGCTGAAGCCATGACTTGGAAAGAGCATCTGACTTGAATTTTGTTTCGGCTCTTCACCACAGATAGGACAGTTTGTAAGTGTACGTGAGAGTTCGTAATAAAAATGATCGTTGATGCACTTTGTATACTGTCCTCTCAGCCCTAAGTAGTTATTAATATTTGCACCCGTCCAATGTTTGAGAAGGCCATGGGAGGTAATCAATTTTCCCCCCACCAAAAGTTGCGAACCAGGTACATATTCTCCCATGGCAACAAGACCCCCACGCTCAAGACGGTACTTATCTTCCTCACGAATTTTATCGGAGTATTTTGCGTCAGGTGCAATGACACGCAGTCTCTGCATGCCAATAGGGAAACCGTATCGTGGGAGAAATTGACGATCAGCCAGTGTTTCGATGACTGTAGTTTCGTAAAGTGCAGTCATCTGGTAGCGTAAAGCATTGGCTTGTGCACGTGCATTCGAGTGTGTAGCATCTTCTATGGCAAGCCATCCTTGCATCATATTGTCAAAGTCTGTGCGCCAACTTCGTATGGCTGAAGTAAAGTCTAACATAATAGTGTTTAAGAACGCTGACCAATCTTGCAGAGTAGCTTGCATGATAGTTCCCTGAAAGAGGCGTTCTAGCATTGGGCGTAAAACAGCCTCCCCTGCACTACGTACCCATTGCAGGTAATCTAGAAAATGACCATCTAAGCCCAGACCATTATCTAACGGATTCCACCAGGAAACATTGGCTGGTGTCCAGCCAGCTTGGGGTGCAGGAACAGCAGGTTTGGCTACGGTACGTTCCCAGTAAGGGGGTAACTCTACACCACAGAAGCGTCCCATTGTACCGAAGGCATTCATGGCACCAACACGAGTATTGGGGGAATAGACAATACGGAAAAACTCACCCAAAAGCAGTGAATGGCTATGGCGGCGCACTACACGCTTACGATCCAGAAAAACCCTCGGACGACGCAATGTATGCTCCAGATAATCGCTGAAATGTAAAAATACTTCATGGTCAAAAGGACGTGGACGACAAAATGTGATGACAACAGAGGAGCCATCTGTACGACGACCAGCTCGTCCTGCACGTTGTAGGTAGTTCGCTTTACCAGGAGGCACATTACTCATTAACACAGCATTTAAGCCCCCAATATCGATACCAAGTTCCATTGTAGTTGTTGAACTGAGAATATTACGCACGCCTATTTTAAATAAGTCCTGTAGACGGCGATTTTCTTTTGGATCAAGTTGTGCGCTATGCTCCTCGGCCCACAATCCTATGCGAAAGACTTTAGAGGAGGTAAACTCGCGTCGCTGACGCATAATACGTGGATCGTTATCCAGTATATCGTCGTCCACTTGTTCTAAATTTGTGCAACCAGACTCGGGAGCACAACCTAACACCTCACGCGGCCAGATGTGTCCCGTCGTTGGACAACGATACAAAGCCAAGGGGCGACGCAAACCGAGTTGCGGAAATTGAATACGGATAGCATCTACAGTTCGATTACCTGCATACTGTTGTTTTGTTTGTAACCATGTCAATGTACTACCAGCATTCGCTTGCAATTGACGAAATGCCGCACGTAGGAGTTCGGTTTGATACTGTGCCAGGGTTGGATGATTGAGTCCACATTTTTGTAGAATATCTGTCTCAAACTTACGTCGTAGTTGTCGATCTGTTTTGCCAATAAATCTTATTAGCCGCGAACTCTCACTATCCTCAGAACACCAATGCCCAATTAAGACACTACCAAATTGATACGCATTGTCATCTTCAGTAGACCCTAATGTCACTACTCCATCTGTACGCAACGTATCACAGAGGGCAGTAAGCAATGCTGTCCAACATGTTCGCAATTGTTCTCGAGCGTGGGCTGTCGGAAGTTGCCCTAAAAAGCTTTCGGGAGCAGCTAAGCGATCAATATTAGGGTATGTTATTTCAGCCAATCCAAGTGTTTCTAATGCTACCTTCCATCGCGTTGGTCTAGCAAATTCGCGTGCCAGCAGTGATTTTAGGGTCGCTTCAACGTGTGTAAAGTTACGTTTCCATTCACCTTGTGCATCCTGTGACCACTGTTCAGCTTCATGATGCAATGAAGATTCAGGTTCAATAATTTGCTGTACAATATCTATACGTTTCATAGCCTCAGCCCAATTTTCTATAGCACCTCCCACCGTGGCTTCAGCGAATTCTTGTCTAGCATTTTCTAACTTACGTTCACGTTGTTGACGTTGTGCAGAGGTAAGATGCCCCTGTGCAAGCTGACGTTGCAAACCTTTGATCTCTTCTTGTAAATCTTCGATAACAGCTGCATCTATAAGAGGTTGTTCTCTCAAGCATTGAACCATCGCTGCGCGTATCAATTGTGTCTCATGTTGGTGGGTTAAGCGTGGACCAAGGCGAGCTGCTTCTTGTCGGCTATCACTAAAAGCAAGCATACGTCGTCCCTGAGCGGGAAGCCAGGCATTGTAGGGAACCGGATATTCAGGAAGTTCGGCAAGCGTACTTTCTGCAAGAATTGAAAGGGTTAAAGGTACAGAGGTAACAAACGGTTGCCATGCTTCATGTTTCTCTACATGACAGTGTGGGCAATCGCTAATTGAGTAGAAAAGCATTTTCCCTTTGCTGCTACCACCGTATTTTCCTGTAGCAGCGTCAAGTACTATTCGCTCTGTATTTGCATGTTCTTGTAGTGTCATAAATTGTATAGTATCGGACGGCCAAAAAGCGGGTACAGGCTGTAGGTGCGTATGCTCATCATTGTAAATGCCAGCTAATACCCACTCACCACAGTTCGTGCAACGATAAAGTGAAAGGGTTGCACTTTGACAGTGCGGGCATTGATCATAAAGTCCTGCTGAGACACAACCCAGGCCAGCTAATCTGGTAGCATTACTTCCATTACACGATGTGTTCAAACAAACAATAAAACCCTCGGTAGGCCGCGCTAAAATATGAATACGATGCGGTAGTAGAGGGTAGTCACCGATGTTCTGTCTTGCAGATGCCCCCATTTGTAGTAGAGCTATAGTAGACTGTAGAGCAGGCGTATCAGTCGTCTTCCATAACAGTTCTGTAAGATTGTGTAAAGAAATTCGTTTACGTTCCCACAGAATGTTTTCAATTTGTTGGAGCACAGGGGAATATTCAAGAGCTGCGTGAAGTAACATCGCAGGCTTATCTCCAGATTTTTGCTCGGCGATCCGTACCGCCTGTTTATCCACAAGAAGTGGCAGATTTTTAGCCAGAGCCTGACAGCTTTGAGCATTAACAGCAAAATGCGCCGAGCCATAAGCATCAAGGGTAATGGTAGGACAATCTAGCCATTGTCGCTGTGCAATTTCTGTAGCTGTGGGAGGCACTTCTGGTGACTGTGCCTTTGGATAGTTCATGCGTGTAGCTTGACCTTGAATGACTTTTACTAAGGATTTTTCTTTCGTAAAGAGAGTTGATGCAAACTGTTCCAATTCACCAGCTGCTCCAGTGCCTATAGTCGCGGAAGTAGCAATATGCAGAACCTGCTCTGAGGTGACGTTACAACGCTCAAGCAAACGACGTAGTAAAAGCGTGATTTCTGCTGCAAGTGTTCCTGTATAAAGATGGGCTTCGTCCAGCGCAATTGCACGCAAACTCTCACCAAAAAAGATAGCATCTTGTGGACGACATAACATATACTCTAGCATCGAATAGTTAGTGATAAGAATATCGGGAACAGGTCCGCGTGGTGAGCGTGTAAGATCAACCACATGTCCGTCATGGGTCTCCAACCCGCGTGCCTGCTGTCTTGTACGCATACGACATACATCCCATTCAGGTATACCATCGCTGTTAGCCCGCCGTTTATCTTCTGGAGTTTCGCTCGTGAAATGGAAAAGTGTTATCTTGCTTTGTCCTTGCAACCAATTATAGAGGCGTTCAACTTGATCGTTGACGAGAGCATTCATGGGATAGAGGATAATACATTTGACGCCTTTTTTCCCCTCATTCTCCTCTTGAAAGAGAGCATTGAGTATTGGAAGTAAAAAGCTCTCCGTTTTACCTGTGCCAGTACCTGCCGTCACGACCAGTGCAGGTTTCGCTTTATTCAAGCGTGTAGCATGAGCCTTGACGATAGTCTCGTATTGATGAGTGTAGAGTAAACGTTGCCGAGGTATGACATTGCGTTGATCAAGATGACGACACAGTTCCGCATCGAATATTCCCTGCTTGACCAGTGTTGCCAATGACGCCTCAACGGTCTTCGCCGGAAAAGCTCCCTCTATCCACAAATCGCTCAAGAGACCGCCTGTTTCGGGCCTACCTGACCAAATCGTGCGACAAATATCTGTTAAAATTTGATCCCTGACAAAATTATCGTCCAATGCGAAATCTATTAGACGTTGTTTTACACCTTCTGATAAAGCAATAGCATCGAGTTGCGACACGCCGTTTACCTCCTGGACTGCGAGACAATAGTTTGTTCAATAGCTTCGAGAATGTGAATGCCGAGTAAACGCCGGAAAGGCTCTATATTCAGAGCCAATGCAAGATTGTTTTCGCTTAGTTCCTTGAGATTATTCCCCTTGAATACTTGTAGCGCAGGTTCTATAAGCCCTCTCTTAATAAAGTTTGTGTCTAAATATCCCATAGTATCAGATACTTCCTCTAACAAGAGCGTTTTCTTACTATAAAGAGCGATATCATCGTAAACAGACTCCGCGAAAGTAGATACAAGTACATGTAGCAATTTACGCGTGTTGGCAATGCCCAAGTGAGGTAAACAACCTTTGTTTGCGTAGGTACTTACAACCTTGCCCATAAGAAGTGGATCAACCCTTAGCAAACACCAAACAGTTCTAAGTAACAGGTCTTCTAAGCTTTCACTTGTGCCTCCAAGACGCTTTATAAGTTTGCGGCAAGCCTCTTCACTGGGTCGCCAATTCTTGAATAGAGTACGTACTGCTGATAGCCAATAGTCGTCGATCGCATGCCATTGTAAACCTAAGGGATGCTCGCTATCTGCTATCCATATAGGAAGAACAATACTACCATAGGAACTAACAAACTTCTGTACTGTTGCAAAGCAGTGTTTGCTGAGCAGTGGCAATTGAAACCAACGTAGCATAGCTGCTATATTTCTAAGCTGTTGCTGAGTATACTGCTGTTGTAAGATATTACTCCATTCTGCTTGCCACCAAGCTCCAATTCGTACACCATCATATGCAATAGCAACAACGAGAGGTTGAATAATAGCCTCCAATGAGTGCAGTGACCAATAAGCATCTTGTACTTCAAATTTACTATTTTCTTGAGTATATTTAGAAATTTGACCATCTGCATCCCAAATGATAACACTATGTCTTTGGTCAAGTTCAATTGGACGACCCAGGTGCAAAATTAGACTTGAGGATACATCATCACTTCTACTAATCTCAGTAAGGATACCACGATCAATTACCTCATGTATCAAAGGTATATCTGGCTGAAGGGCGTTATATGGACCTAGGCGTAACTTGACAGGGGCACCTAATCCCCCTACAAAACCGATAGGACGACACATCTGATGAGGACGTCCTAAGAATGTATTGCCTTCCACTAATGCCCACCTCTTTATTTGAGGTCTGAATATTTGAACTGGTAACGTTTTTGCTTGTTCCAGGGTTAGAGTCATCTCAGGTTGCAATACAGTCCATTCATGGCTAGAGAGTATCGCTGCTCCAACAACCTCTATGCTAAGTGAGCGAGAGACACAGATAGAGGTAACATCATTTCTCAAGCCCAGGGTAAAACACAGTTCAGCAAGATGCGAACCGTTAAAAAGGATATCAGGGCTTATAATAAAAGGTTCTGTGAGAGTGTGTTGAGCATCTTGCTCTATAACATTTACAGGTTTCGCTTGAAAACGCATAAAGGATACACTTATCTCACTGGAATGCCTGATTTCTACCTGCACTTCGTCACCAAACGCCACTTCTTGTGAAGTAGTGGAAAGGGATATATCCACCTGTTGCGCCCACTTCGGCTCTACGCTTTTGAGTGCTCTTTTCATATTAGGCTGCCAAAGTATTTGACCTGCCAGCAGTGCCTTCATAGAAGACGGCCACCCCTGTTCTATGAAGTAGAGCTTCGTTTTTGTACTATGCGTATCTAGCTCACACCAGCGTAATGGCTCTGGCGTTATCGTTAAATCAGCGGCTGCAAGTAATAAGTATGATACTTCTGAACGCATGGTTTCCTGCCATGCATCAACAATACGCCTCCCTGATGAGGTCCTAAAAACATTTACATCATCGCTGCTATTCCAAAGCTGTAGCGTCATACTGGCTATAATTTGACCCGTAGCGGAAACAAGAGATGCTACAAGCTGTGACACCATAGTCGGTAAAATAATTTCTTCAGAGGGATGAAGTGTATAGATGTCGTCATCATTTCGTTGCAGTAGTACATACGAACGTCCACCTATAACAATATGATAAGTTGGTTCTATCAGATCAAATTTTGCGATATTTGATACGTGACAAACAAATTGAGGCGACTTTGATAAATCCCAGCGAAGAATAGGCCCATCCAGAAATGGCTCAAAGCTCCCAGCTTCTTCCGAAATTTTTGTCTCCGCTCCATAACCCAGTTCGATTTTTGCAGTTGCTTGACTTATTAAATCATCAATCCACTCTGGTAATATCCAAGGGTTTCTTGCGAGTGTAATCCGTAGCCTTTCTGCTTTGATATTGCCACGTCGTAGATTACGTAAATCATCCCATAATGCACAGAATGTTTTACTTTGCATCTCACCTTCTAATAAATGTTGAATAGCTTGTGTTCGTCCTTGTCCTACTAACCATTCTGGTAAACGGCGCAAAAAGCCTCGGTGAGTAAAACCAAATTGCAGGTAAATGGTATCAAACCAATTCTGTAAGCCCGCTATACCAAAGACATGACGCAAATTAAGCCAACGCGCTGCGGCTTCTAAGGCATCTTTATGCGCTCTTGTGGGTTGACCACTAGCATAGAGGAAACGTAGACTACTTCCAGAAAAACAGTCCTGCTGCAGTGTTATCCATAAATGGCCCTCGGTTGCCCTACGTCGTGCAACTTCAACGGTGAATAGCAACAAAAGAGTTCCTAGAGCAGCTGCATATGAACATTCACGATTGCTAACACGGATTCTTCGCCAAGGTTCTTCTTCCAACCAGCCTTGAACAAGGTTACCACTTAAACTTTTAGCCCAGTCACAAAGCCATTCAAAATCATCGTTATCAGCTCGTAGTTCCACAAGTGACCATTTACGAGATGTTAAACTCTGCTCTTGTGCTACTTGTACAATCGATGCTATAGCTTGATGAATTGTATGACCACCATCGTTGCTCGATATTCCATTAAAGAGCCTCATACGACACTTCCTCCATTCAGAATTAGCCTTTAATAAAAAGGCTACGCTTTTATATGATTAAAGTAGCTATCATCTTGAATGAAATATATTAACTTTTTTTCATTATTTACCTTAAAAATTTTGTGAAGCCCATTTCGCTACAACTATAGCATGGTTATATAGCAATAGTAAAGCTTATAGGAGCTTAGGGTAGGGTAACTATTCGGAAGGGTACTTCCGAAAGCGGGAAGACCGGTTGACCGAGAGTGTTTGTTGCAATGTTGATAGGTATGTGCATTTATCGTCTCACTGCTCTTTGCGGGCTGTGGTGAAGAGCTTGGATGGCGTGGCTTTGCTCTGCCACGACTTCAATCTCGCCTGAAGGCGGGTGTCTTTGCCTCTTCGTATTTTGACCGGTGTTGCTTTTGTGGCGGTCAAGCTTGTGCAAAAATCTCACGCGTACTTGGTGAGCTATACTACCTGTTGACACGTATATCTCATTTCCTCTACAATATATCCAGCGAGAGCAGAACTGCATCCTGTAAGAGAATTTCAGGCCCTAACCTGTTATCCTCACCTGGCGTCAGATAGGTGTCTTTCTCTTGAGCTGGTAGAACCGCGGTCGTCCTCTATTTCATCGGCATGATAAGTGTGTAGCCTGGAAGCCTATTTCTGTGAGACGAGGGGGATGATTTCATGAGCAGCCATGCCGAGCGTATCGGTCAGGAGCTTGGCGACTATCGCTTGCTCCGCTGGATGGGTAGCGGGGGCTTTGGGGATGTCTACCTTGGGGAACATCGCTACGAACACAGCCTGGTGGCCGTCAAAGTCCTGCACGCTCGGCTCACTCGCGGTGAAGACTTGAAGGAATTCATCAACGAAGCTCGCACCATACGTCTGAGCCATCCCCATATCGTGCCCTTGCTGGACTTCGGAGTGGGCAGCGATGAGACCCCCTACCTCGTTATGGCCTATGCCCCTCATGGTACGTTGCGCGATCGCCATCCCAAGGGGTCCCAGCTCTCGCGCTCCACCATTGTCTCCTACGTGATCCCAATAGCTTCCGCCCTGCAGTATGCCCACATGCGCCACCTCATTCATCGCGATGTCAAGCCGGAGAACATGTTAGTGGGAGGCAAGGGGGAGATCTTGCTCAGTGATTTCGGCATTGCCACGGTACCCCACAGTTCTCGCTCGTTCTCCACTCAACAGGGAATTGGAGGCACGCTGCCCTACATGGCGCCTGAGCAGATCCAGGGCAAGCCACGCGCCTCCAGCGATCAATATGCCCTGGGTATCGTGGTCTATGAATGGCTCTCGGGCAAACGCCCCTTTTCTGGCACGGCTGTCGAACTCGCCATGCAGCATGTCATGACTCCGCCTCCCCCCTTCCACGAACAGGTTCCTACCCTCCCAAAGGACGTAGAGCAGGTGGTGTTGAGGGCCCTCGCCAAAGACCCTAGACAGCGTTTTGCCACTGTCGAGGAGTTTGCTCACGCCTTAGAGCGGGCTGGCCAGCAGACCGAGATGCCCAGGTCATCGACAGAGCATATTCCGTCTGTCGTTTCACCACTTCCTCCGCCCACCCCTGCCCCAGTTTACCCTCCGATAGACCAGGTGACCAGGGTGGACCCTAAAGTCATAGAAACTCCGCCCTCTGCCATGCCTGCTATCTCACCCTCCGGAGTCCAAGAAGGATCAATGAACACACCATCCGACGCTGGTGTGCTTCCCAGTTCCTTTGTTGCCCCAACAGCCTCTACTCGCTTCATGCCGCAACCGCTTCCATCACCCGTGCCCTATCCGCCTAGCCACGGGGGACCCCAGCAGCTTCGTCGACGTGGCCTTTCCAGGAGAGCCATCCTTCTGTTGTGCGTGCTGCTTCTCCTCATCCTGGGAAGTGGAGGGGGATGGTATGCCACCATGAAGCTCTCTACTGACCATGCACAAGCGACGGCAACAGCTTATGTCCAAGCAACAGCTCAAGCTCAAACGATGGCAACGGCCCATGTGCAAGTGACAGCTCAGGCTCAAGCAACCGCCAGAGCGGCTGCCACTGGCTATGCCAGCTTTGTAGCGACCAACGGCATCATGTTTGGCTTTGATGCCCAGCATAGCCGCGCCAACCCCTATGAGCAGATTCTCAATCCAACCACCGTCGTACATCTGACGAAGAAGTGGGCTTTTCCGATAGGAAGTTACATCTACTCTTCGCCTGCCGTGGTCAATGGCGTGGTCTACGTCGGCTCCAATGATGGCAACCTGTACGCACTTGATGCCGCCTCGGGAAGCAAAAAGTGGATTTATCACACGGGAGCTAGCATCTCGTCCTCGCCTGCCGTGATCAATGGCATGGTCTACGTCGGCTCCGATAATGGTAACCTCTACGCCCTTGACGCCGCCTCCGGAAGCAAAAAGTGGTTTTATCAGACAGGAAATGACATCTTTTCCTCGCCTGCCGTGGTCAATGGCATGGTCTACGTCGGCTCCTGGGACGGCAACCTCTACGCCCTTGATGCCGCCTCCGGGGTCAAGAAGTGGGCTTTTCAGACAGCAACTGGCATCTCTTCCTCACCCGCGGTAGTCAATGGCGTGGTCTACGTCGGCTCCGATAATGGCAACCTCTATGCCTTTGATGCCGCCTCGGGAAGACCGAAGTGGGTTTTTCACACGGAAGCAAGCATCTCTTCCTCGCCTGCGGTGGCCAATGGGGTGGTCTACGTTGGCTCGGCAGACCACAACCTCTACGCGCTTGATGCCGCCTCTGCAACTAAGAAGTGGACTTTCCCGACAGGAAATTACATCGAATCCTCGCCTGCGGTGGCCAATGGGGTGGTCTACGTTGGCTCCGATGATGGCAGCCTCTATGCCCTTGACGCCGCCTCCGGAACCAAGAAGTGGTTTTTTCCGACCGGGGATAACATTTATTACTCCTCGCCCACCGTAGCCAATGGGGTGGTCTACATCGGCTCGGCTGATCACAATCTCTACGCCCTTGACACCGCCTCCGGAACCAAGAAGTGGACTTTTGCAACAGGAAATAACATCAGTTCCTCGCCTGCCGTGGTCAATGGGGTGGTCTACGTCGGCTCGTGGGACGGCAACCTCTATGCGTTTGGTCTTTCCCAGACATAGTGCGAGCCATGCCGGTTTTTCCAGATGGGGATGCATGTAGGATTTTTGCATGGAGTCCGAGGTGGACAACATGGCTGGGGTTCGCGCAGCTACCCCATAGGCGTGAACGGAAGCCAAGAAGGACGGGGGTGCCAGTCCTTGCGTCAACGCCTCCGGGCTCGCCCCGCCCGCCCGCTGTCATCCTGAGCGCAGCGAAGGATCTCTGGCTGGGCCGAGATCCTTCGCTGCGCTCAGGATGACAGCCGTGCTTAAGTTCACGCCTATGGGGCTGGCCCCAAGACCTTTCAAAGAAGCCAACCAGCCATGCCAAAGATGACGCGCCCGATTTGCCCATTGGAGAGGTTCCGAAGAAGCCCTAAGGAGTGCTCACCGTGTCGAAGGTGGCCGTGTTCACCTTCGACGTGGTGTGTGACGTGACTGCCATGCCGGCCAACAAGGTCCCGGTGACATTGATGGCCACGGTCGATCCCGCAACGGGCGTCCAGGAGCTGCCATCGCTCGAGGTATAGGCAATGAAGGTAGTGCCGACACGCTGCACTTGGAGGTAGACAGGTGCTACGCCCGCAAGAGTGGTAACAGTATGCACCCCACCCCCTTGTGTTAGGCGATCGAGGACGTAGATGCCTTTCTGCGGTGTCACCACTACCGCGTAAAAGGGTGCGCTCGGATCGGTACTCGCTCGCAGCATGACCCCTGCTTTTGCAGCACTGTTGGTGTTGGTCTGGCTCAGCACTCGTGCACGGATACCACCGTCGGAGGCCAACATCTGCCAGACAAAGTGGAATTGATCGACGGTTCCCCCAATATCGGTTCCTGACCCGGCCACCGTCCAGACACCATTACTCAGCGACTGGCTCCCGGCCAGGGACGGACTCCCTATGTCCGCCCCACTCCAGACTGTCGTGGGGTCGTTTGTCCACTGGACGCCCGCCTGACTGGATTGGAAGGTGCCCACGGATGGCACATTGACAGTGGCGACGACGATGTCAGTGCCGGGGGCCGTATCGGTATAGGTGAAGGAGGCTTGTCCGGTCTGGTCAGTGACGGCACTGCCGGACTGTCCAGCATTGGGCCCGCTCGTTACGGTGAAGGTGATGGGCACATTGGGTATGCTCGTGCCACCGCCATCTACGAGCGTCGCCGACTCGGTGACCTGTTGACCAACGGCTAGGGTGCTCGTGGCAGGAGTGAGCGTCAAGGTGGCCGTGTTTATGCCCGAGGTGCCAATTTGCCGCCACTGGGTCGACTCATTGGGGTAGTGGCACGAATCGGGGTCGATGCCACCGGTGTCGAGGACGTGGGTACTATCTGCCAGCGTAGTTGGGACGCCATCAGCGGTGATGGTGACCGTTGGCGCGACGGTGATCGGGGTGCAGTTGCCCTTCGGCGTGCCGCTCGTATCAAAGTTGTCGTAACTTGGATTATTGCCAGGCGGATTCTCGGTCAGGATCAC
>WNFX01000183.1_pt1 | contig 54073 bp, 43 predicted proteins | sample 5400111 | NCBI WGS metagenome assembly WNFX01 (sample SAMN13153363, study PRJNA577476) | soil metagenome | isolation source: 40 cm soil or saprolite under grassland replicate 1 | place: USA:California | collected 2016-06-15
TCTGCAGGGACGGTTCATGGTCTCACAGGTTCGTGCGCTGCAACTGACTGATGACGAAACGAGCGTGGTGAACTTCGAGGTGGAAGGAACACAGACCTATGCTCTGACCGGGATCGTCACCCATAATTGCACAAGCACTCTGGAGCTTGGCATCGACATCGGCACCGTCGACAAGGTCGTCCAGTACAACTCGCCTCGGCAGGTCACGTCCCTCATCCAGCGCGTTGGACGGTCGGGCCACACGCTCGACCGCACGTCCAAAGGACTCGTCCTGGCGGTGTCCTCGGATGACGCCATCGAATCTCTCGCGGCGGTCCAGGCCGCGCAGGAGCAGGACCTCGAGCCGCTGCACATCCATCGTCTCGCTCTCGACGTCCTCGCCCACCAGATCGTCGGCTGCGCCTTGGACCAGGGCGGCACCGCCCCGTGGTCGGAGATCCTCTCGACGATTCGCACGGCGGACCCGTACCGCGAGCTCGAGGACGCCCAGGCGGAGCGGGTCGCGGAATTCCTCGCCCACCTCGGCGTCGTCCGCCAGGAAGGCGACCGGATCCGCGTCACGGCGAAGGGCCGCCGGTACTACTTCGAGAACCTCTCGACGATCCGCGACGAGCGCCGCTACCCGGTCCTCGACCTGACGACGCAGCGGCAGGTCGGGATTCTCGGCGAGGAGTTCATGATGATCAAGGCGCGCGAAGGCCTGCACTTCATCGTCCGCGGGCGCCCGTGGAAGATCGAGCGGATCGGGAAGGACGGCATGGTCTACGTGACCCCGGTATCGGATCCGAACGCGATGATCCCCGGATGGGACGGCGAGATGCTGCCGGTGCCGTTCGGCTTGGCGCAGCGCGTCGGGCGGATTCGGAAGGACATCGACGCGCGACTGGAGCGGGACGGCGTCCCGAAGACGGTGGAGCACTTCGAGAGGGCTTGGCCGATCAACAAGACCGGCGCACGGCGTCTCGTCGAGGAGCACGCGAACCACCGCAAGGCCGGCGCGCCCGTGCCGACGGACGACCGGATCGTCGTCGAGGCGTTCGACCGCTTCCTCATCGTCCACGCGTCGTTCGGCGAGGTCGTGAACGTCACCCTAGGCGACCTGATCGAGGAGCTCCTCGCCCGCAAGCACCTCGTGCGGTTCTGGTGGACGGACCCCTACCGAATCCTGTACGAGCTCGTCGCGGACACGAAGGAGCTCGACATCGAGGCGCTCGTCGACGGCCTCCTGAAGCTCGACGACGAGACCCTGGAAGGCGGCCTGAAGGCGCTCCTCGAGGACCATCTGCCCCTCGGCTACTACATGAAGGGGATCGCGGAGCGGTTCGGCGCGATCCGCCGCGGGCTCACGGTCGGCGAGGGCGACCTGCGGTCGTTCGAGATCCGCTTCGCGAACACGCCGATCTACGACGAGGCCGTGCGGGAGGCGCTCCTGCTCCACGCGGATTTCGCGCGCGTGCGGGAGATCGTGCAGAAGATTCGTGCCGGTGAGATCGAGGTCGTCGTCCATCGGTCCGAGGAGACCCCTACATCCCTCGCATATCCGATTCTGCGGCGGTACGTCGAGGCGCCGGAGCTCTTCTCTCCGGAAGCGGAGCGAGAGGAGATTCTGGACCGGATGCGACTCCACCTATCGTCCGAGCCGGTTCACCTCCTCTGTTTCGATTGCGGGAATTTCCACGAGGAGGTGCGGATCGGCCAGATGCCCGACCATCCGGAGTGCGCGAAATGCAAGTCGCGCCTCTTGACCGTCCTCGGATGGGCCGCGTGGACCGTGCGGGACGCGTACGCGAAGCGGGCGCGGAAGCTCGACCTCACGGACGAGGAGAAGAAGCTCTTGACCCGGGCGAAGCAGGTCGCGGATCTCGTGGCGGTGTACGGCAAGCGGGCCGTGTACGCGAATTCCGTGTATGGCGTCGGGCCGACGACCGCGAGCAAGATCCTCGCGAAGATGCAGGACACGGAGAAGGAGTTCCTGAACGACCTCTTCGAGGCGAAGCTAAAGTACGTCACGACGCGGCCGTACTGGAACGAGCCGCAGGCGAAGCCGAAATTGTATTCGTGACGTGCACCGGCGGCCGTTAAGGACGCATCACGAGGCGGATTATGACTCGGTCGGGCTCGGTTCGTCGCGCTCGGTCGCGTAGGCTTCCTCGCCGAACTCGGAGGTGTCGAGGCCCGCGTGTTCCTCGGCCGGGCTAACTCGCACCGGCGTGAAGATGTTGATGATGCGCAAGAGGACGTACGACCCGGCGAACGCGAAGGCCGCCACGATGACGCACGCCAGGGCCTGGATGCCGACCTGGCCGGGGTTCCCGAAGAACAGGCCGTTGGGGCCGGTCGGGTTGATGAGAGTCGACGCAAAGAGACCGGTGGCCATCGTCCCCCAGATCCCGCCCGCCCCGTGGCACGCGAAGACGTCCAGCGAATCGTCCAGGGTCGTCCGCGCCCTCCAGCTGCCGACGTAGTTGCAAAGGACCCCCGCCACCAACCCGATGATGATCGACGGCATTGGGCCGACGTATCCGGAGGCCGGGGTGACCGCGACGAGGCCACACACGGCGCCCACGGCCATGCCGACGGCGGACGGCTTCCCTTTCCGCACCCAGTCCGTGAGCATCCAGCTCACCGCGGCGCCGGCGGCCGCCAGGTTCGTCACGACGAGTGCGTTGACGGCCAACGGATTCGCGGCGAGCGCGCTCCCGGCGTTGAAGCCGAACCACCCGAACCACAACACGGAGGCGCCAAGGATGACGTACGGGATGTTGTTCGGTCGGCTGTCGAGCCGGTCGACTCCTTCGCGCCGCCCGATCACAAGCGCGGCCGCAACCGCCGACACGCCCGCAGCCGTGTGGACGACTAGGCCGCCCGCGAAGTCGATGACGCCGAGGGACTTCAGGAATCCCCCGATGCCCCAATTCCAATGGGCGATCGGCACGTAGATGAACGTCGTCCAAGCGACGATGTAGATCAGGAGGGCCTTGAACCGGATCCGCTCCGCGAACGCGCCGATGATGAGCGCGGGCGTGATCGCGGCGAACTTCAGCTGAAAGGCGAAGTACAGCAGCTCCGGGATCGTCGAGGAGTATCCAGGGTTCGGCGCCTCCCCTACATTGTTCAGCCCGAAATTGGACAGGCTTCCGATGAAGCCGTTGGTGGATGGCCCCAGGGCGAGCGAGTAGCCCCACAGCGCCCACACGAGGCTCACGAGGGCGAAGATCGCGAAGCACTGGGCGATCGTCGAGACGAGGTTCTTCCTCCGGACGAGTCCGCCGTAGAAGAAGCCCAGCGCGGGCGTCATGATCATGACGAGGGCCGTGGCCGCGACGACCCATGCGATGTCCCCGGAGTCCAGCGCCACGTTCCGCGCTCCACCGAAACGGAATTGGGAGGGAAACCGACATCGAGTATAACGCTTCTCCTGTGGCTCGGAGGAGGCCGCGCCAGGACGCGGAGAGAGAGAACGCTGGCACGGTTTCGACGAACCCTCTTATAACGATGAGCGCCATCCAATCGGGCTATGGCGTGGCAGAGCGTCCCACGGATTCACGAGACGCGGCTGTTCCGAAAGCGCAACGTCGTCGGCGTGGGGATCGCCAAGAAGATCGCCGGCGGCCGTCAGACTGACGAGCCTTGCGTCGTCGTCTTCGTCGAGCGGAAGGTCCCAAGCACACAGCTCCGGCCGAAGGATCTGATTCCGGCGAAGATCGAAGCGATGAAGACGGACGTCGTCGAGACGGGACGGATTCAAGCGCTCCAGGCGAGGACGGACCGGTGGCGGCCCGCCCCCGGCGGGGTCAGCATCGGCCACTACCGGATCACGGCAGGGACCCTCGCCGCAGTGGCGCGGCGCGCCGGCGTCCGGATGATCCTCAGCAACAACCATGTCCTCGCGAACGCGAACGCCGCGGCGATCGGGGACGCGATCTTGCAGCCGGGACCGTACGACGGCGGGACCGACCAGGATCGGATCGCGACCCTCGAGACGTTCGTCCCGATCGTCTTCGACGGTTTCCTAGACTTCCTCTTGAGCCTCTTCGGCATCGCGCGGCCCGTGCGGAACGTCGTGGACGCCGCCCTGGGGAAACCGCTGAACGACGCGGACGTCTCCGACAAAATCCTGGAGATCGGGAGCGTCTCCGGGACGGCGACCGGGACGATCGGGATGCGGGTCCGGAAGAGCGGCCGGACGACCGGCGTCACGGAAGGCCAGATCACGGCGGTCGCTGCGACCGTCCGCGTGTTCTACGGCCTGACCCGCACCGCGCGATTCCGCGATCAGCTCGTGGCGTCAGCCCTGTCCCAAGGCGGCGACAGCGGTTCCCTGATTGTGGACCCCGACCATCGGGCGGTCGGCCTCCTTTTCGCGGGCAGCTCGAACACGACGATCCTCAATCCGATCGCCGAGGTTGAGCGTCAGCTTGGGATCGCATTTTAGGCGGGTTGTGCCGAATCGCAGCGCATCGGCCCGTCTGGAATCCAGGTCCGCCGCAAAGGGCCGGAATGCGCTCCCCATTTCGCTGGGAACATAACCTTGAAGTCTCGACCGATCGGTGTTCATCCGCCGATGAGCTCAGGAAAATCCCGAGCCCTCATTGCTCGATGGGATCGGGTGGTCCGCGGATTCGACGAACCGGGTCGCCTCGGGAGGAGACCGGCGTGATCCGCATCTTCGCCACCCGAGTTCCCGACGCGGTTGAGGCGATCGGACGCGCGGCGCTGCTCTCCGCGACGGCTCCGGCTCGGGGTGCGCGCCTGCGACGGATTCGCAACGAGCGGGCTCGAGAGCGTGCGGCGGTCGCCGACCTCCTCGCCCGATGGGCCTTAGGGGAGTTCCTCCATGTCGATTCCCGCGAGCTCCACCTTGCGCGAGATTCCCGCGGCCGGCCGTTTCTGCCGGGCGCGGCCCGGACGCATCTCAGCCTGACGCATTCGGGCGAATGGGCCGCGTGTGCGGTCGGCCGCGCGCCCCTCGGGATCGATGTCGAACGGGAGATCCCGTTGGAAATCGACGCGATGGCCCGGATCCTTTCCCCCGAGGAGGCCCGCGATCTGTCTCAGCGTCCGCGAAGCGAGCGCCTTCGCCGGTTCTACGAACTGTGGACCCTGAAGGAGAGCTACGTCAAGGCGGTAGGTCTCGGATGGAAGATCCCACCGGATTCGTTCACGATCTCGATCGGCCCGGATGGCGGAATCGCGGTCCATGGCCAAAACGCGCGGCGCGGATACCATTGGCGGCAATATCGCCTCGCGCGTGAGTATCCGACGGCGGTCTGTGCGAGGGAGGAGGTCACTCGCTCCTCGATCGGCTTCGTACGACCGAGCCGTCTCCGCGAATTCGCCCGCGCGATGTGACTCGAAGTCCTCCCGCTAGCCCGGAGGCCCCTCCCGTCGCCGGGTGCGTTGACTTCCCGACGGAGTTCCGGCTTCGTCCGGACGTCTGCCGCATCGTTCCGGGACCTGGGTCCCCGCCGTGGTAGGCGCACGAGCGCCAGGACCGCCAAGATCATGCCCGCGAATCCCACGCCGTTCGCGGCGAGCTGCGCGGCCTCGGGAGAGCCGAGTCGGACGGCGACCAGCTCGCCGCCGACCTCGAGGACACGGAAGTACGTGCCTTCGTACCGGGAGGTCGCGGCGGGTGTGTCGAGCCGCTGATATTCCGCGGACCCGACGTCGACGTAGCGGTCGATTTCGCCTTGCGCGATGAGCGGGTTCGCGAGATCTCGGTTCAGGGCGTCCGCCGTCCGGGCCTCCGCCACCAGCGGCGGGACGAACACAGGGGAGAAGCCTTGCCCGGAGGATGCCGGCGACGCGAGGCCTGCACCGGGTCCGAAGAGCGGCGCGCCCGCGAGCGAGCCGTCCGAGACGGAGCGGTCCGCCGCTTGTTCGGTTTGCGGCAAGAGGACGAGCAACGATGTGTATGGCGTCGCGACCCGGGTCTCCGTGGCGAGGGCGGTCAGTTCCGCGACCACAGCGGGGTCCTCTCGGGCGCGGGCAGCTTCCAGGAGCGCGTGGATCCGCGTCAAAGCCCACTCCCGCTTCAGGAGAGGTTGCGCGGGGATGTCCGCACCGGCGGTCCGGACGTCGAGCGCCGGCGTCCCACCGGACGCGGCCGGCCACGTCAGAGTGAGGTCGAGCGAGTCCTCGGCGGTCCCGCGCATCCGGGCGATCGCGAGGGCCTCCCCGCCTTGCCACACGGTCTGCGGGTTTGCGCTCGCGAACGTGAGATTCGCGGCCGCAGGGATTTCGGTCCTCAGGCCTTCGAGGATGGGCACGCGCATCGAGGCGACGAGGTCTGCCACCGCGGCCGGGACGTCGCCGTCGAGCGTCACGAGCTCCCCGCCGTGGTAGTGCGAGAGGTTGTGGAGGACCGTCTCGTCCGCATGGTCCGCGGGTGCCACCGCCATCGCGAAGACCGGCATCCCCTGGTCGTACGAGATCCGAGCGTACGCCGTCTCGAGCTCCGGATCCAGCGGCGAGCGGGTCGGCCGGCCGTCGGAGACGAGGATCAGGACTGGCTGCTGCCCGAGGCGGCGGGCCTCGAGGGCCCACAGCGAAGCCTGCGCCAGCGCGGCCGTCAGGCCCGTGCTCCCGTGCGGCCGGAAGGAATCCAGGAAGCGCGCGAGCTCCCCGTCCACGGCGGGCGACCACGCTTGGAGGGAGGGAGAGAACGGCGTGACGGCGGCGCCCTGGAACACGGCGACCCCGAATGACTCGCCCGCATGCGCGTCGCCCGCGATCCGGCGGACGGCGTCTTTCGCGAGCGCCCACCGGTCCAACAGGCCCATGCTGCCGGATGTGTCGACGAGGACCACCAGGGCCCGGGGCGCGGGCCGGATCGAAGAAGCGAATGCGGCGTCGGTGCTGTCCAGGGAGAATCGGACGTAGCGATCCCCCGTGGGCTCCGCGAACTGGCTCAGGGATGCGCCCGAGGCCCGGAAGCGGATCGGCAGATCGCCCGTGCCGGCCCCTTGGGTCGCGTTGATGTACGCGTCCGCGCGGTGGGATCCACTCCAGACGACCGGGATGTCGGGGTGGCCCGGCAGGAGAACCTCGCCGAGCGGTGCCGCCGTCTCGACGCGGACGTGCACCCGCAGATACGATACGCTGTCTCGCGCATCGATCGAGAGGCGGTACCCGTACTCGTAGAAGCCGTCCGTCTTGGTGAGCGGCATCTCGAGCGTCGTGATCGTCGTCCGCGCCTCTTTCGGCGGGATCGTCACCGCAATCCAGTAGAGGTCCCGCGGCGGATCGTACTGGACGAGGGCCGCATCCTGGCCCTTCGCGATCGCGTCGAGGAAGTCGCCGAGGGCGTCGCTTCGATTCTGCGTGGACGAGTTGTACACGACGTTTCCGATTTTCAGGCGTAGGTCCGTGATGAGCTCGTGGCCCTTCTCGAGCGGGAACGCGATTTGCCCTTGCTTGAACTCGTCGCTCGGATTGGAGAACTCCTTGATGATGACGACCCGCGCGAACCCTTCCGTGAGCTGGATTTCGACTTGGGTCCCATTCACTTGCGTCGGGAGGGGCGATGGCGGTTCGACGATGACGCAGAACGCGGCCGCGGGGCCGGGCGCGTTCAGGAATGCGGCGAGGACGAGGGCGACGACGAATGCGAATCGGGTGGCGTTCATGCATGCGCCTCCTTCGCTGCCCTCGAATCAACCACGCTACGGTGGAACGCGTAGAGGATTAGGAAACCAAACAACCAGAGCGGCGAGAAGTACACGACGTACACGAGGAGGCCGGTGTAGTACGTTGAGACCGCCAGCGCCACCGTCGAAAGGACGGCACCTGCTTTCGCGTAGATCCCGTTCGTGAGCTGGGCGTTCCGTGCGGCTTCGTGGACCGCGCCGTCCGCCCACCAGATGCCGAGGCCCCCCACGGCAATCGAAGCGACCATCAGCCCGTAGGCCAAGGTGAGGTTGAACCATGGGCCGAACGTCGCGAACACGAGCGACACGAGGAACATGGCCACGAGTCCGGCTCTCGCCGAACGCAATGCAGTTCCGCTCAGCATCGAGGCGGGCCGAAGACTCCGGACGTCGCGCCCTTCCTGGTCGGGCATGCCACGTCATGGCACGCATTCGACAAAACTCCGAGGAAACTGTTAGGTACGGGCCGAACGGCGCTGCGGCGGCCGCGAGCCCGCAATCAACCCCGATAACGGCGGCGTCCGGTTTATCTTGGCGTCCGGGAACCGCCGCGACACGGGACCAGCGATGGCCATCTCGTCGACTCGAAGCCTAGTCGTCCTCCTCGTCGCGATGGTCATCGCTTCCCTCCTCTCCGGCGGCGCGTCCGGTCGGTCGGTCCCGAGCGCGCGGGGCCTCCAGGTCCTGGTGTTTCAGCCCGGCGCGAGCGGCACGGACTCGTTCGTCCAGAGCGGGACACCGCTCTGGAATTACGGCGATGGCGCGACGCTGTCGGTCGGTCCGAACGAGACGAGCGGATACCTCGCTCGAGGCCTCCTGAGGTTCGACCTGGCGGGCCTCCCGTCGAATGCGACGATTGTGAATGCGACCCTCGGCATGTACGAGGTGCAAGGCGCCGGCGGCGAAGTTCGGGTCATCCCCGCGTTCGCGTCGTGGGCGGAAGGCGATGGAGGTCACTCGTGGACCGTCCAGCCCGTCACGGTCCGCGAGACCGTTGGCGTGAACCGCACGCGGGAGCCGGTCGAGGTCGTCGTCCCGTTCCAGTCGAACTCGATCGCGGACCCCGCGCGCGACCTCCGCGTGTACGACGCGGGACAAGAGGTGCCCTCTCAGGTATACCGATATGCGTACAGCGGCGGCCAGATTGCGGCCGCGCACGTGTTCTTCGATGCGACGATCGGCGCGTACGGCTCGAAGACGTACGACATCGTCTACAGTACGAACGGGACGTCCGTGCCGGCGTACCGAACCGGGACTTGGAGCGCCGGTCCCCTCTGGACATACGGCCCCACGGGCGGCGGCGCGTCCGGGGCCACAATCGCCGACCTGGACAACGACGGCGGGCTGGACATCGTGTTCGGCGGGACGGACGGATACGTGTACTGCCTCGATGAGGACGGGACCCTGAAATGGCGGACCCTCGTCTCCTCCGGCCAGAGCGTGCCCTTCACCCCCCAGGTCGCGGACGTGGACCGCACCGGCCGACTCAGCGTCGTCGTATCGACGAACGCGCCGAGCGTGGTTCGTCTCAACCGTACGGGTGCGATCGTCTGGACGTACAACAGCGCCAGCGTCCTCTTCACCACTCCGACCCTCGTCGACGTGAATGGCGACGGCGTCCTGGACGCCCTCGTCGGAAGCAACGCAAGGAACCTCGCCGCGATCGACGGCCGCACCGGGACCTCGCTTCCGTCGTACCCGGTCCCCGTGGCCGCCTACACGCCGACGATCGCGGACATCGACGGGAGCGGTGCCTCGGAGATCGTCGTGGATGGGGATGACAAGAACATGCACGCGTTCGCCCTCGACGGGACGGAACGCTGGGCCGCGAACGCTCCCGGCGGCTCGTTCCTCGAGGGGAGCATCGCCTTCGGCGACGTGAACGGAGACGGCTTGCCCGAGGTCGTCACGGGGGACGTCAGCAACAACGGGATTGAGTTCGCCCTATGGGCCTTGAACGGGACGACGGTCTGGTACCGGTCCCTGCCCACGTACCGACAAGGCGGCCAAACCATGGCGGACGTGAACGGCGACGGGCTCCCGGAGATCCTCGTGGGGGTCGAGTCCGGGACCGTGTATAGCCTGCGCGGGACCGACGGCTCCATATTCTGGAGCTACAACGCCGGGGCGACCCAGGCCGGGACGCCCGTCGTCGCGGACTTCGATCGGAGCGGCACGCGGCAGATTGCGTTCATCGAAGGCTCGGCTGTGGCCGTCCTCGCCGCCACGGGCTTCCTCGCCCACGGCTGGACGATCTCCCCGCCGAACCTGAATCTCCGGAGTGCGTACCAGTTCCCGATGACGAGCCCCGCGGTAGCGGACCTCACGGGCAACGGGACCCTCGAGATCCTGGTGCCCATGTCGGGCGGCATGGCCGCGTACGGAACGGGCGGGCTGGACCATGACTGGCGCACGTGGGGCTACAACGTCAACCACACGCAGCGGTTCCTCGACGGGGCGTCGGGGAGCGGCGCGCCCATGCTCGAGTCGACGCTCGGCGTCTCCCAAGTCCATCCGGCCGCGGGCGCGTCTTGGAACTACCGGGACGGTACGACCCCGTGGGCCACATCGGGAGGCGACTTCGGGCTCGCGTCGACGAGCGCCGCCGCGGCCCCCGGTTGGGTGTCGTGGAACCTCACGAACCTCGTCCAAGACTGGGCTGCCGGCCTCGCCCCGAACGACGGCGTGTTTCTCCTCGAGGGGAGCGAGATCACGGGCGCCCTCCATGGCTTCGTCACTTCGGATTCCCCGGATGCGGTGCACCGGCCGATCCTCACGGTCTCCTACACCCTTTCGTCCGCCGGCGCGGGGAGGGAGCCGCCGCGGATTGTCGGTCGGATTCCGAACGTCGTGCTCCCGGAGAATGCCGGGCCCGCGGCGTTGGACCTCGGCGCGTACGCCTCGGACCCCGACACGCCCGCGTCGCGGCTCCGGTGGAACGTCACCGGGTTCGACCCGGCCGTCGTCGCGATTGGCGGGGCGAACATCCCGGGCGAGTCTACCGTGACGATTTCGCCCCAGAGTGGCCGTTGGGGGGATGCGCAGGTGACGTACTGGCTCACGGACCCCGAGGGAGGCTTCGACCGCCAAACCGGATGGATCAACGTCACCCAGGTGGACAGTCCGCCGGCGTTCGGTCCGCCGTCCCCGCTGTACGTGACCGCGAACGAGACGTACGTATTCGACGAGGGCCCGTACATCACCGATCCGGACACGCCCCGTGCGTCGCTCACGCTGACGAACGACGACCCGGTCCACGTATCAACGTCTGGGACGAACGTCTCCTTCCGATATCCGGAATCGTACCTGGGGCGCTGGGCGTTCGTGAACCTCACGGTGAGCGACGGCACGTCCGGGGTCACTCGGGTCGTCGTGGTTAAGGTGACGACGGACCACCCGCCCGCGCTCTGGAGGCCTCTGCCGGACGTCACGTTGCTGGAGGGCCAACTGGTCCGCGGCTTGTTCAACCTGTCCGAGTACTTCTCGGATCCGGATCAAGACTCTCTGTTCTACTCGACCGGCTACGCGCACCTAGTCGTCGCGATTCGCGCGAATCTGAGCGTGGACGTCCAAGCTCCGAACGGCTGGTGGGGCCAGGAAGAGGTGACGTTCCGTGCGACGGACCCGAGCGGGGCGATCGCGGAGGATACCGTCCTCGTGACGGTCGTCCACATGAACGCACCGCCGGCCTGGGGCGCCGTCCCGGACTTGCGCGTCCGGTTCAGCACCCCGTTCTCTTTCAACCTGGACCCATACGTAAGTGATCCGGACACCCCCTCGGCGGACTTGGTCGTCAGCGCCTCGGACACGGCGCATGCGTTCGTCTCGGGCCATCTCCTCACGCTGACCTATCCGTGGGTCCTCAATGATACGGTCCAGCCCCTCGTCCTCACGATGACCGACGGCGTGTTCACGGTCGACCGCACGGTCTTCGTTGCGATCGGCTCGGACTGGCCACCGATCATCGTGACGAAGATGCCGGACATCTCCTTCAGCGAAGGGACGACGCGCCGGGCCGCGTACCGCCTCTCGGACTATTTCGCGGACCCGGACGGCAACTTGCTCTTCTGGACCGTCGGGAATTCGAGGATTGGCGTGACGATCCAGGCGAACGGGAGCGTGGACCTGACGAGCGCAATTGGGTGGTGGGGGACCGAGACGGTGACGTTCCGCGCGACGGATCCTCAGGGCGCCCTCCAGGAGGACACGGTCCGGATTACGGTCGACCATGTGGACCGACCGCCCGCCTTCCTCCCGGTGCCCGAGGTCTTCCTGAACGTCACCACGACGTACCTTTCGCTCACATCGTACATGGCCGATCCAGACACGAAAGTGTCCGACCTCGTCCTCGTGTCCACGAACAGCGCGCACGCGGTCATCGTCGGCCAGGGGCTCCTGCTGACCTACACGGCCGATGCGGACGAGTCGATCGATGTCGTCGTGAGCGACGGCAACCTGACCGATGCGACGACGATCCATGTCCGCGTGGTCCTGCCCGCGGGCCTGGTGCAAGAGATCATCCCCGGTTGGCTCTACTGGCTTCCGCTGCCGCTCGTCGGCGGGGCACTCGGCGGGTTCCTCGTCTACCGCCGCCGGCAGCTCGAGTGGGCATTCCTCGTGACGAAGACGGGCTTGCTCGTGAGCAGCGTTTCGCGCCGCGGGGACGGCTCGCTCGACACGGACCTGCTCACCGGGATGCTGACGACGATCATGGACTTCGCGCGTCGGAGTTTCTCCGATGAAACGGAGCGGCACCTCGAGGGGCTCGAGCTTGGAGAGAAGCGCGTGACGATTGTCCGGGGGAGCCGCGTCTACCTGGCCGTAGTCTACCGCGGCCGGACCCCGGGATCATTGACGTCGAGGATGCGCGTCCTGGTTCAGAAGTTCGAGAGTCGATATCCGGAGGCCTTCGGGGACATCCTCGACACGTCGAAGCTCGAGGGGATCCCCGTCGAACTCGAGCATCTAGTGACGCGCGGGAACCTCCCATTCGTGCGCTTCGGCTCAGAGGACCGCACGGTGTGATCGGACCGCGTGGAGAGCCGTTCTTCACGGATCGACCGAACGAATCGGCCCGTCGGCCATCCACATCGCCGGAGGTCGCGGGCTCCCCGAAGCCGGGACGTCTATCCAGGCGTCTTCCGTGACGGCTGCTTCGTCCTCTTCGGCTCCACGACCTTGACGTCGCCGATCTCGCGCAGCAACATCGCCTCGCCCTGCCCCGGGAGGACGAATTCGGTCGACTCCTGCGCCAACCGATCCCAGGTTTCGTCCTTGTGCTCCCGGAACGCGTCGAAGTCCCCATACTTGATGCACTCCATGATCAGCGCGGTGTCGTATCTGCCGAACCCGAGGACGGTCCCGAACGTCCCGCGATACGCAAGGCCCGGCGGCGCGTGCTTCGCGAACAAGTCCTCGTTCTTCTTTCGGCCACGCCTGGAAGTCCTTCATTCGGCCCTCTTTCACGTTCCAAAACTGAATTCACAACACGCGGGTTCCCCCGCTCACCAGGATCGGTCACGTGATAATGAACTCGTCTCCACGCCTTCTGCGCGGGGACGTGCCGGACAGGCACGCCGGTCTATGGCCCGAATGCGTTGATGAGCCGGCGCGAGATCATCGCCCCGGTCACGAACAGGATGATGATCGTCAACTGCCCGAGGATCCGCGGGTCATACGGCCAGGTGCGGATGTCCGCCGTCTCGCGGTTCTCCATGTCGAGGACCTGCAGGCCTGTCAGGTCCCGGAGGCGTTGTTTGAGAGGGACGCCTTCTCGCCTCGAGGTTCGGGCTAGAGCCACCGGTGGCGAGCCGGGTAGAACTTCGGTCGGCCGTCCGGGTACCGCGCCTTATACCGCCGGTACCGCTCGTGCCACCAGTGGTATCGCTCATCCGACGTGTGGAGGCGGCGATGTGGGATTCGGATCAGCGCCTGTTCGACGGCCCAGACGTTCCGCGGGGAGAGCCGCCAGTCCGCGTCCAGGGTCCGAAGATCGAGGATGCCGTACCCGTTGATGCGCCCCGTGAGATCGACGAACGGGTCGACGTACGAATAGACCAGGTCGCGGACGGATCGGTACAGGGGCTTGCGGCCATGGAGGCCCGGGTCCCGCGATCGTGCGACGGTGCCGTACTTCCGGCCCCGGCGGAACAGGAAGACCACGTGATCCAAGTCGTCCTGGGACTCGAGGTCGACGACGATCGGCGGGTATCCGTGCTGCTCGAGGATCGTCGCCGCGCACAGTGCGCCCTCGAGGCAGTGCACCTGAGTCGCCCGCACCACGCCGCGGAACGTGCGGAGCGTCTCGCCGTGCGTCTCGTGGTTGTACGGCAGGGACTCGAGCCACCGCTGGACTCGCTCCGGCGTTTTCGCGCGATCGATGATCCGCCGCTCGCGGCGCGTGAACGCGGATCGGGGAGGGGCGGGGCTCATGGCCGCCGGATCAAGATGGCCTGCGCCTCGCGCACCGTCAACGGCCGGCCGTAGATCGGCGTGTCGGGCGCTTGACGGCGGCCGCCCTCCCGGAGGGATCCCGTGTCGAGGGTCGCGAAGCCGATGCTGTCGATCAGCTCCGTCACGGTCGCCTTCGCGTCGGCGTCGTCGCCGGCGACGAAGACGACGAACCGCCCCTCGTGCGCGGGCCGCGAACCGCCCGCCAAGGTGTTCCAGCCCATCGTGTTGAAGGCCTTGACGAGCCGAGCGCCCGGCAGCCTCTTGGCGACTTCCTCGCTCGATGTGCTCTCGCCGAGGTCGATGACGCGGCCCGTGGCGGCGTACGGGTTCATCGCGTCGATCACGATCTTGCCCTCGAAGAGCTCCGCGGGAGGAAGCTCCGCCTTCTTCCGCCACGGGAGGGCGAGCAGAACCGCCTCGCCGAACTTCACCGCGTCCTCGGGGCTCGCGGCCTTCGCGTTCGGGCCGATGGACGACACGAGCGACGCCAGCGTGGCGGGGCCGCGGGAATTCGACACGGCCACCTGGTGAGCGGCCCGCGCGAACAGCCGCGCCGCCGTCCCGCCGATGTGCCCGGCTCCGATGATTCCGATTCGCATGGATGATCGACCGAGGCCTGCAAGCCCTGCACGGCTATGGACGTTCGGATTTCACTGGGCGCCTCGACGCCGTTCCAGTCGGCCCACCCACCGGAAAATAGATGGGGCAGGCGAGGATGGCCCGGGCCCCGGACGCGAGGGACCGACGATGGAGCCGACGCCGACAGAACCGCCCCGCCTCCGTCGCCGGATCGGGTTCTCCGAGATCCCGCGGAACGTCCGGCGGATCGTCTACGCGAACGTCCTCGGCGGGGTGGGCTTCGGGTACCTGATCGTCTTCATCACGGCGTACCTCCCGCAGATCGGGATCGGGCCCGAGGTCGTCGGCCTGATCCTCGGCGCGCAGGGCATTTCGATGGTCGTGACTGCGATCCCGCTCGGCTGGTACTCGGATCGCCGCGGCCGGAAAGGGCTCCTGCTGGCCGCGTCCGTCATCCTCCCGCCATCCCTGCTTGTGTTCGCCTTCACGACGGACCTGCGATGGCTCGTCCTCGCCTCCGTCGCCGCCGGCGTCGGCGAAGGCGCCTTCCTCTCGACGTGGAACGCGATCATCGCGGACCAGACGACGGCGGCGCAGCGGAACGCGGCGTTCTCCCTGTCGTTCGTCCTCAACAACGTCGCGGTCGGAGCGGGCTTCGCGCTGCCGCTCGCCTTCCCGGCCCTCCAGGCATGGTCGAGGCTCGACAGCCACACGATCCACGTCGGCGCGCTCGTCGTGACCGACGCCTTCGGATTCGTCATGCCCGTCGCCTTCGCGGTCCTGCTGCGGGGCTACCGGGAGACATTGCGGGTGCGGGAGGGGCGGCCGAAATGGATGGACTGGAAGCCGATGCTGAAATTCTCGGGCGCGAACGGCCTCATCGGCCTCGGGGCGGGGTTCTTCATCCCGCTCGTGCCGACGTGGCTCTTCCTGAAATTCGGTGTGCCGGACACGTGGAGTGGGCCGCTGCTCGCCCTGTCCAACGTCACGATCGGGATCGCGGCGATCGGGAGCGCAGCGCTCGCGAAGCGATACGGCTCCGTGCGGGCAATCGTCATGGCCCAGGGGCTCTCGACGATCTTCCTGCTGAGCCTCGCCTTCGCCACGAACGCGGTCGTCGCGGGCGGGCTGTACCTCATCCGCGCGGCGCTGATGAACATGTCCGCGCCGATCGGGGACTCGTTCCTCATGGGGATCGTCGCGCCGGAACAGAGGGGGCTGGCGAGCGCGGTGAACTCGATCATCTGGCGCCTCCCGAACAGCGTGACGACGGTCCTCGGCGGCGTATTGATGGGCGCGGGCTACTACGACCTCCCGATCTTCCTCGCGACCGCGTTCTATGTGTCGTCGATCACATCCTTCTTCGTCATGTTCCGTAACTTGAAGCCGACGACGTGAGCCCGGACACCTGCTCGCGGACAAGTTGTTCTACCCGGTTCGGAGGAAGGACCGACAGCAGTGGATTGTGATGAGTGGTGTGGACCGCGGATAACCCGAGCAATGTTCATTTGGGATACCGCGCTGCTACGAGTGTGGACATTACCTGGTGGAGGAACCCTTGGCACTTCATCCCTGTGCTTTGGATAGTTTCGGGTGTCATCGCGGCCGCTGTGTGGGCCTATCAATTCCTGCATCCGGAACTTGACCTCGCCCTTGTCTTCGCCCTTCCGGTCGCTGTCTTCACCGCTTCCTTCAGTGCGAGCATGGGTATGTGGCTCTACTCACACATTACTCGAGAGAGCAGAGATGCTCAGTTCAGGTTCGAACGCATCTACACACCCTTGTACGACGATTTGCAGCGAGTCATCCAAGACTTAGACCGAGGCTTCATCGGGTCCCTTCAGAAGTGGCAGGAAATCAACGACACACATCTCAAAGTCTTCGTGGCTCAAGAAGTTGGACATGCAGTGGAAGACCTCGTACGGGAACTTAAGACGTACCATGAGGTTTGGAACGAGGCGTATTCTGCTGCAGAGAAAATCTTGATTGATGCAACCATGCACCTGACCGACAGGGTAGGCTCCCGCAACCCCGGACCAGAAATAGTGACTGAGGTCAAAAGCAGTGGCTATCAATTCTTGTTCGATCCGAACACTACCACGTTGGACCCAAACCGCATGACCAACATAGTCAACCGAATCGGTCAAGCTGGCTATCAGGACGCAAGGAGGCTTGCGGACGAGATGGTCAAGAAGATGAAGGAGACCCTGGTCCTGAACGGCAAGGTCGTTGCTCGGCTTCGGGAGATAGAGGCCTTGATGCCGAAAGTCGAGGCGGTCCGTGAGCTGGTACACCAACGTCTCATACGCCCGCTCTCCTGAGGGAGCTTTCGTATGCGTGGCCTGCCGTACAGCCGCGACTGCACTAACTAGGTAACTCCAATAGCGTCTGAAGGATGTTCGCGGCGTCCTTGAGGTCTCGTAGAGCCTCGTCCCGCGTTAGCCAGAGGCGCGCTTTAGAGATGTCGCCTTCCTGGGCAGCGGAGACCATTGCTACCTCCTGCTTTGCTGCTACATGGGCGATGAGGTTGCCATCCTCTTGGATTCGACCAAGAGCGGCCATCTGCTCATCGGAAAGGACTCCTCGCCTAGCTATCGCGCGTTTCATCTCTTCAAGGCGAACCGGCCGGATCCTCCCATCGTGGGTGCGCGGCGGGTTAAATCTCCACCACATACCCTTGCTCCAGTCTCTGTATAGGAAGACATAGCAAGCGGCCTCCAATGTCGCGCGGCACAGAAGCGCGGTCCCTTCGATTGCTCCTGCATCGAAGACCCGGGCCGCTTCGCCGAACAAAGTTACGCTCTGATGGAGGATCGTCTTCTCCGGTTTGAGATGAGCCATCAAGTCTTGCAAGATCCTCTCTCCTTCTTTCGGCGGGAACTGCCCTTCCATGCATTGCAGAAGAGTGCTTATTACTCATGTCTGTTTGTACAAAAATAGAGGACCGTCCTCTCCAGGTGGAACCGAGGAGCAGCTAGACTGCGAGGTTCACGCTTGGAGCGGGACTTCGGGAAGAAGTCTAAACACTTCACCGACGGTTCTCGGAATCTATATGAGCGCGCCGTCTGGCTTTGTCCACTAATGAGCGACGATTCGGAAGAGTGGGAAGAACTGGTGAAGCGAGGTACGGTTGCAGCTGTGGGTGCTCTACGGAGGTTTGCAACAGAGCAAATCGCCCGGCTTGAGCGATATCAGAAACCACGCCATTCCGCGGGACGCTTCTAACCGACGAGCAGTACCAACTCCTTCTTGAACGACAGGGCGGGGTCTGCGCCATTTGCGGTGATAAGTCGAAGAGTGGACGTCTGGCAATTGACCATATCCATGGAACAACTAAGGTGCGGGGTCTCCTATGCATGGGTGCAACACGGGTTTAGGACTGTTTTAGGGATGACCCTGATCGCCTTGCCAAGGCAATGGACTACCTGAAACGGAGTGGAGAACCCAAGTCGAGAATCGGTGAGCCACGCCGGTTCGTCCATGGCCGAACCGGCGCCAAAAATGGGGCCCCACGACACAGGGCGGTGAGGCCTGAGGGGACAGGACGAAGAAACTGGGTTTCGCGCGATTTTGGGGTTTGGTGCATCGAAATCGAAGGTCCAAAGTCTTTTGACCGCCAATTCGTTCTCCACGGGCCATGCGTCTCATCCTCCTCGGCCCCCCGGGCGCGGGCAAAGGCACCCAGGCCGAAAAGCTCTCCGCGTACCTCGGCGTCCCGCGGATCTCGACGGGGGACATCCTGCGCCGGAACGTCGTCGACGACACGCCCCTCGGCAAGAAGGCGAAGGCGTACATGGACTCGGGCCAGCTCGTGCCCGACGACCTCGTGATCACGATGACGGAACGACGGCTCAAGGAGCCGGACGCGAAGAAGGGGTTCATCCTCGACGGCTTCCCCCGGAACCTCGCCCAGGCGGAGGCGCTCTCCAGGCTCACGAAGATCGACGCGGTCGTGAGCCTCTTCTTGGAGCCGGAGGACTTAATCAAGCGGAACACGGGCCGGCGCATATGCCCGAAGGACGACACGGTCTACCATATCCTGATGAACCCGCCGAAGAACCCCGGCGTCTGCGACAAGTGCGGCACCCCTCTGATCATCCGGGCGGACGACAAAGAGGAGGTCGTGCGCAAGCGGATCGAGACGCACGAGAAGCAGACCGCGCCGCTCATCAAGTACTACCGGGACCGCGGCCTTCTGCGGGAGGTCTACGCGAGCGGCCTCATCGAAGAGATTTTCCTCCGGTCGATCGAAGCGCTCAAGGCGTGAGGTACGTCGCCATCACCATCAAATATGGCCGGGCCGTTAGACGCCGCTGCGCCCCTGTAGTCTAGCTTGGATAGGACAGAGGCCTGCGGAGCCTCTGACCTGGGTTCGAATCCCAGCAGGGGCGTCCGCGTACGTGTGCAGGGGCTTTCGACTCGGCGAGTTCGTGACTGGGCGGGTCTCCCGCGTGTGGCACTTTTCGCGAAGGCAAGTCGCGGCAGGGCGATCCCGGTTCCGGACTTTCCGGGGAAAACGTGACAACTCAAGCCGAATTGACAACGCCGGCTATATGCAACACACGGTTGTCGGCCGCCGAGGGGACGGTATCGCACTAGTTGCGCTGGGATACGACACCGCAGGCTTGCTCAAGGAAACTCAAATGACCTAAGGGTAGGGACGCGCTGTGGATTTTTATGGACCGGGTCTCGAAGAACCCTTCGCGATTGTCAAACGGGGCATTGTCCGAACCGGAATCGTGCAGGGGCTCCTCTTCGTCGCTGGGAGTCTTCCAACAGCGATTGCGGGTGCGGTTTACGGATATTCCCCGGTCTTGGCCATCGGTGTCTTGGGACTCATTCTGAGTCTTTTTCCATTTTCGGTCGCCGTTCGCATCCATCGCAGACTACGGGGCCCGAAGGTAGCGCCGGATGGGATATACCTCCCGCTTCCGAAAGGATTCCTTGAAGGGGGATACTGGCTGCCGGCGGAAGCAATTGTCACGGCTGATCTCCACGAATCGCCGCCCGAGGCTTACGTGAGCTTCGACGTACGAACCGCACTTGGTATGCGGAGGGTCGCCATCGAGAAAGGCTTGATCGTCAGTTGGCCAGCCTTCGTCCGGGCTCTCCATCGGCTCGGGATTACGGGCGTCCGCGCACCGCACCCACCGCGCCCTCCTTCTACATTTAAGGAATCGTCCAATCGATCGGGCCGGCGCCGATTGACCTATCTTGGTTTCGTCGGGGGCTTGGCGTATGTCATCGTGGTCGGATTTTCCCTCCGGGTGAGCCTTACGCTCGTGGCGTTTGCGTTCTCGTCGCTCGTTTCCGCCGTTGTAATCGCCATGGCGTTTTTTTCAGCCCGGCGCGTTCCTCTTCGCGTCCAAGTCGATGGACAACACGTTTCAATTCGGCTGTTCGGTCGGTCCAAGCCAGTCCGGTTGCATGTCCCGCAGATTCGAGTCGGAGCGGCTTGGGTGACGTCCTTGTCCGATGATTCACGACAGGCAACGTATGGTCCTTTGGACCCGGAAATCGTTCATCTCTTGGAGTCGATCATGGAGCAGGAGGGCGGCAGTTGAGCCTCCAGCCGTTCAGCGGTTTGTCGCGATTTCGATTAACGCGACTCCGCAAGCGCCCAATGGTTCGAATTCGTCGCGGCCTTCCTAGCGGTTAGCTTCGTCGCTTCGATGTTTGCCATGCGTTACTCAGAACTACCTGGAGTGCAGCTTCTGTCGATGATTAGCTTCGTCCTCAACATAATCGGATTCCTGGCCGCTGTTCATGAATTCGGTTTGCTGTAGCTAAGGGGAGGTCATAGACTGAACGAAAACCCGATGGCGATGCGAATCGACGGATACCGTCGGACCCTCTACGTGGTTGGATTCGTTGGTCTCCTCGTCCTAGATCCACTTGGCACGCTCATTCTCCTTCAGATTACGAGTCGACTGATCCAAGGCCTACTGGTTGGCCTCCTGATTCTGTGCAACATGTTCGTCCTCCTGTTCATCACTTACGCTCCGACACGACTTGGCGTTCTCGGTGACAATTTCGTTGTGGTCCGGGTTCGGTGGTCTCGCAAACCGCAGGTCCAAACGATTCCCCTCTCTGAGGTACGGTCTGCAGAGCTCACCCGTGGAATGGCGGGCATAGCCCATCTCGCAATTACTATGAAGACTGGACGTAGGGTTCGTATCGGCTTCCTTGATGGAACTCTGGCCTCTGAACTGGCATCAGCATTCAATCCCGCTCGCGTTCCCGTATCGTGATTCTCAAGGTCGAGGTTGTGTAGCGCGAGTTCTTCGGCTCCGGACAGTCCACGTTCGACGTCACGTCCGCGTACGGTCCGTTCGTCCTCGGCGTCAATGCGGTCGTCGTGCCGAGGTCGATCTTCCTCGACTCGAAGCTCCGGGCCGACTTCGATGCGGGCACGTTCGTCCCGCTGACCGACGCGACCCTGTACGGCGAGGACCTCGGACAGACGAGCGTCTCGGAGAGCGTGATGAACGTCATCGCGGTGTCCCTGGCCGGCTCGGACGCGTACAACGTCCTGAGCCGGTTGCTGCGGAACGCGACGGACGTCCAGGTGTACTCGTACGTCGACCTCACCTCGTACGTCCTCCTGGCGAACCTGCCGTACGACGTCGTGCGCATCCTGCCGTGGGCCAAGGTGACGAACGGCGCGACGGGCGCGGCGCCGGACGGCATGCCGGGCTTCGCGAACGTCCTCGTGCAGCTCGGCCAGATGTTCTACGACGTCCTCGTCGCCTTGGGCACGTTCCTCGTGAACCTGGCGGAGGCGATCGTGGACTGGGGGATGAAGGCGCTCGGGGCCGTGGGGACGGATGCTGCAGAAGGTTCCTCCTCAGGCACTTCCTCCCTCGCCGCGATGCCTTTAAGACCGTCATGGACCATCGGAACGGCGGCATGAGGGACTACCGAAAGATCGCGGAGGATTTTGCCCTCCACCTCAAGGCGAAGTATGGCGAGAGGATTGAGCGGGTCATCTTGTTCGGGTCCGTGGCCCGCGGAGACTACCGGGAGGACTCTGACGTGGACCTGATCGTCGTGGGACGCGGCGACCGTTTGGCACTTCAGGGGGAGCTCGCCGCGGACTCCGTGCGGCTGCTCCTCGAGACGGGCGTCCTCGTCACCCCCATGGCATTCACGCAGGAAGAGATGGGACGGGTCGACCGGACGTTGTTCGGGCGCACCGTGGCCTCCGAGGGCGTTGTCCTTGCCTGAATCCGAGGACCTCCTGAAAGCCGCCCAAGAGTCGCTCGAGGCGGCAAGGCTCCTCGCATCCCGCGGTTTTCATCCGGACGCCGTGAGCCGTGCGTACTACGCGATCGTGTACGCCGCCCGTGCCGCGCTCGCAAGCCGCGGCGTTGCCGCGAAGACCCACGGCGGGACGCTCCAACGCTTCGGAGAACTGTTCGTCGCGCCCGGCCTCCTCTCCTCCGATCTCACCACGGCCTTCGGGAAGGCGATGGCGATTCGAAATCGGGCGGATTACTCGACGGCGGTGCGTCCCGGGAGGGAAGACTCCGAGACGGTACTCGGGGACGCCGCGCGATTTGTCGACGCCGTGACTCGCCTTCTCTCTGGGAAGTGACCGCTGAGATGCGAGGACGTCCCGCTTCGCCCAGCCCAACCCGAACGCGACGGACGATCGTCTCGAAGTCGCAGGGTGGCATCTTCTTGGCGTCAATCGGTTTTGCAGTAGGCGCGTTCGCATGGTACTCCGCTACCGCCTATCTTCAGCAGCATCCGCTGAGGTGATGCCGTGGATGGGAGCGGGCGAGGGCATCGGAGCACGGCCGGGCAAGGCGAGATAATCTCCAACACGCCCGCGGTCGTCTCTTTCGGTGCCGTCGGACTCGTGTTCGCCTTTGCTGCAATCTGGGCATTCTCTCAGGGCCCTGTACGAACGGGGAACTTCGGCGGACTCCTCCTACTATGTCGTGCTTTTTCTGCTTGCGGCGATGGCGCTTGCCCTCTTCGTCGCGGTCTTCCAATTCCCCTACTCCCTGGAGGTGTCCAGCGAAAGTTTGGAGTTGAGGTATGTTCACCGGCGGGAGGAGATACCGGCGGCCCGAATCTCGACGATTGAAGTCCGTGGTGGGGCGGTGGGCCGTAACTGTTGGATTGTGTTCGTAGACGGAGAAAGCAAGTCGATTGGATCAAGGAGCCGACGTCTGCCGGATATCTGGCGCCGTTTCCATCCACCAATGCAGGCTCGGGGTGTCCAGAATCACTTTCAAGATCGATGACGCGGGGCATGACGTTCCCCTGTGCAACTGCCAGAACCTTGCCCGCCGAATACCCGACTCAGCCAGGCGTGCGCACTTTGCCTTCTCGAAAATGGTCCGTTGGGTGTACGGTGTCCGAGTGGTCGGGGTCGTTGGAATCATCCTCACGGTGGGGCAAGTAGTGGCCAGATGGACGGGTAATTAATCATGGCGTTTTCCTATCGGGAAACCAAAGACCGAAGTCTTCGGCACCTGTTCATCGTCCTGTTGGCGGTTACGACGGCGAGCCTTGGATATGTGCTGTTCAGACTCGTTGTCAGCGGGTTTTCTCTGGTTCTTGGCGCGCTTCTGACGGGGTTCGGGATCTTGGTCGGAGCCTTTGCTCTCGGGTTTGCATTTCAACTTGCCGAGGCCCAGGCCTTTCCCGTCCTCATTGAGGGCGACCGTCTTAGCTTCCCTCGGGCAACCATTCTCGCAGTGGTCTTGGGAAGACGCGAATGGACGCATATCAGCGATGTGAAAAGGATTGAGCTGAAACTCAACCGGATCGTTCGGACGTCGGTCCGCGATTCGCAGCTTGGAACCTCATTGGAAGATGCTCAAGTTCCGACCGACGTCGTTGTGACAACTGTGAATGGAAAGGTGTACGAGAAGCACTACAATGTCCTTCGGCGGCACCACCGTGCGCTGGCTGCAGAGACCGCCAAAGCCCTCCTCGCCTGGGCGCCGGAAAAGGTGGTGCTGAAGTGATGCCTCATTCTAGCCGCCGATGATCATACATTCGGACCGGACTGAGCGGCCCTCGTGTCTGTCGAAATCCGGGACATCGCAAGTCCCGATCGATTCAAGGCGGCCATCGAAGCGCTAACCATCGATGATGCATGACCCACTCCGAGTTCGATCTCGCATCGGAATCCAGTCCATTTGTCGTTGTCCCGAGGTCGATCTTCCTCGACTCGAAGCTCCCGAAAGACCTCGACGCCGGGACGTTCGCGCCCCTATCCGACGCGACCCTGTACGGCGAAGACCTCGGCCAAGCGAAGGTCTCGGAGAGCGTCGCCGGGACGGTGGCGAAGTCCCTGTCCAGCGTCGAGGCGAAGAACGTCCTCGACCGCCTCCTGCGGAACGCGACGAACGTCCTCGTGTACTCGTACGTCGACGTGACGTCCTACGTCGTCCTGATGAACCTTCCCGCGGACGTCGTGAAGATCCTCCCCTGGGCCTCCGTGACGATCAGCCCGACCGGCGCGATGCCGCAGGACTTCTGGCAGAAGATCGGCGCGGCGGAGTCGGCCATTGTCAACTCTCTCGTGCAGCTCGGACAGATGATCAACGACGGACTCGTCGCCATCGGCACGTTCCTCGTCAACCTGGCGGAGGCGATCGCGGACTGGGAGATGAAGGCGCTCGGGGCCGTGTGGAACACGGTCGTCGCCGTCGCGCAGCCGGCAGCCCACGTTGTGCAGCACCTGGCCTCCCGCTAGGGCCGTCGCCTCGCGCGGAAATAGGGATTGACTTAAAGCCCGCGTCCATCCTCGCCATGCTGTGCTCCGCGGCTATCTGACACCTCTATCGATCGCGGTCTTCCTCCTGGCCTCGGCCGTCTTGGTTCCCCATCCTGGAGGAGTCCTGCCGATCCCGATATCTTCGGCATCGACCGCTGCGGATCCCCTCGTCCAATCCGAGTTGAGTGCTCGCGATTCTCGGCCCGCGGATCCGCTTGTCATCGCGGATTCGAGCGGGCCTGTCGGCCCGAGAGCCGCGGTCCCCGTCACGTCGTTCGAAGGCCTGATCTTCGGCGCGAACGGACCGTACACGAACCGCTACGTCCCGCCGGACGTCCAAGTCGCGGCCGGGCCGAATCACGTCGTCGAGATGGTGAACGCCCTCGGCCGCATCTGGACGAAACAGGGGACGGTCCTCGAGACCTTCACGCTCCACACGTTCTTCGGAGTCGCATCGACGGATTTCATCAGCGACCCGAAGGTGCGGTTCGACGGCTCGGGCGGTCGGTGGTTCGCCACGATCGCCGACGTCACGACGGCGAGCATCCTCCTCGAGGTCTCGACCTCGGACGATCCGACGTCGACCTGGAATCCGTACGCGTTCCTCGCGTCCGCCGGCTGCGCCGATCAACCGCTCCTCGGCATTAGCGACGACACGGTCGTCCTCTCGGCGAACGATTTCTCCTCCTGCACCGTGCGGAATCCGTCGTACGTTGGAGTCGAGTACTGGGTCGTGAACAAGGCGGACCTCCTCGGCGGCGCGACGGCGCGGTTCTCCCGCTTCGGCCCGGACAGTTCCCGCTTCTCGCTCCAGCCGGCCCACGCCTTCTCGTCGACGACGGCGTACCTCGTCACCGCAGGGAGTGGCCTGACGACGATCCTCGCGGTGTTCGCGGTGACGGGCGTTCCGCCGGGGACCGTCTCCATCGCCGAACACGACCTCGCGATCCGCCCGACCGCCGGCCCGCCGAGCGCCTCGCAAGCCGGCTCGAACGGTGCCCTCGACACGGGGGACGCGCGGGTGGAGGACGCCTTCTGGGACGCGGGTCGCCTCTGGGTCGCGTTGAACGACGCCTGCATCCCGTCGGGGGACGTCGGCACGCGGTCGTGCGTCCGCCTGATCGAGGTCGACACGGGGACGTGGGCGGTCGAACAAGACTTCGACTTCGGGATCACGGACAAGTACGTCTTCTACCCGGCGTTGCGCACGGACGGCGGCGGCCGGCTGTTCGTCGTCTTCGGATTTTCGTCGTCGACCGAATACCCGGGCGTCATGGTCGCCATCCGATCGGCGTCGGATCCGCCGGATTCGCTCGGAGCGCCGCAAGTCATCCGGAGAGGCGATGGGCCGGTGGTGACCGGATGCTCCGGATCGAGGTGCCGCTACGGCGACTACTTCGGCGCCGGCCGGGATCCTTCGGACCCGGAGATCGTATGGGTCGCCGGAGAGTACGGCGCGACGGCCGGGTGGGCGACGTACATCGCGGCCATGTCGGCGACGGTCCGGCTGACCGTGAGCTACGCGCTGGTGGGCGGCGGCACCGGCTTCCGGGCGCCGACGTTCACGTACGTGCAGGATGGCGTGACGAAGACCGCGTCGCTCACCGCCACGCAGACGACGTACGCGCTCGACGGCGGAACCCCGTGGTCGGTGCCGCAAATGCTCCCGGGGTCGGGCGCGAGCGAACGATGGGCGACGGACTCGAACGGGACGGGGAACGCGACCGCGTCGCTGACGATCGTCTTCACGTACGCGCATCAGTACCTCGAGACCTTCGCGTACCGCGTGACCGGCGGGGGCGCAGGCTTCGGCGCGCCGAACGCGTCGTACATGGGCGTCGGACGTGCGTTCGAATCGACTGCGAACTTCACGGACTGGGCGGATGCGGGCTCGTCGTACGCGTTCGCGCCCTCGCTCCCGGGATCGAACGCGACCGAGCGGTGGTACGTCGATCCGTCGACGGCCGGCGGAACCGTTTCCGGCTCGGGGACCGTCGATGTCCTCTACCGGCATCAGGCGTTCGTGACCTTCGACCTGCAGGGACCGGCGGGCGGGACCGTGTCGCCGGGCACGGGATGGTACGACGTCGGCGCGTCGATCTCGCCGTCCGTCGCGGGGCCGGCGGGATGGGCCGCGGGCGAATGGATCGGTTCCGGACCGGGCGCCTATTCCGGGCCCGAGCCGACGCCGGCGCTGACGGTGAGCGGCCCCTTCTCCGAGACCGCCATCCTGTTCCCAGGCCTGACGATTGCCGCGGGATTCGGCGGCGTGTCGTATAGATACGAGGGCGGAACCGGGACGGTGCCGGGCGGCTCGTCCCGGACGATTTACGTTCGGCCGGGGACCATCGTCTCCCTCGTCGAGACATCGGCGAGCGCGTTCACCTTCGCGGGCTGGAGCGGCGGGACCTCGGGCATGCAGTCGAACGTCTCCGTGACGATCGAGGTTCCCACGCAGGTGAGGGCGAACTTCGCGCTGACGACGAGCGCCGCAATCGCCCTTGTCTCCCTTTTCGGGGGGCTGGTCCTCGGTCTCGTGCTGCTCGTCGGGGTCGTGCGGCGGAGGCGGCGGACGTCCGGTCCTCCGCCGACGGTGCCTCCGCCTCCTTCCCCTTAAAGACGGCTCCGGGGAAGCCCGCCAAAGGTATATGCCCCCGTCGGGTAACGCTCTGTTGTCCACGCGAGGACGGCCCCATGTCCCTTCAGCTCGGAACCGACCCGGAGTCGAAGACCGCGATCGAGCTGCCGGAGGACGCGCTCCTCCGCCACGTCGTCATCCTGGGTTCGACGGGCGCCGGCAAGACGGTCCTCGCGAAGGCGTTCCTCGAGGAGGCCGTCCGCGCGGGCGTCCCGGTGATCGCCATCGACCCGCAAGGGGACCTCGCGTCCCTCGCGCTCGTCCACACGGACGCGTCCGCGGAGGAACATCCGGTGGACCCGGACGTCGTCGACGAGTACTGGTCCCGGGCCGCCGTGTCGATCCTCACGCCGGGTTCGACGCGCGGCACCCCGGTCGGGTTGAATCCGCTCAAATCACCGCCCGTCGCCGCGGCACCCGAGGATCTCGTCGTCGCGCTCGATGCGCTTGCGGAGAGCCTCGCCGCCGCCATGGGCTACGATCCCTCGGAGGAGACCGGCGGCCGCGCGAAGGACGTGCTCTTCCTGACGCTGCAATCGTCCTTGAAAGGCGGCCGGTGGCCGCGGGACATCGCGGAGCTCGCGAGGGTCCTGGAGGGGGAGGCGCCGCCGGACGCCGCGGCGCTGCAGACGAAGCAGGAGCGCGCCTCGCTCGTGCGCCGCGCGCAGTCGATGACCGTCGGGGCAAAAGGCCTCCTCTTCACCGCGGGCCCCGCGCTCGACGTCGAGTCGATGGCCCGTCGCGCTCCGGACGGCCGCGTGCCCGTGAGCATCGTGTACACCGGCGGCCTGCGCAACCCGCGGGAGCGGGAGCTCGTCGTCGCCACGTTGTGCAAGGACATCATCGCGTGGATGACGGCCAAGCCGCTCGGCGATTTGCGGCTCGTCCTCTACATCGACGAGGTCGCCGGCCTGTGCCCGCCCCATCCGCGGAACCCGCCAGCGAAGAAGTTCCTCTCCCTCCTGTTCCGCCAGGCGCGCAAGTACGGCGTCGGCGTGATCGTCGCGACGCAGAACGTGACGGACCTCGACTACAAGGCGCTCGGCCAGGCAAGCACGTGGGCGCTCGGGAGGCTCATGGCGAAGCAGGACCTCGATCGGGTGCGGCACGTGATCGCGTCCGTCAACGGACCGCCGGAAGGCATCTTGGCCGCCATCCCGTCGTTGCGCGCGGGCGAGTTCATCCTCCTCTCGCCGGACCACCTGCAGTCGGCGCAACGCCTGACGGTGCGCGGCCTGGCGACCCGCCACGAGGTCGTGCCGGAGGAGAAGTTCCGGGAGATTCAGGCGAACGGGACGGCCTCCGCTGCGGATCCGGTGGCGGAGGACCGGATCGCGCGGCGGCGGCGGATGGCCGCCGCGGCCGCCCGGGACGCGAAGGCGTCGGTGCCCGCCAAGGTGGAGGAGGCGATCGGCTTGCGGGTGCTGAAGATCTTCGAGGACGCGCCGGGGCTGTACGGACAGTCGGAGATCGCGGGGCGGGTCGTGGTCGACGAGAAGTTCCTTCCAATCCTCCTGGGGAAGCTCGTCGAGCATCGGCTCCTTATGGCGGACCGGATCGATGGCCGCGAGGTCTACTGGGACCCCACGGTCGGATTCGATCCCCGCCGAGGCGCGCCGGAGCGACTCGCGATGTTCCCGCTCCGCTTCCCGCTCGTCCGCGCGACGAAAGTCGTCCGGGATCACATCCGCCGGTGGTTGCTCGGCCCGCGGGAGCTGATCGCCCGCAAGGCGTTCTACTACCTCCCGCTGTGGCGGGTCGAGGCGGAGGTCCCCCTGGGCCGGAAAGGCAGCCGCGCAATCCGTCAATTCTACGTGAACGCCTCCACGGGAGAGCTCGGCCACGGGGCGTACGGCCGCATCTCGTTCGAGGAGATCCCCGGCAAAGACGCCGTGAAGCTCAAGCCGCTGACGCCGAAGACCCTCCTGGAGCACGTGCTCGCGGCCCGCATCGACGACTCGATCCGGATCGCGCTGGTCGGCCCGTCGCGGGCGCAGGAGATCGTGCGCACGACGCTCGGCGTCAAGCCGTCGGCCGTGGAGCCGGAACTCGTGCTCCTGCCGATTTGGCGGTTCGATGTCGTGTCGAACGGAGACGGCCGCGCGCGGTCGCTGTGGGTCGACGGGAGCCTCGGGTCCGTGTTCCACGAGGCGCCGTGATCGAGATGGCCAACTGGCGCCGACCGAGGACGGCGCTCTCGGTCGGGGCGGCCCTCGCGCGGGAGCAGGTCTCGACAGGGCCCTCGTGCAACCCCCGCCAAGCGGAAGATCGACGCGCCGAGGCGTCCGCCTCTCATCAATCTCCACGGACGTCCGCGACCACGCGGTGACCTGTGGATTCGCACGCGGGGCTGTCTACGATTGGTACTCGGTCACGATCACGGTGTGCGGATAGTTGCCCGGATTGTCCCAGCACAACGTGGAACTCAGTCCACGGTCCCACACCGTGATTGTATGAGTTCCCGCGGCGAGTCCCGTGAAGATGTCCGTCGTCGAAATCGGATAGTAGTCCCCGTTGCTCGTGATCGTCGGTCCAAGGTTGTTCGGAACCGACTCGACACCGTCGACCCGGATATGGAAACTGCAATACCCGCCTCCCGACCCCGTCACGTGCGAGTTCCAGACGACTTCGATGCCGGTCGTGGCCGACGATTTCGTGAAGGTCCCGATCACCTCTAGTTCCGCAGCAGTGCTCGTGGGCGACGCGTCTTGGGCCCCTGTACTGTACGTCAACACCGTGACGGAGACGATTCCCGACGGACCTTGCGGCCCCGTAGGACCCGTGGCGCCGGTCGAACCCGTGGCACCCGTCGCGCCGTTTGCCCCGTCTGCGCCAGGGGGGCCCGCCGGCCCTGCAGGGCCAGCTATCACAAAGTTCACAGCGAGAGCGACGACCGCCAAGGCGAGGGCGATCGCGCTCAATGTCCTGCTCACTCCTCCGGCCGACTGACTGGGCTGCATACGGTCGGACAAGAGAAACCGGACTAAGCATGTTTCGGCCGGCGTCGGCTCGGGGTTCGGAGCGTGAACAGGTCAGGAAGCCAAGGAGGCGGGGATGACACGCGCGATGGACGGCCGGCCGCAAAACCGCCTGCCTATTGCATCAACCCGAGCGGCCCGAGCTTCTCCGGCAGGTACGTGTCCGTGACGTAGTCGAGGCCGTACTTCGCGAGCGCCTGCTGCTCCGCCTTCTTGTTGATCTGCAGCATCGTCTGGATCTCGTTCCTCCAGAACTCGTCGTTGAACCGCGGATCCGAAAGCTCCGCGTTCAGCGCGCCGATGTCGCGCGGCGTGAGGGCGTCTGTCGGAAGATCGTAGTTGAGGATGTCGCTGGCGGTGATTCCGACAAACTCCGCGGTCGGGGTGGCGAGGTATTCAGAGATGTGGGCCGTCTTGATGGCTCCGTAGGCGACGGAGGCATGGATCCGGAACGACCAGGGGTCCCCGTCGACGAAGACCGCGCATGGGAGCTTCATTTCCTCATTCAAGCGTTTCAGCAATCGTCGCGTGCTGCGAGACGGTTGCCCTTTCAGATGCACGAGGACGCACTTCGCGTCATCGTCGAAGCCGTTCTCCACGAGCCGATCGAACATGCCGCCGGTCTCGATCGCCAGGACGAACTTCGCGTCCGCCTCGACGAACTTGACCTTCTCCTTCTCCACGTTGTAGGGAATCGTGTAGCCGGCGTCGCCCACGTCGTCTCGACAGTTGATCCGTTTGCGTTCTCCATTTCGCGTAATCTCCTCGAGGGTCAGGTTCCCGATCACGCTCGCTCCGCTTTCTTCCGGCCGCAGCTTGAAATCCTCCCGCAGCAGCTGCGTGATCACCTCGAGGTCCTCCGCGAGGAGGTTCGACTCCTCCTGCGCATGGAACTTTGCGATGTCCCAGCCCTCGGAGATGTAGTACATTTCCCTCAGGGTCGAGGACTTGCTCTCGCGAATCATGTCGCGAATGAACTCGAGGACGTGCATCGTCCGGAGGAGCATCAGGGCGCCTTTGAGCTTCTTCGCGCTCCGCACGCCCATCAGGCTGCCGTACTTCCACACCGCGTGCTTCGTGTCGAACCGGATGTTCGCCTTCGTACGGAGCGGGATCTTCATCTTCGGGACCTGACCCGTGTCGAGCTCCTCATAGATCTCCTCCGCGATCCCGTAGAGCGCATCGACCGCCTTGTTTGCCTCCGCGGCATTCGGGGACTTCGTCGGCTTCTTACTCATCATCGAGCGCCTCCTCCGTTTCATCGTAGTCGATCTCGCCCTCCTCCGGTGCCTCGGGCGCGGGGGCTTCGGCCTCCTCTTCCTCGAAGTCCGCGTAGTTCATCTCCCAGTCCCCGGGCAAGGGCTCCGCGCCGATCACGAGGCCCGGGTTGATGCCGCTTACGTAGACCTCGGACTCATCGTACTCCGCCTCGTCGAGCCCTTCGAGGACGAACGAGACGGATCCTTTCTGCACGGAGTCGATCCGCTTCAGCTCCCACGTAATCTTCCCGTCATCGCGCACTTCGGCGGGCTTCGGCTCGAACCCTTTCGCCTCTATCCCGCGCGGGAGGAGGAGGTGGAGGTTGAGCTTCTTCCCGGCGGACGTAAAGTTGTGGACGTTGATCGTGACCGTGTGCCGTTTCTGTTTCTTTTCGTACGCGATCTCCTCGTCGATCCAGACGACGCCCATGATCTTGGTGATCGTCGCGTCCAGGGAAGGGACCTTCTTGTCCACGATCTTCGCGGACTTCTCCGCGATTCGGGGCAGGATGAGCTGGACGATTTCGAACTTCTCTTTCGTCTTCGCGCGGTGCGCCTTCTTCGTCAGGTGCGTCTTGAGCCGACGCCCGCATTCCTTCAGCGCGAGGTCGAGCTCCGTCATAATCTCGTCGACCGTCGCGACCGCCTCCTTCGCTTCGGAGGTGTAGGGCACCTTTGTCGAGCAGACGTGGACGAGGACAATCGCGGGGCCGAACGGAAGGCCCGCGCCGCCGCGCTGCTCGAGCCCGTACCGCCGCCAGTCGACGTTGGCGACGGCCTGCGTGAGAGCGCATCCGCCAGCCTGGTAGAGGAGAGGCACGCGGTTCGCGAACCGCAGGACTTCGGCTGATTGGTCGGGCGGTAGGTCGCCACCGTAGACGATGCCGACCTCGACTTGGAACGGATTCCCTGAGTACACTGCCGGGTCGCGAGTCAAGGGCGGCGCATAGAACTCTGGCCGCAGGCTGCCGAGGACGTTCTTGAGGCCGCGCTTGATGAGGCGCTCGCCGATCGGGCTCAGGCAGTCCGTCGGCGGGGACATCAGCTTCGCGGACTGCATCGCCTCGTGCAGCGCCTTCGCCTGCTCGAGCACCAACGATCTCGGCTTCGCGTCCGGGTCGAGGCGCGCGGCCTCGCAGATTTCCTTCGCGACCCGAGACGACACCCGGACGAATTCCTCCTCCAGGAACGCCCCGAGCTTGTACGATTTCGTCTCCTTCATCATCGCCATCAGCGTGCCGAGCTCGATCCCGTGAGGATGGGGCGGGATCTCCTTCGTCTTCGGAGGGAGGTCCTCCGTCGCCCGCTCGAAGACCACCGTCTCACCTTCCGGCGGCTGGTAGGCGATGCGCGCGTGAGGATTCACGATCGCCGTCGCCTTCAGGTACTCCAGAACCGACTGTTTCCCTCCGACGAAGCGGCCTTTGAGCGGGATCTCGATCCGGGTGCCGTGCGAGCGCTCCCAAACGACGAAATCTTCCGAGACGATATGCGGGCGGTTCTTCTTCGTGTCCAGGATGAGTTCGATCTCGTAGGCGACATCCTGTTCCTGGACCTTCGAACGGATCTTCGTCGGCTTGCCGGTCGTGATCTGGCCGTACATGACCGCCCCTGAAATCCCGAGACCTTGCTGGCCTCGCCGTTGGGCGCGACTGAAGAATCGGGATCCGTATAGCAATCGCCCGAACACGTTGGCGACCTCCTTCTTCACGATGCCCGGCCCGTTGTCCTCGACCACGACGAGGAATTCGTCCTTGTCGGTCTTGCGAACCTCGACGAAGATGTCGGGGAGGATGTCCGCATCGGCGGCGGCGTCTAGGCTATTGTCAACGCCCTCTTTCACCGCGGTGAGGAGGGCCTTCGTCGCCGAGTCGTATCCCAGGATTTGCTTGTTCCGCTCGAAGAACTCGGAGACGCTGATCTCGCGCTGCTTCTTCGCGAGTTCCTCTGCGATCGATGTGGATGGCATGCAATCACACGATACAGTTCACGAGAACGCGAGGCGTTCCCATCCCGGAGCCCCGCATGTTTCGGAGTGCCATTTAAGGTTTCCTGAAAGAACGTGCGCGGACGATTCTATGGAGGGAGAGGCTATCAACCTGCCGGCCGGAGGTGAGCGAAAGTGCGCGATGGCGGATGCCTTCAGTCCTCGAAGACCGCGCCGCACTTCGGGCACTTCTCGTCGTCCTCGCCGACGTCGGCGCCGCAGTTCGTGCAGGTGAACGCGGCGGCCTTCGACGCCTTGCCGCCCGCTTCCGTCGGTTTCTCGACGGCCTTGTTCCCGGGTTCCGGCACGGGCTTCTCCTTCGGGATTTCCGTCCCGAGCATCCGCGTCCGGTTGTCCCTCATCCGTCTCGTGTACCACCACATGAAGAGGATGACGAAATAGAAGAGCGCCGGGAAGGTCATCGAGAGACCCGTATAGTACGTGAAGAACCCGTAGAACGCGGTCCCGGACGCGGTGATCGGGCCGAAGTCGGACGACGTGTAGGTCCAGTTCCCGGCGTTGTCCGTCACCGAGAACGCGTACCCGTAGATCGATCCGCCGAGCGGGAGGGTTGCCACGTACCATGTGCCGTCCCGGGTGTTCGTCGAACTGTTCGGCCCCGGGCTGTAGGCCATTGGGAAGGACGGCTGGGACCCCGAAACGCCTTCGATCACGGTGAGATTGAGGGAGACGTTGTACGTGGAGTAGTTGCCGTCCACCGTCGTGATGAGCCTCACGCGGAACGTGAAGTCCCGGCCCGGATCCGCGTGGTATGGCGACACGGTGCCGTTCTCCAGCGCCATCGTCGGGGCCGAGGACGGGACCGACGCGCTGCTCAACTCGACCGGGTCGCTCTGCGCGAGGAGCGCCTGCGTCTGCATGGCTCCGGCGAGCAACGTCGCGATGACGAAGATGGGCAGCGCGTTCAGCGCGAAATGCCGCATCCGCCGCTCGCCGAAATAGTACGGGATGAGGAAGACGCTGAACGGCATGAGGAACAGGATCAGGCACGCGAGCGCGCTCGCCGTGAGTACGTAGAGCTGCGCGACGAGTGCGATCAGGATCGCCACATAGACGACCCGGAACCAGCGCGTCCCGCGGAACTTGCGGAACTTCGTCCAGAGGTACGCCAGGGCCTCCTGAGAGGTCACGGAACCGCGCGATGCGGGCGACTCGATAAATAGTTATGCCGCAGCGCCTGGAGACACGCTCCTCCATTCGAATTTCGTGGCCGAACGTTCTTATAGACTCCGAAAAATAGTGCGGGCCTTCCGCCCGGAGGCGGACGATGAAACAAGTCGTCGTGGCAATTGGCGGGAACGCGCTCCTGCCCGTCGGCGAAGCGGGGGACGCGGCGAGCCAGCGCCGGCGCATCGAGACGACGTCCGCGCGGCTCGCGGAGCTCGTCCAAGCGGGGTACGACCTCGTCGTGACGCACGGGAACGGGCCCCAGGTCGGCAACATCCTCGTGCAGAACGAGGAGAGCCGCCATCTCGTGCCGGCGATGCCCCTCGACGTCTGCGGCGCGGAGAGCCAGGCGCAGATCGGGTACCTGCTCGCTCAGGCGCTGCGGAACGAGTTCGCGGACCGAGGCATCGACCGCGACGTCGCGTGCGTCGTCACGCAGGTGCTCGTGGACGCGGACGACCCCGCGTTCGCGAATCCAACGAAGCCGATCGGGCCGTACTACGCCCGCGAGGACGAGATCATCGTGAAGCGCGCGAAGGGCTGGAAGATGGCGTCCGACCCGCGGGGCGGGTGGCGGCGGGTCGTGCCGTCGCCGCATCCGAAGGACGTCGTCGAGAGGGACGTCATCATGCGGCTCGTCGGGAACGGCGACGGACGCGTCGTGATCGCTGCAGGCGGCGGCGGGATCCCCGTCGTCCGGAGGGGCTCTCGCCTCGTGGGCGTCGAGGCGGTGATCGACAAGGACCTCGCGGCCGCGGTCCTTGCGCGCGCGATCGGATGGAAGCACCTCGCGATCGCGACGGACGTCCCCCAGGTCGCCCTCGATTTCGGCAAGCCGACGCAGCGGTTCCTCGAGCGCCTGACGATTGCGGAGGCGAAGAAGCACCTCGCCGCGGGCCAGTTCCCTCCCGGGAGCATGGGCCCGAAGGTCGAGGCGGCGATCGAGTTCCTGCAGGGAGGCGGGGAGCGGGTCGTCATCACGGATCTCGAGCACCTCGGGCCCGCGGTCGACGGGAAAGCCGGCACCCGCGTCGTGCCGAAGTAGCTCGCCGCGAAGGGGTCGCGGCCGGAAGGAATCCGGACCCGTGGTAACGGGAGACGAATCTTTTTGCGCCGGCCTTGATTGACACCGCATCGGCATGGCGACGCTCGAGGAGCAGATCCTGTCCATCGAAGACGAGATCCAGCGGACGCCGTACAACAAGGCGACGCAGCATCACATCGGCAAGCTGAAGGCGAAGCTCGCCCGCCTCAAGGACGAACAGGAAACCCGCCGGCTCAAGTCCGGCGGGGGCGGCCCGAGTTACGCGGTCAAGAAGAGCGGCAATGCGACGATTGGGCTCGTCGGCTTCCCGTCCGTCGGCAAGTCGACCTTGCTCAACCAGATCACGGACGCGACGAGCGCCGTCGCGGCGTACGACTTCACGACCCTCGATGTGATCCCGGGATTGCTGGAACACCGCGGCGCGAAGATCCAGGTCCTCGACATGCCCGGGTTGATCCGCGGCGCCTCGAAGGGCCGCGGCCGCGGGAAGGAGGTCCTGTCCGTCGCGCGCGCGTGCGATCTGATCGTGCTGATGATCGACGTCTTCGAGACCCATGTCGACGTCCTCGCGGAGGAGCTCCGGCTCGCGGGGATCCGGCTCAACGAACGTCCGGCGGACGTCACGCTCACGAGGGGCCGCCGCGGGGGCCTCACGATCAACGCGACGCTCCGGCTCACGCATCTCGACGAAGAGTTGGTCGCGGACATCTGCCGGGAGTGGGGCTACCTGAACGGCACGGTCGTCATCCGCCAGGACGTCACGGAGGACCAGCTGATCGACGTGCTGGCGGGGAACCGCGTGTTCGTGACGGCGTTCGTCGTCGTGAACAAGATCGACCTCGTGTCCTCGGATTACGTGAAGCAGCTCCAGTCGAAGCTGCCGGACTGGAGGCTCGTCCCGATCTCCGCGGAGAAAGGGGTCGGGCTCACCCGCCTCAAAGACGAGATCTACGAGACCCTCCGGTTCATGCGGATCTTCCTGAAGCCGCAAGGCAAGGAGGCGGACCTCGCGGACCCGCTGATCGTCAAGGCCGGCTCCGACGTCGGCATGGTGTGCGACGCAATCCACCGCGACTGGCGACGCCGCTTCCGGTACGCGAACGTGTGGGGACCGTCCGCGCAGTTCCCTGGCCAGAAGGTTGGCCTGGAGCACCCCCTCCAGGATTCCGACGTCCTCACGGTTGTCCTGCGGAAAGGGTGAGCGGACGCGGGCGTTCGTCACGGGCGGCCTTGGACCTCGCAGCGGTCGACATCGTCATCGATGCTTCGAAGGCGCGCACGGAACTCGGATGGAGTCCACGACCCTTCGCGGACCGCCTTCTGCAGACGATGGAATGGTACGTGGCTACGTACGGAGATCGGCGGGCCCCGCTCCCGACGAAGCCTCGTGGTGCTTCCGTGTGAGAGATTGTCACCCGCGTCAACGAATCAATCGGATGATCGCGCCTGCGCCGGCCGTCACCGTGGCGATCGGTTGAAGGAGAATCCACCCAAGATCGCCGCCTCCGTAGAAGAATAGGACGGGCATAGAAAACACGAAGCTCAATCCGCTTCCGACGAGGGCGAAGTAGAGCGTCCCCGCGGCAAGGAGGCGACCCTCCGGCCTCGGCCGGAGGAGGGCGACTCCGAAGAGGAGAACCAGCGCGAAGCAAAATGCCGTGAAGAATGCGAAAATGCTGACGAATAATGCCAGACGCGATCCGACGAGGCCGATCGCAGCTCCCGCGCAGATGAGGAGGGCACCGAAGCGATTGCGGTCGATGAGTTTCGTCCCGGCAAGTTCCGCTTCCGTCAGACGGCCAATCCCGGACCCGATGAGTGAGACTGTCATACCGACTACTCCCGCGGTGCCCAAGAGGACGGCGAGGTCTCCGATAAGGAACGGGCTGCCGAGAAGCCATATGATCCAGAGACTCGACATCCCTCCCAAGAACGCGAAACAGAGGCTCGCCGTGGCGAGGGATTGGCTTCGATGCCACCCTCCGACCGTCAGCAGCCCGAACAGCAAGACGAGAGCGAAGCACACGGCGGCTAAGAGCGCAGGCGCAAACAGGTAGAACGGAACGGACCCCGCGAGCCCAAGAAGGGCGCCGAGACAGGTCAAGCCTCCGGGAATTCGGGCGGGATTCACGTGAATCCTCAGATCACGCGAGTCGATGCATTCGACGCAGGTCCCCTTCAAAAGCCTTCAGTTCGTACGGGACGACGACCCCGGAGAGTTCCGTATTGAGCGGCAGGCCCTGGTCCCGCTTCTTTCTCCATACCTCGGCGTTGAAAGACACAATCCCATCCGTGAAGTCCGCGCGCGACGCCGGGATGCCGTCCCGAGGCATGGGGAAGCGCTCCGCGTGGATGCCGCCTCCGTACACGGCGCGCCAGATCTTGTCCGTGGAGAACGGCACGATCGGGGCGAGGAGCCGCAGCAGATCCCGGAGGCAGGCGTGGAGCGTCCACCGCGCCCCCGTGTCGCCCTCGTAGGCGCGGGCCTTCACCATCTCGACGTAGTGCGGCGCGAACAGATTCCAGACGAAGTCCCGACATCGGTTCGACGGGAGGAAAAGGTTCAGGTCTTCGTACGCGCCGCGGCAGGTCTCGACGAGGCGGTTCATCTCGGCGAGGATCCACTCGTCCGTGGGCTGGAGTTTCCCCGCCTCCGGCTCATCGAAGGAGGAGATGAACCGTGCGACGTTCCAGAGTTTCGTGACGAACTTCGCGGCGCCGCCGATCTTCGCCTCGCTGACGTTGAAGTCCTCCCCCGGATTCGTCTCGCCCGCGACGAAGGCCCGGATCGCGTCCGCGCCGTACTTCCGGATCAGGGGCCACGGGTCGATGACGTTGCCGAGGGTGCGGTGCATCGCGCGACCGCGGGCGTCGAGGCCGAGGCCGTGGATGAACACCCGATGGAACGGCTTCGAGCGGCGGACGACCCATGATTTGAGCGTCGTATAGTACAGCCACGTCCGGACGATCTCGCGGCCTTGCGGCCGCAAGGAGACGGGAAACGTCGCTGCGAAGAAGGCCTCGTCTTTGCCGTATCGGGTGAGGAAGAGGTTCGAAACGCTGGAGTCCATCCACGTGTCGAAGACGCGGTCCTCCCCGATGAACTCCTTCCCACCGCACTTCGGGCACTCGTCGAACGGAGCAGGGTCCTTCCACGGACGGTAGTACTTTCCCGGCGGCGGCGCGAGCGTCTCGCCGCACGCCTTGCAGTACCACAACGGGATCTCCGTGTGGTAGTACCGCCGTCGGGAGATCGGCCAGTCGATCGTCAGGCTGTCCATCCAATCCAAGAGGAGCTGCCGATGGCGCGTCGGCCGGAACTCCATCTCGTGCGCGAGGCGCCTCAGGTCGTCGCGGAACTCGAGCTGCTTCATGTACCACGCGTCCGAGGAGATGAACTCGATCGGGTTCAGGGAGCGCGAGCATGTCGGCGTCATGTGCTGGATCGGTTCGACCTTCTCCAGCGAGTCCGCGGCGCGGAGTTCCTCGATCGCCTTCTTGCGCGCGGCCTCGACCTTCAGGCCCTTCAGCGAGCCGGCGGCCGGCGTCATGCGGCCGGACTCGTCGATCGCCTTGACCGGCTCGAGGCGCAGCTCGCGGAACAGCGCGAGGTCGACCATGTCGCCGTACGAGCAGATCATCGCGGCGCCGCTGCCGAACTCCGGCTTGGCCATCGCGTGCGGGACGATCGGCACCTCGTGGCCGTAGAGCGGCACACGAGCCCGTTTCCCATGGAGGCCCGCGAAACGCGCGTCGTCAGGATGGACGATGATCGCCCGGCATGCGGCGAGCAGCTCCGGCCGCGTCGTGGCGATTTGGATCTCCCCGCCCGACGTCAGCGGGAACCGCATCGTCACGAGGCTCGACGGCCGCTCCTCGTACTCGATGTCCGCTTCGGCGAGGGGCGTCTCGCACACGGGGCACCAGAAGGTCGGCCGCTCGCCGCGGTAGAAGAGCCCTTTCGGCCAGAGCTCGAGGAAGATCGACTGGCTGTACGCGCGGTACTCGTCGGAGTCCGTGTAGTACGTGTGCGCGAAGTCCGCGGACATCCCGACGCGCGTCGCGAGCTCGAGCAATCCGTTTCCGATCTCCTCGATTTCCTTGCGGCACTCCGCGATGAACGCCTCGCGGTCCCATTTGTGGAGCGGCTTGCCGGTCTTCTTCTCGACCGTGCGCTCGATGTTGATCCCGTTCCGGTCGAGGCCGAACGGGAACAGGACGGCGCGTCCGAACATGCGCTGCGCGCGGGCGATCATGTCGATCAGGGAATACGCCATCACGGCGCCGACGTGCCAGGAGCCGCTCGGATACGGCGGCGGCGTGTCGATCACGTAGATCGGCTGGCCGGGCTGGGGGTCGAAGCGATACGAGTCCGGCTCCCGTCTCCAGAGGTCGAGGACTTCTTCCTCGATGGAAGGCTCCCACGCTTTCTCCGGGAGTTTCGCGTCGGCCATGCGCGTCTCGGCGGACAGCCCCGGAGGCCATAAAAGGATTGTTTCGGGGGCGACGCGAGTTGTTTCGCACACCCCACCGGAAGCCTGAGGACCTCCGTCGATATACCTCTACTTAGAGGTATAAACGATGGAAATCGGATGCGGCGCGCGGGTCCGCGACTTCGACGGGCGGCGGTACTTCTACTTCTGGCACTACGAGCGGACGAACGGTCGGTCGGCGCGCCACGAGGACTACGTCGGCCGCGTCGGATCGGATCGGGCGAAGCAGGAGCTGCTCCGCCGGATCGCGGCCTACCATCGGCGGGTCGAGCAAGAATTCGCGCGGCGCCGGGCCAAGATCGAGCAGGCCATCGCATCCGCGACCGCGGACGGGCGGCATACCGACACTTAGAGGTATATTCCCGCGGCGGCCTTCCCGAATCGCGGGTCACTCGATGTACCGCAGCGCCTCGGCGGGCGGGATGCGGGACGCGCGGATGGCCGGCTGCGCGGTGCACGCGACCGCCGCGACGGCCGTTCCCCCGATGATCACGAGCAGGTGCAGCCACGGGACGCTGAAGACGATGATGTCCGCGAAGTACACGACGTAGATCTTGTACGCGAAGACGATCCCCAGTGCCACACCGATCCCGACGCCCAGCACGGCGATGAGCGCGATCTCGACGAGGAACATGGACAGCACCATCCGTTGCGTGAAGCCGATCGCCCGCAGGGCGCCGATCTGCGTGCGCCGCTCGACGACCGCGCGGAGCGTGATGACGGCCAGGCCGGCGATCCCGACGAGCAGCCCCATCGCCAGGTACGCCTCCATGAGCGTGAGGACCTGCTGCGACGCGTCGAACGCCTGGCCGATCGCCTCGCGGATGTCGATCGTCTGGAGCCCGTATCCGAAAAATGTCCGTTCGAGGTCCGCGCGGAAGCCGGCGACGTCGGCCCCGGCCGCCATCTGGAAGAAGTACGCCGTGTACCGTTCCTCGACGGGGAACACGGCCCGGACGACGCCCTGGTCCACGAAGACGCCGGAGGTGAACTGCAGCGCCTGCTCGAGCACGCCGACGATCGTCAGGTTGACGCCGCGTCCCGCTGCGTCGAAGGCGCGGATGCGGTCCCCCGGGACGACGCGGAGGCGTCCCTCGTCCGGGGCGAACTGATTTGGCCCGGCCGCGCTCCGGTCGACGATCGCGAGGCTGCGGTTGTTCCGGAGGGAGAGCCAGACGTCCTGCCGGGTCGCCAGCGGCACGATCCGTCCGTCCGTCTCGTTGACGTACGACGGCAGGAAGCTGTAGAATCCGTACTGGTTGCTCTGGACGAGGAAGTTGTCGACGCCCCATAGAGTGTAATCGTACGAGCCGTTCCCGCCGATCGCCTGCACGCGCGCGGGCAGGACGCTCGCGCTCGCGGTGCCGTTCCAACCGCCGGCGAAGAGCGCCTCACTGAAGTTCGCCTCGAGCCGTTGCCGGAAGTCCGGGATCTCGCCGTACGATGTCGTGTACGCGATCACGTCGTATCCGCCGGACTGCTGCTGCACGAACGTGTCGAGGCTCGACTCCTGCAGCCCCTGGATCATCGAGATGAGCGTGACCATGAAGAGGATGAGCGAGAACATCGCGACCGTCATCCCGGTCCGGAAGCGCTTCTCCATCGGATACGAGATTGCCGTCCGGAGGACGGGCCGTCCCGTGCTCCGGTTCGCCCGCCAGAGCAACGCCCGCAGGAGCTCGCTCACGTTGAACACGGCGATCAGGATCCCCGACCCGACGAGGATGAGGCCCGTCATCACGAAGGCGATCGAGACGCTGTCCGTCGCTTCGTTGAGGAGGCCGACGGGCATCAGGATCCACACGAGGTTGAAGACGGATGCCAGGGTGAGGGCGGGACGTGCCCATCCCCGCGACGATGCGGCGACCCCCAAGCCGATGGCGAGGACCGGTGGGCCGGGGATCTTGCCCATGCCCGTGTTCGCCGCGAAGCCCCAGGCCGTCAGGAGGGCGCCGCCGACCGCCACGAGCGCGCCGACGATCGCGACCTCGCGCGACCGCTCCCGCGTCCCGGGTTCCGGCAAGTCGCGGATCGCCCGGACGATGTTCAGCCGGCTCACGCGCCACGACGCGAGGAGAATCGTCGCCCACGTCAAGGTGGCGCCCGCGACGAACGCCGTGACGACCGACGCGGGATCGAAGTGGAACGTCACGACGACGTCGCCGTGGGGCACGACCTTGTCGAAGAAGTACACCATCACGTAGCCGAGGCCCAGGCCCGCCAGGGCGCCGAGCGCCGCCGCGACGACGGCGTAGAAGGTCCCCTCGAGGGCGAACGCGGCCAAGAGGTCCCGCCGCAGGAAGCCGACCGCCCGCGTGATGCCGAGCTCCGGCTTCCGCTCCTCCGCAAGCATGACGAAGATGTTCACGATCAGCAGGACGCCCGCCAGGATGCCGAACGCGCCCATGACGAGGAACAGCTCCGTCGCGTCGCGGCCGACGCGCACCGCCTGGGCGACGTCGACCGCCTTCACCTCGCGTACGTTGAGGAAGAACAGCTGGAGTTCCGCGATGCTCAGGCGGAGGTCGTGCGTCACCCGGGCCGAGAGCGCTGCGCCGTCCGCGACGCCGCCGACGTTCGACACGCGGATGAGGTTGACCATTCCGGTCTCGTTGAACGCCGCTTGGGCCTGCCGGAGGTCCATGAACAGAATCGGGTCCCGCTCGTACGTCGCCTTGCCCTCGTCTCGCAGGATGTCCGCAACGATCACGTGGACGAGAGTCTGGTTCGTGGTGCCGTAGAAGAGCGTAAGGTCCTGCCCGGCCGTCGCGTTCAGGTCCGCCGCGGCGCGGCTGTTCGCGTAGACTTCCCCGGTCGCGAGATCGTCGACGTCGACGGACCGCCCGCCCGTCGTCGTGAGCCGCCCGAACGCGGCCTCGTGCGTCGCGTTCAGGCCCATGACGGTGATCTGCTGGTTGCCCTTGTTGCCCGCCACGTTCCGCACGGGCATCGTCTTGAGGAGCGCCGGCGCGAGTCCGTCGATCGGCGTGGACCGGACCGCGAGTTTGGTCGCGATCTGCGTGTAGTTCGCCTCGGGGAACGAGAACAGCTGTCCGTTGAATTCGTTCGAGACGAGTTCGTCCACCGCGCCCAACCGGACGTAGACGTCCTCGAGGAAGATGTAGCTCAGCGTGTCCCCGACGACGAGGCTCGAGGAGATGATCGCGGTCCCGACGAGCAAGCCGGCGACGACGATCGTCACGCGCGACTTGCGCCGTCCGATGTTCCGCACCGCGAGCCGCGCGAGCAGCGGCCGCAGACCGATGACGACGCCGAGGAGGACGAGGCCCGAGAGGATCGCGAGGACGGACGCGTCCGGGAGGGCCACGGCCTCACGCCCCCCGCGCCTCGTCGACAACCTGCCCGTTCCGCATGCGGAGGATGCGGTGGGCGCGCGAGCTCACGGTCGAGTCGTGCGTCACGACGACGAGCGTCTGCCCTTGCCCGCGGTTCAGCCGTACGAGGAGGTCCATGATCTGCGCGGACGTCTCCGAGTCGAGATTCCCCGTCGGTTCGTCCGCCCAGACGATCGCGGGGTCGTTCACGAGCGCGCGGGCGATCGCGACGCGCTGCTGCTGTCCCGCGCTGAGCTGCGCGGGCTTGTGGTCCGCCCAGCCGTCCAGCTCGACATCCTCGAGGATCGCGAGCGCCTTCCGCCGGGCTTCACGCGCGGGGGCCCTCGCCACGAGGAGCGGCAGCTCGACGTTCTCCACGGACGTCAGGACCGGGAGGAGGTTGTATGACTGGAACACGAAGCCCATCCGGCGGGATCGGTAGCGGCTCTTCGCGTCGTCGTTCATCGCCGCGAGCGACACGCCTTCGATGCGCACGTCGCCCGACGTCACGTCGTCGAGGCCCGAGAAGCAGTTCAGGAGGGTCGTCTTGCCGCAGCCCGACGGCCCCATGATTGCGACCATCTCACCGCGTGCGATCGCGAGGTTCACGCCGCGCAAGGCGTGGACGTTCACGGCACCGGAGTTGTAGATCTTGTGAACATCGACCGCGCGGATGATCGCGTCGTCCGCCATGCGCGCGCTTTCGATGAAAGGCGGCGTATTTAGCGTTTCGTTACGACGCGGTCCCTACTCCGGCCGCGCGGCGAAGAAGTTCAGCCGCCACGTGTCCACGATGCCGGCCTCCGTCGTGAGGGGCCTGAGCCGCTCCGCGAGGTCCGCGTCGAAGGCCGTCCGGTCCGCCGGCGACATCTCATGCAACTCGCGTTCGTACCAGCCGTACGACGCTCCAAAGGCGACGAGGTCGTCGACGCGGCCGAATCGCACGGGGAAGTCCTTCGACGTCGCCTCCCGGTGCTCGAAGCCCGCAGTGGCGAGGGCCTTGAGGACCGCGTTCGGATCGCCGAGCGCCTTCGCCTCCGGATCCGTCCGGACGAGGCGCACCGCTTCCCTCACCGAGGCGAGGTCCTTCGACGGGGCCCGCGTGCCGTGCGTATCGAGGAGTTCCCGCAGCGCCGCGAAGGACGGATTCGGATCTGTCGGCCACTCGCTGAAGACGAACCGGCCGGTCGGCTTGAGGACCCGATGGACCTCCTGGAAGACGCGGTCGTACCCGAGGGCCGGGATCCCGAGGTTGCTCGCGGCTCCGTCGAACAGCTTGCCCCGGTACACGATGTTCCGGGAGTCGAGCATCTCGAACCGGATGTTCCGGATCCCCGCGTTCCCGGCGCGGTAGCTCGCGACGGAGATCGCGCCATCCGCGAGGTCGATCGCGACGACGCCTTGCGGCAGGACCCGCGGCGCGAGCACGCACGCCAGCAGGCCGGTGCCCGTGCCGACGTCGAGGAAGAGCTCGTTCGGCTTCGGGTCCGCGAGGCGCACGACCTCGTGGGTGATCGGCTCGAACCGCGGCGCGACGTTCGCGTCGTAGGCCTCCGCCATCCGGCTGTACTCGTCGACCCAGACGAGCGTCGCCTCGTTCGCGTTCACGGGCCGCGGCCAAGAGGGCTGTCCGGATTAAGGCTTCGCGCCGCGGCGACGCCACAAGGGTTTATGACCGCACCGAAGGTTCCGCTTCTCGTGGCCGAACTGGTCCCGCGATTCAAAGAGGAACAGGTCTTCATCATCCAAGCGTTCATCGTCGCCTCGATCCGGGAGAGCGGCCGGAAGGGCGTCGTGCTCGGGTTGAGTGGCGGCGTCGACTCGGCCCTCGTCGCGAGGTTGTGCGCCGACGCGCTCGGCCCGGCGCGCGTCTTGGCGGTCGCGATGCCCGTGGGAAAAGGCGGCATCGATCTCAGGGACGCCCGAAAGTTCGCGAAGGGGCTCGGCATCGAGTTTCGGGTTGTCGGGATCGCGCCGATCGTGGCCGCCATCGAGAGGCAGCTGAACGCGTCCGGCGCCGGCCGCACCGCCCTCGGGAATATCCGCGCCCGCGCCCGGATGGTCGTCCTCTACTACATCGCGAATACGGAAGGACGCATCGTCATGGGCACGGGGAACAAGTCCGAGATCTGTTGCGGATATTTCTCCAAGTGGGGGGACGGCGGTGTGGACTTCCTCCCGATCGGCGACCTCTACAAGACGCAGGTGCATCAGATGGCCCGCCACCTTGCCCTGCCGCCGGAAATCGTCGACAGGGTGCCGACGGCGGGTCTGTGGACGGGGCAGACGGACGAAGGCGAACTCGGCATCACGTACGACGAGCTCGATCGGATCCTCCTGGGGATCGAGCTGGAGCTGGAGCCCGAGGCGATCGCGGAGAAGGCCGCTGTGCCCTTGGACCACGTGAACCACGTCCGACGCCTCGTCGCCTCGAGCGTCCACAAACGGAAGATGCCGCTAATCCCGAAGGTCGGCATCCGCACGGTGGGCCTCGACTGGCGCGAATAGTCCTCGGCGTTCCTCCAAGGCCGCGAGGAATTTCGTGCGGTCGATGACGTCGAACACGATCTCGCTCGCCCTGAATCCGAACGACTGCCAGAACCGCCGGGGGCGGGAGAGCCGCAGCGAGACGAGGTTCGTGCGGCCGCCCGTGACGAAGAGCGCCGGCTGGCCGAACGGCCGGTGGAGTCCGAGCGGCGCGCGGAACGGGCCGATCTCGTCGAGCGCGCGGATCGTCTCGATGCCCGTGAACGGGATGACGGCGCGGAAGTACCAGCCTTGACGGACGATCAGTCGCGAGCGGGTGATCCAGTGTTCCGTGAGGAGCGGCGACACGGCGAACAGGACGAAGTACGCGACCAGGAGGACGGCGAGGACCGCCACCGGGCCCACGGACAGAGAAGGCAGAAACGCGACGGCCACGGCGACCAGGACGATGAGGCTCGCAAACGCGACGAACCGACCCACGACCAGGGTGCGGCCATAGGGGAAGGAGAGCCGCTTCTCCACGCGCCCCCGACGCCGACGCTTCGGATAAGCGTGATGGCGCGCGTCGGGGCGGAAGACGGAATTGCGTCGTCGAAATTTCACGGGCGTCTCCTCGGCTCCGGACGCGCGGACGCACGTCGTGTCGCGTCGAGATTGAACTTTCAATATGGTATCAATCATAGTGGGATTCGAATAAAAATCGCGCTCGCGGACGACGACAATGTCGCACGTTCCCGTCACAAACCTTTTTGTGCGGCCCGAGGATACCCGCCCCTCCGCGCGCGATTTCCCTGGAGAGGACGCGTGTGAAACATACCTTCTGCTTTGGGGGAGCGGGAGCATATGGAAGAAAGCATCTTCCAACCGTACCTTGGGACCCGTGCGATCTTCAAGATGGACCGGGAGATCCTGCGGCCGTCGTACCTCCCGGAGCGGCTCCCACACCGGGAGGGCCACATCGATCAACTCGCGCAGATCTTGGTGAATGCCCTGAAAGGCGAGCGGCCGAGCAACGTCCTCATCTTCGGGAAGACGGGCACCGGGAAGACGGCCGTGGTCAAGTACATCGAGAACGAGTTCCGGAAGGCCGACGTCGCCCGGATGGTCCAGTACCTCTACCTGAACTGCGAGATCGTCGACACGCCGTACGGCGTGCTGCAGTCGATCGGGAACAAGTTCATCGAGCACCTGCATCAGCGCATCCCGTTCACGGGCCTGTCGACGGACCGAGTGTACAGCCTCCTGCTCGAGAAGCTCGATGAGGAGAAGCGCGTCGTGATCGTGGCGCTCGACGAGATCGACAAGATCGTGCAGAAGAACGGGGACGACATCCTTTACCAGTTGCTGAAGATCAACGACGACCTCTCGAAGGCCCGCGTCTCGCTCATCGGGATATCGAACGACCTGAAATTCACGGAGTATCTGGACCCGCGCGTGCGCTCCCGCCTCGCGGACGAGAAGATGGTCTTCCCGCCGTACAATGCGGACGAGCTGTACGACATCCTCTCGGAGCGCGCCCGCCTCGCGTTCGAGAACGGGATTGCGAACGACTCCGTGCTCCACCTGATCGCCGCCCTCGCGGCGCAGGAGCACGGCGATGCGCGGCGCGCGCTCGACCTGCTCCGAGTGAGCGCGGAACTCGCCGAGCGCGCCAGCGACGAGCACATCACGGAGGAGCACGTACAGAGGGCGAAGAACAAGATCGAACTCGACACGGTGATCGAGGCGGTGAAGAGCCTCCCGACACAGTCGAAGCTCATCCTGCTCGGCATCCTTCTGAACGAGGAGATCGGCAACGTGACGCTGACCACGGGCGATGTCTACACGACGTACCGGGACCTGTGCCGGAAGACGGGCGTGAGCCCGCTCACCCAGCGCCGCGTGACGGACCTGATTTCCGAGCTCGACATGCTCGGGCTCGTCCACGCCCGCGTGCGCTCGTTCGGCCGCGGCGGTCGGACGAAGGAGATCCAGTCGTCCGTCCCGGCCCTCGACGTGCGGAAGGTGCTCGAGAAGGACGAGGTCCTCGGCGAAGTCCGCGGATACCGGCTCAAAGTCCAGACGACCCTGCTCTGATCGGTCAGCGCGCGCGACGTCCCGGTTCGTCCCCGTCGCGGCGGTCGTCCTTGGAGGTGCGCGCCTTCCGCCGCCACGGCCACCGGATCTCCGGCAGGTGCGGGCCCACGTACTTCGTCCACGCGCGGCCCGCGATCTCGAGGAGGAACGGGAGCGCTAGGAGGAAGATCAGGCTGACGAGCAGGGCGTTCCAACTATTGTTCGGCGCGGCCGAATCGCCCCAGCCGCCGGGGCAGCACGAGTCCGTCGGCTGCAGCATCAGCTTGAGCAGGCCGAACCACGGGAGTTCCCCCCGGGCGCGTCCGAGCACGTCGGGCTGTTGCGGCATCCATTGCGTGTCGTACGGGACGGTGCCCTGGCACGGATCCTTCCTGATGGAACAGTACGCGTACGCGTTGTGGTCCCCCATCGTGATATATCCGGACCGAGGCGCGAACCGCGCGAAGTCGCGGGGAAAGTTGAACGTGATCCCGAGGTCGCCGCCGAAGCCCATCCGGTGGATCGTGAGGGTGAGCAGGTGGTGCGGATCCGTCGTCGGACCGGTGCTGTTCGTCGCTTCCCAGTCCCTGAAGGACGGGTTTCCGATGTCGAGCGCGTCCGCGGTGCCGTCCATGTACACGGTGACGTAGAGGATTGGGCGGTGGATGACCGGTGTCGGGTTCCCGGGCCGGTTGAAAATGATGACGTCGCCGTAGTCCCCGTACGTGGAATAGCCGCTCCCGCGTCCTTCCACGTACGTCGTCACGGACGAACGGGTCGGCGCCGCTTGCTGGAACACCATGTCCCCCGTGTCGATCACGCCGAGGGACGATTCGCTGTTTCTGCATGATGGGTCGCCCGAGTGCTGCATCGAGCAGCTCTCGACGACGACGAGCGGCGGCCATGTGCCCGCGTAGGCGTACATCGCGGCGAGGAAGATCGCGACGATGAGCCCGGCCACGAGGAGATCTCGAGCGAGCCCCTTCCACGCGCTGAGCGGGGCCTCGTCGTCCTCCGGGTCGTCTCGGGGCATGGGCCCGCCGGCCAAAGGGGGCGGGCCTCATAAACCACGCGGCCTGATCAGATGTCGAACGTCGACACCGTCCGTCGGACCGGGTACGCGACGTTGTGGATCGGCATGGAGGCGGCGGCTCCCTCGAAATCCTCGAGCCGGACCGACGACGGTCGAAGCTCGGCGAACGGGATTCCCTTGTGGATGTGTCCGTGGATCACGAGCGCCGGCCGACGCCGCAGGAGGACGGGCTCGAGCGCCTTGCATCCGAGCTCCGGTCGCCATTCATCCTTCTCGCCACCCATCGTCGCGTAGGTCGGCGGGTAGTGCGTGAGCAGGACGGGGCCATCGTCCGCCGCGAGGAGGCCGTCGAGGATCTCGATCCTCCGAAGGTACACGTCCGCGAGGTGCGGGAGGTTCTTTCGCTGCCACCACGTCGGGCGGTCGAGGCTCCCCGTGCTGCCGACGATCCGCACTCGTCCGCCCTCGGATTCGAAGACCGCCGGCTCGTCCCGGAGGAACCGCACGCCGTACCGGTCGGCGAAGCGCGCGACGTACGTCGGATGGTCGCCCTCGTACTCGTTGTTCCCGAAGACCGCCGCGATGGGTGCGCGGACCCGTTCGCGGATCGCCCGGAGGACCGCCTCGAAGGCGTCGAGGTCGTTCCGGTCCGTCGTATCGCCGGCGAGGAGGAACAGATCGGTCGGACCGAGGCGCTCCAAATCGGATCGGACCGACTCGAGGCCCCGATGGCCGTGCACGTCCCCGACCGCCGCGATCCGCACGGGCCGCCGAAGGCCCACCGCGTCGATGAACCTATCCCGCGCTCAGAACTCCCGGATGACCGCCTGCCCCGTCGCGAGGTCCACGATCGGAAGGCGGGCGGGCATCGGATTGATGTTTCGCATCTTCTGGTACGGGGTCTGCGCCTGCCACGTGGACGCGTTCACGAGTACGACGCCGCGGTACGCGTCGACGCCGACCGAGTGGACGTGGCCCGTCGCGAAGACGTCGGGCACGTCGTCGATGATCAGGTGATCTTCCGCCTCGGGAGCGATCGGCGTCTTGCCGCCGTAGATCGGCGCGAGGTGGCGCATCCGCAGCATCGCCTTCATTGCATCGATCGGCCGGTGGTAGCTCAGCCCGGGCACCGCGGACACGAGGTCGTCCATGCTCCGCCCGTGGTAGGAGAGGATGCGGACCCCCTCGAGGCTCATGAGGCACGGGTTGCCCGCGAAGGTGACGTTCGAGTCGAAGAGCTTCTGGATCGACGTCGGGAGCGCCGGCTGCGGCTCGGCGGGACGCACGGCGTCGTGGTTCCCGGGACTCATGACGACCGCGATCCGGTCGGGCAAGGCGGCCATCATCGCCGCCAGCGCCTCGTATTGCCCGTAGATGTCGTCGATCGCGAGCTCCTCGTCCTGCCGCGGGTAGATGCCGATCCCGTCCACGACGTCCCCGCTCACGACGAGATATCGGACGGACCGCGCGACCTCGTCGTCGCTTCCCAGCCACGCGGACACCTTCGACCACTTGTCCTCGAGGAACGTGCGGCTGCCGACGTGGATGTCCGACATGAAGGCCGCGCGGACGTGCCCGTTCGTCCCGCGGAACGGGCGCGTGGTCGGGATGTCCGGCCGCACGAGGGCGTGCGCGATCAGGAGGCCGCGGTCGTTCGCGGTCCCGACGACGCCGACGACCTCGTCCATCACGACCGACTCCGCGGCGAGGTCGGAGTCGGCGGGCACGAGGACCGGGATCGTCTCCGATTCGTCCTCGAGCTCGAGGACGCGGTGCCCGTTCTTCGTCGTCCGGACGTCCGCGACCATCCCGATGATCCGGACCTCTCGGGTCGACTTGCGCGCCTTCGCGATGTCTTGCGCCCCCGCGAGCTCGCGACGGCCGGCGAGGAGCCGCCGGAGGACCTGGAAGCGGTGGCGGAAGTAGCGGGTGAAATCCTCCAACGTGCCCTCGCACGTCGAGCGGCCGGTGATGTCCCGCAGGATCCGTACGTCGGCGTCGCGGCCGACCGCCGGCTCGCCCTCCCGTCGGAACGAGGCGGGGACGGATGCCTGTGCGCGCACGACCGGCACGACCGGGAGGGGCTGGGCCCGGACGGCCGCCTGCTGGCCGATCGTCCCCGCCTCGGCGACGTCATGGAGCGTCACGACGAACGGCGGCTCGGAGCACGTCTCGAGGAACGCTTGGAGGGGCGCCATCGGATCCCTCTGGCCGAGGAGGAACTCGACCGCATCCGGCTCGAGCAGCGTTCCGCGGCGGCTCACGAACGCCAAAAGTTCCTCGCGCATCCGCCGGCCCATGGCACGCCATCGAATAAAAAGGGTTCGTCGCGTTCGAGACGTCGTCCGAAGAAAATTATAGGCGGACCGACGAATCCGCTCCGATGCTCCGAGTCCGGGTCGAGGCCCCTCTCCAGGCGACGGAGAGCGCGGAGAAGGTGTCCGCCGCGATCCGCAACCTCTTCCCCGACGTCGCGTTGCAGGCGCAGGCGGACCGCGTCGTCGGCACGACGGAAACGCTCGACCGCCTGCGGGACCGGATTCGGAGTCAGCGGATCCGCGACACGGCGCGCCGCCAGTTCCTTGCGGGCCGTCATGGGGACCGGACCGTCGTGGACCTGAACAAACAAGCGGCGTTCGTCGGCGTCGTGAGCTTCGGCACGGCCTCGCCGCTCGGCGACATCCGCGTCGAGATCGAATCGGACGATCTCTCGGCCGTGATCGACGACGTCGCGGAGAGCACCGTCGAGCCGAAGGCCAAGACCTAGGCGGTCCGGCCGCACCGCGTGCACGTGAAGCGGCCAGCCTCGTATCGGGCCTCGACCCATGCGCAGTTCGGACACTGGAATCGGACGGGCGGGTAGCCGTAGGGAGGCGGCACGTACGTCGGCGTATAGTCGCGGGGGATGTGGGCTCGGTCCCGGACCGTGGCGACCGGCGCCATGGCCGAGGAGGCCGGGGCGGGCGGCCACGCCAGGTTGGGCGGACTGGGAGGCGGGAATCCCGTGGGCGGCGCGGCGGGCGGCACCGTCGCCGGGTACGGGGGGACGGGCACGGCGGGCGGTGCTTGGACCGGCGGGCGGAACCGCCGCACGAGTTCCTGGAGTCGCTTCGTGGCGTGGAGCGCGTACCAGGCGAAGAACCCGGCGCCGGCCACCGCGAGGCCGAGCACGAGGAGTTCCGTGAGCAGGAGGGTCGCCTCCCCGCCGATGCCTTCGAAGTACAGGGAGTCGATGTAGTCGTTCACGAAATGGGCGAGTATCGCCGCTCCGACGCCGTGCCGCAAGAACAGGTACCCGAACCCGAGGCCGGCGACCATCGCGGGGACGACCTTCCACCATCCCCACCCGGGTCCGTGCGCGAGGCCGAAGATCGCGGAGCTCGCGACGAGGAACGCCCACGCCGCCACGAGCGTCTCGCGGGGCGAATCGGCCCGCACGGCGCCGCCGAGCAGGTACCGCAAGCTGCCGACGACATGGCGCCCCGCGAATCCGGGTGGGTGCTCCGCGCCACCGCGATTCATCTCCATGATGCGGAGGGCGATGGACCCGAGCGCCATCGGGAGTCCGATCAAGAGGACGCGGAACGCGAGTTCCTCATAGACGCCAGCGTTCGCAAGTTCGAACAGGAACACCCACGCGTTATCCAGGGTTTCGTTGATCGGATTCGTGGGATTGATGCCGGCGAGTTCGATCACGAGGATGAAGGCGAGCTGGAAGAACGTCACGGCCATCCAGACCTGCGCGATCGCGATCCACGCGCTGCCGCTCCGGAGCCGCGTGCCGATCGATTGCAGTGGGGCGCGGATCGCCTCCCACGTCGGTCTTCGCTCCGCGGACGCATAGTAGCCGCCGGCGACGAGGATGGCGAGGACGATGAGACCGTAGTACGCCAGGAAGAGCGCCATGTTCTGAGTTCGGTACACGACGATCGGGGCGGGGAGCGGCAGGTAGAGGAAGACGCTCGCGTCCGTCGTCCACCGGAGTCGGATGTTGTCAAAGCCGATTGTCACGGGACCGGACGAGCCTCGGTTGTTGAACGCGACCTTCAGGTAATACGGGGTGTTCGGTGTCAGAAGCCGCTCCCCGGCGTCGAACTGCGGCGTCGTGATCCACGGCGTCGGGCCCGTGAAGTTCACGATTCCGACGGCGACCAGCGGATCGGGATTCGTCTGCGACGAGTCGACGGAAACGAGCAGCTGTCCGGACGTCAAAGGGCCCGTGACCAGCATGTCGAGCTGCACCGCTGCGGCGAAGGGGAGCGAGCCGGCCACTTGGAACTCTTGCATCCAGAACCCCCGGGCGCCCGCCGGTAAGGTCATCTCGAGGTATCCTCCGGGATTCCCGCCGATGCTCTGGTATGCGGACGTCGCTCCCCCGGATGGGAAGAAGCTCCAGTTCCCATCGAAGTCGAGCCCACTGTTCACGGTCTCTCCGGACTGGATGCCCTGAATGCCGGGCACGACCAACGTGGGGCTCCAGAGCAGCGCGGCGAAGTCCGTCAGCGCGAGGACCAGGAAGCCGACCATCGCGAGGGTCCACAGGATCGAGAGGACCGAACGACCGCCGGAAGGACTCGGAGGCGGCCGGTACGCCCAGGCGGCGGTCGGCAGGCCGCAGCGCGGACAGAAGTGGCCCCGGTACACGGTGCCGCATCGGGGGCATGGCCATCCGGGGGCGGCCGCGTCCGTGACGGGCGGGGGCATGGCCGGCGCTGGGGTCCCGCACCGGGGGCAAAACGACCCCTCGAACGTCGCCCCGCACCGGAGGCACTGCATCGGCGCCCAACGAGGGGTCCGCGATATTTAATGGTGCGGTCCGCGAACAATCAGGGAGCGGTATGCGAGGACGTGGTGCGGTGAGGGCCGCGGTTCTGTCACAAATCGGGTGATGGAATCACGCCCGCTTGCAACTCCACTCCGCTCGGCTCCTCCCGTGCGCCTCCTCCTTCACGGAGGAGGTCGTAGAGGGGACTCACGACATCATGGCGGAGGGCACCGGGCCGGAACCGTACAGCCCTTGCCAAGGCCTCGTTCGAGGCCAAGGCGGTCTTCAGGATGTTCATGCCTGCGTTGATCTGCCGGTCCATCTCCCAGTCGCACGCGAGGCACACAAAATCCTGGCCCACCCTATCTCGGCGCCGGGCGCCACACA
>WNFX01000423.1_pt1 | contig 54023 bp, 51 predicted proteins | sample 5400111 | NCBI WGS metagenome assembly WNFX01 (sample SAMN13153363, study PRJNA577476) | soil metagenome | isolation source: 40 cm soil or saprolite under grassland replicate 1 | place: USA:California | collected 2016-06-15
GGCGAACCCGGCGACTCCTATGAGGACGACTTCGTGCTGCTCGCCGACGCGTTCGTCACCGGCTGGCACGCCACCACCCTGGCCGACGTCCACGCCGGCGACACCGTCGCCGTGTTCGGCGCCGGCACCATCGGCCTGCGCGACCTGATCACCTCCGGACGGGCCCGACCCGGCACCATCGTGACCCACCACGGCACTCTCGACGACGCACCCGAGCTGAACCAGCAGTTCGACAAACGTGAAAACGGAGTCATCAAAGCCGTCCTCCACCCCTGTTCCACACACGACAGTGGGCGCAGCGGCTCCGTGGGACCTTCCAGGATGACGATCATAAGGCGGCGTGATGAAGGATACGGCGGCAGCTCGCTATTCGGGCATCCAGGTCCGACCGTGTGCTGTCGTCCAAAATTGGCGATAGGCAACCCAAAGCTGAGCCGGCCGTTCCCGTTACGCCGATAGTGGCGTCCCGTGCCAATAACTGCGGCGCACAAACAGGCCAACTTATTCGGTTACAAATCTTACTTACGGGTACCGATGCTCAACGAGCTTGCCATTGGAGCAAGACTTATTGGGGGGTGACCCGTGAGCGCCATCGTTCGACACCTGAACAGGGTCCTAGTCCGCCTCGTTCGGCGTATCGTCCAGGCCTTCATCGGTGAGAACAGACCCTGGCGGGCCATGTTGTCCGCCTCCGCAAACATGTCGCAACCGGTCAAGCCTGGCAAACCCGCCGAGCACCTCGGTGCTACCGAGACCTTCGGCAGTGAGTTGCGCGCATTGCGGGATCTGGAGGTCAGCCCGGAACTGGTCAGCGAGATCGAGACGGAATTGCGGTGGGGTCTAATTTGGAACGAATTCGAGCGAACCATGCAGGCCGAGATCGACAGGATATTCGCCCCGTACCTGCCGGTGCCTGAGTGCCGCGACTTCGACGATCTACGCGAGAAGGTAGGGCTGCAGGAGCTCAGGCCGGCCTGAGCGACGATCACCGGCGGATCTCCGGCGCAGGACCCGACAAGCTCAGCGCAGCGCGCTTACGTGCGATCTGTACCGCCGCTGACAGTGTGGCGATGTCGTAGGCGCCATGGTGGCGCCGTCCGTTGATGAAGAATGTCGGCGTGCCCGAGACGCCGCTCAGGTCGGCCGAGTCGACGTCCTCGGCGACCCGGACGGCGCCGGTGTGCCGGCGCAGGTCGTCACGGAACCGCTCGACGTCGAGGCCGAGCTCGCCGGCGTAGCGGACCAGATCGCCGGGCCGCAGCGCGTCCTGGTGGCGGAACAGCAGGTCGTGCATCTGCCAGAACGCGCCCTGCTCGGAAGCGGCCTCGGCTGCCTGCGCCGCCAGCTGCGCCTGGGGGTGGACGTCGCTGAGCGGGAGGTGCCGCCACACGTACCGGACGTCGCCCTGTCCGGCGAGCAGTTCGCGGATGACGGGCTCCGCCTGGCCGCAGTACGGGCACTCGAAGTCGCCGTACTCGACCACGGTGATCGGGGCGTCCTCGGAGCCGCGGACGTGGTCGCGGTTCGGGTCGACCGGCGCGGCGAGGTCGACGATGGCCTCGGCGGTGCCCAGCAGGGCGCGGCTGCGCCAGCGGGGTGGCAGTAGCACCGTTGCGCGGAAGACGACCCAGGTGGCGATCGAGGCGCACAGCGCCGCGGACAGGATGCCGAGCTTCGCCTCCTCGAGCCGGGCGCCGCTGAAGGCGAGTGCCGCGACCAGGAGCGCCACGGTGAAGCCGATGCCGGCGATGGTGCCGCCGCCCGCGACGGCCGCCCAGCCGACCGGTGGCCGCAGCCGGCCACGGCTGAGCCGGGTGACCAGCCAGGAGAAGCCTAGGATCCCGATCGGTTTACCCGCGACGTAGCCGAACAGGATCCCCAGTGTGACCGGCGACGTGTACGCGCGGGCGAGGAAGTCGGTGCTGATCGTGACGCCGGCGTTGGCGAGCGCGAAGAGCGGCACGATGACATAGCTCGTCCACGGGTGGTAGAGCTGCTGGAGCCGCTCGTTCGGCGAGATCGCCGAGACCACCCCGGTCCGGGCCGACCGCGCGAGCTCCGGAGTCGGCTGTTCGCGGAAGCGCCGGAACACCTCGCTCGCGCGTTCGAGGTCGCTGCGCGTGGCCGGGTAGGCGTAGGTCAGCAGCCCCATCGCCAGGCCGAGCACGATCGGCTCCACGCCGGAGGAGTTCAACGCCACCCATGCCGCCGTTCCGAGCAGCGCGTACACCGCTCCGGTGCGGACCCCGCCGGCGCGAACGAGCAGCATGACCCCGAAGATGCCGAGCGCGGCGAGCAGCGCCGGCAGCGCGACGTTCCGGCTGTAGACGGTCGCGATGACCACGATCGCGACGACGTCGTCGACGACGGTCACCGTGAGAAGGTAGGCGCGAAGGCGGTCCGGGAAGCGCCGCCCGACCAGCGCGAGCATCCCGAGCGCGAACGCGGTGTCCGTGGACATGACCGCGCCCCAGCCGTGCGCGGAGGGACGGCCGGCGTTGGCGGCCAGGTAGATCGTGATCGGGACGGCCATCCCGGCGACTCCGGCGGTCAGCGGCAGCGCGAGCCGCCGCCGGTCACGCAGCTCACCCATATCGAACTCGCGGCGCGCCTCCAGCCCGACGACGAAGAAGAACAACGTCATCAGACCGCTGTTCACCCACCGGCGCAGGTCCTGCGATACGCCGGAATCGCCGACGCGGATAGACAGCTGGGTCCCCCACACCGCCTCGTACGACGGATGCACGTTCGCCCAGACGAGCGCGGCGAGCGTCGCAGCCAGCAGAACCACGGCACCGCCGGTCTCCGTACGCAGGAACTCACGCAGCGGCGTCTGCAGGTTCCGCGCCCAGGCGGTCCGACCGGAGTAGGGTGCCGTGGCTGCCTGGCGTTCGGTCATTCCCGAATTCTCACCCGGATCGGCGCCCGCCGCGCCGCGGCCTCCAAGCCGCGTCAGACCCCGATCAGGTTCGAAGAGCCGGTCTCGCTCGGGTGGAGGCAGCCAAGACGGACGGGCGCTGGGAGGCCTGCATTGGCCGCAGATCGTGATGATTTGCTTGTTTGGGGGTTGGGGAGGGGCGCAGATTCGGGGTACGGGTACCCGTCAACGGGTTGAGGAGTTGCGATGGCCATCCACCTGAACCACACCATCGTGTCGGTCCGTGACAAACATGAGTCGGCCACGTTCCTCGCCGAGATCCTGGGCCTCGACGAGCCGACACCCTACGGCCCGTTCCTGATCGTGCAGGTCGACAACGACGTCTCCCTCGACTTCGTCGACGACCAGGGCCCGGTCAACCCGCAGCACTACGCGTTCCTGGTCAGTGAGACCGACTTCGACGAAATCTTCGGCCGGATCCGAGCCCGCGGCCTGTCGTACTGGGCCGACCCGGGGCGGCGCCGGCCTGGCGAGATCAACACCAACGATGGAGGTCGAGGCGTGTACTGGGAGGATCCGAGCGGACACTTCCTCGAGATCATCACCCGCCCCTACGGCAGCGGAGGCTGACCTGAGCGGCCCGGGTAGTCGGCGATGATCCCGGCACGTCGATCGGTGTTATTGGTCCCGGTCGAGGTCAACTGATCTCGGTGAGTCGTGGCATGACCTGCTCGGAGAGTTGTTCGGCGAACTGGACCGGGTGCCGGTCGGGCATCGTGGCGATCTCGGTCACGCCGAGCGCGGCGTACCCGGCCACGTCGGCGAGGAACGCGTCCACGTCGGCCAGGACCGGCCGGACGAACAGCACCGTCTTTTCGATGCTGTCATAGTCGCGGCCTTCGGCCGTGCAGTGCTCGCGCAGCACGTCGAGCTTGTGTCCGACGTCGGCGACGCTGCTACCGAACAGGTTGCACGAGTCGGCGTAGCGCGCTACGAGACGCAGCGTCTTCTTCTCTCCGCCCCCGCCGATCATGATCCGCGGCCGGGGCCGGCTCACCGGCGCCGGCACGCACAGCGTCTCGGCCAGCTGATAGTGGCGTCCCTCGAAGGGTCCGTTGTTGTCGCTCCACATCTGCAGGCAGATCTGCAAGGTCTCCTCAAGCCGCTCGAAGCGTTCGCTGACCGGCACGACCGGCACGCCCAGGCCATGCTGCTCCCGTTCATACCACGACGCACCGATGCCCAGCCGACCCCGGCCGGCCGACAGAACGTCCAGCGTCGTAACGATCTTGGCAAGGAGCCCGGGATAGCGGTACATCACGCCTGTGACGAGCAACCCCAGCGTCATCCGTTCCGTCTTCGCCGCGACGTAACCGAGCGTGGTGTACCCCTCCAGCATCGGCTCGTCGGCCGACCCCGCGCCCTCCATCTGGAAATAGTGGTCCATGACCGTGAACGACGAGACACCCGCCTGGTCGGCGATTCGCGCGGTCTCGGCCAGGGTCGGGGCGATCGCCGCCGGATCGGCCGGCGTCGAGTAGTTCCAGTAATGCAACCCAAGCCTCATCTGCTCCTCCAAGCGTCGTAAACATCCGGGCGTGATTGTGGTCTGCAGTCGCGGGGATGCCGGGGCGGGGCGCGTGGTCTCCGCCCGCCCAAAGCTAGTCCCCCCGCGGACGGCCGTCCCCCCGTCCGGCCGGTGGAGGTCAACAGCCGGTCGCCGGTGGATGCGGTAGGTTGCGTGATGCCGACCGGCGTCGTGGAGACGCAGGCATCGACGGCGACGGCTCGTGCGGTTGGGGAGAGCATATGACCACGGCCGACGCACTCGATCGGGGCCGCGCGTTCTTCGGCCAGCGGGCATGGGCGGATGCGTACATCGAGCAGGGCGTTGATCCGGCAGGGGAAGGCCGTCGAAGGAATGGCCCTGCTCGACGAGATCATGGTAGCCGTCACCGCTGGCGTGGTGTCTCCGATCATCGCGGGGACTGTCTACTGCAGCGTGATCGAGGCGTGTCAGGAGATCTTCGATCTTCGCCCGGCGCCGGCCGCCCTCGCCGCGCTGCGCCATGCGTGGACGGTCTGGCAGGAGCTCGACGCGCCGTACGAGGCCGCCCGTGCCCGGGTCTTGATCGGGCTGACCTGCCGGCGGCTCGGGGATGAAGACACCGCGCAGATGGAGCTGGATGCGGCACGCTGGGTATTCCGGCAGCTCGGCGCCGTGCCAGACCTGGCCAGAGTAGAGGCACTGTCGCGGAAAGCGGTTGTCGCGGCGGCGGGCGGCCTGACCGCGCGCGAGGTCCAGGTGCTTCGTCTCGTCGCGGCCGGCAAGACCAACCGGTCGGTCGCCGCCGACCTGTTTCTCAGCGAGAAGACAGTGTCTCGGCACGTGAGCAACATCTTCACGAAGCTCGGACTGTCGTCCAGGTCGGCGGCTACGGTGTACGCCTACGAGCACGACCTGGTGTAGCGGCTACACAGAATTACCCACTCGCGCTGGGCCCGTCGATTTGGGTGCTTGTCCCGACGCGGCGACGCCGGCTGGTTTCTAGCGTCGTGAGCGAACGATTTGCCGCGGGCTATCGGGAGGCAAAACGATGAGCCACCAGCGCAACACCCGTTTTGTCGGGGTGGATCTGGCGCCCGAGCTGCTCGCGTTCGAGCGGGACCGTCTCGCTCTGTTCGCCCATTACGACTTCGAGGGCGAAAGCCGTTGGATTTCTGATCGGGAGGGACGACACACGTACATGATCGACCGTGGCGAGGGGCGGTGCCCGACGGTGCTGGTCCATGGCGGTCTGTCCGAGGCGAGCGAATGGTCGCTGCTGGCCGGTCGGCTCCCGGGACATGTGATCATCCCGGATCGCCCGACCGCGCCGGGTACGCCATGCTGCGGACGTTCCTCACGCTGCGCGGGGTGTGCCCGCAGCTGATGTTGCGCGACGACATGGCCCACCTCCGCGTGCCCACACTGTTCCTGTGGGGAGACGCCGATGCGTTCGCCCCGCCGTCACCCGGCCAGGACCTGGCAGCTCGGATGCCCGACGCCCATTTCGAGGTCGTTGCGGACACCGGTCACCTGCCGTACGTCGACCGGCCGGACACCATCGCCGCCGCGGTCACCGGATTCCTCGCCCGCTCAAGCTGAGCCCCATGACGAGGCAGGAAATGAGGGCCGCGTCATGCGGGTGAGCAACCTGCCGGTGCCCGAACCGTACCTGCTCGGCATCGCCGCCGGGGTCTGCCTGCATCGGGTGCGCCCGTGCCGGCTGCCGGGGCCACGGTACGTGCACCGCCTCGTCGGTTGGCCGCTCATCGCCGCCGGCACGTACCTCGTCGTGCGGTCGCTGGAGGCGGCAGGGCAGGTGGACCTCGATCGTCCGGACCGGCTGGTGACCTCCGGGCCGTACGAGGTCAGCCGCAACCCCATGTACCTAGCGGTGGTTTGTTAGGGCTGGTTGGGGGTAGTAGCCACCGGTAAGGGTTGTTTGCGCAGTTCAGGGGGTTGTGATGACTGCGCGTCGTGCCTGCCCTGCGGCGGCGGGGCCGTTGGAGGAGTACGCGGCCAGCTTCGACGGGCTGTTCGCCTCGCTGGCCCAACGGCGGGGGTTCCGCGAGTACCTGACCGGGCTGCTGCTGCCCCGGGAGCGCAACAAGACGCTGACCGCCCTGGCCGGCGCGGAACCGGTGGTCGGGGCGCAGGATCCGGCGGTGCAGCGGCTGCAGTTCTTCCTGTCGGAGTCCCACTGGGACGCCGAGCAGGTCAACGACCGCAGGTTGGAGTTGCTGGCCGCGGATGCGGCCACCGCCCCGCACCCGGGTGGGGTGCTGGTGGTCGACGACTCCGGCGACCGCAAGGACGGGCACGCCACCGCGCACGTGGCCCGCCAGTATCTGGGCTCGGTAGGCAAGACCGACAACGGCATCGTGGCGGTGTCCACGCTGTGGGCCGACGAGCGGGTCTACTACCCGCTGCACGTGACTGCCTACACCCCGGCAGGCCGGCTTTCCGCCGGCAGGAACGACCCCGATTTTGCCACCAAGCCGCAGATCGCCGCCAACCTCGTCGGGCGAGCTGTCACCCGCGGGGTGGGGTTCGCGGCGGTGGTGGCCGACAGCTTCTACGGCCCCAGCCAGACCGACACCCTCATCGGCGAACTCCACGGCGCCAACCTGCCGTACGTGCTGGCCCTCAAACCACATGTCGGCACCTGGGCCCCCGAACACGCCGCGCACACCCCGATCGAGGCCGCCCAGGACCTGGGCTGGCACAGTCAACGTCGCCCCGGCGGCTGGCAGCAGGTGACCCGCCGGTTCCGCGACGGGCACACCGAAACCTGGTGGGCCGCCGACGCCCGGCTCGGGTCCTGGGGTCCCGACCGGCCGGTACGGCTGGTAGTGGCCAGCACCGACCCGGGCCGGCTGCCCGAGCGCACCACCTGGTATGTGGTCACCAACCGGCCCCACCCCGACCACGCTCGCCGGTCGCGCCTGCCGGCGGCCGATCTGGCCGAGGTGGTGCGCTGCTACGGGCTGCGTAACTGGGCCGAGCAGGGCTACAAGCAGGTCAAACACGAGCTGGGCTGGGCCGACTTCCAGGTCCGTGGCGAGACTGCGATCCACCGCCACCACACCCTGGTGTGCTGCGCGTTCTCCTTCTGCTGGCAGGCCGGCGCCATCCAGTCGCCCCACCCCGAGCCGCCGCAGACGGCCACCACGTCTGGCCAGCGCCACCGTCGAGTCGGCCGGCCAGAGAGGGGGAACCAGCAAACAGTCCACATCGGACAAACCGATGCCGCGCTGGCCGGTCGCGCTACGCCACATCCGGGCCTGGCTGACCCCGGCCACACTGCTGCAACGCTACTGGCAGGCCTGGTCGCACGCGCCCCCACCGCCCCAGCTGCAAGACCTACTCACCGCCGTCACCACCGGCCACGCGATCCACGCATACCTCCCGCCTTAACAAACCACCGCTAGGCTGGGCGCTGCTCCACCTCGGGGCCGGGGTGGCTGCCGGTTCCGGCTGGGTCGTCGCGGCTTTGCCCGCCGTCGTCGCATGCGTGCACCGGGAGGTCTTGCGCGAGGAGCGGGAGCTCGGCAGGGAGTTCGGAGACGAGTACGGACGCTACCGAGCGGCCCTGCCCAGGTACCTGCCCGGGTGGCGGTCCTTACGCGGCCGTCGTTCCCGTGCCGCAGGCTGAACCCACGGTCCTCTGTGCGGGTCGCCATCCCCAAGCCCGGTCAATGCCTCCCCCAGGATCCATCGCCGATCATCTCCCCCATAATCGTGGGTTGGAGTAATAGGCTTGAGGGGTGTCGGTCGGCACACGATCAGTCCCGCACCGGTGTCTGGGAGGGCCAGATGCGCATCAGCGACATACTTCGCGTCAAGGGCGGGCACGTCGTCACCGTCACTCCGGACACGGATGTGCGACGCCTTCTCACGGTGCTCAGCGAACACCGAATCGGTGCTGTCGTCGTCTCTCGCAACGGCACCTCGGTCGACGGAATCGTCAGTGAGCGGGACATCGTTCGGGCGTTGGCCGCGCGAGGTGACACGGTGATGTCGGAGCCGATCACGGCCATCTACACAGCCGAGGTGCACACCGTTGCGCCGGAGACCCCACTCGAGGAGGTCATGCGCATCATGACCGAGCACCGGGTCCGGCATGTGCCGGTGGTGGTTGATGACGACTTGCGAGGGATCGTGAGCATCGGCGACGTGGTGAAGAACCGTATCGATGAGCTCGAAAGCGAGCGAGCCGCCTTGACCGACTACATCACGGGCACCCGATAACGCGTCGGAGGCAACGTTCGCAAGTCCTGTGATGCGTTCGTTTCTTGGCCGTACGTGGGGTAGGTTGCGCGGTTCAGGTCGAATGTGGACCGGGAGGGATCGTCGTCGTTGGTGCGCCCGGCACCCAGGCGAGCAGGCCACTTCCGCGCGCCACGACGTCTGTCGGCATGCCCCAGACAACATCGATGCTCATCGCGGCAGCGACGTCCGTGCCCGCGCAGCGGAAGTGGAGGTCAGAGAGCGCATCGAGGAGCTCGTGGTCATCGGTGCCGTGGTGGTCCTCCGGGCTGCCGCTGATGCCCAATGTGTTGCCGGTCGAGCCCTGCAAGCGAGCGAAGCAGCTCAAGCTCCGCTTCGAGCGGGGCCTCATCGTCAGCCATGCCGGAAGTCGTGCTCGTGCAACAGCCCCAGGCGTCTACGCACACTCACGCCGCAGCATGGTCAGATTGGTTCACGCGGGTCAACGACCGTCGGCGGGTTACCTCTACGCCTGGAGCAGAACCTGTGATGACACCTTGAACTCGATACGGAAGGCCCCGTAGACGTGGCCGTCGATGTTCTCCACCGAGTGTGGCCCTTCGGGGTCAAGCCAGCTGACCCGCGCACCGGCCTCGGCGGGAGACGGCTGCTCAGGTGAGATGAAGGTCAGGGTGTCGCCGGTGTAGTAGCGGATACGCGCCGGCCGGTGCACCACCATGACGCTCGGCCACCGGTGCGTGTGCTCTGGCTCGCGCTCGCCGGGGCCGATGATCACCTCGAGCACCCGGGTGCGCTCGTTCTCGAACACCACGCGATGGGAGCCTGGTGCGGCGACTACGGCGTCAAGCGACTCGGGCCATGGCCAGGTGCCTGGCTCCTTCGCGATGCTCTCCATCCGCGTTCAGCTCCTCCGGTGCGGTGGTTGGCTGCCGGCTGGTCTCCTACAGACGAACGCCCTGGTTCCTCGACGACTGCCGAGACCAGGGCGTTTCGTTGCGTATATCTACGGGTGGAGCCGAGGGGACTCGAACCCCTGACCCCCACACTGCCAGTGTGGTGCGCTACCAGCTGCGCCACGGCCCCAGCGCCCAGAACTCTCCCGGGCACCCGCGCAATAGTACACACCCGCCGACCCGGGGGTCACATCGGATCCGAAACGCGCGGACCCCGATCAGTTCAACGTCGGGTCGGACGGGAAGTGGGCCACCGCCGCCATCAGGCCGCCCTGCCGGCGCAGGACCATCGACCAGAGGTCGTCGGGCCGGTTGGCGAACGCGTCCCCGGGCAGGGCGTCGAAGACGAACCAGGACCCTGCCGCGATCTCGTTCTCCAGCTGTCCGGGCGACCATCCGGCGTACCCGGCGAACACCCGCACCCCGATCACGCCCTCACGTAGCGTGTCCGGGTCACCGGAGAGGTCGACGGTCCCGACCGCCCCGGACACCCGGTTGAAGCCGGTCAACGACTCGATCCCGGGCCGGGTGCGCGCCAGGCAGATCGCTGCCTCCGGCTGGACCGGGCCGCCTTCGAAGACCACTGCCGGGTCCCCGGCGAGGGTGCCCCACGGGCCGAGCACCTCGGCCACGGGCACCTCGGTCGCCCGGTTGAGCACCACGCCGAGCGCCCCGCCGTCCTCGTGCGCGACCATCAGCACCACGGTTCGTTCGAAGTTGGGATCCCGCAGAGCTGGCGTCGCGACCAGTAGTCGCCCGGTCAGCGACTCCATTGCCCTCCCCCAGCTCGCTCCCGGCTCGCGGTGCCGGCCCGGTTCACGCTGCACGGCGGCCCACCGTCGACCGCGGACGCGGCAGCCCGCCCAGAACCGTAGCGCCCCGCGGGCGGACGGCCGGTTTCAACGCCATGCCTCGCACATTAGCCTGCGCCCGGCAAGCCGGTTAGGGTCTTCGTCCGTGACCGGACTCAACGCTCTCGCCGACGTGGCCGTGATCGGCGGCTCAGGCCTGTACGCGCTTCTCGACGACGCCGACGAGCACACCGTCGACACGCCGTTCGGCACACCGTCGGATCCGATCACGATCGCGAGCGTAGCCGGCCGGCGGGTCGCCTTCCTCCCCCGTCATGGTCGCGACCACCGCTTTCCGCCGCACAAGATCCCCTATCGGGCCAATTTGTGGGCCCTGCGGGCCCTGGGCGCGCGCCAGGTGGTCGCGCCGTGCGCCGTCGGCGGCTTGCGGCCCGAGCTGGGTCCAGGCACTTTTGTCGTACCCGACCAGCTACTCGACCGCACGAGCGGCCGCCCGCAGACGTTCTACGACAGCGGGGCGGTGCACGTGAACTTCGCCGATCCGTACTGTCCCACTGGCCGCCGCGCCGTCCTGGACAAAGCCCGGGAGATCGAGATCGTCGACGGCGGCACGATGGTCGTGGTCGAGGGTCCCCGTTTCTCCACCCGCGCCGAGTCCCGGTGGTACACGTCGATCGGCGGCGCGGTGGTCAACATGACCGGCCATCCCGAGGCCGTCCTCGCCCGCGAGCTGGCTCTGTGTTACACCGCGATCGCCCTGGTGACCGACCTGGACGCCGGGGTCGAGGGCGAGCACGGGGTGACCCAGGAAGAGGTGTTCCGGGTCTTCGCCGAGAACACCGAGCGGATGCGCACCCTGCTCCTCGACGTGGTCGCCGACCTGCCGGCCAAGCCCGACTGCCCCTGCCAGCATGCCCTCGACGGCCTGGAGCTCCCCTCACCCTCCCCTGACCGCGTCGATCAAGGAGAAAGTGACGTGGTTTGAAGATCAAACCATGTAGATAACTCCAAGATCGGCGCGAAATAGGGGGTCATGCTGCGGGCAGGTGGACCTCGAAGCGGCAGCCGCCATCCACGTTGGCGACCGCGACCCGCCCCCGGTGCGCCTCGACCAGGCCGCGCACGATCGCGAGCCCCAGCCCGCCGCCACCGCCGGCGCCCGGCGTGCGCGCCGACTCGCCCCGGAACGCCACGTCGAACACCCGCGGCAGGTCGCTGTCCGGAATGCCGCCGCAGCCGTCGCTGACGGCGAGCCAGCCGCCGCCGTCCTCCCGGCCACCGGTGACGACCACGGTGCCGTCCGACGGCGTGTGCCGGATGGCGTTGCGCAGCAGGTTGGCGACGATGCGGGACAGTTCCGACTCGTTGCCGCGTACCGTGGCCCACTCCGCCTCGCCCGCGACGAGCCGCACTCGCCGCGCGGCGGCGACCGGCGCGGCGGACGCGACCGCGTCGGAGACCACGTCGCCGAGCGACACCGCGTGGCTCAGTGGCAGCGCACCGGCGTTGATCCGGGACAGCTCGAACAGGTCGTCGACCAGGCTCGACATGCGGTCGGTCTCGTGCCGGATACGCCGGTGGTATTCGGCGACCGTCGCCGGGTCGCTGACCACGCCGTCCTCGAGGGCTTCGCTCATCGCGCGCAGGCCGGCGAGCGGCGTACGCAGGTCGTGCGACACCCACGCCACCAGGTCGCGCCGGCTGGCCTCCGCCCGCCGCTCCTGCTCGCGGGCCTCAGCCGCCCACATGCTTGCCCGGGCCAGGCGCTGGCCGGCCCAGAGCCCGCCGGCAAGGCTCACCGCGCCGACGGTGGCGACGACCAGCAGCAGCACGTCGAGGTCGTGGTCGGAGATGAACATGCCCCACGCCGCGCTGAGGATGCCGGCGAGGACGGCCAGCACCGTGCCGAGGAGTACCACGGCGATGTGAGCGGTGACCGACCGCCCGCGCAGCGGCCAGCGCAGGGTCGCCGCGGCGACGCCGGCCACGACGAGCGAGCCGATCAGCGCGATGGCGAAGGTCGCGGCGAGTTCACCCATGTTCCCACCGGTATCCGACGCCCCACACCGTCAGGATCCGCCTGGGATGCGCGGGATCGTCCTCGACCTTTTCCCGTAGCCGTCGCATGTGGACCGTCACGGTGGACTGGTCGCCGAAGGACCATCCCCACACCTGCTCCAGCAACTCGGCCCGCTTGAACGCCCGCCCCGGATGCCTCATCAGGAAAACCAGAAGATCAAACTCTCGTACGGTCAGAGCCAGCTCCTGTCCGCGCCGCCGGGCCAGGCGGCGGGACACGTCCACCTCCAGATCGCCGTCGACGAGCGTCTCGGCGGGGGCCGGCGCGGCGCGGGCGGCCCGGCGCAGGACCGACTGCGCCCGCAGCACCAGCTCCCGCGGGGAGAACGGCTTGGTGATGTAATCGTCGGCGCCGATTTGCAGGCCGAGGACCCGGTCGGCCTCTTCACCCAGCGCGGTCAGCATGATGATCGGCACCTCGTCGGCGCGTGAGCGCAGCCGCCGGGCCACTTCGAGCCCGTCCAGGCCGGGCAGCATCAGGTCGAGGACGACCAGGTCCGGCCGGTCGGCCTCGTACGCACGCAATCCCGCCGGCCCGTCCGCCGCGAGCGTGACGGCCAGCCCGGCGCGCTCCAGGTAGCGCCGGACCACGTCGCTCACGGTCGGGTCGTCGTCCACGACGAGCACGCGCTGTCCCACGCTGCGAGGGTACGTCCGGCCGCCGGCGAACCGGACGGCCGTCAGTGGACCGTAATGCCTATCCCCGCTTGTACTGGCCCGTCGGGAACGGCTGCCCGGTGGTCGCGTCGAGAACGACCTTGTTGTCGATCGGGTGCACCAGCACGACCGGGAGGTCCTTGACCTTGGTCCGCTCGCACCCGGGACCGCGCGCCGGGTTGGCCAGCCCCGCGAACACGACGGTGTCGCGCAACTCCTGCACCCGTACGCTCACCCTCTTGTCACCGGCCCTGGTCGTTTTGCGCGTTGCGCGCCGGTGGCGTGTTCGCCGGCAGCGCCGCGAACGCCGACGGCGCCACCGCGACCTGCGCGACCGTGACGTCTGTCCCGTCGATGTGGAACAGCCACGCCGGCACGGTGGCCCGCCCCCGGTCGGTGCGCAGGGTGGTCACGCCGAGCGCGATCGTGTCGATGGTGAGGCTCGAGCAGCCGGCACACGTATCGGGGTCGGTGCGGCGCATCGCCGCGAACGCCTCGGCGGCGGAGATCAGCGGCGCCGGCAGCGCGGTGCCGTCCGGCAGGCGGATCGCTCCCGACTCGGGCTTCCCGGTCGGCGGGGTGGTCTTGAGCCGGTACGCGCCCAACTCGAACGCCGTGCGGGCGGACTTGTCGCGTATCGGCAGGTCGGGGCCGACGGTGAACGAGTCGAGCGAATGGACTCCCTGGCGGTAGGACGGTGAGGCGGTCACCGCCCGCCAGGCGGTCACCACCTCGCCGGAACGCTGCTGGAACACCGCGGTGTCATCGAGGAGTCGGGGCTTGCCGCAGGCCGCCGTGGCCGTCACCGTCGCCAGCGCCGCCCCGGCGAGCATGACTCTGACCAATAAAGCCGCCGGCGGCCGAGCCGCCGGCGGAACACCCAGAGACCGCACCCGCTAGTTCTCCCCTCCGATGTCCGTGGCGTATGCCTCGTAGACCAGGTCAGCTCCGCGCTGGCGGTGCGCCGAAACCTCGCGCAGCAGGTCACCCGCCCAGCCACGCAAACGCTCCGGCTCGGCGTCGATCCGCGCGACGAGCGCGTCGAGCGCCGCCAGCACCACCCTATGTTCGCGGCCTAGGGTATACACCTGGTTCACGAGGCGTGGCGCGTCACCCAGCACTTCGGCGTAGAGCCCCTCCGGCCCCTCGGTGATCTCGATGTGTGTGGCGAACGCCGAGCGCAGGCGGCCCAGCTCAGTGGCGACGCCGTGGCGCCAGGCCGGGTCGTCCGCCGGGGCTGCGAGCGCACACTCCAGACCTTGGACGGCGGCAACCAGCTCCGCCCGGTGGCGGCGCAGCTTCCAACTCCATGCCATGGGAATTCGTGGATGCCGCTCCGCCAGTGGTTCTGCCGTCATGACGCACCTCCCCGCCATACTTGGGGTCCACATCGGCCGGGGAAGCGTCCGGAGCACCGGACACCCCGGCTCCTGGAGTTTCTTTCGAACCAGAGTCGGCCCCCGGGCGCGAGATGTCCAGCAGTTGACAAAAGCGGCCCGGCACCCATCTGGGTGCCGGGGCCGACCGGTGGAGGCGATGACACACCACCCACGTCACCCCCCGCTACGAACACTGAACCTCACCAGTCAGCTACGTGAGGGGCCAGCGGCACTCGGGGGATCTCCCAGCCATGTCTCAATGTCTCTTACATTCGGACATCGAGCAGATTCCTGATAGCATGTCTTTTAATTAGAGACACCGGGACAGAGGATGATCTACAAGACGCCCCCGCTCGGCACCGACGACGCCGCCGCTCTTGCCGAGATCCACAACATGCGCCGGGACCTCGCGGCAGTACTACGCGTTCCCCGCCGTTGGCAAGGTGGGCTGCGACGAACCATGCTCGCTCGCGCCATCCGCGGATCCAACAGCATCGAAGGCTACGTCGTGGACGAGGACGACGCCGCGGCAGCCCTCGATGACGAGGCACCACTCAGCGCCGACCAGCGAACCTTCGCCGAGATCCGCGGCTATCGCCAAGCCCTCGGATACGTCCTTCAGATGGCCACTGACGCGCACTTCGTCTTCGACACCTCAGGGCTTCGCAGCATGCATTACATGATGCTCGCCCACGACCTGTCCAAAAGCCCCGGCCAGTATCGCACCGGACCGATCTTCGTCCACGACGAGCGAACCGACCGCCGTGTCTATGAAGGACCGGATGCCGGCCTCGTTCCCCAGTTAGTTGAGGAGCTTGCCGGGCGACTACGCGACGAGCTGGAAACCGACCCGATCGTCCGTGCCGCAATGGCCCACCTGAATTTCGCGATGATCCATCCGTTTCGGGACGGAAACGGACGTATGGCACGGGCTCTGCAAACCCTGGTCCTGTCGCGGGAAGCCATTGTCGAGCCGGCGTTTTCCAGCATCGAGGAGTGGCTTGGGCACAACACCGACGACTACTACCGGGTTCTCCTGGCGACCGGGCAAGGGGCTTGGCATCCGGAAAATGACGCCAGCCTTTGGGTGTCATTCAACCTTCGCGCCCACCACATGCAGGCGCAGACGGTGGCGCAGCGCTTTGACGAAGCGTCCGCCATTTGGCAGGAACTCGATCGGATAACGGAAGCGCACCACTTACCGGAACGCGTTACGGATCTGCTGTACGAAGCGGTTCTCGGCTACCGGCTGCGCCGCGGAGGCTATGTCAAGCTGTCCGGAATCGAGGAGCGCACCGCCTCTCGGGATCTGGCACAGCTCGTGGATACCGAACTCCTTCGGGGGATCGGTGAGCGGCGTGGGCGTTACTACGTGGCCGGTCCGGTGCTCAACGACGTACGCGAACGCTCCCGCGACAATAGGCGCCCACTGGTGGACCCATACCCGTGGCTGCCGGGGCGGCTAGCATCGGCTGCCGCCAACGAAAGTAGCCCCACCTAAGCCTGATCGCTGAGTACTGCCAAGTAGGCCGGCCACGACTCAGACCGCATCCACGATGATCAGTTGAACACATGTCCGACCAGGAAAGGAGGCACCGCTCATCGGCTGCTCGCCCCATCAACTCTGTACCGGCCACCAGGACATGTGCGGGTGTCTCGCCGATGAACGCGAAACAACGTGGCGGCGCCACCCGAACCGGGTGACGCCGCCTTGATCATTTCGACGGTGGAGGTGCCGGGAATCGAACCCGGGTCCTTCGTCGCTTTGCCAGGGCTTCTCCGAGCGCAGCTCGCTATGCCTCTACTCGGCCCCTCCGATCACGCGAGCGAGTCGGTGTGACGGGCCCAGTCGCGATTAGTCTCGCCGCACGAGCCCCGCGACAGGACTCGATTGGCCAGCCTTCTTACTGATGCCGGTGATCGGGCCGAAGGCACTCCCGGACCGACAAGCTCGTCCCTAGCCTCAGGCGGCGAGGGCGAGCTGAGCGCGATTAACCTTGGCGCTTATTGGTTTCCGACGAATGATTCACGAGACAACGTCGGCTTCCTCGGCTCGCTTCTCCTGCCTCGACGCACGAAGTCGAAACCAGTCACCCCCGTGATCTTGAGATCGCCGCACCGTGCGACCTCCCAAGCTTAGCGCGCCGCGGCCGCCGGTTCATCCCGGTATCGCGGCGAGACCGTCACAGGCTCGCCCGTCGACCGTGCAGCCGGTGGGCTGCTCCGCCCCGTTGACGGCGAAGTCGAAGCGGATCGAGCCGCGGGGGGCCAGCGACCGGGTGTCCCCGGTCGGGATGAACGTCACCACCCGGCCGCGCTGCTCGACCTGGGCGCCGCGTACCGCGCTGACCGTCAGGCCGGGCAGCGGCAGGGTGACCGTCACCGTCCAACCGTCCACCCCCGCGTCGGTCGGGTTGCCGATCGAGACCTCACCCCGGTACCCGCTGATCCAGGTCTCCTGGGCGCGGTAGGTGGCCGTGAGCGCGCCGGGCGCGGCCCGACCCACGGCCGCCGAGGCCGCCCCGGACGCGGAGGGGGACCCGCCGGCCACGGTCGGCGCGCCTGGTGCCGCTGACGCCCGCCCAGCGGCACCGGCGCTGCCGGCCTGTCCGGGCGCCGGGGCGAACCCGGGTGGCGGCTCGGCTGCGCTGCCCACCTGAGGGGGGCCCGTGGGCATCGGCTCGGCCATTCGCGCGGCGACCACCGCGGAGACGGCGATCACCAGCAGCGTGGCGGCACCGGTCGCGGTCACCTGGCTGCGCCGCTGCGCCGCCCAGCCCCAGACCGACCCGAGCCGGGTGCGGATGTCGCGTACCACCAGCCGGGCCGGGGCGGCGCCGCTGTGCGAGACCACCTCCTGGCGGCGGCGCGCCCCGGCGGCGCGCAGCGGCCGGGTGGGCTCCTCGCTGACAGGGCGGACCGCCACGAACCGCCGGATCGAGCGGCCCCCGCCGTGCCGGTAGAGCACGGCCACCGCGCGGTGCCGCCGGCCGGCCGGCTGGGCGGCCAGCCACGCGGACGCCGACGGTACGGCCGCGCGGCCGGTCGCCGCGGGGCCGGTCGCGCGGGGGCGCACCGCCGCCACGGCCTCGACGGTCGGCGGCTCGATCGACTCCTCCGGTTGGGCCGGGCGCGGGCGCGGGCTGGCCGGGCGCAGGGCGGTCACGATCGACCCGGGGATGCTGAGACGGCCGCCGTAGCCCGCCGTATCCGAACCGGCGACGCCACGGGTCAGCAGCGGCCCCGCCGGCACCCCACCGGCGGGCACGTCGCGCACTTCCGCCCGGCGTACCCGCCGGCCCCGGAACCCACCGTCGTTGCGGCGGGTCGCCGGCCTCCCGCCGGGGCCCGCGTTGCCGGGTGGCTGACGGACCCGGACCGGGATCGCCACCGTCGGCTCCTGGCCGGCCATCCGGTCCAGCGCGCGGGGCAGCCGCTCGGCGAACAGCCGCCCGTAGGTGCCGCGGAGCACCCGCCGGCGCAGCGTGCCCCGGCGACCCAGGAACCCGCGCTGCACAAACGTCAGCCGGCTGCCGCCGGTGCCGGATCCGGCGATCGTGATGACCACGCGTACGTGCAGCTCATCGCCCTGCCATCGGGTGACGAACCGGTGCGGCGCCTCGGCGGCGACGACCTCCATGTCGAGCGGACCGGTGAAGCCGTCGAACTGGTGCGGGTGCAGCCGGACGCGGGCGCGGTCGGCCGGATCGAAGTCCGCCGGCAGGAACCACTCGCTCAGCTCGTGGGGATCGGTCAGTGCCCGCCAGACCCGCGCCGGCGGGTGGTCGAGGTCGACATCGAACCGAATCTCCGTCACTCGGCGACTATAAGTCGAACACGCATTGCATGGCTCGGGCGGGGCACCAGGGGCGAGAATGTGACAGTTGCCCGACAGTGCGACGGATCAGCTCATGCCCTTGCCGCGCCGGCCGGCGACCTTGCTGATCTCCCGCTCGGCGTCCCGCTTCGCGAGATCCTGGCGCTTGTCGTAGGACCTCTTACCGCGCGCCAGCCCCAGCTCGACCTTGGCCCACCCGTCCGAGAAGTACAGCGACAGGGGCACCAGGGTGAGACCGCTCTCCTTGAGCTTGCCCAGCAGCCGGTCGATCTCGATGCGCTTGAGCAGCAGCTTGCGGACCCGCCGCGGCTCGTGGTTGGTCCACGTGCCCTGCGCGTACTCCGGGATGTGCATCCCGTGCAGGAAGATCTCCCCGCCGTCGACGTGACCGAACGCGTCGACCAGCGACGCCCGGCCGGCCCGCAGCGACTTGACCTCGGTGCCGGTCAGCGCGATGCCCGCCTCGTAGGTGTCGAGGATCGAGTAGTCGTGGCGGGCCTTGCGGTTGGACGCCACCACCTTGCGACCTTTCTCGCGCGGCATCGCCCCACCTCCCGTCACCGCCGTACGCGCAACCTCGCAATGCTACCCAGATGCGCACGGCGACCGCGAACCAGATCCACAGCTAGCAGAAGCAGCGGCCAGCCAGCTCAGCGGGTTGACGGAGTCGCCCCGCGGCCTGCTCTTAATGGTGCATATTGCCAAAAGGGGCGCCCCGGCGGGGCGCCCCTTTGCTGACCTCGTCCAGGTCAGACGCGTACGTAGAACCGCAGCGTGATCCAGCCGGTCACCGCACTGACGACCGAACCGATGCCGGCCAGCAGCGGCAGCATCAGCCAGATCCGTCGCCAGGGCACCGGGGTGAGCAGGTTGGCCAGCGACTTCAGCGACCCGTCGATCAGGAAGAACTTCGCCGCGACCAGGGTGAGGAAGGCGACGAGCGCGCCGATCAGACCGGCGAACACCGCCTCCAGCACGAACGGCGATTGGATGAACCAGTTGGACGCGCCGACGAGTTTCATGACCGCGACCTCGCGCCGTTTGCTGTAGGCCGCCACCTGGATCGTGTTGGCGACCAGCAGCAGTGCCGCGAGGCCCTGGACAATAGCAACGATCAGCGCCAGGTTCTGCATCGAGCCGAGGATGTCGAAGACCTTCCCGAGCAGCTTGCGCTGGTCGACGATCTCGCTGATCCCGTCCCGGCCCTTGTACTTGTCGGAGATCGCCTGGAACTCCTCGGCGTTCTTCAGCTTGACCCGGAACGACTCCGGCAGCGAGTCCGGCTTGGTCGCGTTGACCAGGTCGGGCGCGTCGCGGAACTGGGTCTTGAAGCGCTGCCAGGCGACGTCCCGGCTCTCGTAGATCACGTTCTGCACCAGCGGGTCGCCGCGCAGGTCGTTCTTGAGCCCGTCGCGCTGCTCGGCCGTGACGTCGTTCTTCAGGAAGATCGAGACCTCGATCTTGTCGTAAAAGAAGCTCTTCATGTTGTTGACCTGGAAGAAGAGCAGCAGGCTGGCACCCAGCATCGTGAGCGACACGGCCATGGTGATCATCATGGCGATCGTCATCGTCACGTTTCGCCACAGCCCCGTCATGACCTCGGAGAGGACGTACTTCGCGCGCATCGGGTGGGGTCCCTTCCCAGTGTGTTACGCGTCCGGCTGACCGTATTTCTCGTGCGACGGCTCAGCCGTAAACGCCGCGCGGCTGGTCCCGGACGATGTGCCCGCTCTCGATCTCTACGACGCGGCGGCGCATCTGATTCACGATGTTGGAGTCGTGGGTGACCATCACGACCGTCGTGCCGGTGCGGTTGATCCGGTCGAGCAACCGCATGATCTCGATCGACGTATCCGGGTCGAGGTTTCCGGTCGGCTCGTCGGCCAACAGGATCAGCGGCCGGTTGACGAACGCCCGGGCCACCGCGACGCGCTGCTGCTCACCGCCGGAGAGCTCATGCGGGTACCGGTGCTCCTTGCCGCCGAGGCCGACCAGCTCGAGGACCTCCGGGACGACCCGGCGGGCCACCCCCTTGGACTTGCCGATCACCTCGAGGGCGAAGGCGACGTTCTCGTAGGCGGTGCGGTTGGGCAGCAGCCGGAAGTCCTGGAACACGCAGCCGATCGAGCGCCGGAAAGCCGGGATCTTCCAGGAGCGCATCGTCGTGACGTCGCGTTCGTTGACGACGACCCGGCCCCTGGTCGGCGTGATCTCGTGCAGCAGGAGCTTGATGATCGTGGACTTACCGGAGCCGGACGGACCGATGAAGAAGACGAAGTCGCCCTTCTCGATCTCAACGGACACATCGTCCAGCGAGGGCTTGGACGCCTTGGGGTACGTCTTCGTCACATGCTCGAGCTGAATCACGGGTGGAGAGTCTACGCGGCGTGACCGAAACGCCAAATATGATCATGGGGGGCAACGGCCTTTGCCTGAATAGTCAACCGTGGGGGCGGCTGAATGTTTCGAATTGGCAACGGCGCCCTTGCGGGGAGTGACGTGCGCCACGTCAGCTGTCGCCGGCGATGTCCCGCCGCTTGCGCCACCGGATGCCGGCCTCGATGAAACCGTCGATATCGCCGTCGAAGACCGCCGACGGGTTGCCGGTCTCGTACTCGGTGCGCAGGTCCTTGACCATCTGGTACGGGTGCAGCACGTAGGAGCGCATCTGGTCGCCCCAGGAGCCGGCGACGTCGCCGCGCAGCGCGTCCAGCGTCGCCGCCTCCTCGGCCCGCTTGACCGCCAGCAGCTTCGACTTGAGGACGGCCATCGCCGTGGCCTTGTTCTGCAGCTGGGAGCGCTCGTTCTGGCAGGAGACCACGATGCCGGTCGGGATGTGGGTCAGCCGGACCGCCGAGTCGGTCGTGTTGACGCCCTGGCCGCCGGGGCCGCTGGACCGGTAGACGTCGATGCGCAGGTCGTCCTCGGGGATCTCGATCTCGTCGGTCTGCTCGACGACCGGGACCACCTCGACGGCCGCGAAGCTGGTCTGCCGGCGGCCCTGGTTGTCGAACGGGCTGATGCGCACCAGCCGGTGGGTGCCGGCCTCGACCGACAGCGTGCCGTACGCGTAGGGCGCCTTCACGGTGAACGTGGCGGACTTGAGCCCGGCCTCTTCGGCGTAGGAGGTGTCGTAGACCTCGGTCGGGTACCCGTGCCGCTCCGCCCACCGCAGGTACATCCGCAGGAGCATTTCGGCGAAGTCGGCCGCGTCGACGCCGCCCGCACCGGAGCGGATCGTCACGACCGCCTCGCGGGAGTCGTACTCCCCCGACAGCAGGGTGCGGATCTCCAGCTCGTCGATCGCCTTGCGCAGCGCCGAGATCTCGGTGCCGACCTCGGCAATCGACCCCTCGTCGCCCTCGGCCTCGGCCATCTCGAGCAGCAGTTGCGCGTCATCGAGCCGCGACCGCAGCCGCTCCACCCGGTTGATCTCCCCCTGCGCGTAGGAAAGCCGCGAGGTCACCTGCTGCGCGCGCGCCTGGTCGTCCCACAGGTCGGGGGCGGACGCCTGCCGCTCCAGCTCGTCCCTGTCCCGGCGCAGCCGGTCAAGGTCGAGAACGTTTTCGATGTTGCGGAGCGTGGCGTCGAGCTGCTTGAGAGCATCGGCGAAGTCGGCAGCGGTCACACGTCCAGCGTAGTCTGCTAGCGGCCCGGTGCGGTCTTCAGCCAGGACAGCGCGGCGCGGTGGTAGCCGACGGCGAACTCCAGCGCCGACGCGCCGAACTCGTCACCGGCCTTCTTGGCCTCGCGGACCTGCTCGCGCACCTCGGCGAGGGCCGCCGTGTGGTATTCGCTGGCCTGCTCGTAGACGCTCTGCAACTGCGCCGCCGACTGCTGGTCGCCGAAGGCCACCCGCAGGGCCACCGGATTGCGCAGCGCCTCGCGCCCGGGCGACTCGGCCAGCCAGCGCGTGAAGGCCCGCTTGCCGGCGGGCGTGATCGCATAGGGCTGACTCGACCGCGCCCCTGGCTTGCCGAGCTTCACGTATCCCGCATCCGCGAGCGCGGGCAACTCCCGGTAGACCTGGCTGCGGGTCATCGACCAGAACGCACCCAGGCGGCGCCCGGCGGCGGCCATCAGTTGACCACCCGTCATGGGACCCTCGTGCAGCAGACCCAATAGAGCAGCCGCAGTCGCGTTGAGACCAGATTCCGCCATGCGTTCCACGCTGCCATCAAATTGGCCGTCCGTCCAGGATTAGCCCCAATCCACAATGAACAGTCGCGGCCTGACTGTCGTGATAGGACCAACCTTCGTCAATCCCCCGCCGCTGAGTGGAACGTAGTCCCTCAATCCGGCGGACCGGTGGTATCGCGTCGATCCGGCCCATCTGAGCGGTCCAGGCCGGGCTGTCGCCTTCATCCCGGGCAACGAAGATTCGGCCCGTCCGTTTTCTTAAGTCGTGGTCCGTGGGGGATGTACGCACACACGAAGAAGAGCGAAACTCTTGACAGGCCGTTTGGCCGCGCCTACGGTCCGAGGCAATTGTTAGTCAGACTGCCTTACAGTTGGAGCGGCCGTGTCCCGCCTTGCCGGTTCGTCAAAGCTTCTCCGCGCGATGAACGAGAGCGCGGCGCTCGCGCATCTCCTCGAGCGGGGCCAGCTGACCAGGGCTGACCTGCGTGAGCTGACCGGTCTGTCCAAACCGACGATCTCGGAGGCACTGCGCCGGCTCACCGAAGCCGGCCTGGCCAACGTGGTGGGGCACGTCAGCGGCGGCCCGGGCCCCAACGCCGAGGTCTACGCCGCCAACCCCGACGCCGCGTACGCCGTGGCCGTCTCGGTGCGCGACAGCGGGGACACCGGCATCCCCGCCCTCGCCGCGGCGGTCTGCGACCTGACCGGATCGGTCCGCGCCCGGGTCGAGTCGTCCGTGGACTTCCTGCACACCGACCCGGTGACCGCCGTGGCCGACGTCGTAGCCGCGCTGCACACCGACGCCGGCGTGCCGGGCAACCGGATCGGCTACGTCCAGCTCGGCGTGGCCGGCTCCTACGACGCGCGTACCGAGAGCATCCACCACATGGACGTCCCGGGCTGGAACCGGTCCGGCCTGGTGGCCGAGATCGGCGCGCGGCTCGGCACGCGCGTGGGTGTCGACAACGACGTGAACCTCGCCGCGGTGGCCGAGCGCCGCCGCGGCGTCGCGCGCGACGCCGACGGCTTCGCGCTCCTGTGGCTCGGCGAGGAGGGCCTCGGCCTCGCCATCGATCTCGGCGGGACACTGCTGCGCGGGGCGCGCGGCGGCGCCGGCGAGATCGGGTACATGCCGCTGTTCGCCACCGACGGCCAGGACCGCAAGGTCGACCTCCAGGACCTGGTCGGCGGCCCCGCGGTCCTCGCACTGGCGGCCGAGCACGGCATCAGCGGGCGCACGCCCGCCGAGGCGGTCACCGCGGCGGCGGGCAACCCCGAGGTGGCCGGAGAGTTCCTGGCCGCGCTGGCCGACCGGGTGTCGGTCGGGCTCGCGGCCGTGGTCGCGGTGCTCGACCCGCCCCTCGTCGTCCTGGCCGGACAGGTCGCACAGGCGGGCGGTAGCGCCCTGCGGGAGGCGGTGGCCGCGGCGATGGTCCGAGCCGCGCCGCTGGAGACGACCATCGCGGTCACGGCGATCGATGACGACGCGGTCCTGCTCGGCGCATTGGACGCCGGTCTCGCCGCGGTTCGCGAGGCGCTTATCGCCTCAGTACACGAGATAACAAACTAACCCAAATTCCCCCTCACATCCGTCGCTCCCGAGAGGAATCACCGAGATGACCGGTCGACGGCGCGGTTCCGCGCGCCCTCGTACGCCCGCGCAGCGCGAGGACCGCAGCTTGCGAGGACCGCAGTCGCAAGCCAGCTCCTACCGACGAGCGCTGGCGGCGCTCACCGCGGCGACCACGGCCGCGCTACTCGCGGCAGCGTGCACCCCCGCATCGAAGAACTCCGAACCGGCCAAGGCAGGCTCCGACGCCTCCGGCAAGGTCGAGTTGTGGCACTTCTTCACTGAGCGCGAGGCCGAGGCCGTCGATGCCGTGATCAAGGACTTCAAGGCGAGCCACCCGAAAATCGACGTGGTCGTCAAGTCGGGCCAGGACGACTCCAAGGTGACCCAGGCGATCGGCGCCGGCAACGGTCCGGACATCGGCCTGTCCTACTCCACCGACATCGTCGGCAAGTTCTGCTCGTCCGGCGCGTGGATCGACCTCGGCAAGTACATCGCCCGCGACAAGGTCGACCTGGACAAGCTCAACGCCACGACCAGGCAGTACACCGAGTTCCAGGGCAAGCGCTGCGCGATGCCGTTCCTGGCCGACGCCTACGGCATCTACTACAACAAGAAGATGTTCAGCGACGCCGGCATCGCGGCGCCACCGAAGACGCTGGACGAGCTGGCCGAGGACGCCAAGAAGCTGACCAAGAAGAACCCGGACGGCACCATCCAGACGGCGGGCTTCCTGCCGCTGTTCAACTTCTACGAGAACTCGCCGGCCCACCTGGGGGCCGCGGTCGGCGCGAAGTGGCTGACCAAGGACGGCAAGTCCGCCATCGGCACCGACCCGGCCTGGCAGAAGCTGCTCAAGTGGCAGAAAGACCTGGTCGACTGGTACGGCTACGAGAACCTGGAGAAGTTCCGGGCCGGTCTGGGTGACGAGTTCAGCGCGGACAACGCGTTCCAGAAGGGCCAGGTGGCGATCAACATCGACGCCGAGTTCCGGCTCGCGTTCGCCAAGGACCAGGCTCCGGACCTGAAGTTCGGGGTCGCCCCGCTGCCGACCGCCGACCCGGCGCTCTACGGCTCCGGCTACCTCACCGGCAACGTCATCGGCATCTCCAAGAACGCCAAGAACCCCGAGGCGGCCTGGGAGCTGATCAAGTACTTCACGGCCAACAGCAAGACCATCGTCAAGCTGTCCAACTCGCTGAAGAACCTGCCGACGACGACGGACGCGCTCAAGGACCCCGGGCTCCAGCTGGAGCCCGAGTTCAAGACCTTCGTCGACATCTTCAACAACCCCAAGTCGTCGACCGCGCCGCCGTCGCCGTCCGGCCCGGCCTACCAGGAGACGTTCCAGAAGTTCCTCGACTCATGGCAGTCCGGCCAGGTCAAGGACCTCGGCGCCGGCCTCGCCGACGTGGACAAGCAGGTCAACTCCGTGATCACGCTCGGCGGATAACGTGAGCGCGCCTGCCACCTCGGCTCCGGGCCGGCGGCTGTCCAGCCGCCGGCCCGGGCCGGGCACCTCCCGCCGCAAGGCCCCGTTCGGCCACCGGCTGCGCGAGAGCCTGACCGTGCTGTCCTTCATCGCCCCACTGCTGGTCGGCATCACGGTGTTCTTCGTGTACCCGCTGCTGTCAGCGATCTACTTCTCCTTCACGAAGTTCGACCTGCTGTCCACGCCGGAGTGGGTCGGCTTTCGCAACTACCGCAAGCTGCTCGACGACCCGTTCCTGATCCAGTCGGCGAAGAACACGCTCTGGATGGTGGTCGTCTTCGTGCCGGCACGCATCATCGGCGCGATCGGCACGGGCATGCTGCTCACCCAGCTCAGGCGGGGCGCCAGCGTGTTCCGGACCATCTTCTACCTGCCCGCGCTGGCCCCGCCGGTCGCCGCGACGATCGCGTTCGTCTACCTGCTCAAGCCGGGTACCGGTCCGGTCAACGTGTTCCTCGAGCACATCGGCATCGATGGTCCCCTGTGGTTCAGCTCGCCGGCCTGGGCGAAGCCCTCGCTGGTACTGCTGGGCCTGTGGGGCGTCGGCGACATCATGATCATCTTCCTGGCCGCGCTGCTGGACGTGCCGCAGAGCCTCTACGAGGCCGCCGCGCTGGACGGGGCCAACGCGTGGCAGCGCTTCCGGTACGTGACGCTGCCGTCGATCTCGCCGGTGGTCCTGTTCGCCACGATCACCGGCATCATCTACACGCTGCAGTACTTCACCCAGGCCGCGGTCGCCGCGTCGATCGCCAGCGGGCAGGCCACCGTCGGCGCCGGCATCTCCCAGAACTTCGGCTACCCGGAGGGCTCGACCTTCACGTACCCGCTCTGGCTCTACATGGTCGGCTTCCGCTACAACGCCCTCGGCTACGCCAACGCCATGGCGGTGGTGCTTTTCGCCGTGGCCTTCGCGGTCACCGTCGTCCTGCTGCGCCGCTCCAAGGCATTCTCCGGGGAGGCGACCTCATGACAACCCTCGCCGACGCTCCGGTCTCGGACGCGGCCCCCGTGCCGCTGCTGGCACCGCGCCGGAAGAAGGAACGGATCACGCTGGTCTGGATCGCCCGGCACAGCCTGGCGATCGCACTGTCGATCATGTTCCTCACGCCGGTGGTGTATCTGGTGCTGATCTCGTTGATGACCGGCAACCAGGCCCTCACCAGCGACTACTGGCCCAGGACGTGGCATCCGGAGAACTACGTCAAGGTCTTCGAGGCCACCCCGCTGCCGCGGTACCTGCTCAACACGGTGATCTACTCGGTGCTCGCGACCGGGTCAATGCTCGTGGCGAGCGTGCCTGCCGCGTACGCCCTGTCGAAGCTGAAATGGCGCGGCCGCAACCTCGTGTTCCTGACGGTGATCTGCATGATGATGCTGCCACCGCAGGTCGTGACCGTGCCGCTGTATCTGATGTGGGCCCGCTACCACCTGACCGGTTCGCTATGGCCGCTCATCATTCCGTTCCTTTTCGGCGACGCATTCTCCATCTTCCTTTTGCGGCAGTTTCTGCTCACGATTCCGCAGGAGTATCTGGACGCGGCCCGGGTGGACGGCTGCGGCGAATGGCGGACCCTGCTGAAGGTCGTCCTGCCGATGGCCCGGCCCGGAATTGCGGCAGCCGCGCTCTTCCAGTTCTTCTACGCTTGGAACGACTACTACGGGCCGCTTCTGTACACCAGTGAGAACGAGAACAACTGGACACTGTCGTTGGGTCTGGCCTCGTTCCACACGGTCCACCACGTGGACTGGAATCTGGTGACGGCCGCGACCGTGCTGACCATGGCCCCGATCATCGTCGTCTTCTTCTTCGCGCAACGCGCGTTCGTCCAGGGCGTCACGCTGACCGGGGTGAAGGGATAGAAACATGAAAATCGCAGTCGTGGGGGGCGGATCGACGTACACGCCCGAACTGGTGGACGGGTTCGCCCGGCTCCGTCGTCCCGGCGGAGCCGGGCCGAACGGCTCTGCCGGGCTGAACGTCGACGAGCTCGCCCTCGTCGACCCGGCCGCGGAGCGGCTGGCGGTCGTCGGTGCATTCTCGGCGCGCATCTTCGACCACTACGGCCACCCGGGCCGGGTCACCTGGAGCTCCGATCTCGACGCCGGACTGGAGGGCGCCGACTTCGTCGTCATCCAGCTGCGAGTCGGCGGCCAGGCGGCGCGCATCAGTGACGAGACGTTCCCGCTCGACTGCGGCTGCGTCGGCCAGGAGACCACCGGAGCCGGCGGCCTGGCGAAGGCGCTGCGGACCGTACCGGTGGTGCTGGACGTGGCCGCGCGGGCCGACCCCGACGCCTGGATCATCGACTTCACCAACCCGGTCGGCATCGTGACCCGCGCCCTCCTCGACGCCGGGCACCGGGCGGTCGGGCTGTGCAACGTGGCCATCGGCTTCCAGCGGCGGTTCGCACGCATGCTCGACGTCGCCCCCTCCTCGGTCGTGCTGGACCACGTCGGGCTCAACCACCTCACGTGGGAACGGGCCGCCTATGTGGACGGTGTCGACCGGCTGCCTTCGCTGCTCGCCGCGCACCTCGACGAGCTGGCCGCCGACGTGGCGATCCCCCGTCCGGTGCTGGAGGCGCTCGGCTGCGTCCCCTCGTACTATCTGCGCTACTTCTACAGCCACGATCTCGTCGTACGCGAAGAGCGCGGCGCGCCCACCCGCGGGCAGCGGGTCGCGGAGATCGAGGCGGAACTGCTGTCGATGTACCGCGACGTCTCCGTGACGACCAAGCCGGAGCTGCTCGGGCAGCGCGGCGGCGCGTTCTATTCGGAGGCGGCGGTCGGCCTGATCGCGTCGCTGGCCGGGCTCGACCCTGCCGGCGTGCACTCGGTCAACGTCCGCAACAACGGCACACTGCCGTTCCTGCCGGCCGAGGCGGTCATCGAGGTGTCCGCCCACGCCGACGCCAGCGGCCCGGCGCCGTTGAAGGTCGCGCCCGTCGCGCCGGACCTGGCCGGCCTCATCGGCCACGTCTCCGGGTACGAGGAGCTGGCGGTCGACGCCGCGCTGCGCGGCGGACGGCAACGGGTGTACCGGACGCTGCTCGCCCACCCGCTGGTCGGGCAGCACGAGTACGCCGACGCGCTGACCGACAAGCTGCTGGCGGCCAACGCCCAGCACCTGGCGTGGGCCCGATGAGCGAGCGAATCAGCTGGCTCAGTCGCCTGGTGCCTCATCGGGCAGCCGAGCGCAGCGAGGCTGTCCGATGAGCACATTGTTCCTCGCGATCGACGGCGGCAACTCGAAGACGGACGTGGTGCTCGGAACGGCCGCCGGTGAGGTACTCGCCTTCGTCCGTGGACCCGGCTCGTCGCCGCACAACCTCGGCGTCACCGGCTCGACGCAGCTTCTCGACGAGCTGATCTCCGACGTCCGCGTCGTGGCCGGCCTGCCGGCCGCCACGCCGGTCGATCTCGTCTCGGTCTACCTCGCCGGCGCCGACCTGCCCGTCGAGGTGGAACGGCTGCACGCCGCCGTCGACACGATGAACTGGGCCGTGACCTCGGTGGTCGACAACGACACCTTCGCGCTGCTGCGCGCCGGCACGTCGATGCCCGACGCGGTGGCGGTGGTGTGCGGCGCCGGGATCAACTGCGTCGGGCGTACCGCGGACGGGCGGTCGGCACGCTTCCCGGCGCTCGGGGAGATTTCCGGCGACTGGGGCGGCGGCCACCACCTGGCGCAACTGGCACTGTGGCACGCGGCGCGCGGCGAGGACGGCCGGGACCGGCCCACCGCGCTGTCGAGGGCCGTGGCGCTGCACTTCAGGCGGCCGACGGTGGAAAGCGTGAGCGAGGCGCTGCACCTCGGCGAAATCCCCCTCGCCCGCGTGTACGAGCTGAGCCCGCTGCTCTTCGCCGTCGCCGCGGCGGGTGACGAGGTCGCCTCCGACCTGGTCCGCAAGCAGGTCGCGGAGATCATGTCCATGCACCGGGTGGCCGCCGACCGGCTCGGGCTGCGCGACGCGCCGCATGCGGTCGTACTCGGTGGCGGTGTGCTGCGGGCGCGCCACCCGCAACTGCACGAACCGGTGATCGCCGGCATCCGCTCGTACGCGCCCCGCGCGGAGGTGACCGTGGTGACCGATCCGCCGGTGGTGGGTGCCGCGCTGCTGGCGCTGGACACGCTGGGCGCGGCCGCGGGCACCGAGCCGGTACTCCGGGATGCCCTACGGCGGGCGCCGGAGGCGGCGGCCCTGTCCCAGGTCTCCTGATCCGTCGCGCCCGCTCCTACTTGGATGCCGGGTACGGTCAGGAGCGGGTCGGCATCGGGTCGCCGATCCTGGGGAAGCCGGCGGGCACGCCCTGCAGCGGCTCCCCGGAAGGCGGGTCATCCGGTGCGGAAGAACGGTCCGGCGAGGCGGGTCCGGCGCTCGGCTCCGGGTCCCGGGTGGGTGGCCGGCTCACCGGCGCGGACGGCTGATGGCCGGCCGGCGTCGACGGGGAATGCTGGACGGTGGATCCATCTGATCCCCCGAACGCCACTGTGCTGCCCGCGCCACCGACCAGCGCGATGAGTGCGGCACCGGCCGCGACGGCAGCTACCACCCGCCGCCGACCCCGGCGCGTGGGCGCGCTCACGACCCCTGCCTCAGGCGTGGGCGCGCTCACGACCCCCGCCGCACGGGCGGCGGACGCCGGGGAAGCCGACCGTGCCCACCACGTCACCGCCTCGGCGTGCAGGGCGTGCAGCGCGGGCAGGCCGTCCAGCGCGGCCGACGCGGTCCGCAGCCGGCCGGCCAGATCCGCAGCTCGGGGCCGCGAGGCGGGCTCCAGCGCCAGGCACTCCTCGATCACCGGCCAGAGCGCCGCCGGCATCCCGGCGGGCGCCACCGGCACGCACATCGCATGGCGGAGCAGGACCTCGGTGGCCGTGCCACCCCGGTACGGCGTCCGCCCGCAGACCAGCTCGAAGAGAACGGTCCCGAGGGCGTACACGTCGGTGGCCGGGGTGGGCGCCGCGCCGCCGACGACCTCGGGCGCCACGTACTCGGGCGTGGCGTGCGTCGCCCGGCCCACCGCGTCCAGCGGCCGGGCCACTCCGAAGTCGGCGAGGCGGACGGGCGTGCCGTCCACCGGTACCAGAATGTTTCCCGGTTTGACGTCTCCGTGCACAACGCCGCGGCCGTGCACGTGCCCGAGGGCGTCGGCGACCTGCGCGACCACCTCGGCGGCGATGGCGGGCGGCAGCGGGCCGTCGGCCAGTAGCCGCCGGCGCAGGTCAAGGCCACGGACCAGGTCCATGACCAGCGCGTACCCGCGCGGACTGGGCACGAAGTCGCGGACCCGGATGACCGACGGGTGGTCGAGTCCGGCGAGGATCTCGGCCTCGTTGAGCAGGCCGCTGACCAGCTCTGGCCGCTGTGCCGCCTCGGGGTGCAGCACCTTGACCGCCACCGGATCGCCGGTAGCCGTGTCGAGGCCCCGCCACACGGCACCGATCGCGCCGCGGGCCAGCTCGGTGTCGAGCCGGTAGCGTCTGTCGATCAGCGTGTCCACGTGCCCGAGGCTAGGGGTGCGGAAACGGACCGTGACCGGTCGAGCGCGTAGCTGGCACGAAGCCGGGAACTACAGCGTGCTCCGCAGCTCCCACAGCTCGGGGTAGAAGCGCAGCTCGACGCGGGAGCGCAGATAGGCGCCGCCGGCGCTGCCGCCGGTGCCTGGCTTGGTGCCGATCTGCCGCTCGGCCATCAGCACGTGCCGGGCCCGCCACAGCGACCAGGCCTGGTCGTGGTCGACGAGCGCCTCGGCAAGATCCCAGAGCTGGCCGAAGCGCTCCCGGTCGGCCGCGATGCGCCGCAGCGCGTCGAAACGCTCCTCGCGGGTGCCCACCTTGAAACCGGCGTTCGCGAGCACCGCGAGGTACCCGTCCCAGAGACTCGGCTCGTCCAGCCGCCGGCGCAGCCGGGTCCGCTCAGGGTCGCTCAAGCCGCGGAAGCGGCTCAGGTACGAGGGGTCCTTCAGGCCGGAGAGGAACTCGATCTCCCGGAACTGGCTGGACTGGAAGCCGGAAGCCGGGGCCAGCTTGGTGCGGAACGCGAGGAAGTCCTGCGGCGTCATCGTGTCGATCACGTCGACCTGGCCGACGAGCACCCGCTCCACGGCGTGGCAGCGCTCCAGCCGTACCCGGGGAAGGTAGCTCTCGCCGACGAGCATCCTGTCCCGCGCGTCGGTCAGCTCGTGCAGGATCAGCTGAAACCACAGCTCGTAGACCTGGTGGATGGTGATGAACAGCAGCTCGTCGTGGGCGGCGGGGTCGGACTCTGGCACCTGCTGCTCGAGCAGCTCGGCCACCCGCAGGTAGGTGCCGTAGGTGAGCTTGCCGCCCTGCTCACCGAAGCGCGGGTCGAAGCTGGCGCCGTTGCCAGCGAGTTGGTCGGTCACAAGGTCACCGTATCGCCGCGCCCCCGTGCCGCGTCGATCTAGATCAGCCCATGTGCGGGTACGTGTGATCGGTCGGCGGGACGAACGTCTCCTTGATCGTGCGCGGGGAGACCCAGCGCAGGAGGTTGTGCCACGAACCCGCCTTGTCATTGGTGCCGCTGGCCCGCGCGCCACCGAACGGCTGCTGGCCGACCACGGCGCCGGTCGGCTTGTCGTTGATGTAGAAGTTGCCGGCGGCGAAGCGCAGCACGTGCGCCGCGCGGTCGATGACGGCGCGGTCGGTGGCGAAGATCGACCCGGTGAGCGCGTAGGGCGCGACCGACTCGGCCTGCCGGACCACGTCCTCGAAGTCACCGTCGTCGTAGACGTGCACCCCGAGGATCGGCCCGAAGTACTCGGTGGTGAAGACCTCGTGCGTCGGGTCGGTGGCCTCCACGACGGTCGGGCGTACGAAGTACCCCACGGAGTCGTCGGCCGTGCCGCCCGCAACGACCGTGCACGAAGGGCTGTTCTTGATCCGGTCGAGCGCGGCAGCCAGCCGGTCGAAGGCGCGCCGGTCGATCACCGCCCCGCCGAAGGTGGACAGGTCGGTGACGTCGCCGTAGCTGAGCGACTCGGCGACCGCCACCAACCGGTCGCGCACGCCGCCGCGCCACAGCGACGCCGGCACGTAGGCGCGCGAGGCCGCCGAGCACTTCTGCCCCTGGTACTCGAAAGCGCCCCGCACCAGCGCGGTCACCAGCGCGTCCGGCTCGGCCGAGGCGTGCGCGACGACGAAGTCCTTGCCCCCGGTTTCGCCCACCAGGCGGGGGTACGTGCGGTAGCCGGCGATGTTCTCCCCGACCGTCCTCGTCAGGTACTGGAAGACCTTGGTAGAGCCGGTGAAATGGATGCCGGCCAGTTCCGGGTCGGTGAGTGCGACCTCGGAGACCGCGATCCCGTCGCCGGTCACCATGTTGATCACGCCGGGCGGCAGTCCGGCCGCCTCCAGCAGCCGCATTATGAAATGCGCGGCGAACTGCTGCGTCGGCGCGGGCTTCCACACCACCGTGTTGCCCATCAGCGCGGGCGCGGTGGGCAGGTTGCCGGCGATCGCCGTGAAGTTGAACGGGGTGATCGCGTAGACGAACCCCTCCAGCGGGCGGTGGTCGAACCGGTTCCACATGCCGGCCGACGACAGCGGCTGCTCGGCGAGGATCTTCTCCCCGAACGCCACGTTGAACCGCAGGAAGTCGATGAGCTCGCAGGCCGAGTCGATCTCCGCCTGCACGACACTCTTGGACTGGCCGAGCATGGTCGCCGCGTTGAGCGTGTCCCGCCACGGCCCGGCGAGGAGGTCGGCCGCGCGCAGGAAGACCGCGGCCCGCTCGGCATAGGGCAGGTCCCGCCAACCGGGAGCGGCTTTCTTTGCGGCCGCGACCGCGGCAGCCGCATCGTCGTTGGTCGCGTTGTGGGTGACCCCGAGCACGTGACCGTGCTTGTGCGGTTGGACGACACCGATCTCGGTGCCGTCTCCCATGCGCTGCTGCCCGCCGATCGTCATCGTCAGATCGAGTCGCTGGGCGGCCAGCTCCCCGAGGCGCCTCTCCAGGCTGCTCCGCTCGGCGCTGCCCGGCGCATAGGCGCGCGGCGGCTCGTTGCGCGGCTCGGGTACGGCGAAGGCGGCGTCCATGATGGCTCTCCCACTTCGATCTCGGCGGCATCGGCGAGGCCCGTTTCATATCCTTACACGCACCCGGACCTGCCTGGTGAGGAGACCTGTCGGAGCCGCCGCGTACCCTTCTCAACGCACCCACGGTGAGGGAGAGCTGAGATGAACGACACCGACGCGGGGCGTCGCGCGCCGATCGTCCTCGCCGGGCTGGCGCTCGCCTGGCTCGCCGCGACGCTCTGGTCGGCCCACGCCACCCTGTCCGGCTACCCCAGGGACGACCTGCTGGCCCTCAACGCGGCCGCGCTCGCGCTCCCGGTCGTGATCAGCGCAAGCCTCGTCGCCGCGGTCGCGCTCGGGCTGGTGGCGGTCCGCCTGGTCGGCCCGCGGCTGGCGGGTGACCGGCTGCCGGCGCGGCTCGCGATCGGTGCCGGCGCCGGGCTGCTCCTGGGTCTCGCGGTCGCCGGCGTGCTCCTCGCCGGCTACGGCACGCGCTCCTCGCTGGTCGTGATCGCCATCGCGGTCGCCGCCGTGAGCCTGGTCGGCGGGGCCCTGAGCGGGTTGCGACCGGACGGGATCGTCGGCGGAGCCGTGGCCGGCGCGCTCGCCTGGTTCCTGCTCGGCTTCGTGCAGGGCGCGTTCAACGACAAGCTGCTGGACCTCTTCGGCGCCGGTGAGAGCCCGGCGTCCCGGGTCAGCGCCACCTCGCGGCTGCTGCTCACCGTCGCGCTTGCCGGCGCCACGCTGGCCGGCGTCGTCGCCTACCGGCACCTGCGGCGGCGCGACACCGGCCTGGGCTGGCCGGCGTACCTGGCCGCCGGCGCCGGCCCCGGCCTGCTGCTCCTGCTCGCCAACCTGGCCGCGCTCACCGCCGGCATGCAGCTCAACACGCTTGCCGCGGCGACCAACGCGGCCGACCGCACGGCGCTGCAACTGGTCCGCACGGCGGGCATCAACACCGCGCTGGTGGTGCTGTTCATCGGCGGGATCGCCGCGATGATCGCGTTCGGGCGGACGCTGCGCGGCCCGTTCGACGAGCCGGCGGCGTCCTCTGCGGCCGTCGAAGACACGCCTGTCGAGGATGCGACCGTCGAGGATGCGTCCGCGGAGGCTGCGGCGGCCCAGGATGCCGCCGCGGGGGATTCGCCCACGCCCGCCGAGGCGCGTCAGACCAGCTGACCCAGCTCCGACGGGTCATACCACTCCAGCTCGTGGTCCTCGGCGCCGTCCACGGTGAACTGGGCGTCCGGGTCGCCGGCCGCCGCCTCGTCGACCACATCGGCCGCAGCGGCGACGTCCGCCTCGGCGGCCGCGCTGTCGACATGGATCGCCGCGACAGTGCCCAGCGTCACCACGCCGGCCACGCCCACCAGGCTGGAGCCCAACTCCTGGTCACCACGGCGGACGGCGGACGACGGCAGGTCCACCGAGATGACCACCCGTCGGCGCGGCGCCTTCGCGTCATGGCGCAGGAGCCGCAGGGCGCTCTGCGCGGCGCGGGTGAACGCGACGTACTCCAGCTCTTCCTCGTCGCCCTCGGCGTACCATTCGCGCAGCGTCGGCGTGACCGCGTGGGCCTCGCCCGGCGCATCCAGCTCGCCACGCTCCTTGAGCGCGGCCAGCACCGGCAGCGTGGCGGGCAGGTACACCCGGACGTGGTCGATCACGCGTGAACTCCAGTCGGCCGTGGAAGTCGGCGCGAATGGTGGCGCCGCCCCCTTTGGTACACCCCGTCCGGCTCCGAGGGAAGTCTTTCAGGCCAACTCCACCGCCCCGGTCAGCTCGTCCACGGCCCGGCGCCGCTCACCGTCCGCCATGCGGACCGGAAAACCCTCGCGGATCCAGTACTCGATCCCGCCGGTCATCTCCTTGACCCGGAAACCCAGCCGGGACAGGACGAGCGCGGCCCGCGCGGCGCCGTTGCAGCCCGGTCCCCAGCAGTAGGTGACGAGCGGCACCGCCGGGTCGAACTCCGCCTTCGCCCGTTTCGGGATCTCGATGGTCGGCAGGTGGATCGCCCCCGGGATGTGCGCCTGCCGCCATGCCGCGTCGCCGCGCGAGTCCAGCAGCACGAATCCTGGGTCGGGACGGTCCAGCGCGGCGGCGACGTCGGACACGTCGGCGTAGAACCGGAACTGGGCGGCGAAGTGGGCGGCGGCGTCGGCCGCCGGTGCGGGTGGGACCCGCAGCACCGGGTTGTCGATCACAAATTTCACGGTACGGGCGGAGCGGCGTCGACGGCACCGCCGGTCCCCGGCGCTTTCCCCGATTTGCCACCGGTTCAGCGGTAGATTGGCACCATGACCGCGGAATCCCCGTCCCTCGATGAGACCGACTGGCGCATCCTCGCGGCCCTCCAGCGGGACGGGCGGATCAGTTACGCCGATCTCGCCCGCGAAGTCGTCCTGTCCCCCAGCGCCACGACCGAACGGGTGCGCCGGCTCGAGGAGGCGGGCGTGATCAGCGGATACCGTGCGGTCATCGAGCCGAGTCTCGTGGGCCTGACGATCCAGGCGTACGTGCGGCTGCGTTACCCCACCGGCAACTACCGGCCCTTCCGGGCGCTGCTCGACACCACCCCGGAGATCCTCGAAGCGCATCACGTGACCGGCGAGGACTGCTTCGTCCTGCGGGTCGCCGCACGCTCCATGGCGCACCTGGAAGAGGTCACCGGCCGGATCGCCGGACTCGGCTCGGTCACCACGAGCGTCGTCTACTCCAGCCCACTGCCGGCGCGGGAGATCTCCCGGCTGGCGACCGTCCCCGTGTCTCCCGGGGACCGCACTCCCGGCGGGAGACGCCGGAAGCATTCGGTGGCAAACTGAGGCAACTGTCCGCCGCCGTCGCTACGGAGACCACCGTGGAGCCCCGGTTCCTGCTCATGTCCGACGTCGCTGAGCAGCTCAACGTCTCGATGTCGCAGGTCTACCACATGGTGCGCAGCGGCGAACTGCCCGCGATCAAGATCGGCGGGCGGGGGCAGTGGCGGATCGAGCGCACCAGGCTCGAGGAGTACATCGCACGCAAGTACGACGAGACGGCGGCCTGGGTACGCCAGAACCCGCTGGCCGGCCGCGAGGAGTTCGACGAGGAGTAGGGCCGCTCCGTCCTTTCCGGCTCGCCTCCGGCATCTCTCGCCTGCGTCCGTGCTGGCGGTTGCGTCCATGCCCCCGCGTCACCGCGCCCATGATCCGCGCAAAAGGTGACTTTCTGCTGCTTCCCAGCTCCGGGACACAGCAAAAGGTGTCCATTTGCGCGGATCATGACGGCTTCTTCCTGCCGGCAGTCAGCAGTTGACGTAGCTTGGCAGACGCCGCTACAACTATACGGAGGCAAACGTAAGCAAACGCAAGATCGATAAGTCCCGGAGACGTCGATGACCGCCACGCTCAGCCCGCTCGCTGCACCCATCGTTCGCATCCGGCCTGCGCCCGCGTGGGATCCACCGGTCGACGGCGCACGGCCGCCCGACGAGCCGGTCTGCCGAGGGCAGTTGGCCCTTTTCGCCTCGATCCACGGCGTGCCTCGGGACCCGACCGTTCCGCGCCAGCGATCGCCCGCCAATGTCAGCGCTGCCGCGCCGCTGGACGCGACGGCACCCGTTGTCTCGGCTGGCGTGCCGGGCACGACCGCTCACCGGGCCGCGCCAGCGGGAGCGTCAAGCGCAGGCGGCATGCCCGGCACGGCCGCTCACCAGACCACGCGTCCCGCCGCTCACCCGGCCGCTAGCCCCGCTCACCCGGCCGCTGGCCCCGCCGACCTGGCGAGTGGTCCCGCGCACGCCGCACCAGCGCCGGCCGGCGGCCCCTCCGCGTCCGCCCAGGCACACGTCGCCGCCGGCCGTTTCGTGGCCGCATGCGTCGAGGTGCTCAACGGGTTCCGGCCGGCGACCCACCTGCGGACGCTCACCACGCCGGTGGACTACACCGACGTGACGACTCAGCTGACCCGCCGGGCGTCGCGGATCCGGATACCCGCCCGGGGGCCGGGACAGCAGAGCGTGCCTCTGGTCGGCGTACGGCGGCTGCGGGTGTGCGAGTTGCCCGCGGGTGTGGTGGAAGCGGCCGCCGTGCTGCATCGCGGCGACGCGTCATGGGCGATGGCCCTGCGCTTCGAACGGCACCGGGACACGTGGCTGTGCACGCTGCTCCAGATGCTGTGAGCGCCGACCGTGAACGTTCACCGAGGTGGCGATGGCCCACCCATCCCGCGATCTTGGTGACTAATTGCGGCTCTGGCAGCAACTTGCCACCAAGATCGCGGCGAAGTCGAGCCGGCGAACGTTTGTTGGCCTGCACCAGCGAAACCGGAAGCGGTCGCCCGGACGAGATGTCCGGGCGACCGCGAGCAGCAGATCCGTGAGCGGCGTTACAGGCGCCGGGCCGCGTTAACCGTGAGCGGCGTTACGCGGCACCCGGGGCGCCGTGGCAGCGCTTGTACTTCTTGCCGGAGCCGCAGTAGCACGGCGCGTTGCGCGAGGGACCACCCGCCGAGGCCGCGGTGCCCGGGGAGGGCTTGCGCGCGCCCGCGGCAGTCGGGGAGGCCGGACCGGAGCGGCGCTGGCCGCCGTTTCCGCCGCCGATGCCGAGCGCCGGGGCCTGCTCCCGCTCGACCGACACGCCGCCGCTGCCCGCCTCGCCGTCGATCGCGGGCGCCGAGTACTGCAACGGCTGCCGGGCACGTGTCCCCAGCCCCTTCGCGTTGATCTCCACGTGCGCCCGGCCGTCCGGGAGCGGCACGGACCCGGTGCCGATCGCCTCCGGCGCCAGTGCCTCCTCGACCTGCACCTTGAGGTTGAACAGGAAGCCGACCGCCTCCTCCTTGATGCCCTCGAGCATCTGGGCGAACATGTCGAAGCCCTCGCGCTGGTATTCCACCAGCGGGTCCCGCTGCGCGTAGGCGCGCAGGCCGACGCCCTCCTGGAGGTAGTCCATCTCGTAGAGGTGCTCGCGCCACTTGCGGTCGATCACCTCGAGCAGCACCCGGCGCTCCAGCTCGCGCACGACCTCCGGGGTGAGCTCCTCCTCGCGCCGGTCGTACGCGGCGTGGGCGTCGTCCTTGAGCTGGACCTCCAGGAACTCCTTGTCCAGCCCTTCCAGGCCGCCGGCCTCCTCGATCAGGTCGTCGAGGGTCACGCCGATCGGGTAGAGCTGCTTGAGGCTGCTCCAGAGCCGATCGAGGTCCCAATCCTCGGCGTACCCCTCGGCGGTGGCGCCCTGAACGTAGGCGGTGATCGTGTCGTCGATCATGTGCCGGACCTGCTCGTGCAGGTCTTCGCCGTCGAGCACCCGCTTGCGCTCGGCGTAGATCACCTGGCGCTGCTTGTTGAGCACCTCGTCGTACTTGAGGACGTTCTTGCGGATCTCGGCGTTCTGCGCCTCGATCTGGACCTGGGCGCTGCGGATCTGCCGGGTGACCATCTTCGACTCGATGGGCACGTCTTCGGGGATGTTGAACCGGTCCATGACGGCCTCGACCGCACCGGCGCGGAACCGGCGCATCAGCTCGTCCTGCAGCGACAGGTAGAAGCGGGACTCGCCCGGGTCACCCTGCCGGCCGGAGCGGCCGCGCAGCTGGTTGTCGATGCGCCGGGACTCGTGGCGCTCGGTGCCGAGCACGTAGAGACCCCCGGCGGCGATGACCTCCTCGGCCTCGGCGTCGCACTGCTTCTTCCAGCGCTCGAGGGCGTCTTCCCACGCCGCCGCATATTCGTCGGAGGCCGGCTCCAGCCCGCGCTGGCGCAGCTCCGCCGCCGCGAGGAACTCCGGGTTGCCGCCGAGCAGGATGTCGGTGCCGCGGCCGGCCATGTTGGTGGCGACGGTGACCCCGCCCTTGCGCCCGGCCTGGGCGACGATCTCGGCTTCCTTTTCGTGGAACTTCGCGTTGAGGACCGAGTGGGCGATGCCGCGCTTGCGCAGCATCTGCGAGAGGATCTCGGAGTTTTCGACGCTCACGGTGCCGACCAGGACCGGCTGGCCCATGTGGTGGCGCTCGACAATGTCCTCGACGACGGCGCTGAACTTGGCCTTCTCGGTCTTGTAGATCACATCGGCGCGGTCGGCGCGGATCATCGGCCGGTGGGTCGGGATCGAGACGACGCCGACGTTGTAGACCTTGTTGAACTCGCCGGCCTCGGTCTGCGCGGTGCCGGTCATGCCGGACAGCTTCTCGTACAGCCGGAAGTAGTTCTGCAGGGTGATCGTGGCAAGCGTCTGGTTCTCCTGCTTGATCTCCACGCCTTCCTTGGCCTCGATGGCCTGGTGCATGCCCTCGTTGTAACGGCGGCCGTGCAGGATGCGGCCGGTGAACTCGTCGACGATGAGGACCTCGCCGTCGGAGACGATGTAGTCCTTGTCGCGCTTGTAGAGCTCCTTGGCCTTGATCGCGTTGTTGAGGTAGCCCACGAGTGGGGTGTTGACCGACTCGTAGAGGTTGTCGATGCCGAGCCGGTCCTCGATCCTGGCCACGCCACGCTCGGTCACGGCGACGGTGCGCTTGCTCTCGTCGACCTCGTAGTCGCCCCCGCCGTCGGTGCCGCGCTGCATCCGGTCGATCAGACGGGCGAACTCCGTGTACCACCGGGCGGACTGCTCCGCCGGGCCCGAGATGATCAGTGGCGTCCTGGCCTCGTCGATCAGGATCGAGTCGACCTCGTCGACGATCGCGAAGTAGTGGCCGCGCTGCACCAGATCCTCGGCCGACCAGGCCATGTTGTCACGCAGGTAGTCGAAGCCGAACTCGTTGTTGGTGCCGTAGGTGATGTCGCAGTTGTAGGCCGCCTTGTGCTCGGCCGGCATCTGGTTGGGCAGGATCACGCCGACGGTCAGGCCGAGGAGCTCGTGCACCCGACCCATCCACTCCGCGTCGCGCTGGGCGAGGTAGTCGTTGACCGTGATGATGTGCACGCCCTTGCCGGCAAGGGCGTTGAGGTAGGCCGGGAACACGCCGGTGAGCGTCTTGCCCTCACCGGTCTTCATCTCGGCGATGTTGCCGAAATGCAGCGCCGCGCCGCCCATGATCTGCACGTCGAACGCCCGTTGGCCGAGCACCCGCTGGGCGGCCTCACGGGCCGCCGCGAACGCCTCGGGCAGCAGGTCGTCGAGGGTCTCGCCGTCTTCGAGCCGTTCCTTGTACTGCTCGGTCAGCTCCCGCAGCTCGGCATCGGTCAGCTCCGTGTAGTTCTCCTCGATGGAGTTCACGGCGTTGGCGATGGCTTGGAGCCGGCGGACCATACGGCCCTCACCGGCACGGAGGATCTTCTCGAATATCGACACGGGTCAACGCTCCCTCACGGCGGCCTGCGACTGGTCTGGGCCGCCAGGTATAGCGGCGCGGGCCAGATTGGTCGCAGCACCCATCGTAGGCGCCCGGCGCCGCGAACCGCCGCCCGCGTCCGGCCACTCGTGCCGTTCCACGCGTTCGGGGCGGCATTTTCCGCTGCCAGCGAACGGTAACCCCGCCCAGGCGTGGGGCAGAATCCCGACATGACCCGGATCGAGGCAGGCACCGTCACGCTGCGCGACCTGGGCGACGACGATGTCGGCGACATCACGTCGGCGTGCAACGATCCCATGATCCAGCGGTTCCTGCCCGTGCCAGGTCCGTATACCGACGCGGACGCCCGGATGTTCGTCCTGGAGATCGCACCGGCGGCGTGGGCGGCGGGCGGCGCCGAGTTCGCGGTCGCCGATCCGGATACCGGCCGCCTGCTCGGCGTCATCGGGGTCAAACCGCGCGCGCTCAGCACGGCGGAGATCGGATACTGGGTCGCCCCGTGGGGCCGCGGCCGTGGGGTGGCGACAACCGCCGCCCGCGCGGCCTCCGCGTGGGCCTTCGAGCAGGGGTACGGGCGACTCGAGCTGCGCGCCGAGCCGGAGAACGCGCCGAGTCAGCGGGTGGCCATCGCGGCCGGGTACGCGCGGGAGGGGATCCTGCGCGGTGGAGCCCTGCGGCGTGACGGCAGCCGTGTCGACGTGACGCTGTGGGCCCGGCTCGCTGCCGACCCGCCGGGGCCGAGCCTGCGGCTGCTTCCGGACCTGCCGGGCGGGGAGCTCAGCGACGGCACCGTAACCCTCCGGCCGCTGCACGCCGAGGACGTCGAGGCCCTGTACGAGCTGCACGAGCTGCCCGAGGTGGTGGCCGCCCAGGTGCCGCCGGAGCAGGTCAGCCGGGAGCGGCTGGCCCGCTGGTGTGCCCGTGCGGAGAGCGACTGGCTGGTCGGCACCCGCGCCACGCTGACCGTCCGGGACGCGGTCACGGACGTGCTCGCCGGCGAGATCGCGCTCTTCTACAGCGAGCCCAACACCGGTCAGGCGATGATCGGGTACGACCTCGTGCCGGCGTGGCGCGGGCGCGGATACGCCAGCCGTGCAGTCCGGCTGCTGGCGGCCTGGGCGTTCGAGCGCACCGGCATAGTGCGCCTGATCGCCGGCACCGCACCGGAGAACGTGGCCTCCCAGCGGGTCCTGGAGTCCACGGGTTTCCGCCGGGAGGGCTACCAGCGCTCGCGGCTGCCCGGCCTGGCTGGCACCCGCATCGACGACCTGCTCTACGCGCTGCTGCCGGACGAGCTGAGACTCACCCCCACCAGAACACCGTCGCGATGATCAGGTAGAGCGCGATCAGGGTGGCTCCTTCCAGCCAGTTGGACTCCCCGTCGTACACGATGAGTGACACTGCCAGGACGCTGAGCACCACGGCGATGACGAGCATCGGGGCGAAGACCAGCGTCATCGTGGTGGCGGTGAGGAGGCTCAGCAGCACCAGCGCGGGCGCGAGGACCAGTGCGATCTGCAGGGGGCTGTTGATGATCACCGAGACGGCGTAGTCGGCCTGGTTTCTCGCCGCGAGTTGGATGCCGACCACGTTCTCCACCGCGTTGCCGGCGATCGCGACGACGATGAGGCCAGCGAAGGCCTGCGACATGCCGAGCGCGTCGATGGCGGGCTCGAGGGCGTGCACGAACCAGTCGGACACGAGGGCGGCGAGGACGCCGGCGACGGCGAGCAGGCCGACGGCCAGCCAGGTCGGCCAGCGGGTCGCCTCGCCCGGCTGGCCCGTCTCGCGGACGGACACCTCGGCGGCCGCTTCCGGCTCGCCCTCGTGCCGCCGCTGCAGCGAGGCGGGCAGGGACAGCGCGAAGATCACCAGGAGGACCACGGAGACGATGATGGACAGCTGCTTCTCGTGCGGCTCGGCCGGCGAGTGCACGTAGGTCGCCACGCTCGGCAGCACCAGCGCGCCGGTGGCGAGCACGAGCAGGATCACCGTGGTGCGGGCCCGGTGCGAGCTGAACCGCTGGGTGCCGTGCCGCAGGCCACCGACGACGAAGGCCAGGCCGAGCACGAGCAGGATGTTGGCCAGTATCGAGCCGATGATGGCGGCCTGGACGACCGCGACGAGGCCCGCCTGGAGCGCAAAGAAACCGATGAACAGCTCGGGCAGGTTGCCCAGTGCGCTCTGCAGCACGCCGGTGGCGCCCGGGCCGAAGCGGTCCCCCAACTGGTCGACGCTGCGTCCGACAAGCGAAGCCAGCAGGGCGACCGCTCCGGCGGAGACGACGAACGGCACGATGGCGCCGCTCGACACGTACCGGGTCACACCCGCGAGCGCCACCGCGATGGCGCTGCCGATGATCACGATGAGGTCTGATCGGTTGAGCACGCGGGCAGACATGCGGCCGATCATGCCAAAGATGTGTCACCCCGACACTCGCAACGGAGCCGGGGAGTGGATCAGGTCGCCAGGCTCATGACCCCGTAGTCGTAGGCGTGGCGGCGGTAGACCACGCTCGGCCGGCCGGACTCCTTGTCCATGAACAGGTAGAAGTCGTGGCCGAGCAGTTCCATGTGGAACAGCGCGTCGTCGATGGTCATCGGATCGGCGGGATGTTCCTTCTCGCGTACGAGGTGCCAGGGTTGGTCGTCGTGCTCCTCGGTGAACTCCCCCAGCGCGGCCGCGGACGCGGCGGGCTCCGGAGTGAACAGCGCCGCGCCGTTGATGCCGGCGAGCGGGGCGGTGGCGGCGGCCACCGAAACCGGCGAGCGGCGGCCACGGTGCACCCGCCGCCGGTCGGCGGAACGGCGCAACCGGGCGTTGAGCTTGGCGATGGCGACGTCGAGCGCCGCGTAGAAGTCGCCGGCGCAGGCCTCGGCGCGGACCACCGGGCCGCGCGAGCAGCAGGTGATCTCGACGCGCTGGCAGTAATCGGACTGACGCGGGTTGCGCTCGTGGAACAGCTCTACATCGACCCGGATGACCTTCTGGTCGTACCGCTCGATCTTGTGCAGTTTGTCGGCGACGTGCTGACGGTAGTGGTCGGGTACCTCGACGTTCCGGCCCTTGACAACGATGTCCACGCCTGACCTCCCCCACGGTGTGTCTGTGGCTGTCCCCGGCCGGGCGGCCGGAAACGTTTCGGTGGGTTTGTTGTCCTGTGGGACTGTGACCTCTGGGGATTTACCCCCGGCGGCCAGCGACGAAATGTGGCTTCTCGTCACCTCCTCCACGCACCACGAAGATGCGGCCGGGGCGGCCCTCCGCCGGTGTGCCGTTGTCTTCGACACTACTGGTGAACCTCGACGCTAGCGCCCGGAAAGCCGCACGTCATCCCCTCTTTTGGGGACTACGTTACGATCCCGTGCCGCCCGTCACCGGCTGGATACGCGCCGCTGCGTCGCGGCCAGCACGGCCGCTACCGGCACCTCGACGCCGGCCTCCCGCAACCGGCCGGCCACGGCGGACAGCGTGGCGCCGGTCGTCACGATGTCGTCGACGAGTACCACCGTGGCGCCCGCGTCGGCCGCTTCCCGCAGCGCCGCGACGCGGCCCGCGGACACGACGAAGGCGCCGGACGCCGCGCGCAGGCGCTGCGCGCTGGACAGGTCGGCCGAGTCCACCCGCGGCCGCGCGCGCACCGGGCAGCACACCGCGGCCGGCCAGCCCCGGTGGCGCAGTCCGGCTGCGGCGTGCCGGGCCAGCCGGCGCATGTGGTCGCCGTAGCGGCCGCGCGCCGCGGCGGCGGTCGCCGGCACCGGAACCAGCAGCACCGGCGATGGCAAACCGGCCAGCGCGGCGACGACGACGTCCGCGAGCCGCTCGCCGAGCGGCCCCGCGAGGGCGTGCCGGCCGCGCTCCTTGTACGCCAGGAGCGCCCCGCGCAGCGTCCCCGCGTACGCGGCCAGCGCCACGCAGCGCGGTAACCCCGGCGGCTCCGGCTCCGGGCGGACCCGTTGGGGCTTTGCCTGTGCCAGAGCCGCCGCGCACGCCGCGCAGAGCGCACGGGCCGGGCCTGGTGCGGCGCAGCCGGCGCAGTCGGCGGGCAGCACCAGATCGAGCAGTGCCGACCACGAGTCGGCCGCCCACGCGACGGGGTGCGGCACCGTCAGTCCATGAAGAACGGCGCGGTCGGCACCGCCTGCTGCGCCGAGGGCGTGGGGTTGGGCACGACGTCGACACTGGCGAAGAAGACCTGCTGGGCGCGGCCGTTCGCCTCGACCATGATCCGCCGGGACGGCGGCTTGGCACGGTCGTCACCCGGCCGCACGACCGGGCGGGCCACGACCTGCGTGATGGTCAGCTCGGCGAGGTTGCTCAGCTGCAACGACTGGGCGAGGGCACCGTCCACGGTGAACTCCACCAGCGCCGTCTTGCCGTTGACGCGACCCGCCACCACCAGCCAGTTCTCCCGGCTCCACGCCACGCCGACCGGGTCGGTCAGGTCGCCCTGCGCCATCGACACCTCCCGCGCCGGCCCGACCGCGAGCCGGTCGTTGGAGATGAGCAGGGGTGCCACGTAGATGCGGCCCTGGGACAGGTACGCCAGACGGCGCCCGTCGGGAGCCAGCGCGAAGGCAGCGATGCCGTCCGCGTCGGCGACCTTGTTGACCTGGGTTGTCCGCCCGTTGGCGATGACGTCGTAGAGCCGACCGCCGGCCGTCACGAGGACCCGTGGGCCGGAGTTGACCAGCCACACCGGCCGGCTCAGGGTCGGCGCGGCGAGGTCGGTGCGGACGATGCCCACCCCGCCGACGTCCCGCTGGTCCGCCGCCCCCATATACAGGCGCTGCTGGCCTCCCTCGGCGCGGACCACGGCCACCGCCTGGGGGCTGGTGACCGAGGTGGGGTTGCTGGCGATCGCCGCCTGTAGCACCCCGGTGTTGTCCTGGCCGGACAGCGCAGGGATCGTGACGGGCGTCCCGGCTATCTGGCGCACCTGCCCGCCGGTCACGCAGAACTGCGGCGGTTCCTGGTTGTCCGGCAGGTAGTCCCGGTTGAACTTCCGGTAGTCGGTCGCCGCTAGGGGCGCCTTCTGGTTCTCGATGCGCACCTCGACCGCGCCGGAACCCGGGCGAAGCGTCCACTGCAGCTGCATGCTGAACCGGCTGAGCTGATCCGGCACGCCGAACGCCTTCGCGGCCACGTTGACCTGCCAGCGGGAGTCCGGCTGCGACCCGATGGACACCCGGTCCTTGACCTGGATGGTCTCCGGCACCCGTTTGACCGCCGGTTTCAACCACTCTGAGGGCCCCTGGCCCAGCCAGTCGACGAGATTGTTGGCGCGCTGCTCCTCGGACACGCCCAGCGCCGCGTAGCGCAGGTCGGGCACCAGGTACTTGTCGTTGCTGTCCCAGAAGTAGATGGACCGCGCCTCGTACAGCTCGTTGAGGCCGGTGGTGCTCAGCAGGACGCCGTCGGGAGGGTTGTCGATGCGCATGCCGGCGCCCGGGCCCTCCGCCGGCACCACCTTCGCCGACCAGGTGAACGGCTGCGTGTCGCCGGCCGGATCCAGCTCGCCCTTTTGATTCAGCGTGCCGACGGGGCGGAGCACCACGTCGACCCGGTCGCCGGTGTCGGCGTGCACGACGGGCGCCACCGTGGCCTGGACGACGTTGATGTCCCGGCTGTCCCCGTACTTCCAGTTGGCTGCGGCGGTGCCGGTGAGGAACTCCTTGACGCGGGCGACTGCGTCGTCGAACACCTTCGGGCGCTCCGTGGTGCTCTCGTTGCCGCCGGCCGCCGCCTGCAGGTACCGCTCGACGAGGTTCTGCGGCGAGGTGGCGCCGGCCGGCTCCGGTGGGCGGCCGTTGCCGACGTCCGGGATGCCGCCTTCGCGGGGCGGGTTGCCGACGATCACCGGTTGGGTGCGTTCGGGCACCCCGCAACCGGTGACGGTCACGGCGGAGGCCAGGGCGAGCGCGAGAGCCAGCAGTCGGGTCTTCACGAGCCGGCCCTACTCTCGACGACCGCCGGCTCCCGGTGCGGGGTGGCGGTGATCGCCGCGACCGGCGCCGGGTAGGCGGCGAAGGTCGCGTCGTCGGGCACGAGCCGAAGCGGCGAGGAGACCAGCCGGTCGCCGGCCCGGGCCGGCAGTGTGAGCCGGAACTGGGCACCCTGCCCCGGCGCGCCCCACGCCTCCAGCCAGCCGCCGTGCAACCGGGCGTCCTCCAGGCTGATCGACAGGCCCAGGCCGGTGCCGCCGGTCTGCCGGGCACGGGACTGATCCGCGCGCCAGAACCGGTTGAACACCAGCTTGTCCTCTCCCTGGTTGAGTCCGATGCCATGGTCGCGCACGGTGACCGCCACCGCCGACCCGTCCGCGCGCAGCGACACCTGAACGGGCCTGCCCTCGCTGTGCTCGACCGCGTTGCCGACGAGGTTGCGCAGGATCCGCTCCACCCGGCGGGGGTCGATCTCGGCGATCACGGGCTCGTCGGGCAGCGTCACCTCGATCGGCGATCCGGCCTGCTCGGCCAGGGAGCTGAGCCCGTCGACCGCCCGCCGCACGATCGGCACCAGATCGGACGGCTCGGCCTCCAGCAGCGCGAACCCGGCGTCGAAACGACTGATCTCCAGCAGGTCGGACAGCAGCGTCTCGAACCGGTCCAGCTCCGCCTGCAACAGCTCGGCGCTGCGCGCCACGGCGGGGTCGAACTCGTCGCGCGAGGCGAAGATCAGGTCGGCGGCCATCCGGACCGTCGTCAGCGGGGTGCGCAGCTCGTGCGACACGTCTGAGGTGAACCGGCGCTGCAACCGCGACATCTCCTCCAGCCGGACGATCTGCCGCTGCAGGCTGGCGGCCATCTGGTTGAACGACGCGGCCAGCCGGGCCAGGTCGTCTTCGCCGCGGACCTCCATACGCTGGTCGAGCAGGCCGGCGGACAGGCGCTGTGCGGTGCGGGCGGCCAGCCGGACCGGACGGACGACCATGCGGGTCACCAGAGCCGCGATCATGGCGAGCAGCACGACCAGCGCGGCGCCGGTGGCGAACACCGACGTCCGCACCAGGTCGGCGGCCTCGGACTCGTTGTCCAGCGGGAACAGGTAGTAAAGCTCCAGGTTGGCACCGGTGTTGCCCACCGGGGTGCCGAAGACCAGGTGCGGCCGGGGCGCGCCACCGTCCGGAGAGGCGGTGATGATCTGCCGGGCCGCCCTGCCGCTCGCCACGATGCCGCGCAGGTCGGTCAGGTCGGCGGAGTTGACCACCTCATAGGCCCCCTGGTGGGGCCACGCGAGCGACTGCGAGCTCACCCCGGCCAGCCCGTCGTGGGAGAGGTCGCGGGAGAGCATGACCACGTCGACCGGACCACCCTGGTCGCTGGTGGTGCCCAGCTGCGCGACGACCGTCGGCACGGTGTTGATCAGCGCCGGGTCGTTGTACTGGGTGATGCCCCTGAGCTGCCGGTCGGCGTACCCGAAGCCGAACTGCACCTGCTTGTTGGCCGCCGCGGCCTTGGCGTCGAGCAGCCCGCTGGTGATCATCGAGACGACCATCCACCCGAAGACGCCGACGAGCAGGCCCGACAGGACGAGCGTGAGGCTGACCACGCGTAGCTGCAACGAGCGGTGGAACTTCTGGCGCACCTGGGCGGAGGCGCGGCGCAGCCGGCGGGTGACACCCCGGTGCAGCAGCGCCACCCGGGCGCGGCTGACCAACTCGCGGGCCCGGGCCGGGACCGCGACGGTGCGGCGCGGTGGAGACGGCACGTCGGCCTAGCCCGTGCCGGCCTTGTAGCCCACCCCGCGCACGGTCAGGATGATCTCCGGACGCTCCGGGTCCGGCTCGATCTTGGCCCGCAGGCGCTGGACGTGGACGTTGACCAACCGCGTGTCGGCCGCGTGCCGGTAGCCCCAGACCTGCTCCAGCAGCACCTCGCGGGTGAACACCTGGCGCGGCTTGCGGGCCAGCGCCACCAGCAGATCGAACTCCAGCGGCGTCAGCTTGACCTCTTCGCCGTCCCGGGTGACGGTGTGGGCCGGCACGTCGATGGTGATCTGGTTGCCCGGCGGCCCGATGGTGAGCAGCTCAGGCGCCACGTCCTCGCCGCGGCGCAGCCGGGCCCTCATCCGGGCCACCAGTTCCTTGGGCTTGAACGGCTTGACCACGTAGTCGTCCGCGCCGGACTCCAGGCCCAGCACGACGTCGACGGTGTCGCTCTTGGCGGTCAGCATGACGATCGGCAGCCCCGACTCGGAGCGGATGGCCCGGCAGACGTCGATGCCGCTCATGCCCGGAAGCATGAGGTCGAGCAGGACGATGTCGGGCCGGGCATCACGAAACGCGGCGATAGCCCGCTCGCCATCGGCCACGAAGGAGGGCAGGAACCCTTCGCTGCGTAGCACGATGCCGAGCATCTCGGCGAGCGCGGGATCGTCGTCGACCACCAGTACACGGGCCCTCATGCCGCCCAATGATTCCACTTCCCCGCACGAAAGTCGGTAGCGCATCCCCCAGGCCGTGAATCTTGCGGCCCGGCTCGCGCCTCATCTGCGGCGATCTAGGAGAAGTTGGGCGCCGAGAGCGCTCTCCCGCCCCAACTTCTCCTAGATCGCGGCATGCCGACGGTCAGACCAGGCGCATCGCCTCGGCGTAGTGACACGCCGCGGCGTGCCCCTGACCCCGGTCGACGAGCGCCGGGATCTCGTTGACGCACTTCTTTCGCTCGCCGTCGGTCAGCTCATTGGCGAACTTCGGGCAGCGCGTCCGGAACCGGCAACCGCTGGGCGGGTTGACGGGGCTGGGCACGTCGCCGGTCAGGATGATCCGCTTGCGGGTGCGCTCCTTCTGCGGATCCGGCAGCGGAATCGCCGAGATCAGCGCCTGGGTATACGGGTGCGCCGCCTTGGTGAAGAGCTCGTGGACCGGCGCGTTCTCGACGATGCGGCCGAGGTACATGACCGCGACCCGGTCGGCGATGTGCCGCACCACCGACAGGTCATGCGAGATGAACAGGTACGACAGCCCCAGCTCGTCCTGCAGGTCTTCCAGCAGGTTGATGACCCCGGCCTGGATCGACACGTCGAGCGCGGAGACCGGCTCGTCGAGGATCAGCACGTTCGGGCGCAGCGCGAGCGCGCGGGCGACGCCGATGCGCTGGCGCTGGCCGCCGGAGAACTCGTGCGAGTACCGGTTGCCGTGCTCGGGGTTGAGGCCGACCGTGCGCAGCAGCTCGCGCACCTTGTCCCGGCCGTTGTTGCTGAAGAGCCCGTGGATGCGCAGGGGCTCCGCCACGATCTCGTTGATCGTCATCCGCGGGTCGAGTGACGCGAACGGATCCTGGAAGACGATCTGCAGATCCCGGCGCAGCGGCCGCATCTCCGACGGGGACAGCTTGGTGAGGTCACGCTTCTTGTACAGCACCTCGCCGGAGGTAGCCCGGACCAGGTTCATCAGCAGCCGGCCGGTCGTGGTCTTGCCGCAGCCGGACTCGCCCACCAACCCGAGCGTCTCGGTCTGGTTGAGATCGAACGAGACTCCGCAGACCGCGTGTACCTCGCCGATCCGGCGACGGATGAGGCCGCGGGAGCGTACCGGGAAGTGCTTGACCAAATTGCGCACCGCCAGCACCGGCTCACGCGGCGAGGTCGGCACCCCGCCGATCGCGGGGTCGACAACGTTGGCTGCCGTCACGGCCGCACCTCCAGATCCGCCGCGGTCATGGCCTCGGTATCCGCCGACGTGGTGCCGAACAGCTGCTCGGAGCTCAGCCGGACCAGCCGGTCGTGGAAGTGGCACGCCGCGACGTGCTCCGCGCTGTCGGTCGGATACAGGTCCGGCTCCTTCTCCTCGCACACCTGCTGGGCCAGCGGACACCGCGGGGTGAACGGGCAGCCGGGAGGAAGGTTCACCAGCGACGGCGGCGAGCCGACGATCGGGGTCAGTCGCTCCCGGCCGGTCTCGTCGAGGCGCGGCAGGCTCCCCAGCAGACCCAACGAGTAGGGCATCCGGGGCCGGTAGAACACGTCGTCGACGGTGCCCTTCTCGACCAGCTTCCCGGCGTACATCACGCAGATACGCTCGGCGTGGCCGGCGATCACCCCCAGGTCGTGGGTGATCAGGACCAGCGCCGCCCCGGTCTCGGCGCGGGCCGCTTCGAGCGCCTCCAGCACCTGCGCCTGCACGGTCACGTCCAGAGCCGTGGTCGGCTCGTCAGCGATGATGACGTCCGGGTCGTTGGCCATGGCGATCGCAATGACCGCTCGCTGGCGCATGCCACCCGACATCTCGTGCGGATAGCTGTGCACCCGCTGCTCGGGGTACGGGATACCGACCGTCGACAGCAGCTCGATCGCCCGGTCGAGCGCGGCCTTCTTCGACACGTCGTGGTGGGCATGCACCGCCTCCGCGATCTGCCGCCCGACCGTGTAGACCGGGTTGAGCGAGGTCAGCGGGTCCTGGAAGATCATCGAGATCTTGTTACCCCGCAGCGCCGCGTATTCGTCCTCGGTCTTGCCCAGCAGCTCCTCGCCGTGCAGGCGGACCGATCCGGTCACCCGCGCGGTCTTCGGCAGGAGGCCGAGGACCGCGAGCGAGGTGACCGACTTGCCGGACCCGGACTCGCCCACGATTCCCAGCGAGTCGCCGCGGCGCAGCTGGTAGGTGACGCCGCGGACGGCCTTGACGACACCGTCTTCCGTGGGGAACTCGACGGTGAGGTTGTCGACGTCGAGCAGTACGTCGCTGTCGGTCTCCGCCGGGTTTAGCTGAATGTTTGTGCGTACCGTCATCGCCGTTGCCTCGTCTGTCGTGGGTCGAACGCGTCGCGCAGGCCGTCGCCGACGAAGTTGACGGTCAGCGCGATGATAATGATCACCAGGCCGGGGAAGTAGAACAGCCACGGTCGGGTATCGACCGCCGTCCTGGCCGCGTTGACGAGCACGCCCAGTGAAATGTCGGGAGCCTGCACGCCGATGCCCACGAAGGACAGGGCGGCCTCGGCCAGGATCGCCGCGGCGACGTCGAGGGTGGCCTGCACGATGATCGCACCGGTCACGTTTGGCAGCAGGTGGCGGAACACGATCCGGGGTGTGCTGCCCCCGAGCGCTCGCGCCGCCTCGATGAACTCCTGCTCGCGCAGGGACAGCACGACGCCGCGGACCACCCGGGCGTTGACCACCCAGCCAAGCAGGCCCAGGACGAGCGCCACAACCGTCACCGAGCCGCCGTGACCGACCACGATGGCGCCGGCGACCGCGAGCACCGGCAGTGTCAGCAGGACGTCGCAGACCCGCATCATGATCGTGTCGACCCGGCCGCCGTAGTACCCGGAGATGGCGCCGTACGGGGCGCCGATGCCGGTGGACAGCACGGCGACGATGAACGCCACCTTCAGCGACTGCTGGGTGCCTCGCATGACCTGCGCGAACAGGTCGTGGCCGATCTGGTCGGTGCCCAACGGGTTGTTCAGCGTGGGCGGGCTGGAGCCTGGCGAGCTCACGTCGGTGAACGCGTACTTCCAGAACAGCGGCACGACGTAGGCCATCAAGATCACGAGGATCAGGACGATGAGGCTAGCCACGGCCAACCGGTGCCGGAGGAACCGGGTGAGCACCATCTGCCACTGTTTGCGCTCTTTGATGGTGAACTCGCGCTCGATGGCCGTGCTCGGACCGCCGGGCAGCGGCTCCACCGGGGCGGTGGCGGGAATCTGTATCTCGCTCATAGCGCCACCTCGCTGCGCTCGGCGCCGCCATGAGGCTCCGCCACGCTCTGCCATTCGTTTCGTTCGCTGCGCTCACTCATAGCGGATCCTCGGGTCGAGCACGGCGTACAGGAGGTCGGCCATCAGGTTGCCGAGCACCACGAAGAAGCCGGCGGCCAGGAGCCACGCCATGGTGCCATAGCGGTCCCGGGAGGCGATCTCGAGCAGGAGGAATCTGCCCATGCCCTGCCACTCGTAGACGGTCTCGGTGATGACCGCGCCGCCGATGATCGCCGCGATGTTGAGGGCGGTGACGGTCGTCATCGGAATGAGCGCCGTGCGGAGCGCGTGCCGGATGAGCACCTGGCGCGCCTTCAGCCCCTTCGCCCGCGCCAGCCGGATGTAGTCGCTGTTGAGCACCTCAAGCATGGACGCGCGCTGGAACCGGCTCCAGCCCGCGTAGGTGATGAGCGCGAGCGACAGCGTCGGGAGGATCATGTGTCCGCCGATGTCGAGAAACGTGGCCCACGCTCCGCTCGGCGCCGGTGTCGACTGCTCCCCGATGGTGAAGAACGTCCTGGTGCCCGTGCCCTCGTTGACCGCGATGCCGCCCTGCTTGAGCAGGACGGCGATCCAGAACGTGGGCATTGCGAGAAAGACGAAGCCGACGAGCGTCAGGATGTAGTCCAGCCGGGAGTACTGACGGGTGGCGGCGATCACACCGGTGATCACCGCGAGGATGAGCGCCAGCACCATGGCGAGCGCGACCAGCCGGAGCGTGACCAGCAGCCGGTCACCGATCTCCTGCCCGATGTGCGTCGTGGAGTTGACCGACGGCCCGAAGTCGCCGTGCAGCACAAGGCCTTTGAGCCAGATCCAGTACTGGTCGAAGAAACCCTTGTCGAGGTGGAGTCGTTGGTGCTCGAGGTCGATGGTGCGCTGCGGGGTGGGGGGGTTGCGGCCGGCGTATTTCTCCTGCACAGGGTCGCCCGAGAGCGAAACGAACCAGAAGGTCAGGAAAGTCGCGACCAGAAGAACAGGTATCGACGCCAAGAGACGCCGGATCGAATAAGCGAGCATGGTGGGGTGATCCTCCGCGACAACGATCGCGCCTGCCGTGGGACCCCGGACACAGAGAGCGTCCGGGGTCCCACGAACTGCGTGGTGAGCGAGCTTACTCGGGCTACGAGGCTTTCAGACCCCACTCCTGGTTGTTGTAGGACGGGCCCTGAAGGGTCGCGTTGTTGCGGATGTTGACGTAGTCGTTGTAGGCCGCGAGGAAGACCGGCTTCTGGTACAGCGGCAGGACGTTGGCCTCTTTGGCCATGATCTCGTCGGCCTGATTTTCCAGGTCGCGCACCTTGGCGTCGTCCAGCGTCTTCGACGCCTCCTCCATCAGCTTGTCGACCTGCGGGTTGGAGTACTTCGTGAAGTTGCTGCCACCCTTGGTGTGCCACAGGTCCTTTTGCCCTGCCAGGAACGGGC